>JADMIO011432730.1_pt1 | contig 121317 bp, 107 predicted proteins | sample 8958161 | NCBI WGS metagenome assembly JADMIO01 (sample SAMN16585339, study PRJNA669376) | soil metagenome | isolation source: Crop rotation soil | place: USA: Cullars Rotation, Alabama | collected 2011 | reverse complement strand
GCGACAACTTGTCCACGTGGAATTCTAAGCTTAGGATCCCAATGTGCTGGAAAGATCCGCAACGCGGAGCAAATTTGGTTCGCTTCTTACAAGCCTGTGCTGATGGTCTTTTGACCGGCGCGCTCTACGCCGTAATCGGCATGGGCCTGGCTCTGATTTTTGGCGTGATGCGCATTGTCAATTTTGCGCATGGCGCTTTTCTTATGGTGGGCATGTATGCCACCTACGTTCTGTTCGACTATTTCAAAATCAATCCATACATCGGCTTCATTCCCGCCGGCATCGCGCTTTTCATCTTCGGCTATCTCATCTACATAGTGCTGATCCGGCCCATTCGTGATCGCTCGCACTTCATGCAGATCCTCATGACCATGGGAATCGCGCTGATCTTCACTGACTCCGCGCAGCTTATCTTCAAGGCCGACTATCGCCAGACGAATATCGACCTGATCAACCGCAGCGTGCATCTTGGGCCCTTTGGCGCGAACGCGGCTGAAGTTCTTTCTTTTGCCATTGCCATCGCCTTTGTTGTGGGGTTGCGTTCGTTCGTGGTTCGCAGTCGTACCGGCCAAGCCTTGCGCGCCATCTCGCAGAACGCTGAAATCGCGCCACTGATGGGCATCAATCTTGTTCGTATCCAGGGCATCAGCTTTGCTCTGGGCACGGCGCTTGCCGGCATCGCCGGCGGTCTTCTGCTGCCTCGCCTTTATCTTTTCCCGGGCGTCGGTGAAGATTACACCACCAAGGCGTTTGTAATGGTCGTGCTCGGCGGCATGGGCTCCATTGAAGGCGCTGCTTTTGGCGGACTGGTGCTCGGACTCTCAGAAAGCCTTACCAGCCTCTATCTCGGCAATCAGTGGGCCTTGATCATCGACTTCGTTTTGTTTCTTCTGGTGCTCTCATTCAAGCCAGCCGGAATCTTTGGGAGGCAGCGCGCATGAGCCTCTTAAAGAGCTGGAAATTCTGGGTCTCACTGATCGTCCTGCTGGTGTGGGCAAGGATACCCTGGTTCATCCACAACAATTACCAGCTTCAGGTGCTCTTCCGCATTACGCTGTTTGCCGCGCTCGGGCTGGCCTGGAACCTGGTCGGCGGCTATGCCGGACAGCTTTCACTCGGTCACGTCGCTTTCTTTGGCGTGGGCGCTTATGGGCTTGCTATCTTTGCTGGACTTGGCGTTTCCGTTTGGATTTCCCTCTTTCTTGCCGCTCTGGTATCTACTGCATTCGCCGCCGTCATTGGTGTTATTTCTTTCCGCCTTCGCGGACCTTATTTCTCACTCGCCACTATCGCGTTTGCTGAAGTCCTGCGCCTGGCCGCGACCAACTTGAACGTAACCGGCGGCGCCATAGGCTTGACCATGCCTGCGCTCTTCGTCGGCAGGACGTTTTGGCGGTCGTTTTTCCTCGCCGCAGTAGCGCTGGCCGTACTCTCGTTCATCACGAACTATTGGGCTTCGCGCTCGCGTTTTGGTTATTACTTGATGGCCATCCGTGAAGATGAGGACACCGCAGCCGCCGTCGGCATTAACACTGCTCGCTGCAAACTTTATTCGTTGCTGATAAGCGCGTTCCTTACCGCATTGGCGGGCGCTCTCTACGGCAGCGCGTTCCAGTTCATTGTTCCTGACAGCATTCTTACTATCGACATCTCAATCCAGATCGCCATCATTACCATGCTGGGCGGCGCGGGAACGTTGCTTGGGCCGATTGTAGGTGCTGTCCTATTGCTGACCGCTTCAGAGGCTTTCAAGAACGTCTTTCAGGAAAGCCACCTTCTGATCTATGGCATCTTGATCGTCGTGGTGGTGCTGTTCATGCCTGAAGGCATCGCCGGCGGATTGCAACACCGGTTCCGCAAGCGCATCAAGCCGCCCAAAGATGCCAAGCCGCAACCTGCATTAGGCGGTACAGCCCAATGACGCCGATTCTGGAAATCGAGAACGTCACCAAGCGCTTCGGCGGCCTGCGCGCGGTCAAAAGCGTTTCACTGGCGATGAACGAAGGCGAGATCCTCTTTATCATCGGCCCCAACGGTGCAGGCAAAACCACGGTATTCAATTTGATCAGCGGATTCCTTCATCCCAATGAAGGTGTAATCCGTTTTCAAGGCAAAGACATTTCCAAAATGTCACCGGATCGCGCCGCCCGTCTCGGCATAGGACGCACTTTTCAAATCGTGAAGCCCATACCCAGCCTAACCGTGCTGGAAAACGTGATGCTGGGCGCGTTCATGCATACTCGCAGCATGGGACATGCAGCACAGGAAGCGGCAAAGATTCTTGACTTTCTCCAGATGGCGCACCTCAGCAAATTCTCTGCCAAGGGCTTGCCGCTGGCCGCGCTCAAGCGTCTTGAAATCGCCCGCGCATTGGCCACCAAGCCCAAGCTGATCCTTCTGGACGAAGTTGTCTCCGGACTCACCACCAGTGAGGCGCTGGCATTAGCAGAACTGGTAAAGCGTCTGCCGGAATGGGGCGTGAGCGTGGTGGGCGGCGTTGAGCATGTGATGCAAGTGGTCATGAAGATTGCGCATCGAGTCATCGTTCTAGATTACGGAGCAAAAATCGCCGAAGGCGTACCAGCGCAGGTGGTAAAGCAGCCGGAAGTCATCGAAGCTTATCTCGGACCTAAGTACAAGGAGCTGACGCAATGAGCGCGCCCATCAGCTCTCTCCATCCCACGGCAGGCGCTCCCTTGCTGGAGGTCAGCAACGTAACGGCATATTACGGTGATTTGCAGGCGCTCTTTGATATCTCGCTTCAGGTAAACGCCGGGGAAATCGTTACGCTCATTGGCGCAAACGGAGCAGGGAAGACCACCATCCTGCGGGTGGTCTCCGGCATGAAGCCGCCAGCCACCGGCTCCGTGCGTTTTGCCGGCCAGGATGTCTCGCGCGTCCAGGCGCATGACATGGTGGCGCGCGGCGTAAGTCACGTTCCTGAAGGCCGCCAGGTTTTTCCTTTCATGACGGTGAAAGAGAATCTTTCACTCGGCGCATACACTCCGCGCGCGCGTGGAAATATAAAACACCTGATGGCGGAGCAACTCGCGCTGTTCCCTCGACTGGAAGAACGTCTCAACCAGCTGGCCGGAACTCTTTCCGGCGGCGAGCAGCAGATGGTGGCCATCGCCCGTGGCCTCATGGCGCAACCCAAGCTCCTTCTTCTCGACGAACCTTCTCTTGGGCTTGCCCCAAAAATCGTTGAAGAAGTTTTTGAGAAAATTCAGGAAGTCCGCCGCACCGGTATCACGATGCTGATCGTGGAGCAGAATGTAGTGAGCGCCTTGAGTATTTCTGATCGCGGGTACGTGGTGCAGAACGGTTCCGTGCTGCTGGCCGACGAGGCAAAAGATCTTCTCACCAATGAAATGGTCCGCGCCGCATACTTGGGCCTTTGACCGAGCTTAGTGCATCAACCAGCCGACCAGAGTCAGTGGCCGGTATTGAAAGTTATAGGCCTTCGCGATTTGCGCCAGATGCTCACGAATTTCTTTGTCGTCTGCCTGCGCTACTTGCGGCGTGATCAGATTTCGGTCGCCGTGCGGGTCCTGCGAGAGATCGTACAAAGCTTCCTCATGTTTATAGTCATCGAATGCAAAGAGCATCCGGCCGTTGTCACTCAGGATTCCATAATTCGGTGCGTAGCTGGCAGCCACCAGGTATGAAGGGCGCTCATACGGCAAAGCCTCTGCGCTGGTCTCGGTGATCATCGGCCGTCCCAATATTTCGTCATTCCGAATCGGTCGATGCCCCAACAGATAGTAAAGCGTCGGAGTTATATCGATAGTGAAAATCAGCTTGGACGTATCGTAGTAAAAGGTTCGGCGCACCCTCTCAGGCACATGGATAATGAGCGGCACCTTCAAGACATCCGGCTCAATGGAAGTCGTGTGGGCGCCGTGCCCGAATTCACCATGATCTGCCGTCCACACAATGATGCTGTTGTCGTATCTTCCTTTGTCTTTCAGAAAGCGGACAAAGCGGCCAAAACACCTGTCCATCCGCCGCAGGTCCTGGGCATACGCGCGTTCTAGTTGTTCGCGCGTGTTCAGAATCATGTCAGCATGATGCTTATGGACCGTCAGCAGATGCACATTCTGCGGCTGCGTAAACATAAAGATCGGTCGCTCCGGATCTGTCCGGCGGGAAATCTTTTCCTCGGCGTCATCCACGGTGGAACAAAGGTCCACGTCTGTCCATTTGTCGGCGTGATCATCCAACGGTACAAGATCGGCGTGATTGCCCAACAGTGATCGCAGCGTTGTATCGACGGTAACAAATTGCTGATAGCCGTCGGCAACCACCAGCTTTTCCAAATTGTTGACCCGCGAGAATGGCTGCACGAAATGTGTATGCAGCAACATCGCCCCGGCCCAGATTGCCGGTTCTGAAAGCGTGGTGCCGGCATAACGGGTAAACGCGTTATGGAAGACAAGGCTGTCTTTAGCGAAAGCCGCTATCTCCGGCGTGTAATCAACCGCCGGATTGTAAGCAGTAACAAAATCCTGGCGCAAGCTATCAATCACCAGGATATAAATGTCGGGCCGCTTCCCTTTGCTGGGCTGCAGATAGTCTACCAAATCCAGTTCCGGCGCAGATGATAGCATTGCCGGCGGAATGTTGGTCTGTTCATGGAGATAATTGCATTGATCATCGCAGGGCTGTTTCGCCGTGGTTGCCAGCAGGTCGCGCGCCACCACGTAAGAAACGTCATAAGAGCTGTGGATGCCAATTGCGTTGGAAAGAGGCGATTCAGTAGATGTCCATTGCTGAGGCTGCAATCCAAATGCGGAAACGCAGTAAGCCACGACTGGCAAAGCGATCGCGATAACCAGGTGAAGCGCCCGCTTGGGACGCGGCAGCACACGCATAAGGATGAATACTGAAGCTGTCCAGAAGACGAGGACCCAGGTTTTCTCCACTATGGAGTTCCAGTCAATCAATCCGATGATCGCGGGTACAACACACGCAGCGCCCAGCAGTACCGCGGCAAGAAGAGCGGTTTCCACCCTATAACGGGTTTGCGGTACGGCTTGCAATTCTGCTGATTTCTGTGACGCAGCCCGCAAAACCACACCACCCGCGAATACTACCCCGGCAAACCCGAAAAACCAGGAATAAACCAATGACTCCGTTCCGTGAAACGGTATCGCGCCAAAAGCTACGCGCTCCATCAGTGCTGCAATCGTGAGCCACGCAACGCCAGCGAATAATACAAATCTGGTTTTCAAAGGATCGCGGGTTCGCCAAGCTACAGACTCGCACAAGACAAGCAATCCAATCACCAAACTGAACAAGAGGACTTGAGCGAGAACCGCAGCGCTCCAAGCCAGAAGATCAAGACGGCCGATAGGTGGAAGCGGCGTTCCTGCACCCCAAAAGCGCAAATAAGCAGTCGCCGGATACAGAATTGCAACGGCAAGAGCGCTCGACAACAACAGAGCGATGCCAAATCGTGGGCTGCCTTCTGCTGTCCAGTCTCTTTTATGCCAGTACGCGTGGCAATCAATCACGCCGATCCACAAGATAGGAAAAATTGTGGCCAGCGCCAGCACCAAGCTGTGGGAATCATTGCGCAAGCTGCTAAAAGGGTGCTCAATTACCAGATAGATTGAGACCAGCGCTGCCGCAATCATGAATTCAAGCACCAATCGCTTTGAGACGGAATCGCCGTTCTTTTCCTTCCACAGTGAAATCGAAACGGCGATCACGAGCAGCGTATAGAGAAAAGGCTGGAAGCGTATGACTGCCGGAATCCAGGCCATGAAAGGGGCCTGGATAAAAGCGTGATAAGTGTCAGGTATATAGGCAAGGACCGAGTAAAAAGAGGTAAAAACCAGAAGCAGGGCAAACAGGCAGCGTGCAATCAAACCAAATACACGTGCGACCTTCGCATGCTGCTTCATGATTGTGGGCTGGGTAATATCAGAATAAATGGAAGGCCACGCAGCCGCAAATTACATCGGTGCTAGAACAAACAGCCCCAGGGTTGGATTTGAAAAATGCTACTTATTCAATCTGCTCTTTCAGGTTTGACCAAGCTTGCTTCATTTCTTCCTGCAATTTCGTCATCAGCTCGGCTGCTGTTGTTTCGCGGAGCATGCCTAGCCCCTGTCCTGCCCATAATGAAAGCAACCCGGCCTGCTTTGCCGCTGTTGCCGCGCGACGCATAGGCTGCGTGAACGCGTTTTGCCAGGGATAAGGCAGATGCTCAAGCCCTGCAGCATTCCATTTTTCAATGAACTCATTGCTCAGGCCACGCGCCATGCGTCCTGAAAAAGCGCGTGTAAGTGTCGTTGCGCTCTCGCGCCCACGCAACAACGCCTCACGATACGCAACGCTGGTTCCTGCTTCTTTGCAGGCCAGGAACGCCGTTCCCATTTGCACCGCGCTGGCGCCAAGCGCCAAGGCCGCTACAAGGCCGCGCCCGTCCATAACGCCGCCTGAAGCAATCACTGGAACATGAACAGCATCCGCCACCTGAGGAACCAAAGCCACGGTGCCAACCAGCGCTTCTTCAGCATTCACGGCAAAAGTTCCGCGATGCGCCCCTGCTTCGCTGCCCTGTGCGATTACCGCATCCACACCTGCACGTTCCAACTGCCGCGCCTCGTCTACTGTGGTCGCGGTTCCCATCAGATATGTTCCCTGCGTCTTCAGCCGCTCTGTGGCTTTTGTTGGCAGCAGCCCAAAGGTGAAGCTCACAATCGGCGGGGCAGCTTTCGCCACCGCTTCCAATTGTTCCTCAAAATCCTCAATAGCTTTTTGTGGTAGCTCAGGCGCTTTCAGGCCAAGCCGCTCATGGTAAGGACGCAAGAAATCAGACACGGCCGCTACGCCATCGTTCAGCGGCAACTGCGCCTGGGGCGAAAACAGATTCACTGCGAATGGCCTTGTCGTAAGCTTTCGAATTGTGGCGATGTCCTGCTGAATGCGCTCAGCGTTAGAGTAGGCCGCAGCCAGGGATCCAAGTCCGCCTGCGTTGGAAACCGCTGCCACAAGTTCAGGTGTTGACGGGCCGCCACCCATCGGCGCCAGCACTACCGGAATGCTGAGGGCATATTTACGACAAAAATTGTTCATGTTCCTGGATCCCTGCGATTCAGGCTCGCGTTCAGCCAATCGCTTTGAATTGCTCGTCGATCTCTACCTGGAGTCCCGCAACCAGCCGGTTGTTGGAATTGGCCAGTCCCACCACGGCTAGCATTTCATTAAACATTGCCTCGGTCATGCCTTTCTTGCGCGCGGAGACAGTATGCGCGGCGATGCAGTAATCGCACTGGTTGCTCACGCTTACCGCAACATACAGCAGCTCTTTCACCAGCGGATCAAGAGCGCCTGCCGCCATAATGCTTTTTGTGTCTTCCCATACACGCTTTAGCCTCACAGGATCATGAGCCAGCGCTTTCCAAAAGTTTGTGACTTTATCGATCTTGCGCGTAGTCATAATGTCGTCATACACGGCGCGCACTTCCGGGCTGGCTTTTTCATACTCGATAAATCCCAGGGTTGACATGTCTCTCCTTAAATCATTTTTCCAAACGAGGGTTGCGCACCGCGAAGGTCTTATGGCGAAAATTGAATCCCCACGTAGAGACGTAGCACTGCTACGTCTCCTCTTTTAAACCGCTAATAAAATCTTGCCGGTTGTTTTACGGCCTTCCAAATCCCGATGCGCCTGCTGTACCTCTTCCAATTTGTAAACGTGGCCAATCCGCAACTTCAGCTTGCCCGCAGTGATCAGATTAAAGATGTCGCTGGATCGCTGCTCCAACTCCTGCCGCGTGGCAATGTAATGAAACAAGCTGGGGCGTGTTAGAAACAACGATCCCTTTTGCGAGAGCGCAATTGGATCAAACGGCGGTACCGCTCCGCTTGCCCCGCCAAAGAGCACCATGTAGCCACGTGGCCGCAGCACATTCAGCCCTTTTTCAAACGTGCTCTTGCCCACGCCGTCATACACCACGTGGACGCCCTGGTTATCAGTCCGCCGCTTGGTCTCAGCTTCGAAATCCTGCTGCGTATAAAGGATGACGTCGTCCGCGCCGGCTTCGCGCGCAAGTTTGGCCTTCTCCTCCGTGCCCACGGTTGCAATCACGCGCGCGCCAATGTTCTTGGCCATCTGCACCAGCAGCAACCCCACGCCGCCGGCAGCCGCATGGATCAGCGCCGTCTCGCCCTTCTTAAGTGCATACGTGGTGTTCAGCAGGTAATGCGCCGTCATTCCCTGCAGCATGGCCGCCGCTGCTTGCTGGTCAGTTACTTTGTCCGGTACGTGCACCAGACGATCAGCAGGCACAGCGGCATACTCGGCGTATGCGCCAATCGCCCCTGTATAGGCGACGCGGTCTCCGACTTTGACCGACGTTACATCGCGGCCCACTTCCGTGACTGCTCCTGCGGCCTCCTGTCCATCGACAAACGGCAGCGCGGCGGGATAGCGTCCTTCGCGGAAGTAAACATCAATGAAGTTCACGCCAATGGCTCCTATCTTCACCACGGCTTCATTCGCTTTTGGCTTGGGAACAGGGAGATCGACCAGTGTCAGTGCTTCTGGTCCGCCAGTTTTTTGTACTTGAATCGCTTTCATAGATACCTGGATGCACCGCCTTTATGCACGGTCGCAGGAAATTGACATGATTTTAAGGATGCGGAAGCTGTGCGACGTCCACTCAGAAGTTGAACGACTCTTCTTCTGCGATCATGATGACCGGAGGACCACCGGAAGAAATCCTCGCCGCATGTCCAAGTGTTTCTTTACCGCCTTCAGAAGCGGCGCAAGCCTGCAATGCTTCCATGGAAGGGAAGTGCACTTCAGCGATGCGGTAAAACGGAGGCGTGCCTTGCGGCGATGCCACCACCTTTGTGGCCACTAGCTTGCTTTTGCCTTTCAGTTTCTCCACCGCCATCGGCACATGTTCAGTCTGGTACAGCTTTTCAAATGCATCAACATCCTTGGGGCGAGGATACATGACAACCAGTTTGACTCCAGCCATGAGAGCTCCTTAAGAGAGGTGCGTTAATAACAGCGTCCTTGGAATTGTAATTCCAAAGCCGCTTTCGCGCGGAGAGTGTGCCCGCAGCAGAGTGGAATCCGTATTTCAAAAGCTCCCAAATCGGCAGGATTATTTTTTCTTCGGTTTCATCATCTGCCATTGCTCTTCAGTCAACATGTCGCCCATGTGGCCAAACTCGCTCGCGCCCTTAAGCTGCTCGCCGCCATCCATGACGATCTGCTCTCCGTTCACATAGCCCGACTTGTCGCTGACCAGGAACGCCGCCAGGTCGGCCAGCTCTTCATGCGTGCCAAAACGCCCAAGCGGATTTTTCTTTTTGGCCATTTCTTCCAGTGACTTCACTGGCATCAGCCGTGAAAATGCGCCTTCCGTCGGTACCGGCCCCGGAGCAATGGCGTTAAAGCGGATGCCGTGTCTCCCCCACTCAACGGCCAGGCTGCGCGTCAGGTTCAGCACACCTGCCTTCGCCACCGACGATGGCACCACATAAGGAGAGCCCCATTGCGCGTAAGTTGTGGTGATACTCAAGACGTTGGCTTTGTGCTTTTCTCTGATCCAACGCTTGCCGCAAGCCATGGTGCAGTGAATCGTTCCCATCAGCACAATTCCAATCACTGCTTCAAATGCGCCAATAGAAAGCTCTTCAGTACGGCAAAGAAAATTTCCGGCAGCATTATTTACCAGTGTGTCCAGCGGCCCGTCCTGCCAGATCGTTTCAATCATAGCGTTCACGCGGTCATTGTCGCGGACGTCGCAAGAAAAGGTCTTCACCGTGCCGCCGGTAGCCTTGCGCAATTCGTCGGCGGCTTCCGCCAGCACGTCTTCACGGCGTCCGCAGATGTAGAGTGACGCGCCAAGTTCCAGAAAGCGCTTGCCCATGCTCTTGCCCAGACCGGTAGCACCGCCGGTAATCAAGACTCTTTTGCCTGCCAGTAAATTCTTTTCAAACACGATGAGTGTCCTTTTTCTTACGGAAATGTCAAAACATCGTACACGGCGGAGAGCTCCGCTCGCCAGCGGGCCGCTTGGTGTTAGCGAGCTTTTTCCGCCGACGGCTTAGCTGCCTGTCTCTCGCACGGCGACTAGCGGCAAATCAAGATCCTGCGCCCACTTCTCCCATGAGGCCGCCTTTCGCTGGCGGAAAATTCGTTCAAGTGCTGTGCGGTCTGCTTTTTCCAGGCCAAGTTCCGCGAGCACGCGTTGCGCAAAGTGTGGCTCCAGCGCCGCTATGGCAATCCATCCATCGCTTGCTCGATAGAAGCCATAAAGCGGATACGCTCCTCCAAGTATCCCGTCTGATGTTGTCAAGCCTGCCTTAAGCGGCACAGCGAAATCCTGCGCGCATTCATGCAGAGAAACCCATGCGCAGCCCGCCTGACCTTTTCTCGCCAATCGATTCAGCAGCGCCAGCGCCATGCTGACCGCGCGCTCTGCCCCGGCAAGATCAATAAACAATGTTGGCGGCATATGTGGCGGGCGCAGAAGCCCTAAATCGCTCTGATAAGTAAGGTCGTGGCCTGTGCGCTCCTCAAACGGCGCGTGATATCCAACAATCCCCACAAAACAGAGCTTTGGATGACGCGCATGCAGGCTTTCCCAATCCAGCCCCAGCCTCTGCAAGGCTGACGGGCGAAATGAAGCCAGTAGCAACTCTGACTGCGCCAGCAATTCGTCCAGCTTTGCGCATCCTTCCGGAGACTTAAGATCAAGCCGCAAAACTCTTTGCCCCTGGCAAAGCGACTCATACAACTCTGGCGCTGCGCTCTGGGTGGCGTCTCCAGTGGGCGGCTCGACCTTGGTAACTTCTGCTCCAAGCTTGGTCAGGCGTGCCGCTGCCACAGGCCCGGGGACATTCAGCGCCAGGCTTACAATCTTTACTCCCTGCAACAGCGATGAGTCGGAATTCATGGGCGGTCTATTATAGGCAATCTGGTTCGCGGTCACCGCATTCCAAATGGCATTGCCCAAAGCGTCCAACTGCCACATACCGCGTGATAGAATTCGCTGCGTTTCATCGGAGACAACAGAATGAGCCTGCGAAAGCAATCTTTGTGGATATGCCTGTTAATCCTTGCGGCCTGCATGTGCGGAGCCACCGAGCGCCAGAACAATGCTGACTATCATGCTCGCCGCGTTGCTCTAGCCAAGCAGATGGAAGGCGGAGCGCTCGTCCTGTTTGCTCCAACTGAAGCTGAAGGCCCCAACAATCTATATGGTTTTCGCCAGGACGATAACTTCTATTACCTCACCGGCTGGCTGGAGCCGGGCGCGGCGGTGCTCATCAACTCCAATCCGTACGTTGAGATTCTGTTTCTGGCTGAGCACAACGTAACGCAGGAAAAGTGGACCGGCCCCAAGCTTGGCCCTGAAAATCCCAAGGCGCCTGAGCAGACTGGCTTTGACAAAGTTGAGAGCCTGGACAAGATGCATGATGAGTTGCTCAAGCTGTTGCCACAGCCTCGCGCAACCGTCTATTCCGATCTCGGCGCCAACGGCCAGACCACAGCCTCAACCGGCCCGCTGGAGTGGCTGCGTCGCGGCAACTCGTTTCCTAATTATGTTTCATTCAAGGACGCCAAGCCTTTGATCGCGCATCTGCGCACTGTAAAAGATGCCGGCGAATTGAAGATGATTAGTCGCGCCTCAGACGCATCGGTCGCTGCGCATCTTGCCGCGCTGAAGGCCATTCATCCTGGCGTGAACGAGCGCGAAATCTCCGCGCTCATGCAATATGAATTTGGCAAGCGCGGCTGTGAGCGCCCTGCCTATGCGCCCATCGTGGGTTCTGGTTTCTATTCTACGGTGCTGCATTACTCCGCTGATGATCGCACCATGCAGGATGGCGATCTCGTCGTCATGGACGTAGGCGGCGAGTATTCTATGTATGCCACCGATATCACGCGGACCGCGCCGGTCAACGGAAAGTTCACCGCCCGTCAGCGTGAAATTTACAACATTGTGCTGGATGCTCAGGAAGCGGCCATGCAGGCCTTCCAGGCAGGCAAGTCCAAGCTGCCCACCAGCCGCACTGACCCTGATTCGCTCTACAAAGTCGCATTCGATTACATCAACACCCATGGCAAGGACTCGCATGGCGAGCCGCTGGGCAAATACTTCATCCACGGACTGGGACATCATGTGGGCTTGAATGTGCATGATGCCAACGATCCCACTTTAGCGATCGACAAAGGCATGGTCTTCACCCTTGAGCCGGGGATTTATATTCCTGAAGAGAAGCTGGGCGTCCGCATTGAAGATATGTTCGCCGTCGGGCAGGACGGCAAACTCATCATGCTGAGCCACGGCCTGCCCCGCACCGCCGATGAAGTTGAAAAGGCAATGGCCAAGTAAGAGATAAAGACTGTGGACCGCAGGCGCCCCCGCCTGCGTTTTGCAAAGACCTACTTCACCGCCACCGCCAGCGTGTCATGGTGTTCACGTATGAACCGGCGCAAATACGGCCCAATCTGGCTTGGAGCTTCAAATCCCGCCGCCTTCGCGGCCGTTTCCTGATCTTTAGGAGTTGCGCCTGCGCTCTCAGCGTAATGTTTTAAATCGCGGAACACGCCGATGGTGAAGATGTCCCACGCCGCTCCCTGATCGCGCACAAAAATGAAATTCTCCGGCTCCTTTAAGGCTTTCGAATAGACATTCTCCATCTCACGTTCTTTGTAGAGGTCGGCAAACTTGCCGGGAAGAGCCACAAACATCTCAACATGAAAGAATCCGCCGTCGGCAAAGGCCTTGCGCACGTCAGCCAGCGGCGGTCCATAAGCAAAAAGATCTTCCTGCCAGGCGATCTGGTCTTTGAACTTGTCGTCGAGCTTCGCGGCCTGCTGCGCCTGTTGCCGCTTGGCGATGCGAGCTGGCTGGTAATATTCGGCGTAGCTGCCTACAGGGAAGAGCACCATCAAGTCCCAATGGTCACCCTGGCTGTGCCGCATCCATAACGGTGCTTCATCTCCAGCCTGTTTCAGCTCAGCGGCACGGGCTTTGTAGAGATCAATGAGGTCCAGCAGCCTCCCCGGCGCGGCCTGCACCAATGTGACTTTGTAGAGATAAGCATTATCGGCAGCATGCGCTGGCACGGACAGCCACAGCGGCATGCTGCACAACAAGAGAAACAACAAGGCGCGCACATATTGATGTCGCATGAGGACGTGGCTCACTTTCACTTTGAATTTATCGAGAGGAGATTATAGTTCGCCGAGGCAACTGCTGTTGTTTCTCCGTGCCTCCGTGCCTCCGTGTCTCCGCGGTGGAGTTCGGCTTTTCCTGTTTGCCGCAACCACGCTGTGATCAGAGTCACAGCGTTTGCGCCACCTCCGCTGCCGATGGTAACGTAAGAAGTTTGCATTGTGAATGTATTTCGGGGAGGAAGCATGGCGTCATCTTATAACGGGGTCCCACTGCCGGCAGGAGGCAGCCCCATTACTTTTAGCGGCGGTAAGCTGCAGGTTCCGGACAATCCTATTATTCCTTACATTGAAGGCGACGGCACCGGCCGCGACATTTGGGCCGCTTCAGTTCGCGTTTTCGACGGCGCAGTTGAGAAAGCTTACGGCGGCAAGCGCAAAATCCATTGGTATGAAATTTTTGCCGGCGAAAAAGCATTTACCAAGTTCAAGGATTGGCTGCCGCAAGGCTCTGTTGACGCAGCGCGTGATCTACATGTTTCCATCAAGGGCCCGCTCACAACGCCGATCGGCGGCGGCATTCGCTCGCTGAACGTGGCATTGCGGCAGATCATGGACCTTTACGCGTGCATTCGTCCCGTACGCTATTACTCCGGGGTTCCGTCTCCGGTGAAGCATCCTGACCAGCTCAACGTAATCATCTTCCGCGAAAACACTGAAGACGTTTACGCCGGAATCGAATGGAAACAGGGAACGCCTGAAGTAAAAAAGCTGCTCGATTTTCTGAACAACACCATGCTCACCGGAACGAAGAAGCGCATTCGCGAAGATTCCGGCGTCGGCATCAAGCCGATTTCGATTACTGGGACCAAGCGGCTGGTGCGCATGGCCATCCAGCACGCGGTCAAGAACAAGCGCCGGTCAGTAACGCTCGTGCACAAAGGCAACATCCAGAAATTTACTGAAGGGGCGTTCCGGGAGTGGGGCTATGAAGTAGCGCGTGACGAGTTCCGCGACCAGATTGTGACGGAGCGTGAAAGCTGGATACTCGATAACAAAGACAAGAACGCGACTTTAAGCATTGAGCAGAACGCCGCCATGATCGAACCGGGGCTGGACTTTGCTCCGGAAAGTTTTAAGCAAGAGCTTTACACGGAAGTGAAGGACGTGCTGGCCTCCATCGGCAAGTCGCACGGTAACGGCGAGTGGAAGAAAAAGATCATGATTAATGACCGCATTGCCGACTCGATTTTCCAGCAGGTCATTATCCGCCCGGCGGAGTATGACATTCTGGCCACGCCGAACCTGAATGGCGACTACATCTCAGACGCATGCGCGGCGCAGGTCGGCGGCCTTGGGATCGCACCGGGAGCCAACGTGGGCGATCAGCACGCCGTATTTGAAGCTACCCACGGAACAGCGCCTAAATACGCAGACAAAGACGTGATCAACCCCGGATCGGTGATTCTTTCCGGCGTGATGATGCTTGATCATCTTGGCTGGTCAGAGGCCGCGCGGATGATTGAGACTTCTTTGGAAGCCACAATCCAGCAAAAATTTGTGACGTATGACTTCGAGCGTCTCATGCCTGGTTCAACCAAGGTAAAGACCAGCGAATTTGCCGGACACATGATTGAAAACATGGTAGACCGGCGCAAGAAGACAGCAGTTTAGATTTCATAAAAATTCAGGAAGGAACAGGAATGCGTAAAAAAGTTACGATTGTAGGCGGAGGAAACGTGGGCGCGACGTGCGCGCACTGGGTGGCCTCAAAAGAACTGGCCAATGTTGTCTTGATTGATGTGCTGGAAGGCGTACCGCAGGGCAAAGGTTTGGACCTGCTGGAAGCAATGCCGATTGAGAAACGCGACTCATACGTTCTGGGCACGAACGATTATGCCGATACGGCGAACTCTGACATTGTGGTCATCACTGCCGGAATCGCGCGCAAGCCCGGCATGAGCCGCGACGATTTGCTCAACACCAATTACAAGATCATGCAGGACGTGATCTCTAAAGTTGTGGCCAACTCACCTAACTGCATTTTGATTGTGGTCTCGAATCCGCTGGACGCGATGGCGCAAGCGGCATTTAAGCTGAGCAAATTTTCCCGCAATCGGGTCATCGGAATGGCTGGCGTGCTGGATTCAGCGCGCTTCCGCACCTTTATCGCCCAGGAACTCAACGTAAGCGTGGAGAACGTAACGGCCTTTGTGCTTGGCGGACACGGTGACACCATGGTGCCGCTGGCGCGATACTCCACCGTGGCGGGTATTCCGATCACAGAGCTGATTCCTAAAGACCGGCTTGATGCCATCATCCAGCGCACGCGCGACGGTGGAGCAGAGATCGTGAAATATCTGAAGACCGGCAGCGCTTATTACGCTCCGTCCGCAGCAGCCACTGAGATGGTGGAAGCCATTCTCAAGGACAAAAAGAAGATCCTGCCCTGCGCTGTTCATCTTGAGGGCGAGTATGGCATTAAAGGACTTTTTGTAGGCGTGCCGTGCAAGCTCGGCTCGAACGGCCTGGAACAGATCATTGAAATCAAGCTCACGGCAGAGGAGCAAGCGGCGCTGCAGAAGAGCGCGGATTCTGTGACTGAACTGGTGAAGGTAATCGGCGTTTAAACTTTTACTGCTCTACAAGAGCCGGCGCGTTATGCGCCGGTTTTTTAATGCCGGATTATTCCCAGGAATCCGGATCAGGCAAAGCATTTCCTTCTTTGTCAAACTCTTCCGAATAGAACTTGATAATGTGAGCAATCACTGTTTCCAGGATCAAAGGCAGGTCCCATCGGGCAACAATAAATGCATGCTCTTTCAGGTAAAGGGCAGGAAGATGGTTGCTTGCCAGCGCCTTCTGCAGTCCTAAGGGAGTTGCGACAAAATATTTGTAGAGGATTCGGTGATCATTTTCTACGTCTCTGGCTTCAAGAAAGAAATAATCGTAAAACGTTGCCGGATCGGCTGGACCACTGAGCAGATCGGTTTTTTCAAAATAATAGTTGTGAAATTCCGGCCTGTTATACCTGCCATCTGGATCGCGGACGAGATCAGGGAGGGAGATCGGAAAGGGAAGTTCGGCCCCAATTCCGGCAGGCTGTTTTGTCTGTTTTCCGTCTCCTACCGGACCGTCTGTGCTGATCGGAGCAGGAATCGGGATTGACTCGCCACGGGAAGATAACTTCCGGCCAAGGAAGAGCAGCAGTAAAAATGCTACGAGAAAGACGACAACCTTGACCGGATCCATGCTGGGCCGTACTAAGCGCGCTCAATGGTGATGGAGTTAATCACCACATCTTTCACTGGACGGTCCTGAGCACCTTTTTTTACTTTGGAAATCTTGTCTGCCACATCCTGGCCTTCCACCACTTCACCAAAGATCGTGTGATTGCCCGTGAGCCATGGTGTAGCGGCGACGGTGATAAAAAACTGGCTGCCGTTTGTTCCGGGACCGGCGTTGGCCATGGCCAGCTTGCCTGCCTTATCGAATTTGTAAGGCGAGCCTTTGGTTTCATCTCCGAACTTATAACCTGGGCCGCCCATGCCGGTGCCGCTTGGGTCGCCACCCTGGATCATAAAATCCGGAATCACGCGGTGAAAGATTGTGCCGCTATAAAGCGGGCCATCGCCGCCTTTGCCGCTTACGCTGTCTTTCCAGCTTCGCTTGCCTTCGGCAAGATCAGTAAAGTTTTTCGTCGTTATAGGCGCTTCCTTTTCAAATAGACGGCAAACAATTTTGCCTTCAGTGGTATCAAAAGTCGCGTATGTGCCTGGCTGGCGTGCCATAGATTATTCCTTTCGAAAATGAACTGGTTTACTTCTTGGGTGCTGCAGGTGCTTTCGCGCCCGTTGATTTCTTTGCTGCTGGCTTTGCTGCAGCTCCTGCACCCTGAATTTCAATGTGCGTGATCTTCACCGGGTTCTGGGGCCGGCTATTGCTTCCGCTGCACGTCACACCACCACAAGGCATGCGGGCGATCTTTTTTACCAGCTCCACGCTGGGATCATCGCACTGGCCAAAGATGGTATAGCCGCTGTTTGGCGCGCGGCGTCCCCCCGCGCATCCGTTGGGATCCAGGCAGGGATTGAGGAAGGGAACTTCCTTCTCCGTAATAAAGAACTGCGAGCTGTTGGTATTGGGTCCACGGTTCGCCATCGCCAGCCGTCCCGGCTTATCAAAGAGCAGGTCAGAATGCAGTTCATCTTCAAACTCAAAGCCAACGTCGCCGCTTCCGGTTCCTGAGGGATCGCCGCCCTGGATCATGAATTCAGGGATCGTGCGATGAAAGATTGTGCCGTCATACAAGGGCTTTCCATGGATCGTTTTGCCGGTTGCCGGGTCTTTCCACGGCTTGGTGCCTTTGGCTAGTCCCACAAAATTGGCTACCGTTTTGGGCGCCTTGTCCGGGAAAAGCTCGCACTTCAAGTCGCCGGCTGAAGTATGGATGATGGCTGTGGGGGAACCCTTGGCTGGGGCCGCTTTGCTGGCCGTCTTTGCACCGGTTTTGGGGGCAGTTCCTGCCGGAGTCTTCGGCTTGGTCTGCGCTCCGGCGGCAAGGCCCAAACACAGTAAAATCAACGCTGCACGAGTCACGATTCGTCTCTCCTTGGTATGGACGTAACCGGATATTAGAAATGGAGAGGCAACAATATGTAAAGGCTCTTAGACAGGAACCGCCCGCGAGGCCACCCGCACACCGAGCGGCCTCTTTCCGGTGCATAGAAGCCAAAGAGCGGAAAATCTTCGGCGGGTTGGAGCGAAGCTACAGAAACCAATGGGAACCTTTTCCAGGGCCCTCAGTAATCATCCTTGAAAGGACAAATAACCGCCTGCCGCCGTCAATGGCCAATTCGATGTCTGACGAAGAGCTTATGGCCCAGGTACGCAGCGGCGTGGGTGAGATGTTGGGCGTGTTATTTGAGCGCTATCACGTGCCTTTATTCAATTTTTACTTGAAGCTGACGGGCGATCGAACCGCGAGTGAAGACCTGGTGCAGGAAGTCTTCTTCCGGATCCTCAAGTATCGCCAAAGCTACAGGCCGGAAACGCCCTTTCGTGCATGGATGTATCAGATCGCGCGCAATGCCCGTGTTGACCTTCTGCGCAAGCGCCGTCCGGAGACGGAGTACGAACCTGAGATGACTCCCGCAGTGGCGCCGGTGGATACCGCGCAGCAGAGCCAGGAAGCGCAGCTTCTGCACAGCGCCCTGATGCAGATATCAGAAGACAAGCGCGAAGTTCTGGTGCTGAGCCGGTTCCAGGACCTTAAGTATGAAGAGATTGCTCAGCTAATGGGATGTGAAGTGGCGACGGTGAAAACGCGAGTCCATCGCGCGCTGCAGGACTTGAAAGAAATATTCCAACAGCTTGAAGGCGGTAAAGCTTTACGCGGCAAAGGACGGCAGGGAAGATGGCCGACGCCCGGGAGTGTGCAATGAACTGCGAAGAAATTAGCGAACTTTTACCGGATTATCTGCAAAGCAGCTTGAACGCTGATCGTGCGGCAGTAGTGGAAAAGCACTTGGCGGAGTGCGCTGCATGTGGCCAGGAGGCAGCTTTGTGGCAGAAGCTGGCATTGCTGCCGGAAGAGCAGCCCAGTCCAGCGCTGGAGTCGCGCTTTAAAGCAATGCTTGAGAGTTATCAGGAAGGCCGCTGGGAGAGAAGCAGCTTGGCGGCGGAGAAAACTAAAACTCCTACCCCGATGTTGTGGGGGCTGGGTAATTGGAGACAAATTCCGGCTGCGGGGATTGTGTGGGCCTGTCTCTTTCTGGTCTGCGGATATTTCATCGGCAAACATGCTGATACTGGCGGGAACAGTGAGCTCCAGAAACAGCTGGCAGATGTGCAAGGAGAACTTGGTGCTATGCGGCAGACAGTTGCGCTTTCCATGTTGCAGCAGCAGTCCGCCAGCCAGCGATTGGAAGGCGTGAGCTGGACGACCCGCTTGCCTGAGCCCGACCCGAAAATTTTGGGCGCGTTAATGCACACCGTGCGCTTTGACAATAACGTGGACGTGCGCCTGGCCGCTCTGGATGCGCTGGGCCGCTATGCTGACCGGCCTGAGGTGCGCCAGGAGTTAGTGGACGTGCTCCAGACCACTCAGTCGCCTATGGTGCAGGTGGCGTTGATCGACCTGTTAGTGGACTTGCATGACAAGAACGCAGTGCCGCAATTCAAAAAGTTTCAGCAAGATCCACACCTCAATCCCACGGTAAAGAAACGCGTGGATTGGGGAATCCAGCAGTTGAACTAGCTTTTGACCGAAGAGTATCAAAGCATCGTTATTGCTAAAGAAGAATTGGAGGGGAATCGTGGTGAAACAAAAGTTTCTTGCATTCATTCTGATGTATTCGGTTGGTTTGTTGTTCCTGTTCACGTTCGCCAGTCCAGTTCGAGCAGCGGGCGACGACGATGACTCCGATTCAGGCATGCGCCTGGAGGAGAAAGAGACAATTCGCAAAACTTTTAACCTGACCGCGGAGCACAAAATCCTGGAGATTGACAACATCTTTGGCTCGATTGAGGTCACAGGCGGCCAGAGCGATCAGGTCCAACTCGTAGTCAATAAAACGATCTCTGCTGAGTCAAAAGACCGCATGGAAGCCGCCAAAAAAGAGGTCACGCTGGACATTACCGACCAGCCGGATTTCTTAAAGCTTTACGTAAACGGCCCTTTCCGCTGCAAATGCGAGAACGGCAACGATGGATGCAGCAACTGGCACGGCGATCGCGGCTACAGGGTAAAGATGGACTTCCAGCTTCAGGTACCCGGAAACATTGAAGTCAAGCTCAAGACCGTGAACTCTGGCCATGTCAGCGTTCAGGACGTAACTGGCGACTTTTCTGTCCACAACGTGAATGGCGGTATTGACATGAAGAACGTTGCCGGCTCCGGCGTGGCTAAGACGGTCAATGGTCCAGTGAGAGTTTCATTCCGCGAGAATCCGCGCGAAAAATCTGCCTTTGCCACGATTAACGGCAATGTGGAGCTTTCCTTCGTGCGCGGACTGTCCGGCGACTTCCGCTTCAAGACGATGAACGGCGCAGTCTATAGCGATTTTGAAATGACGTCATTGCCGGCCCAGCCCGTAAGCACTGAGAAGCATGGCAACAAATTTGTTTTCAGGTCAGACCGCTTTACCGGAGGCCGCGTCGGCTCCGGCGGGCCAGAAATCAAGGCAGAAAATTTGAATGGCGACATACGCATTCTTGAACGCCAATAATCAAGGAAAACTACACATGAACTTTTACTTTAAGTTTTATAAAAACCTCATCCCCATCGCAGCAGCTTTGTTCGCGCTGGCGCAGCCAGTGTGGGCGCAGAATAAAGTCACTGTTCCGCTTACTGATCCATCTCGTCCGGTGACGCTCCGTGCTCACCTGGTGAGTGGCAGCATTACGGTAAAAGGCGCAGACGTAAAGGAAGTCATTGTCGAGGCCAAAGGCCGCGATGGCGAAGAATCCAGAAGCAGTGGCCGGGCTGAAGGCATGAAGCGTATTCCCATGACTTCTGCGGGTCTCAACATCGAAGCAGAGAATAACAATGTGCGGATCAGTACGGACTCTTACCAGCGCACGACTGACCTCACGATCACCGTGCCAGTCCATACATCGCTTTCTTTGCACACGGTGAATGACGGCAACATTGTGGTCAGCGGCGTCGATGGCGAGTTTGATATCAATGACGTTAACGGCGAAGTTGATCTAAAAAATATTGGCGGAAGCGTGGTAGCGCATGCGCTGAACGGCCACGTGGTGGCAACGTTTAACCGCATCGATCCGCAGAAACCCATGGCTTTCAGTTCGCTCAATGGCGATATTGATGTGACATTCCCGGCGGATCTCAAAGCCAACGTGAGTTTACGTACTGACAACGGCGAGGTTTACAGCGACTTTGACGTGAAAGTGCAACCCACCGCTCCGCAACAGACGGTGGAAGACAATCGCGGCAAAGGTGGGAAATACAAAGTGCAGATCGACAAAAATGTACGCGGCACAATCAACGGCGGCGGCCAGGAAATTCAGTTCAAGAACTTCAACGGCAATATCTACATCAGGAAGGCTGGGGTGAGATAGTAATTTACCGCTCGTCAAATCACTCGGTTACAGCTCTGGCAGTTGTAACCGAGTTTGTCTTTTCATACGATAGGCACTCATGGTCCCCCGCACAGTCACCACTATTCCTGAGATTCTCGGTGGTACTCCGGTATTTGCCGGGACCCGGGTGCCAGTGCAAACCTTGATTGACTACATCAAAGCAGGGGAATCAATTGAGGATTTTCTGGAAGGCTTTCCTTCAGTCAGTCGAGAGCAACTTTTTGCGTTTTTAGACGAGATCTGCGATCTCATCCTGGCCAGCGTCCTCTAAAGCGAACTATTGTCCCCCTACTTCCTTCTCGCCTTCACCATCGCATCCAGTGCCGAATCCTCAACCTTCTCAGCCTTGAGCCGTGTTCGCCGTGGCGGAGTCAATTCAAAATTCACGCCGTGCTGCTGAATGCGATTAATCAATTCTGCAGCGCTCACACGGTTGGCTGCCATCAGCTCAATGTCTTCAAAACTCAGGGCGTCTGCTTCTTTGCGCTCGGACTGAAGCCGTTTGGCCGTGGCTTCAACCTCATGCATCACGCGCATAAAATTTCCGCCCAGAATTTTCAGGATCTGCTCGCGCGTGTACCCGCGCTGGTACAAGGCCTGGGTGATCTTGGGTAGGTCTGCCACGGAGTCAATGCCTTCAGGCAGGGAAGTAACGCCGTCAAAATCCGATCCCAGCCCCACATGGTCTATTCCCGCCACTTTGGCGATGTGGTCAATATGATCGATTAACGATTTCAACGGTGGGCGCGGAAACTGCGCTGCCCATTTCTTCTCGATTGCCGCGGTTTCGTCGTAGGTTACCGGGCTTCCATCAGGATGAGGATGTGCCTTCTTGTAAGCCTCCACGTCGGCGTCACGCCGCTTGATTTTCTCTGGATCAGAAGACGCTTTGCGGTAGTTTTCATCGATGAACGCCGAATAGAAGTTCACCATCACCACGCCGCCGTTCTTGGTCATGGCGCGAAGCATGTCATCGGTCATGTTACGAGGTTGGTTGGTGAGCTCGCGGGATGAAGAATGCGACGCGATCACTGGCGCCTGGCTGACAAGCAGCGCCTGATAAAACGTAGCATCGGAAACGTGAGAGATGTCCACGATCATGCCCAGCCTATTCATCTCACGCACCACATCCTTGCCAAAGTCCGTCATGCCGTTGTGGTGCTTTACGTTGGGATCCTGTATGTCGCCGGAGGAATCGGCCCACTCGTTTGTGTTGGACCATGTCAGCGTCATGTAGCGGACGCCCATGCGATAAAAATCGCGCAGCAGCCGCATATCGTTCTCAATGGCATGGCCGCCCTCAATGCCCATCAACGCGGCAAACTTGTGTTGATCATGGGCGCGGGCAATATCATCGGCGGTGAAAGCCATGGTCATTTTGTCCGGATGCCGCGCCGCCTGCTGGTAAACGCTGTCAATCAGGTCCATGGCGCGCTTCGCGTAATGACCTTTAAATTCCGGCTCAACCCAGATGGAGAAGAACTCTGCTCCCAGATTGCCTTGTTTGATCTTGTCCAGATCAATATGGCCTTCGCTTACGGGCGTGTTCTGGCCAAGGTCAAAATTTGAGTCAAGGAAGCGCTGTGGCGTGTCCGCATGAGTGTCAATGATCAGCGCAGACTGGTGAATCGCCGTGGCAGGATCAGCCTTAGGCCGCGTTGTGGGCGCGGCCTTGGCAGTTTTCTTATGTTGAACTGGATGTTGTGCGAGTGCGAAGCTTGTAAGCAGGAGAAGGCAGGGAAGCGAATGTTTTAGGTTCATTCTCTGGCAATTTTATCAGCCAGTTGGTTCGCCTCACGCCATTCTGTGTAACGATCTGAAACCATCACATGGAAACAGGCCTGGCGGCGTTCTTCCGCAGCTTCTACCAGTCCTTGATCGCGCAGGTTCTTGAGGTACTCTTCAATCCAGGCATGCTGGGCGCGGGTTAGTCCGCGCTTGGCCAGGTCAACCGTAATACCGGCCAGGTGGGAAGAAGCATGTTCGCCAATTTCCGGCGCTGCATTGCCATTGTGGCGACGCAGTTTCTGCTGCTGTTCCATGGTGCGCACCGCGGAATTCACCTGCAGCGGGGTGCGAAATTCTTTGTAATAGGCTTCGCTCATGTCCTGGAGAAACTGATTGCACCACGGACGGCAATATTTCTTGTCGGCCTGTAGGGACGGGCTTACGTGGAGCGCCTTGGTTTCCTGGATAGGCACCAGTTCCTGCGTGCGTTCCAGCTCCAAAAGCTGGTCATTGTCCGCGATACGAGGAAGCTGCAGGCGATCAATTTCTTCGTTCTGACGGACCATGGAATCCATGGAGCCTTTCAGAACGGGGTTCCAGGCAACGCGGCGTACGTGTCCGCGATGGTGGCGATAGTGCGTGGTATAGCGGCTGGCGGCAAAAGCCGGCACTGCGGCGGCAATCGCCATCAGGAAAATCGACGAAGTGATTAAGGTTCTCTTAGCGCTCATCGGGTCCTGTTTTCGTGTGCAGATGTCAGACACATACAACATCCGGCATTAGATGGCAAATTTTAAACCAGAGCTGCCGCATCTGTACCCAGCTATTTACCTGAATTTTCATTAATTTGCGGAACCCTTGGCCATTTCCGGACAGGGACTTTCGTAATCAACAGCTTAGAATGTCTGACAAAATTTGCTAGTTTCCAGCTATATTCGCCTAAATTTTTTCTTGGCTGGAAGTCGCGGTCCCGAAACATGCCCAAACTGCGTCTCTCTTTGAGACGAAGGCTTACGGGATTGGCGTTCTAAACTGACCTGATCGGGTGCAACAGATTGCAAATATTATAACCCAGCGTGATCACACCAGATGCATCGCTCCTTAGAATTCTCGGCGCTGATGCTGCCTTGAATCGCGCTACATTGCACCAAGTCGATTAATCCGCGGCACTAAAGTTACATTGTCCGGCAGAAACGCTTGCAATACTCTGCAGTTACCTCTTACAAACAAAGGCCCCTTACTTGATGAAACGATGCTTTGTGCTGCTGCTCCTTGCTCTTGCAACTGGGCTGGCATCTGCCCAAACCCTGGTATCAACCCAAAATAATGACTGCGCCGCCCTGACACATCAGGCGCTTGAGCTAAGCGGTTTTAATCAGTCGCTTGATCAAATGGCGTCCATTATGGCCTCTGATCAGTTCATGCAACAGGTAAAAGGGCAACAGTCTCTGGAAGAATTCGCGGCAATCTATATTCCCATTGTAAAAAAAGAGTTTAATGCACGCCTTTTGCGCCAGGAGCTGCAGAGCCGCATGGCTGCGCATTGCGATCGGCAGCAGGTGACCCAGACGGTGCAGCGCCTGCAAACTCCTTTTGTGGCTCGAATGCTTGCCTTGGACGCGGCCGCCAGCACTCCTGAAGGCCAGGAGAAAATCAAAAGATATATCAAGATAGCTGAGCTGAACCCGCCGACTGACGATCGCATGGACACGCTCGGCACCCTCGATGCCGCTTCAGGGTCGAGCGACTTGGTGACTGATTTCACTCTGGCTTATTTGTCGGGGATGATGACAGGACTGGGAGCGCCACCGGAGGTGGTTGGCCAGCTTCGGTCGCGCCGCAATGAGCTCAAAGCGCAGATGCAGAACAACATTGCGCTTTCCATGAGCGTGACCTATCACGGCGTGACCCGCATGGATCTTCAACAGTATGCCAGGGAAGTAGCTGCGCCGCCGTTAAAGAGCTTCTACAGTCAGCTAAGCAAATCTTTTGTGGAGATCACGCAGGAGCGGGCTCTGGCAATCGGCCAGGACTTGAAAAAAGCCACGGCGGAGAGAAAGAACTAAGTCACGTGATTGGATGGCAGCTTCAATGCTGCTGTTTACGTTCCTCTCCTTGCTCGAGTTGCGGAATTATTAAGGCTGATCAGCGCACGCTTGCCGGGCCATTGCACGCTTTCTGATCCTTCTCTCTGTTTACGCCGATGTAGCGCTCGTTTTGATTTGGGCACGAATTCTGTAATTGTTTCCTCATGCCAGACTCACTTTGTTGCAGGCGCGGCGATCTGAATGTAAAGTGTTGAGCGTCGAAATCGTGGCTCCGTGGACACGATTGGCACGAAGCTGGAAAGAAGGAAAGATGTCCACCGTTCCTACCAATACCACCGCATTCGCCGCAATCAGCCTTGCATCAATTTCATATACAGACGAAACCCAGGATGGTTCGCCGCAACAGAAGGCGGATATCATCACAGCCCTGCGGGCCATAGCGCCGCAAGCGTGGGGTCCATGGTCACTCATCTGGGGTCCTGGAACCAACAATGGCAATCTCGTGTACGTTGCCATAAACGCGGCCCGAACTCGCGTTGCTGTTGCAATCCGTGGAACGGTATCAGAAGACTCCTGGTCAATGCTTTGGAGCATTTTGCAAGACGCCGATCCCATCGTTCAGGACAACTGGCGCTATCCCATTAGTGCAACGGTCAAGGTGGCCGGCGGGTTTGATGACGGGCTGGAAAACATCATCGCCATGACCGATCCCGCGACTGACTGGAACTTGCTGGACTTTCTCCGCAAGACGCTTGCTTCGACCCAGGCCCAATTGATTGTCACCGGGCATAGCTTGGGCGGAGCTCTGGCCACTATGGTGGCGCTGTGGCTGCAGGACCAACTGCCCAAGGGCGGAGGACCAAGTAACGTTCGCATCACGCCGTACACCTTTGCGGCCCCGACCGCCGGGAACCAGGCATTTGCCAACCTTTATGATGCTAAGTTCCCCAATGCAGCACGCTATGTGAACTCGCGAGATTTGGTTCCCATGGGTTACGCCAACATTGCTGCAATGATTGCGAACTATGCGCCCGCGCCGCTGTTGCAGAAATACTCCTGGTTCGCCTATGACACGCTCTACTATTTGGCGTCGTCATTAGCCCCGCCCATTTACGTCCAGACGAACCAGAATCAAGGAACGTTCGTTTTCACCGGACCTACACCAAATGGCGCAAATACTTTTCCAGTAGAGGCTGACGTTCAACACAGTGTCCAGCTCTATTGGCAGCAACTGCTGTTCCCAGGTCCCTTGGAGGTTGGCGAGAGCGTTGGAGCTTAGTAGCGGAATGTGGCGTGAGGGTGATTTTCTTGGCTAATCTGGCCACGGAAGAAGTTTTTTGGTTCCTACTTCGACGCAGCTCGAAATCCGCACTCGTGGATGGCGCCTTCGCTCATCAATTGGAGCGGCTCATGCTTCAGTGCCTTGTGCAGTCCAATTTCTTCATCACCCAAGATTTGCAGGCGTTGCCGGTTGAGATGTAACGCTGTTGCGGGGAAGCACACTATTTGTCAAGGCCAAGTTAATCTCTTCTTGAAAGGCGGTGACACCGATGTCACACAAGCTCAGGGTCTTGTTGCTCGTAGTGCTCTCGTCTCCTATATGCAGAGCTTTCCAGGTTGCTAAATTTGCTCAAGTGCAAGAGATACACCCCACCGCTGAAAGCAAGGCGGCACAGGACCAGGCGTTCAACGCCCGCAAACGGCTTCTGTTGGCGGCGGAAACTGCTCAGCAATTGAAAATCGCAGCCAACAACAGCAATGCCCCCGACGATCAGGCGAAGGCCGCGGCGGCCCAGCAACAGGTGGCGGACGCGCAGAAAGACGCTGATGCGGCTGACAAGAAGGCGAAGGAGGTCCAATCAGCGGCCATTGCACCGCAAGATTGGAACAAAATACAGACTGCCCTGCAGACCAAGAGCAGTGATTATGAAAGCAAAATGAAGAATAATTCAGCGCTGGCCACCACGCTGGTGCTGGCAGGGCTTATTCTGGCAGCGCTGTCTGCGCTCGCAGGATTTCTAAAGAAGAGTATTGCGGCCGGGATCCTCTCCATTGTCGTCACCACAGTCGTTGGAATTCCCAAAGTGTTTCCCATCACCCAGCGCGCGGAATATTACCGCGCTCTCTTTGTGCAGAGTTCAAGCCTGCTGCTCCAGGCACAGTTGCGACTGAATCCAACGCTGGCGGACTACAACGAGTTTGCTCACGACATTCAGCTGTTGGCCGAGTACGAAACGAATAAGTTTCCATCGGGCGGCGATGTGGCCCAGAATACGCAGGACCTGATCAAGGAAATCGCGGCCTCTTCAGGCACGGCGCGCTGAGGTTACTCAGCCACGGAAGAAGTCTTTGATCGCCTGCTTCATGACCTCGCGGCCCGTATCGGCGATGGCCTTGGTGAGAGGAATGTCTTTAGGGCAGACTTCAACGCAGTTCTGGGCGAATCCGCACTCTTGGATGCCTCCATCGCCCATTAATGCTTGTAGCCGCTCATGTTTCAGCGCTTTGCCTGTGGGATGTTGATTGAACAGCCGGACTTGTGCGATCGTCGCCGCGCCGACGAAACCGGTGCTCTCATTGAATTGCGGACACGCTTCCATGCAGCAACAGCAGGAGATACAGCGTGAAATCGGATAAGCCTCTTCCTGCTCGGGGGGATAAATGCGTGGACCAGAGCCAAGATCGTACGTGCCATCCACCGGGACCCAGGCCTTTACGGCTTTCAGGTTCTCAAAAAGTACGCTGCGGTCCACCGCCAGATCACGCACAACAGGGAACTTGCTCAAAGGTTCCACGCTGATTGGCTGCTCGAGTTTGTCCACCAGAGCTGAGCATGCCATGCGGGCCCTGCCATTGATCAGCATCGCGCAGGAGCCGCAGACTTCTTCAAGACAATTTGAATCATAGGCAATGGGAGTCGTGGTCTTGCCATCGCGCGTTACCGGATTGGCGGCAATCTCCATCATGGCCGAAATCACGTTCATCCCCGGCTTCCAGGTAAGCTCAAATTCTTCCCAACGCGGGCTGGCCTTTGGATTCTCCCGGCGTTTGATTTTTAGGATGACGGTCTTCGTACCCGATTGGGCCATTATTGTTTTGTCTCCCGTAGCGAAATCAGCTTCAACGTGGTCATAATCGCGTTAAGAAATGTGATGCCGGCAAATGCGCCATAGACCCAATCATGCCGACCAATTGCCTGCCAAAGCAGAATGCAGCCGATCACAAAGAACAATATGGCGGCGTTCCGGTAAAACTTCGGTGATGTGGGGCGCTGTGGCTGGTCCATCAAAAAATCTTTTAACCACAAAGGACACGAAGGATCACAAAGCAATTGTTGGATTTGTGCAAGACTGCTTTCTCATCGAGCTGACCTTCATTTCTTTGTCGTATGCCTTTTTGTTTCTTCGTGTCCTTTGTGGTTAAGTTTTATTTCGCCATGTCGTATCTTCTCGGCCTTGGCGGCAGCAGAGAAATATCCACCGGCTCAAATTCAAACCTCGGCTCATCGGCGTCCGGAGCGAAGTAAGCCTTGGTGGTCTTCAGGAAATTCTTGTCGTCGCGGTCCGGAAAATCCGGCTTGTAATGTGCGCCGCGCGACTCATTCCGCAAAGCGGCTCCCTGCGCGATCACACGCGAGAGTTGCAGCATGTTGTAAAGCTGGCGCGTAAAGACGAATGACGTGTTCGCCCACTGGCTCTTATCGCTCAGGTTGATGTGGTTGAAGCGTTCCAGCAGCTCAACCAGCTTAGCGTCAGTCTGCTGCAGGTTCTTGTTGTAGCGGATGACGGTGCAATTACGCGTCATCAACTCGCCGAGTTCGCGCCACAGGCGGAACGGATTCTCCGTCCCGTTCGAACTCAGCAGCGCAGCGTTGGCTTCTTCCTGGCGTTTGCGCTCAGAGTCATAGACTGTGCTGCTCACGCCATCAGTGGACTTGGTGTTGTTCTTGGCATACAGCATGGCTTGCGGGCCCGCGACGAAGCCGCCATAGATACAAGAGACCAGCGAGTTCGCTCCCAGGCGATTCGCACCGTGATAGCCGTATTCGCATTCGCCCGCAGCAAAGATGCCTTTGATGTTCGTTGCTTGGTTGAAGTCTACCCAGAGGCCGCCCATGGTGTAATGCATTCCGGGAAAAATCTTCATGGGAACGTCGCGAGGATCGTCGCCAACGAACTTCTCGTAGATCTCAAGAATGCCTTCCAGCTTGCGATTCAGCGTCTCGCGGTCGATGTGCGTCAGGTCGAGATAGACCATTGGCTGACCGTCAATGCCGAGGTCATATTCGTAAACCACCTTGTGGATAGCACGGGTCGCTACATCACGTGGGACGAGATTGCCGTACTTCGGATACCACTCCTCTAGGAAGTAAAAACGCTCTGCTGGGGGAATGCTCTTCCAATCGCGCTTGTCGCCTTTTTGTTTCGGCACCCAGACTCGCCCGCCTTCACCGCGCGCCGACTCCGACATCAACCGTAGCTTGTCTTCGCCGGGAATCGATGTTGGATGCACCTGAATGAATTCGCCGTTCGCGTAATAGCAGCCTTGCTGGTAAAGCGCAGATTGTGCCGAGCCGGTGCAGACTACGGAGTTCGTCGATTTTCCGAAGATTGCGCCGATCCCACCCGTAGCCATAATGACGGCATCGGCAGGGAATGTGTGCACTTCCATGCTGCGCAAATCCATGGCGCAAATGCCGCGACAGACCCGGTTTGTATCAATGACAGCGCTCAGAAACTCCCAGGCTTCATATTTGGTAACTTTGCCTTCCGCTTCATAGCGCCGCACCTGTTCATCCAAAGCGTAGAGCAACTGTTGGCCGGTCGTTGCGCCGGCAAAGGCCGTACGATGGTAGAGAGTTCCGCCAAAGCGACGAAAATCAAGCAAGCCTTCAGGCGTGCGGTTGAACGTCACGCCCATTCGGTCCAGCAGATCGATGATCCCAGGCGCGGCCTCGCACATTGCCTTGACTGGCGGCTGGTTGGCGATGAAGTCGCCGCCGTAGATCGTGTCGTCAAAGTGCTGCCAGGTTGTGTCGCCTTCGCCTTTGAGATTTTTGGCGGCGTTGATGCCGCCTTGCGCGCATACGGAATGCGATCGCTTTACCGGGACAATCGAGAACAAATCGACGTGCCCGCCGGCTTCAGCGATCTTGATGGTTGCAGCCAGTCCGGCGAGTCCGCCGCCAACCACGATAATTTTAGGTGTTATTGCCATAAATCCGATTTGGTAATTGGGTAAATTGGTAATTTGGTAAATGAAGCACCGGCGTTAGAGCTTCGCTTTTCACTTACCCCAATTACCAAATTACCCATTTACCAAATTGTCTGCTCCTTGATATCGGGCATTCACTTTGTATTCTCAATATTCGGTGGCGTCGTTGGTAGCTGCTCCGGGGTATTCAGCCACTGCTTCTTGAAGAACGCGGCCATGGTCACCCAACCAACAATAATCAAAGTAAGCGCAAGCACCGTGCAGGCCCGGCCAAGCCATTTGCGCGATCTCTCGCTAACGGTGATCCCCCACTTCGCACAGAAAAGATATATGCCATACGCAAAGTGCCATGAGGCCGCAATGATCCCGATCAGATAAAACACTCCGGCCCACCAGTGCTGCAATTCCATCTGAACTTTGTGGAAAGCTGCTTGTGAGTTGGTCAGAAGATGGATGCCGGTAAAGCGCATGGTGTAGGTGTGCCAGACGATATAGACGAAGGCGATGGCACCGGTCCAGCGCTGCGCGGAATACATGAAATTTCCCGCCCAGGGATACTCGCTCACATTCGATTTGCCGCGAAACCAGATATAGAAACCGTAGAGAGAGTGATAGAGCAGAGGAATATAAATTCCAACGATCTCCAGAACCAGAACGAAAGGCAGGCCGGTAAGAAACTTTACCTGGTCCGCGTACGCCTTGGGGCCATTGGTGGCGAAGGCGTTTGAAATGAAATGTTCCAACAGGAATGCGCCAATTGGAATGATCCCGCTTAAGGAATGCAGGCGACGCAGAAAGAATGAGTGGCCCTGGCCGGCGCGAATCGGGGGAACTCCGCGCTCGACAGGCGAGGCAACGCTAGCCATGTACTGCTATGCTCCGATCAGATTTGCTAGGCAAACTCTATATTATGAAACCTGAATTTCGCGCCGTCAAACTGTGAGTGCGCGTTAGTGTCTCTGTTTGTCGGAATGTTTCAGACTTGTCATGCTGAGCGGGCGCGTGTCCCGGCGAAGCAGGGGATCAGCGCAAGTCGAAGCATCCCGAGAATTTGTGCTTTTGCCATGCAGCTTCAGGGAGTTCTCATCCATGCATTTTTTTTGAAAGATGTTGCGGCAACAAAATAACGCTGTCTGGGTCGAACTCCCTGGTGCAGCATGGTGAATGAGACATTCTCGGGATGGATTCGACTCGCCCTCGCGCTCCTCGCTTCGCAGGATCGTTCGGACTTCGCTCACCACGACAGGAAGGAAGCTGTAATTTTCAAACTGAGACACTACCGCGTGATCCCACCTGAGCTCATGCATCTGTTCACTGCATCGGCATCTCGAGCGGCGGCAATATCCGCAGGTCCTGGTGATTCTTATCGCGCCAGTAGATGCGCATACACTCGCCGCGTTCTTGCGGAGTCCATTGGCTTCCGTCAGTAAAGACTACTGACTGTGGGTAGATCACCCATCCAAGAATGCTTTCCGGGTGAGGTATCTGCCCAGTCATTTGGATATTTGCCGATTGCTGTGAGATCAGAGGAAGTGGAATGCTCCAATCATTCTGGACGTTGTTCAGGCGGTCCAGGCCAACCAGAATATCGCTTTCGAGCAAAATCTTCTTGATGGGTTTCGCGGTACGATTCTTCAGTTCCAGACGAAGGCTCGGATTTCCAGCCCAGAAATTTGCATTGCCGAATTGCACGGGACAGCTACGAGGATGGGCCGGCTGAATACGATATGTCGCCATCATGCCTGCTTCCAGATGGTCATCCACGTGGCATTGGAACATCCAGGTGCCGGGATTGTCGGCCAGCATGGTTACGGTTTCAGTTTCAGCCGGAACAAGCGGAATCACATCCTCTGATCGCCCATGCCGCCTGACAGTCTTGCCATGCCAGTGGGCAGCGTGAATATCACGCTCATTGCCCATGGCTGCCAGATACCAGCGCACGCGCTCGCCTTCATTCATCACCAGCCCGGGCAGGTTGGAAAAGATATAGCCGTTCATCGCGTGGTAGAGACCGTCTTCACTGTTGGCCGGGCGCGTCTCATCGCCTTTGAGTTGATCAAAGACCATGAAGAGAACAACAAATTCACGGTCAATGTCAGCCGGCGATCCATCTGCCTTCGCGCGGCCACGCGCGGTAACAATGACAGGGCCAATCAATCCGGCGTTGGTCTCTTCCGGCTCGTTGACGTGCCCGTGATAGAGCCAGAGCCGTGAGCTCTCTCCTGCGGGCGGACCGCTTCCAGCGTCGGCAAACCAGTGATAGGTGAAATTGCCGTTCGGCGGCACAGCGATCCCCGGCAGATTGTTTGAGTAGACTGCGCCTTCGTTCGCCTTGTCATAACGAAGGCCATGCACGTGAATGCTGTGATAGCCGCTGGTCAGGTTACGAAAATGCACCACCACGGTGTCACCCACTTCCGCGCGAATGATTGGCCCGAGAATTCCCAGCCACTCAGGCTGGGGCTTGCGCTGAGAGAAAGTGCCGTCGGTATATTCAACGTAGCGGGTCTTAGTCCAGCGCCGATGGAGCCCATAAGGATATGGAAGCTCTGCCCCGTGCATCAGCTCCAGTCCGCTGGGAGCATAGTCCCACTCCACCTGTTCGGCCGCGATGTAATACTCGCGGACGCGGCCTTTGGGCAATGGCGCGTGTTGCGCAAAAGCGGCTGCAGCGCTCGAGAAAAGAAATATGCCAAGCAGGGTAGCAATAAGCCGTTTGCAGTTTGCCATCGCGAAATAGATTCCAGCTCTCAACTATAGACGCATCTTCGTCAAATCAAAAAGAGCGCATCTTTTGCGGATGCGCTCTTGCAGTCCCTCGTCGCATTGCAGCAAGCTACAAGCGAACTTGTTTGCGGAAATCCTCCTTCACTACCCGACCGGAATCCCAAACGTGCACGGCATGCTGGTCGGTTGAGTTGGAGGAGTTGGTGGGGTCGCCCAAGGGCCTGTGTCTGTCGTGAAATCAAAAAATTCGCTCATGTCAGGCATGGAAAAGTCCCGCTGAGTAAGAGCGGGCATATGGAAGCGCGTTTCAATGAACTTGAGCGCCGCCGTGGAGTCCATGGGTGTATGCGAGACAAAATTCTTCTTGCTGAATGGTGAGATCACGATCAGCGGAACGCGAAAACCGCTTAGCGTAAAATCGCCAGGCTGGTTTGTCGCCGGCATAATTGGCGGAATGCCGTCAGGGCTGGGGACGGAAATGGGTCCAACGTGATCGAAGAGCCCACCGCCTTCATCAAAGGTCTCAATAAACGCAGAGTCCTTCCAGGACGGGCTATTCATCAGCGCGTTGATGAGCCTGGCCGCAAACGCCGCGCCGAGCTGGATATTGCTCTTCGGATGTTCGTCAACACCGCTGCTGCTCACCTGGTTGATTTCGATTCCGGTTTCTATGTACGCGACCTGGGGCAGCGTTCCATTCTTCACGTCAGTGAAGTATTGAGCGATTGGAACCACGTTGGCGTGGTGAGTGTTGAAATACGTGAAGTAAGAGAAATACGTGTGCCCGTCAACCGTATAGATCTTCCAGGAGACATTGTTTTCATCCATCAATTGAAAAATCGTTTTTGCGACTATCTGTTGAGGAGGGGCCTGGATGAATCCCTTAGACGTTGCCGCCAGCCAGAAAAACCTGTTGGGATGGGTGCGAGTAGGCGCCGGTGAAAACCAGCGATCGGAAGTAGCAAAGTTTGAAGCCATGAAGTAATAAAACGGCAGGTCGGAGTCGTCGTAGTACCCCATAGCGCGTTTACCTGTGAAATCCGTAAAGTTGGGCTGGCCGAATAAGAATTCATCATGGGCAAAATGGCCTTCCACAAACGCGAAGCCATCCATGGTGAAGACGCCAGATCCCGAGTGAAAAAGGTTAAACTCGCGATGGGTCTCATTCCATGACGGCGTAAGGTTCTCAGAGCAGGCGCTTTGCATGTGGAACGCCTTGATCGGCGGTCCAGGCTGCCCCGTGTTCGGGTCGAAGCTCGGAGTGGAAACGTTGGTCGGCGTCTTGTCCGTCCCCGAAGTCCAGGTATCGACATCCTGCGGCAGCGGAGGCGTCTGCTTGGCGCGGTACGCATTCAACTGGCCGAAGTAGCTATCAAAGGAACGGTTTTCCTGCATGAAAAGGATAATGTGGTTGATCGAGTTTAAGCTTCCTGCAGGTTGTGGCGTGGGAGTAGGCGTAGCGCCCCCGCCACCGCCAAGACCCTGACAACCGGACATGAGCAATGCAAGAAAGAACACAGCGCAACACTCTGTAGCACGACGATGCGACATTTGAGGAACTCCTGGGAACCAAGCCTCCGTGCAGGCACACGTAAGGCCTATCTCAGCATGTGATAGCTGCTGCTGGAAGCAGGTTGCCCAGCAATTCTGATTCAGCAGTTCTCCCTCTGAAAATCTAAAAGATTGCAAAACTTTACCGGGTAATGCGGAACACCTTAGTACGCAAACTGCACTAAACTAATGGGGCCGATGTTCTGAATAGGTTTCAAATAGAACGCAAGAGATGGGGCTGACACTATGTCCACATTGCTTCAGGAAATGAATTACGCCGTGCGCCAGCTACGGAATGCTCCAGGGTTTGCGCTGCTCGCTGTATTGACGTTGGCATTGGGAATCGGCGCGAACACCGCAATGTTTACGGTGATTGAAAGCGTCCTTCTGCATCCACTGCCTTACCAGCATTCTGATCGCATGGTCTACATTGGCCCGGCAGAGGGAGACAGCTTTCAATCCACTTCATGGGTTACCTACCGCGACGTTCGTGATCAAGCGCAAAAACTGGAAGATGTCGCCCTGTTCTCAGAAGACGTGGGCGTGGTTCAGGGCAAAGAAGGTTCAGTAAGCGTAGTTACGCCCGGTGTGACGCCGAACACCTTCAAGCTGCTAGGGGTTCAGCCGCTTCTGGGACGAACGTTTACTGAAGACGAAGGACAGCCCGGTGGCCCGCAGGTAGTGCTTCTTTCTGAAGGATTATGGAAGCAGGCTTTCGATGCCGACCAGCAAATCGCGGGCAAGACAATTCGCGTCAACGGTAAAGCACGCACGGTTGTCGGAGTAATGCCTGCAAGCTTTCGTTTTCCGGAAAGTATGGGACAGGATTTGCACAAAGGATTGTGGTTGCCAATCCAGCCCACCACGGAGATGCAAAAGGACCGTGGAAGCCATTTCTTTTATATCGTCGCCAGGCTGAAACCCGGTGTTGCTATGGCGCAAGCCAAAGCGGAGCTGGCTGCCATTGCGCAATATATCCATCAAACCGATCCAGAAAAAGGCAAAGACATAGCCTTTCGAATTGGGAGCTACCAGGAGATGCTGACCGGTTCCGTGCACGATGTTTTGCTTGCCCTGGTGATCGCGCTCGCTCTGGTCCTGCTGATAGCGTGCGGCAACGTTGCAAATTTACTCATCGCGCGCTGCCTTGGCCGGCAACAGGAGTTTGCTGTGCGCTCGGCGTTGGGAGCAGGGCAGTTGCGCCTGGTGCGTCAACTTTTTGTCGAAGGCGGACTGCTGAGCGTTCTGGGATGTGTTTTCGGCCTGGGCTTAGCGTGGCTTGCAATAGTCCTGATTCATAAATTGCCTGCCGACACAATTCCGAGGGACGAAACCATCGCGGTCCGTTGGCCGGTATTGCTGGTAGTGGCCGGAATCGCAACTCTCACCACAATATTGACTTCAATTTTGCCTGCGCTTTTCGTAGCTCGAACTGACCCTCAGCCCGCGTTGCAGGCTGCGTCGCGCGGCCTGGGGTCGCGTTCCATCGGTTCGCGCGTGAGCGGCTGGCTGGTTGCGGCAGAAGTGGCTCTTTCAACCCTGCTGTTGATCGCTACTGGTCTGCTTTTTCATACGCTGTGGAATCTTGAGCACACCAAGCTGGGTTTTGATGTGACGCGCGTGAGCACCTTCACCTCCATGCCGGCCGATGCTGCGGGTTTCGCAAACATGGGTGTCTCGAAGAGCGACGAGCCTGCTCCCACGTCGGTTGCAACGCTCTTTTATCAGCCAGTCCTTGAACGGATGCGGCATGTGCCTGGGGTGCAGGAAGCAGCGCTCATCACCGCTCCTCCTCTTTCCGGCATCGACATGAATACCAGCTTCGCCGTGGTAGGCCAAGCCAAGGACCCCACGCATCCTCTTGAGGCCAGGATTTCAGCGGTGAGCGGCGGATATGCAAAGGTGATGGGAACGCCGGTTATCCGCGGCAGGATGATTAACACAGAGGACAGCGCAAATGCTCCCTATGTTGCGGTGATCAATGAAACACTTGCGCGCAAATATTTTGCGGGAAAAGACCCACTGGGGCTGCAGATAGACCTGGGCGGCAAAGATACTGGAGCAATTAAGCCTTACACCGTCGTTGGGGTCATTGGCGATCAGGTGGACAATGGCGTGTCACATTCGCCCAAGCCCCTGCTCCTGGTTCCGTATGAACAAGTTCCCTCAACTTCTCTCTATTACCAGCTTCTGATCAAAACGATCGTCTTTTTCGCAGTAAAGACCCACGGAAACATTGCTATTGCGCCGGCAATGCGAGATGTTTTCCGGCAGACTGCTCCCGATTTTGCCCTGGATAATTTTCAGACGATGCAGCAGGCAGTGGATGCCAGCAATTTCAGCCAAAGGCTGGGGCTCTACTTGACTGGAGCATTTGCCGGTATGGCTGTCTTGATGGTGATCGCGGGACTGTATGGAGTTCTGGCCCAGTTGGTCAGCTATCGCAGGCGTGAGATCGGCGTTCGGCTGGCGCTGGGTTCCACGCGCCAGAGAATTCTAGGCATGTTCTTCAAGCAGGGTCTGGTACTTGTGGTGGCCGGTTTAGTGCTTGGCGTAGTGGGCGCGTTGTGGGCAGGCAGACTGGTCAAAAGCTTCCTGTATGGAGTGAAGCCTCTGGATGCATGGACGTATGCAGGTGTAGCGATTCTGCTGATTGTTGTCGGCTGTTTGGCAGCGGTTATTCCGGCGCGGCGTGCTGCAGCGGTTGAGCCAATCGAGGCTCTCAGAGACCAATAAGTCTGCCATTTTTCCGCCGCTGATGTTGTGCTTTGGAACCGGGGTGGTACTCTATCCAGTCCATAAGGAGGCCACCATGCTTTCCATCCGCAGCTTGCGTGCGTTAGGGATCGCCGGATTCTCAGTGTTGCTTTTTTCTGTGCCAGGGATTCTTGCTTCAGCGCAGACCTCTCCGCTCGATAAGCAGGTCAGCTCCGTGCTTCCTGAAGCGCAGACTTTCTACCTTGATCTGCACCAACATCCTGAATTGTCATCGCATGAGACGAGGACCGCGGCTGAACTGGCCAACCACTTGCGCAGCCTTGGCTATGAGGTCACAGAGCATGTGGGCGGGACGGGCGTCGTCGCGATCCTTAAGAATGGCGCTGGGCCGACGGTGATGTTGCGCACTGAGCTGGATGGTTTGCCGGTCGAAGAAAAAACCGGGCTGCCTTACGCGAGCAAAGCCCACGCAAAAGATGACAACGGCCGCGATGTGAGCGTGATGCATGCGTGCGGGCATGATGTCCACATGGCCGCTTTGTTTGGAACGGCCTCAATCATGGCGCACAACAAAGATTCCTGGCACGGAACGCTGATGCTGATCGGCCAACCAGCCGAAGAAACCATTACCGGCGCGGACCAGATGATCAAGGACGGGTTGTTCACGCGCTTTCCCAAGCCGGACATTGGCATTGCGATGCACGACACGAACAATCTTTCCGTCGGCCAAGTGGGAATAACACCGGGATATGCCAAGGCCAATGCCGACTCACTCAAAATCACCGTGTATGGCAAAGGCGGACACGGAGCGCAGCCACATACCACGATTGATCCGGTGTTGATCGCGGCCAGGATCGCAGTGACGCTGCAGTCGATTGTTGCGCGGGAAATCAAGCCCGGCGATGCCGCAGTGATTACCGTGGGTTACATCCAGGCCGGCACAAAGAACAACATTATTCCTGACAATGCGCAGATGGGGCTCACTGTTCGCTCATTTAAACCTGAAGTACGCCAGCACTTGCTTGCAGCGATTGAACGCGTGGCCAAAGGTGAAGCGATTGCTGCAGGCGCTGAGAAGATGCCGCTGGTGGAAAAATATGAATCTACCGGCGCGGTCTATAACGATCCCGTGTTGACCAAGCATCTGGCCGCGACTCTGGAAGGCGTCCTGGGCAAGGGAACCGTGGTGACGGAAGACCAGATCATGACTTCAGAAGATTATTCGTACTTTGTGGAGCAGGGAATCCCGTCATTTTATTTCACGCTGGGCGTTGCTGATCCGCAGAAGCTGGCGGAAGCGAAAGCATCCGGCAAGCAGTTGCCCAGCAATCACTCGCCGCTGTTCGCTCCTGTTGCTGAACCTTCCATCAAGACAGGCATGACGGCCGAGGTGACGATCCTGCGCGATCTGTTGAAGGGAACGCCTGCGGATGTGAAGAAGTTTACGGAGAAGCAGTCAGGGAATTGACGCGATACTCACCGCGGAGGCGCTGAGACGCGGAGATGGTTCTTTCTGAAATCCCGAGCGGAGCGAGGGATCACTATCAGCAAGAGGAGTTTGGTAAGACATGAAGTAATGCTTGCAACGCTCGGAAGCTGAAAAACCTATTAATCATGGGAAGGGTAGCGATCCCTCACCCTCTCAAGCGGGATTCGGGATTGCAGAGAGAAGCCAATGACATTTTCGCGTCGTAATTTTCTTCAGACCGCAGGTATGGCAACAGTCGCAATGGCGCAGCCGGCTTTTGCCGCTGACAAAGACAGCAAGAGCAAACAGCCCGAGGCCATTGCAAAATTAAAGTCGCGCAAAGCGGAAGCCAAGCCGATCACCACAGCGGAGCGTGAACAGCGAATCGAGCGGGCGCGGCAACTGATGGCGGAAAACAAGATTGACGCCATCATGGTCATGGGCGGGACATCTCTGGTTTATTTCTCAAACATTCACTGGTGGATGAGCGAGCGCACGTTTGCGCTGATCCTGCCGGTGAAGGGGAACCCATTTTATGTTTGTCCGGCGTTTGAAGAAGATCGCGCGCGCGAGCAGATTGCCAGCGGGCCTGGTGGAAACAACGCAGAAGTACGCACATGGCAGGAAGATGAAAGCCCCTATCAAAGGATTGCTGAAGGGCTTAAGGACCGAGGCTTAGCTACCGGAAAGTTGGGGATTGAGGAAACGGTACGTTATGTCTTTAGCGAGGGCGTTGCTCGAGCTTCATGGGACGTGGGTGCAGCTTCTGTTCCAAAAACTTCCAACTATATTCCAGCATTGGCGTTGGTAAGCGCCACGCCTGTTACGGCGGGCTGCCGGATGATCAAGAGCAAACATGAACTGCAATTGATGAAGCTGGCGAACGAGGTCACGCTCGCGGCTTATGAGGCGGCTTATCGCTCCACCAAAGAAGGCATGACGCAGAACGATTTTGGCGCGATGGTTCAAGCGGCGCATGCGCAGCAGGGCTTCCAGGGCGGCGCAAGCATTCAGGTGGGCGAGAATTCTGCTTTGCCGCACGGATCGGCGAAACCTCAGGTGATCCGTGAAGGCACAATCCTGCTGATGGACGGCGGTTGCAATGTAGAAGGCTACGAATCCGATATCAGCCGCACGGTTGTGCTCGGCAAGCCGACGGATAAGATGAAGCAGGTTTTCGACATCGTGCATAAAGCGCAATCGGCGGCGCTGGCTGCGGCTAAGCCGGGTGTGGAATGCCAAGCAGTGGATGCCGCTGCGCGCAAAGTGATTACCGATGCAGGTTACGGTCCGGACTACAAACACTTCACGCATCGGGTAGGACACGGGATCGGAATGGACGGGCATGAGTGGCCGTATCTGGTGCGTGGTAACACGCTTCCTCTTGCTCCAAACATGTGCTTCAGCGATGAGCCGGGAATTTATATCCGAGGAGAGTTTGGCGTCAGGCTGGAAGACGACATGCACATTACAGAGAACGGGGCGGAGCTGTTTACTAAACAGTCATCAGATTTGGAACATCCTTTTTAGATCGGGTGATCGCGCGTGATCGGGTGATCTGGTGATCGGAACTAATGAGCATAGACAAGCATCGTGAATTAAAAGATCGCACTAAAGCATTTGCGCTTCGCGTATTTAGAATGTCACAGGCTTTACCGAAAAATCGAGAAGCCAACATAATCATGCAGCAGCTTCTCAGGTCATCAACCTCTATCGCCGCAAATTACAGAGCGGCAGGCAGAGCACGTTCGAAGGCTGAATTCATTTCGAAACTCGGCGTTGTAATCGAAGAGGCTGATGAAACGGTCTTTTGGCTTGAATTTCTTGCTGACACCGGAATAGTGAAGGCAACAAAGCTCCGCGAGCTAATTAATGAGGCTAACCAATTATTGTTAATTTTCTCAGCATCTCGCAGCACAGCAAAGCAATAATGTCTGCATGGCCACCGATCACGCGCGATCACCCGATCACGCGCGATCACCCGATTTTCTACTTCAGCGCGTTCGCAATAAACGCCCCCACGTCCTTCTTCAGCTCCGCCAGCGATGAATCCTGGATATACATCATGTGCCCGGCGCCGTAATAGCCAAGGCTGACTTTGGCATGCTGGGACTGATCGAGATTCATGTGGTTCAACGTGTACTGCGTGGCGAAGTAAGGGGTCGCCAGGTCGAAATAGCCGGAGCCGACGAACAGCTTCATGAACGGATTTTTATCGAAGGCGTCTTTCAGTGAGCGGGCTGTGTCAGGGAAGCCGCCGCGTTGTACGCCCCAATCCCACTCGTCAAAGCGGAAGCCGCCGCCCAGGATGTAATACTCCAGATCGGATTTGTAGCCCAGCTCGCTTCGAACGTACTGGTTGAACATGGCCGTGTAAGGCGGGCGGATCGCGCTCATGCTGGGATCGAAGCTGGCAGTGTCATCGACGTCAGAGCTTGAGGTGCCGGTAAAGCGGCTGTCGAGCCGGCCGATGGTCAGGTGCTTATCGCGCAAAAGCTCTTTGGTGAAATGAGATTCATCGATGCGAAGATTGCTCTCGTCAATGTAAGTCTTGCTCAGGCCGGTGTAGCGGGCAAGATGATCGATTACGTCCTGACGTTCCTGCGGAGTTAAACGATCGCCTTTGGCCAGCGCGTCGGCATAAGGGCCTGCGGCCCACTGCTCAACGTCAGAATGCAGTTTGTCAAGGTTCTGCTCATACTCAGGACCTAACTTCTTGTGGTACCACGCCGCGCTGGCATAGGTGGGCAGAAAGAGAATGAATGGAAGATCATTGCCGGGAGAGTCGTCAGTGGTTTGGAAATTCAGGATGCTGGAGATCAGCATGATGCCGTTGAAGGCAATGCCGTGCTCTACCAGATAACCAGAGAGTCCGGCAGCGCGCGTGGTGCCGTAGCTTTCTCCCACCATAAAAAGCGGCGATGACCAGCGCTCATATCGGCCGAGATAAAGACGAATGAATTCACCAACCGATTCAATATCATTCTTGAGCCCAAGGAATTTCTTGGTCTGGTCGCGTTTTACGGCGCGGCTGTAGCCAGTGCCTACGGGATCGATGAAAACAAGGTCGGTCTGATCAAGCCAGGTTTGCTCGTTATCCACCAACTGATATGGCGCCGGGGGCATCATGCCATTGGGCTGCATACGCACTCGCTTGGGGCCAATGGCTCCCATGTGAAGCCAGACTGAAGCGGAGCCAGGGCCGCCATTAAAAGAGAATGTAAGGGGCCGGTGTTCATTCTGGCCGTCGAGCGTGTAGGCAATAAAGAAAATGTGTGCTTCCACTTCGCCGGTGTCATTGTTCTTGAGCGGCATCATTCCTGTGGTGGCGGTATAGCGCAGGGTTTTGCTGCCGACATGGATTTCATGATGCGTGACGACTGGCGGCTGCTCCGCCTGTTCTTTCTTTGCCTCGGCATCAGGTGTACCGGAAGGCTTGGCTTTCTCGGCGGGACTGGCCGCAGAAGCGGGAGGCCGTTCGCCGCGGTTTCCCTGGCCAAGAGCACAAAGCGAGAAGAGCGTAACAAAGAGCAAGAAAGACGAGGCACGACGCAGCAGCATGAACACACTCCACTGTTAAGAATCGAAAGACGTGATCTTTAGACGTCCCTGATGAAAACAGGTGAGTGTAGCTGGCGAGACTGAAAAGGGCAAATAGCGTTGCGCTTGACCTACAGGATCAGACCGCGTGTATTAATCCCGGCGGATGCTGTGGCAGGGGCTGCGAGTTCTGATGACCCTTGAAATACCACATCAGCAATACAAGTAAGACGACGACGGCTAACATGCAAATCCCGAAGTTGTGCCCGGCTGCCTCTGAACGTCGCCCTGCGGAGCGGTGTGCCATGGTAGCTTAGACGCGATTTTTACCACGAAGTGTCGGTGGAATACGAAACTTAAGGAAACTTTGCTAATTGAGAAATCGCAAGGTTGAGGCAACATTTAGGCCATGGATCGGGGCAGATGCCTGTCTCCATGGCCTTTAAAATGTGAACTAATCGTGTGTGGGGACGACCAAATCACGATCGAGGCGAACTTCAAGTTGGGTACCTTTATCCAGCTTCATCTCACCGCCTTTGAAGAGGAAGCTCGTTCCTGTCCCAAGGCCTGCACCGGCCGCTGCGCCAACAGCCGCGCCCTTTTTGCCGCCAATCACCGAACCTGAAACTGCTCCCACGGTCGCGCCAATAGCGGCGTCCGTGACAACTTTCCGCTTGTCAGGACCTTTGCGATAGACCTCACCCTCTTCCCCCGTGGCCTTGATCGAAGGGTCTCCCGGAACGCCGGTGACAGTTCCGATGAGTGGAACCCATCCCTTGCGAGTTTCAATTTCATCCAGCGCCAATTGCATCTTGGAGCCGGTATAACCATGCTCAAAGCGGCCTACATGGCCCTTGATTGTGCGGCCTTTGGGGATGATCAACCCGCTGGGCGTCACAAGGTCTTCGCGAAGCTCAGCTTTAAAGTGCTTGCCGTTTTCCATCTTCTTGGTGTCAAGAGTGTCTTTTAGCTTGATGATGAACCGTGATCCATCCGGAATGGCATTTGGAGGAGCGCCATAAGTGGAAGACGGATTGCCGGATCCGGGATAAGCGGCTGGCCCCTGCTGGGGAGGCGTATTTCGATCATTAGGACGTGATTTAAGGACCGGGTCATTCGAACTGCCGCTTTCCTGAGCGATAGCACCCAGACTAAAAATCAACACAAGCGCACAAACGGAGGCTGTCCACTTTGCCTGCATGGCGTTCCACCTCAATAGATTTATTAGAAATCTTGACCCGTGAGATGCGTAGAAGTTTCAGAAATGCTGCTTTAAAATCTACAATTTTTGTAAAGTCCGGGCCTTACCTCGAAATGATCCTCTGAAATCTGGCCATGGTGGTGCGGGAATTGGGACATTACCAAAGTAACTGTCCAGAGGTACACTTAGCAGCCATTTTGAAGCATCATATTTGTAGCAAGTGCTGATTCCCCCGGAAGGGAATGCAACATGAAGAATTGGTTTCTGCCGGCAACATTGCTGGGGTTAAGTGGACTGGCGCTCGTATTTGCCAGCGAAAGAGGTCGTGACCGTGTACGCCATTTTCTTGAGGACCTGATGGAACATGGCGATCCGCTCAACGAATTCAACAAATTTTGCGAAGATCAACTGGAGACGATCCAGCAGAACCTTGATCGCCTTGCCAAAGCCATGGAAGAGGCCCAGCCGAGCTAACCGGCGATTTTGTTGATAGTCCCCGCCATTCGAACGTCGCGTTTTGTCACACCCCCCGAATCATGTGACACCAGGGCCATGGTGACCGTGTTGTAGCGAATATCGATGTCAGGATGGTGGTTGGCCTGCTCCGCCGCCTCAGCAATCTTGTTTACGAACTGCATTGCGGCCTTGAAATCAGGAAAGCGGAAGACCCGCTGAATCGCCTCGCCGTTACGTTGCCAACCGTCTAATGAAGTGAGTTCCTGCTGGATTTCTGCATCCGTAAGGACAGCCATAAGCACCTTTCCAAATCAGTCTCAGCCATCGATTCTAGTGCCTTGCTGCGGAAAATGCAGCCCTTGATGCGAAGCCTCTGGTTTCAAATTCAGGGCAGGAAACGAGTCTTTAAATTGATCGAGTTGTGCCGGCCAGTGCCGCGACTTGCTTCATGGGATAGGTGAAATGATCAATCTGGGAATTGATTTCCTTGCGCAGATCTTCCCAGATGGTGTCCGGCATCTCCAGGAAAACACGGACGACTTCCGGGTCAAACTGTCTGCCGGAGAACCGCTCCACCTCTTCACGAGCTACCTGAATTGTCTGGGCCGCGCGATAAGGCCGGTCTGAGGTGATGGCGTCGAGCGTGTCGGCAATCGAGAAGATACGAGCACCCAATGGAATGCTTTGGCCGCTTAAGCCGCGCGGATAACCCGTACCATCGAAACGCTCCTGGTGCGAGTACACGATTTCAGAGGCTTCAGAGAGGAAGGGAATTTTCTTGAGCATCTGATATCCGCGGAAGCAGTGCTCGCGCATGATTTCTGTTTCAGCTTCAGTCAACGCGCCGGGCTTGCGCAGAATGGCATCTGGAATGGCCATTTTGCCGATGTCATGCAGAAAAGCGCCGCGCGCAATTACGCGGATTTTATCGCCGGAAAGGCCCATGGCGCGGGCAATGGCAATAGTGAATGCCGTGACCCGCTTGGAATGGCCTTCTGTTTCGGCATCTTTCAGGTCCAAGGCGTCGCCCAGAGCCTCTAGCGTGATGTCATAGGAGCGCTCAAGGTCAGTCATGGCCTGGCGAAGCTGTTCCGTGCGGGCCGCAACCAGCGATTCCAGGTTGGACTGGTAGGCCCGGTTTTCCAACTTTAGGCGGCGGTGCTCCAGGGCGCGCCTGACCATGGCGAGAAGCTGCTCACGCTCAAAGGGTTTCAGCAAATAGTCATAAGCGCCGTTGCGGATGGCTGCCAGTGCAACTGAGATATCGTGCACGGCAGTGACCATGATCACCGGCATGTCTGGGTATTTTTCTTTGGAACGTTCCAGCAGCGCAATGCCGTCGAGTTCCGCCATCATCAGGTCTGACAGCATCAATTCGAATTCGCCGGTTGAGTTCAGAATTGCCAGCGCTTCCATGCCTGAGGATGCCTGACGGGTCTTGTACCCCGCAGCGCTAAGCATGGAAGAGATAATCTCCCGGATCGGCTCTTCATCATCAACAACCAGTATGCGTTCTGTAGCCATTTGGGAAAATTTACCTGTGGGGGAGCCTTAATGTAACCCAGAGTTCCATAAAATACAATGGTACTAGTACCTAAAAGACGGCAGAAAACCGGGAAATCCGTGGTATACAAAGGTACCCCTACTTGAACAAGAAAAGCCCTTGAATCGACTATGAACTTTAGCCTCCAACCAGCATTTCCGGCTGAAATGTCGACATTGCTGATCCTTTTGGCGGGCGCAATACTCCTCTACAGCAGCTTTCGGGAAAAATATCTGGTTCCATGGATTGCCGGTTGGAGCGTCTTTGCCGTTTCTAAGGTCTTTCTGGTAGTGAGCGCGTCCCATCCTCAAGCGCCACTTTGGGCCGCGCTGGCTTACAGCACGTATGTAATTGCCGTAGGACTCTTTGCGACATCAGTCTTCTTTTACGTTTCGCAACCAAAGTTGCTGCTGCCTGCCGTTCTTGCCCTGGGCGCGGCTTTGCCGCTGGAAATCGCTTATTCCGTATGGCCGCCAGACTATTTCCTGCACTATGCGGCATTCGTTCTTTGCTCGTTCGTAAGCATTTTGGCGTCAGTACAGCTGGTCCGTTTTGCGTGGGGCAGGACCAGCGTGGGGCGTTGGCTGCTCGCCGCGACTTTGGTGCTGCTGCATTTGGATACCGTTGGCCACGTACATCACCTCATCGGGACCGATATCGCAGTTGATCTGCTCCTGGGCCTGGGCATGATGACGATTGTGCTGGAAGATTCGCGGACCCAGGTGCAGCGCCTGGACGCACTCAACACGATCACACACCAGATTTCCGATTCGCGCGAGTTTGACCCTACTGTTGGCACCATTTTGGAGGAGCTTAGAAAGCTGACACGAGCAAAAGCTGCATGGTTTCGTATCCTGGCCGGTGACAAACTGGAATTGGCCGCCCATCGCGGACTCTCCCAGGCTTTTATTGACACCGTTACCACCATTGATACAGGCGGAGGCGTGAGCGGCTTTGCGTTGCGCGAAAGTGAGGTTTACGTCGTTCGGCGGACAGAATCAGCGCGGGAAATTCGCGCGGCGCTCAGCGCTGAGGGTATTCATCATCTGCTATTAGCGCCGGTGGAAGGCAAGAATTCGCCCGTAGGCATGTTCATCCTGGGGATGTCCGGCTTCCGGGAATATACCGAACCGGAAAAGAAGTTTCTCAAGTTGGCAGGCAGACAGCTCGGAATGGCGGCGGAAAATCGCCAACTTCTGCAACAACTCGTTCACTCACGCAACGAGTGGGCAAGCACATTTGACTCTATCCCGGACTGCGTTTTCGTCCACGACCTCGACTACCGGATTCTGCGGGTCAACAGCGCGTTGCTGGGGCGGATCCAGCGGACACGGGAAGAAGTGGTCCATAATTTTTGCGAAAAGGTCTTGCCCGGTGCAATCACGAATTGGAGCGGATGCCCATATTGTGCCCATGCCGACTGCGCCGGCGAAGAAGATCCATGCTTTGGTGGCTATTCGGTGGTTTCCACATCAGCCTACACCGGAGAGAACCACTCCCGCGTTGGCACTGTGCATGTGATCAAGGACATTACTGAATCCAAGGCCGCTGAGGAGCGCTTTACCTCGCTCTTTAATCACATGCATGAGGGCGTGTTCGTTTCCACCCCGGAAGGCCACGTTCTGGATTGCAATGAAGCGTTTGTACGCATGCTGGGCTATGACAGCAAAGAGGAGATACTCAAGCTGGACGTAGCGCAATCGGTTTACGTGGATATTGAAGACCGCAAAAAATTCCTGAGCGAAATTTCACGGCATGGCTTTGTCAGGAACTTTGAGATCCTGCTGCGCTGCAAAGATGGACGCCAGATCAACGTGATTGAGAGCAGCTTTGCGACGCGCGCTCCGAGCGGCAAAATTGAACGCTACCAGGGCGTGGTGCTGGACGTAACGGAAATGAAGCGCGCGGAAGACGAGATCCGGCGCCGCAACCGCGAATTGTATGTGCTGAACAATATCGCGGTCACATTCAACCAGTCCTTTGATCTGGACGAAATTCTGCAACGGATCATGCTGCAGATGGTGGAACTATTTTCCACGGACACTGCCGCCGTTTACCTGTTCGATGAGGAAACGAATAAGTTCACCAAAAAGTCTTCCTACGGTCATCGGACTACATGGGCCAAGGAAAGTGAAAACGTTGTGCTTCCGCCGGCATTCATTCATTCGGTAAAAGCCAGACATGCTGAGATCATCGATCAACAAGACCTTCCAACCTTGCCGGAGGTGCTGCAAAGAGCGGTGGAGTTGGAAGGCTTGCAGTCATGGCTGTGGGTGGTCTTGTGGCGCAAGGACAGAATTCTGGGCGTGCTGGCCACCAGCAGCCGCGCTCCTCGAAAGTTCTCGCGGTCTGAACAAGGCGTGATCATTGCCGTAGGCCGCCAATTGGCTACGACCATTGAAAAAGTGCAGCTCTACAACGAAACCAGGCAAGCTTATGAAGACCTGCGCCGAACCCAGGAACAATTGCTGCAAAGCGAGAAGATGTCCGCAGTGGGCCAACTGATTTCAGGCGTGGCGCACGAACTGAACAATCCCCTGACTGCCATCCTGGGATATACGCAGCTCTTGGAAAGCGAAAAGCTGGAGCCGCGAATAGAAGAGTTTATTCAGAAGCTACGTAAACAAGCGCAGAGGACCCAAAGGATCGTGCAGAACCTGCTGTCTTTTGCGCGGCAGCATAAGCCCCAGCGCGTACATGTGGATTTGCGCAGCGTTATTGAAGATACGATCGCGCTCCGCGACTACGATTTGAAAGTGAATAACATTTTTGTGGAGCGGGAATTTGAAGCTGTACTGCCTTCAGTGGTGGCTGATCCGCACCAGCTTGAGCAGGTTTATCTCAACATCATCAACAACGCAGCGGACGCGATGATGGAAGGCGGTCGCGGAGGCCGGCTACGCGTGAGCATCGCCACGGAAAATGGGAGCGTAGTCACGTCATTCCACGACTCAGGACCGGGAATTTACGATCCGAAGCATGTTTTCGATCCGTTCTATACGACGAAACGTGTAGGCAAAGGCACCGGCTTGGGCTTGAGTATTTGCTATGGGATCGTGAAGGAGCATGGTGGCGAGATTTCCGCGCAGAACCATCCTTCCGGAGGCGCGTTGCTGCAAGTGCGGTTGCCTGTTGCCGTAGGCGAGAAGCCAGTGACTGAACGTGAGCGCATTGTGGCACGGCGAGAATCGCGGCTGGAAGGCAATGTGCTTATTGTAGATGATGAAGAAGCAGTGCTCGATTTCGAGCGCGAAGTTTTGACTGCGGCGGGCTTGCAAGTGGTAACGGTCTCTTCTGGCGCGGAAGCGGTAGAGAGCCTGAAGAATGAGGACTTCGATATCCTGCTGCTTGACAGCAAGATTCCGGGGACATGGTCAAGCGAACAAGTACTCGAATGGATGCAGCAAAATCGTCCGGAACTGGTGCCGCGCACGGTGTTTGTTCTTGCTGACGTGTCTGACCCCGAAGTGCGCGCTGCTGTGGACGCGACGAACATATTCTGTCTGGTAAAACCTTTTGAAGTTCCCGATTTACTAGCCGTCGTGCGCCGTGCCTTGCGAAGAGTCAGGGCAGCAACGGCGGCGCATTAGCGCGCCCGTGTCCCTCTAACCAACATTCTTCCCACGCCTGGCATTCCAGCAAACGCCAATGCGGCGCTGCGGAACCATTTGGGTGCGGCCAACGCGCTGCGCAGGCGTGCAGCGTTGCGAAATGCCGGCGCGAATCGCGTACGGTATGCCAACTGAAATTGCTGGTGGGCTTGCTCCAGCGAACAAGTTCCACGCAAAAATGGGACGATAGATTGCGCAGCCAAGGTTCCGCTTTGCAACGCCAGTGAGATGCCGTCGCCTGCGAAGGGATCGATAAACCCAGCAGCATCGCCCGCGAGGAGCACACCGTTGCATTCAGTCTCTGGCTCTCGGAAATACAGCGGCGAAGTTGTCACGGAAGGAAACAGCGGTTGCCAGTTGCGGCTTCTCTGGAATAGTCGCGGCTCTTTGGTAAAAACATCTTCCAGCGTATGTGCCGCGTCTGCGCGAACCATGGCGCACGCGTTGACCGAATTTGGCCCGACGGGAGTGACTCCGCAATAGCCGCCAGGAAAAAAATAGAGATCGACCGTTTGCGGCGGCGAGGTCTCAGTGAAATGCGCTTTCAATCCAATCCACTTGTCTTTTCCCGCGACGTCAAATTGCGTGAGCTTTGACCATCGTCCCGTGGCGTTGACGACAGCGCGCGCATAATAAGTCCTCTCCGATGTACGGACGTGGAAAACTTCATTGCGCTGCATTTCCTGGACGGTAACGCCTTCGTAAGCTGTTACGCCCGCTTTCTTGGCAGCCGCAAAAAGTGCTGGGTCAAGATCAAAGCGCGGGATGCTTTGCGCAGCAGGAGAAACCGGAAGCGCGAGAATTTTGTTATCCAAAAATATTCGCGACGAAACGACCTGTGGGCAAGATTGAAACTGTTTATTCTCCAGCAAGCCGTGCAGCAACCCTAGCGATTCCTGAGAGACAAATTCACCGCAGACTTTTTGCCGGGGAAAGCGGTCCTTTTCCACAAGCAATACTCTTGCGCCTGCGCGAGCGGCGGTGATAGCGCATGCAGAGCCTGCCGGTCCGGCGCCGATGATGATCAGATCATAGTGGGCTGCTTCCAAACGATCACTCCCATGCGGAAAAGAAAAAACTTTCTGATCTCGATGTTCTCTGCCGATGCCACCCGGGACAACATCGCCCTGACTTCTTCCACAGTGTAAGCCCGAGCCACCGAAGCGGGTGCATCATGCCGTGTGATTCGGCTGCGGTAAATAGGCCTGCCCAGATAACTGAGCGCAAGGTGCAGCGGATGCCGCTGGAGGTCGTGAACAAGAAACGCGTGGCGCGCCACGCGCAAGCCTTCCTGGGTGAAACGCAGGATTTCAGCGGCCTCAAGGTGATGCAAAAACAGCGAGCAGCCTACGGCATCAAAGCTGTTATCGCGGAAGGGAAGCGCTAGCGCGTCTCCGCAGACCGCCGGGTTTGTATTGCCAAGATGAGTAGGAGCGCGGTCCAGAATCACCGGTTGCGATGAGATGCCTGATCGGGCCAGCGATTGTTGAGTTCGCGTGGCGACATATCCTTCGCCACCTGCCACATCAACCCAGGAAATTTGTTTTAGACCCCGCTGCTGGGCCACCCGGCGCAGCAAGCTGGACATGGTATGCACGCCGCCGAACACGCTATTGAACATGCGCAGGTCTTTGATTGAACCTGCGACTTCGGCGGGCGTACCGGCGTCGCTGTCGAGCAGTTCTTCCATCACGACGCGCTTCATGTCGTTAGACCCGGGCCAATTCTTCTTCCAGCAACTGCTTGTTGTAGAGGTCAGTGTAGTAGCCGTTGCGCTCAAGCAGTTCTTCATGCGTACCCAGTTCCACTACGCGCCCTTCATGCAGCACGGCGATACGGTCAGCATTGCGGACAGTAGAGACGCGGTGCGAAATAAAAATGGTCGTGCGGCCACGCATGACTTCGCGCAGATGGTTGAGGATTTTTTCTTCCGTATAGGTGTCCACGCTGGAAAGCGCATCGTCCAGCACCAGAATGCGGGGATCGCGAATGATGGCCCGCGCAATCGCGCTACGCTGTTTCTGTCCCCCGGAAAGCGTGATGCCGCGTTCGCCTACCATGGTTTGGTAGCCTTCAGGGAAGCCTTCAATATCGCCCGCGATGTTAGCGGCTTCAGCGGCGCTGTATACCTGCTCGTCGCTGGATGTCTCCACGCCAAAAGCAATGTTCTCACGCACGGTATCACTAAAAAGAAAAGTTTCCTGCGGAACAAAGCCAATGTTCTGGCGCAGAGTTTCCAGCGGATATTCACGAATGGGCCGGCCATCGATCAAAAGCGAGCCGGGCGCCACGTCATAGATCCGCGGCAACAGATTTACCAGCGTGGTTTTCCCGGAGCCGGTCGGGCCAACGATCGCCAGGCTGCTGCCTGCCGGGATGGTGAGATTTACGTCCTTCAGGACCGGCACGCTGTTATAACTGAAATTAAGATGGCGGAACTCAATTTCGCCGCGCAACGCGGCAGCAGTCTTTAGATCGGGGGCGACACCGGCATCGGTTATTTCAGAGCGGGCGACCAGAATTTCATTGATGCGCCCCATCGATGCGGTGCCCCGCTGAAAGATGTTGATGACCCAGCCAAGCGCGATGACCGGCCACGTGAGCATGACAATGTAAGTATTGAAAGCCACGAAATCGCCCAGGCTGATCTTGTGCAGCAGCACTTCGCGTCCGCCGATCCACAAGACCAGGACCAGAGCAAAGCCGAGCAAAAGCTCCAAAGTTGGCCACAGCATGCCGGTAAGGCGGGCTAGAGGAAGGCTGCGCGTTACATATTCCTCATTGCTGGTTTCAAACAGAGCGATCTCAGCTTCTTCCTGGGCATAGGCACGCACCACGCGCGCGCCGGAAAAGTTTTCCTGCGCCCGCGCGGAGATATCAGAAAACTGCGCCTGAATTTTTTCAAACCGCTCATGGATCCGCCGTCCAATGTATTGCACCACAATGCTGGCGATAGGCAGCGGCGCAAAGGCATACAGCGTGAGTTTGGGGCTGATCTGCCACATAAAGACCAGCGCCACGGCGGTAAATACCAGCGTGTTCGCCGTGTACATAATCGCAGGGCCAAGAAGCATGCGCACGGCATTCAGGTCATTGGTGGCGCGCGCCATAATGTCGCCGGTGCGGTTTTTCTGGTAGTAAGAGTAGGAAAGCGACTCCAGATGGCGAAACATGTCATTGCGGAGATCGTATTCAATCTCACGCGAGACTCCGATCACCAGCCAGCGCGTCAAAAACTGGAACACGCCTTTGCCCAGCGCCAGCCCCACCAGCAGCGCCGCAAAAATCAGGATCTTTTGGTGTGTAATGCCATGTCGGTTCAGGTCATCCACGGCACGGCGCACCACCTGTGGCCAAAGCACCCACAGTCCGTTATTGAACAGCACCGTAATCGCGCCCCAAAACAGCGTGACGCGATACTTACTCAGGTAGGGCCACAGCGGCTTGAGATTTTTGCCCATGAAGAGTAATAGATGATTTTAGCAGGGGAAAGGAAGCGGAGATTTAGAAGACCCAAACCTTTGAAACACAGAGGAACGGAGGAAGCAGAGGAAAAATAGAACTCGGGTTGAGGTAACCAATTATATTGGAGCTCGACAAAGAGCTGTCGGATAGCGCTTAGGCCACTCAGCCCTCTGCTCCCTCTGTTCCTCCGTGTTTCAAGGGGTTTTGGATTGATCCGCGTTAATCCGCGTTGTTCCGAAAATGTTTCATCCAGATGTGATCTGTTGTTGGGGTAAGGTGCTGGTTTGTCGTTCTAACCAACAGCTGAGTTTGCGTAATCTACGGGTGTGATGGCGGATCAGTCGGCGGACGCTAGTAGGGCTGCGGGGCGGCTCCGCCGTGTCCACAAAGGGTTGACGGGTGCTAAGCACGTAATAGACAGCTTGAATCAGAGCGTGCGCCACCGCCACGATGGCTCGTTTGTGTCCTTTGCGCGGTTGCAGCCTTTGATAGCGGCGCTGCATTTGCGATTTCTTGCGATGCGAACTGGCCCAGGCACACTCCAGCAGCATGTCGCGCAGGTAAGGATTTCCTTTGGTGGTCCGGGTGCTCTTGCGTTTGCCCGCGCTTTCATTATTGCCCGGGCACACGCCCGCCCACGAACTCAGTTTGGCGGGTGTGGAGAAAGCATCCATATTGGCTCCCACTTCAGCCAGCACGGTAGCAGCAGCTTCTTTCTTCATACCGGGAACAGTTTGCAACAGGTCATAGGCTTGGCTCAGACCAAAACTGCGGATCTTGTCCTGTATCTGCCGATCCACTTCTTCGATCTGCTCCTCCAGGAATGCCATATGAGCCATGCACTGATGAATCAGTTCGCGCTGAGTCTGATTCATACGATGGCCTTCCAGCGCAGCCTGAATCTGGGGGATCTTCTTCCTGGCTCTCTGCTTGGCTAACTGAGCAATCTGTTCTGCTGTCGCCTTACCTTGCACCAGGGCAAACAGCATCTGCTGTCCGGAAGCGCCAAACACATCGCTGAGAACATTGCCTAGCTTTACATTGGCTTCTTCCAGTAGTTTCTGCACTCGATTCCGCTCCATGGCTCCATGGCGGACCAACTGCTTGCGCCGGCGGGTAAGGTCACGCAGTTCGCGAATCGGTCGCGGCGGAATGTAGCTGGCTCGTATCATGCCGTGCCGCAACAAGTGCGCCAGCCACTGGCAGTCCTTCATATCGGTCTTATGTCCACGCAAGTTCTTTACCTGCTGCGGATTGGCCAGTGTGGTTTGCACACCCGCCTCCTCCAGCACGTTGAACACTGGCTTCCAATACGGTCCTGTGCTTTCCATCACTACGTGCATGCAGTTCAGTTCCTGCAACCAGCCGCGTAGTTGTTCCAGTTCGGCATTGTATGTGCCGAACCGGCGAATTTTAGCTTCCGGGTTGGCCTGGGCGGGTCCCAGCAACGCACACACCATCACGAATTTTTTGTGTACATCGATCCCGGCACAACGTTCTAAAACTGCAGGTATCATCGTTGGCCTCCTGCTGGAACGGGCCGACGTATACCGCATATAAGTTGTTCCACGGGCACTAGGGCGCCATTTCAGGGTTCTTGCACATCAGCCGAATCAGGTTCATCAACGGGGTCTATTCCGCCATTACGCAGATCGATTCACTTCGTCCAGCAGTAACTATTCTCCTCCTTCCACCCGGCTCGTGTCCTTTTTCATCAATCAGGGCGGGGCTCTAGCCCCATGCATGGTTCATCAGCGGTAAGATTTCGCCTTCACGACGGCGTCTTCATAATCAGATACCCGCCCGCCAGCCCAAAGATCAAGTCCGGCGACCATGCCGCTATCAGCGGAGGAAGCTGGCTCACGTTGCCCATGGCTTCAAACAGGCTTGAAGTCAAAACGTAAGTCACGCCGATGACCAGCGCCACCACCACGCCGCTGAGGGCTCCGCGGCGTCCACCGGAAAGCGCAAACGGAACAGCCAGCACGGCCATGACGAGCGTAATCAGAGGGAAGGCAATCTTCTTCTGCAACTGGACGCGCAGACGCACCACATCAAAGCCGCCCTGCTGCAGATCGTAAATATAGCGGCGGAGTTCGTCATAGTTCATTTCAGAAGATTGCAGGACTTCTTTCTTGAAATAAGTCGGCGGCTCATTGAGTTCGGCAAAGGTGCTAACGTCGAACTTGCGCAGCTCTTCCTGAGGGTCCGCGCCCTGTGAGTTGCTCCATGTGCGCTGCCAGCCATTTTCAAAAGTCCATTTGGATAACTGTTCTGCCCAGCGCGCGCGCGTGGCATAAACCCGCTTGACCATCTGGAAAGAATGCGGATTCAGCTCAAAGACTGAGACGCTGCCAAACGTGTTTCGATCAGGATCGAAAGCTTCGTAGTAATAAATCTTGCGATTTTCCACCGTGCCGTCAGCTCGCTTTTTGCTTTCACCAAAAATCCACTTGCGGTCAGGACGCAGATAAGTCTGGGCCGGCTTGCCTTTGATCATGTTGCGCAAGGTCTCAACCCGTTTGTTGGCGTAAGGCAGATACCATTGATCCAGCACAAAGAGCCCGCCCGCCAGAGTGCCGGCAATGATCAGAATCGGAATCACCGTGCGGTAGATGCTTACGCCGGTCGCTTTCATGGCGGTAATTTCGTTCGATTTCTGCATCAGCCCGAACATGACCAGCACGGTCAGCAGCACGGCCAGAGGCGTGATCTGGTAGAGCACTGACGGAACAAAGTTGAGCAGGTATTCAAGCTGTGTGAGAAGCGGGATTTTTTTCCGAACAATGTCTGAGAGCAGCTCAAAATAAGTAAAAACCAGAAACAGGACAAGCAAACTGGAAAGGATCAGCAGCAGATAACTCACAAAGCTGCGGAGAACGTAGTCGTCAAGAATCAGTGGAAAGCGGGTGCTGAAAAGCCGTCCGCGCCTGCGGCTTCCGTTCGTTGCCGCCTCTTCTGTTTTGCCGTTGAACAGCTTTCCAATAGTTTCCTTGAATTGGCCGAGCAACATCTGACCCAGGCCGAGCTCAATAGGGACTCTGTCGGTCCGGCTGAGTAGAACAACGCCGATCAGGCCAAAGACAATGTTGGCCATCCAGACGCCGAGCACGGGAGGCATTTTTCCTCCGCGGGCCATAGAGACGCCGATGATCGAGACGAAGTAATAGATGAAGACCAGAACAATGGTGAGCACAAAGCCCGCGCCCTTGCCGCCTTTTTTAGCGGAAAGACCCAGCGGGATACCAATGAGCACCAGCACCAAACAGGCGGTGGGCAAAGCCAGGCGGCGATTGAACTCTATCCAGTACCAGCGGGCAAATTCTTTGTTGGGATTGTATTTCTGGCGGTACAGCTCCTGCGTGCTCAGCTGCGCCACGGGCACCGCGTCCTGCGCCGGCTTGGGGATTGGCGGCTGGCTGATAAGGATGTCAGTATCTTGAAAAGTCGTGATCGTGTACTGGTCAGGAGTACGGGAATTTGTGTCGTGCGTTTCGCCATTGATCAGATGAAGCCGGATGGCGTCCGTGCCGGAAGCGCTGACAATGGCTTCTTTGGCGATGGTGATTTTGGGAGCGCCGGGAATGCTGATATCGGCGTCAAAAACATTTTTCCAGACCGCGGCCCCGGACGCGCTGGAAACATCTTCCACGTACAGCACATGGTTTTTGAAGCCTTCATAAAAGACGTGCGGCTGGACTTCAAAAGAAATCTGCGTGGCAGCCAGTTTGGTTTGCAGTCCGGCCAGGGCAGCGGCAGACCGAGGTTCCACGATCACGGTATTTATAAGCGCCAGAAACCAGGCGGCAATGCCAAATACGGAGATGATCTTGAGGAACTTGCGTACGCTTACCCCGGAAGCGCGCATCGCAGTGACTTCACTGTCGGCGGCCATGCGGCTCAGGCCCAGCAGGATCCCAACGAGCACTCCCATAGGGATGGTGACTTTCAATGCTGCAGGCAGTGTGAGAAAGAAAATTTCCGCTACGCTGGGGAAAGGAGCGCTGTTGCGCACCACGGCTTCAAGAATGCGCGTGAGTTCGCGCATAAAAATGACGAAAGTGAACACTGAGGCCCCTATGAGCCCGTGCCAGAGCACTTCCTTCAGTATGTAGCGGGTAAAAATGCGCACGCGTTTTTGTTGAGCCAGGTTTTCTTGAGCCTCGTTGCGGGCATGAGCCGGGAGCCCGCAGGCGAAATCCTTAAGCGCCAAAGCGCAAAGAATCTCAGGCTATTCCCAGAGTCTAGCAGAAGCCTGATTGTGTTATTAATGGATATTCAATGGGTAACCCTGCAATCCACCTGTTATTTCTCTGGCACATGCACCAGCCGTATTACAAGGACCTGGTCACCGGGCAATACCGGCTGCCCTGGGTGCGCTTGCATGCTCTTAAAGATTATTACGGCATGGTCAAGTTGCTGGATGAATTTCCCGGCATGCACCAGACGTTCAACCTTGTTCCTTCGCTCATCACGCAATTGCAGGAGTATGTGAACGGAACTGCACAGGATCCCTTTCTGCAAGTGGCGGCCATGGCTGCAGCAGAGATGGACCTGGCGGAGCGGCAGTTTGCGGTCCAGTATCTTTTTCAGGCCAACGCAGAGAACATGATTGGCCGATATCCGCGCTATGGCGAATTGGCGCAGCAGTTTCACGGTCGCCCGCAAGACGCGCAAAACAATGCGCGCCGCATGACGGATGGCGACATTACCGATCTTCAGGTGCTTTCGCAAATCGCATGGGTGGACGAATTTTTTCTCGACGATCCTGCTATCGCTGAGCTGATCAGCAAAGGCCGAGATTTTTCCTTGAACGATCAGGAGCAGGTAATCCAGATTCAGCAAAAGTTTCTAGCCAAAGTGCTTCCCGCCTATGCTGAAGCAGGGAAGCGCGGCGCGATTGAGATTTCCACCTCGCCTTTTTACCATCCCATTCTGCCGTTGGTGTGCGATACCAATGTTGGCGAAGTGTCACACCATGGCCTGCCGTTGCCGTCACAGGGCTTCCGCCATCCTGAGGATGCGCGTGAACAGATTGAGCGTGGGCTGGCGTTGCATGAGCAGGTGTTCGGTATTCGTCCACGGGGCATGTGGCCTTCAGAAGGAAGCGTATCAAACGAAGCGCTGACGATCGCGCATGATCTGGGCGTGAAGTGGATGGCCACCGATGAAGGGGTTCTCTGTCGATCACTGGGAACCATCTTTCAGCGCGATGGCAGTGGGAAGCTGGAAAGCGAATGCGCGGCACAGCTCTACCAGATTTTCCGCTGGCAACAAGGCGGGGCAGAGATGAGCATGGTGTTCCGCGATCACTCCCTCTCTGATCTCATCGGCTTTGTTTATTCCGGCGTTTCGGCCAAAGAGGCGGCAGATGATTTTATCCATCGCATGAAGCAGGCAGCCGAGCCGGTGCTGGCCCAAGGCAAGACGGCAGTGGTGCCTATCATTCTTGATGGCGAGAACGCCTGGGAATTCTACCCTCAGTCCGGCCGCGAGTTCCTTCGGCGCTTGTACGATGGCATTCAAAATGATCCATCGATTGCGGCTTTGACAGTCTCTGAAGCCATTGAGCGAGAACAAGCGCCTGCCGCCATCGGATCAATCGTTCCCGGCTCATGGATCAATTCGAATTTCGATGTGTGGATCGGCGCGCCGGAAGACAATGTAGCCTGGGACCAACTCACCGCAGCCCGAGATTTTTTTACAGCAAACGCGGGTAACGTTTCTGAGCAGCAAGCCGCTCTTGCCTATGAAGAATTGCTCATCGCGGAAGGCAGTGACTGGAACTGGTGGTATGGCCCGGAGCACCACTCGGCGAATGATCGCGACTTTGATGAACTCTACCGCAAGCATCTTTCCAATGTCTATCTTGCGCTAGGCGGTACGCCGCCAGACGCGCTGGCACAGCCAATTGCCGGCGCTCGTACGCAACCGCAGTTTACGCCGCAGACCACGTATATCCATCCAGCGGTGGATGGAAGAAATATCAGCTATTTTGAGTGGCTCGGCGCGGCTTCGCACGTCGCTGACCGGCATTCTTCTGCAATGCATGGCAAAGTTTTTGTGCTGGATACCGGCTATGCCGGCATTGATGAGGAGAACCTTTACTGCCGGGTGGATTTCATTGATGATCCTGCGGAGTGGGCCACTGAGGACACGCGGCTGGTAGTGTCGATTGAAACGGTGAGCCCGAATGGAAGCAATGGAAACCAAGCGATACGGCTGGAAGCCGATATTTCGCAAGGCAAACTTCAAGGATGGAAGCTGGGGGAGAACGGCCAGCCGAGAAACTCTGGCTCTCTTGTAGAGATTGATTCTATCTTTGAATGCCAGACACCTCTCAGAGTGCTCAATGCAACCATGGGAACACAATTGCGTGTGCGCTTTTCCTTGTGGCGCGATGGCTTACCGCTCGATGCTCTACCGCAGGAAGGCGCTATTGAGGTAAGAGTGGCTCCTGAAAGCGAGTTGAGCGCCCTGCCGTATGCGAAGCCGTGAGAGCAGTAATTAGTACTTGGTTTTAGTAGTCAGCGTAACCCGCTGCAGCTTCGTTTGCCCTGAATACGCTGATCTTTCATGCAAGACCAAGTACCAAAAAAGGTAATTGGTATTTGGTACTTAGCTGCAAGTCCGCAAGCCGTTTCGTCTAATCTGAAATGCGTCGAACTTACACACATCGCCAAATACCAAGTACTAACTACCGAATACTTGTTTTCAAGGGCGAGCCCGGCTTGCGCGGCGAGCCCCGCTGCATCAAGTGCGGAGGAAGGCATTCGGAAGCGTAACTCTGTAGCGGTTTGGAGCGAAGCGACAGAAAAAACGACGGCCTGCTTGGGCAGGCCGTCAAGGTTCGAGGGGTAGAGGAACTTCTTTAGTGGTTGTCGTCGTCGCGAACTGCAATCATCGAGTACGTTCCCGCGTTGAAGAACACCAGGCCGCGTGCGCGGATGGTGGCTCCAGCCACAGGAGTCGTCTTGAGAGTTGCGCCGTTGGCAAACGTTACTGCCACGCTGGTTGCGCCGCTCAGCGTACCGAACGCGGACGTCGGGCTAATGGTGATAGTGAAGCCTGACGCGGTTGGCGCTGGTGAAGCTGCAACCGTACCAATCAGGGCCTGCTCGCGCAGTTTTATCTTGGTGGCAGTTAGCGGCGTCACGTTGTTGCTGGAATCAGCCTCAATGCGCTGGCCTTTGCCAATGTGGGTTGCGTCAAACGCCGGAGCAGTGATGCTCAGCTTGTCTGTACGAACGCTGTAGACTGTGCTGGAGTTCACACCGATATCTACGGTGACAGGTGAGTTGGAGTTGCCGGTTGAATCTTCCTGATGGATGACCGTGATCTTGGTCAGCGGGTTATCCAGGGCAGAGATCAGACCTTCAACCTCTTCGCCGTTCTCACCGCTTTCGCGTTCGACCTTGGTTGCCAGCTTGGTGCCATCGCTCTTGGTTACGGCATCAACTTCAACAATGTCGCCAACCTTGAGGTCGGAAAGCTGCGTAAGTCCATCTTTGAACCGGGTGTTGGCATCTGTCGCAAACGTGATGTCAGTTGACTTGGTGGTGATGGTGAAGTTTGGTGCGCTGATGGATTTCACGCTGCCGTGAACATCATCCATCTCTCCGTCGTCGTGGTCTTCATTGCCTTCACCGCCGGCCGGGGGCGTGGCGGCTGAAGTTACATTGAATTTGGGAGTAATGGTGGCTGAAGTGATCGGCGTTCCGTTCAACACTACAGAGTTCGCCAGATCAAGGTCAAAGTTTAAGAACAGCGGTGTGCTTGTGACAGTAACGTTGGCAAATGATACGGTCACGGTGCCGCTGGAAATAGTGGCCGGAATTTTTGTGGGAACGCCCGCATTCAGCACCACGACTTCTGCGCCGGTTACGGTGACAGTAGCTCCGTTGTAAGTGCCGGGCGGCAGGTTAGCCAGTGTTAAAGGCTCAAAGGTGGCAGCTTGATGTGAAAACTCAACTTCAGCTGGTTTTGCCAGCAGATTCGCTGTGGTAGCAGTTGGGCTTACGCCGGTCAGGGTAATTGAGCTGATGGTGAGTTCAAATTTCGCAATCTGGTCATTCACGGCGTCGCCGGTCTGCAGGACAACTTGTCCCGCGCCGGTAGAAACTTGCTGGGTGGAACCGCCACCGCCGCAACCTGTCAGCAACAAAGCAAACACCACACATAGCAGTGTGAACAAATAAACCCGTTTCATTGGGCCTCCAAGAATAAAAAGTGTCTGAGGATCGATCGAGTGGCGTTGTGTTAGTAGAGTCCTACGAGCATCGTCCTGATAGTGGGGCGACCCCGTCGTATCATCGCTCCCTTGTACATGCCCCGGTATTCTCCAAGACAACGGACCTCTGGTGCGCCAATACCGCGGAACATGCGCGGCAAAAGCGGCAAGGTTCGAAGCTTGGGGAAAGCTTTTCAGGGTGTACTTCTCCTTCTCAGTGGCGAAGTAGCACAGGGGAATCTATGCTGACTTGCGATGGATAAAGCAGTCTCAGTGCCAATCAGAGTAGCTGGCTAAACCTTTTGTTTTCAATGGATACATCGACCTTGGCGGGATTAAGTGGGCCAATCTAACCCACGGGCTGTGTAAGGTCGATACAGGTTGGTAGGGACGCGCTGGCATTTCCGAAATGCCCTCTCGTCCGAATTTTGGTGGAAGAACGGCCCTTTAGGGCCGTGTTAAGAGCTATAAAAATTTTCGGGCTTCAGCCCTGGTGCAAAGGAACTGCTCTCTTACCTCATTCAGTTCTTCCATGTTGGCAATCCGATTTTGTTTCCCGAGTGAAGCGTCAAATTACCTATCCGCAGGTTCGCGGTTATCGACTGCCGGATGCGCTGCATCGGGCCTGCTGCCTGGCGGTAAAGTGCGCGTGCCAGCCTATTTCTCTCCACTGGCTTGCCCGCGCTTTTCAGGTACGCGATGATCGCATCCAGCATCTGAGACCGTAGAACGAACCTCAGTTCCGGATTTACGTCACTCACTATTTCCTGCCATCGCTTCTGTGAATAGCCCATTGTCTTCAAGGCTATCCGGCACCGCTCCACCTCTTGGAGCGCATTGCAAAGCGTAAGCAGAAGAGGACCAATGCTGGCCGCTGCACTTGCGTTGCCAATACTAGTTTCTGGCTTTTGGGATTTTTTGCTTGTCATCTCTTTCTTACAGGGCCGCGCGTAATACTCCAAAGCTTGAGCCCGGAACGGCAAGCCGGTACAGTAGTCCCGCTTCAATCCGGAATTGCTCATAGTTGACCATGATGTTTTCTGCCGTGGATCGCCAGCTTTCCGGGTTATCAAAGGATTCCGGTACGGCTCCACAGATGTTGCGCATGTGGGTCGCTTTCACCTTCACGCGATCCACTGCTCTTTGGATTCTTTTGTCAGGAGGTCGATAAAAGCAGAGAGCATTAAGAACTTCATCCACGTTGTGCAGCACAAGCCGGACGCCTTCTCTAAATTCTGCCTCATCACGGCATTCCAATAGTTCCAAATGGTAGACCCTCACCACCAGATCATGCAGCGGCATGTCGCGCGCTATCTTTAAGGCTGTCATACAATCTTGACCTCGTTCGTGCCCAGGCTCGCTTCTATTCTGGCGAAAGCCGCTTCTATTTTCTTCAGGTCTTGCTCGGTCATTTCCCGCTCGCCCCAAGGCGAGAGGATGACGACAATCCATGCTATGACCGCAAGGATGTTGGCGATTTGCCGAATTTCGCGTACTGCGGCTACGAGGGCTGGAGGGTAGTGACCAGCTACTGCGCTGGCTGCACCTTCAACCAGATAGAGCAGACCGAGAGTGGCTGTTATTCCGGCCAACAGCCGCGACCAGTAGAGTCCCAAATAGCGTGAATAAACAGCAATAAAGATGAAAACCACGGCAATTGCCAGATAGGCCCCAACTTCGATCCTTCTTTCGTTAACAAGAGACGGTAGAGGCCATAGGACGGAGAAGATGACCACCGCCCCAAAGGCGGCAAGCAACCATGTGAGAGCTTTTTCTTTTTGCGGCAGGTTGAGTCCCGGAAGTACTTGTTGTCCGCATTCAAGGAGAGTCAAGAATGCCAGGATTGAGTAGATGCAACCGTTTGTATAGAAAGCGTAATAATATGCCCGATAGCTGAACCAGAACGCGATTGCAAGAAGCATCAAATCCCCAGCAGTGGAAGCAAAAACAAACACTGAAAACCAGCGTAGCCGGTTAAAGAAACGCTTCTTCAACATGCAGAGGCAAAGAACGACCTCGCCAGCGATTAGGACTATCCACATCGCCAGATCTGCAGGGTTTAGGTAATTTTTCACGGGCCACAGAACCTCCCTGCGGCCCTTCACCGTCAGGGCTCGCAGTTATCTCACAAGCGGACAGTTAACATTGGGCACGCAGGGCGGCATGGGACTGTTTAACCGCGTTGTCATCCCAAATGCCGTTCCCAGCGCTAAAACCAAAATTCCAAGCATGATCTTCGCTTTCATGTGCCTCTCCAGCGCCGCAGTAGCGGCTTGGCACGGATTCTAAGCGAAGATCGGACTCTGGTTACAAAATGCCCGTTATGTATGCCATATCCGGAAGCCGATTGAGAAAAAGGCCGGAAAGAATTATTACTTTCAGAAAATAGGCTCTCCAGATTGAGAAAAGCCGCTGTTTACGCTGGGAAAACCGTTTTTCAATGTGACAGAATCAGTCCTAAGCTATTGAAAAGGCGTGGAATTAATCGCTTTAGGAAGCCCCACCTTTTCGCAGTGATTCGCTGCTTCGCCCAAAAAGCAATTCTCACCACTGATCAACGATGATAACACTGATAAGAAATCAAATCTGTGAGTAGATCCGGCGCAGCATTTGGTTCGATCAGTGTCATCAGTGCAAATCAGTGGTAAATGTTAATTCTTGGGCAAAGCGATGCCGCGCCGAGTGACCAGATACACGGCGAAGCTGCCCAGCCAGTGTCCGCCTTCATAGTGCTCGCCGGTAACGGCAGCCAGTCCGGCGCTGCGATGCGCTGCCGCACTGGCTGCCAACGACTTCAGGCGCGGATCGTTCGCGGGAAGTCCTGAGGCGACGCCCTCGAGCATCCAGGCCCGGCTCAGATTCAGGCCATCAATGTGGGCGAGCTTGGGATCAGAGCGATCGGGAGATTTCTGAGTCGGCAGCCATGCGGCAGAGCCGTCGCGAGGAACTTGGGGAAGAAATGTTTTGAGCCACGAGGCAAAGTCATTTGCAGAGAGTACGCGGCGCATGACATCGGCTTCCGCCAGGCAAGGCGAGAGAAAGTCTTCGCCGGAAGGTTCGTAGGCGAGAGGGCAATCTTTGTCGGCCAGATAAAACTGGCGTGCCTTGGCGAGAAGGAGTTTTGTGAAATCCTCATCGCCGACGCGGCGTGCGTAGTCGATCATCAGCCCCATAGAGAAAGCGGTCTGATTGTGCTCGCCGATGCGAACCGGATAGCCGAGCTTGGGCAGCCAGACCTTGAGGCGCTCCACCGCGCTTTGCTCCAGCGGAAGCAGGTTCACAGAAAACGCGTGCACGGTCTGGTTCTGCGGATCGTCGGCTGCCCAGTCGCGGAGTTCCACGCTGAGCTGCAACAGCCAGGCGAGGCCGTACGGCCGTTCAAAGCTGGCGCGGCCTTCAGCTCGCAGGTATGCGGCCTCCACTTGCAGGTTCTCCGCAGTCAGGCTCTGCTCTAACGCGGCGCGCGCCTGAGGCGCAAAAGGCGCATCAGGAAACGTGCGTGTGAGGCGCGCGAGCAGCCAGTGTCCGTGGACCGACGAGTGCCAGTCATAGCAGCCGTAAAACGCGGGCGTGAGCTTGCGTGGTGGCGCAACGTCCGCGTCGCTGTTCATTGAGTGCGAGATTTTATTGGGATATTCCTTGTGCACGCAGTCGAGCGCCAGGCGAGCAAAGCGGCTTGCCGCTTCGATATCCAAACCGCGCTGCGGAGATGGGCGTTTCTGCTCTGCCCCAATCCGCGCAAAATTTGCGCGGCTTGGGGGCCCCTGCTGGCCAGACATGCGTATGGCTCCGACCAATAAAACAAAGAAGAGTAGAAGCCGTGGAATTTTCATGTGTGCGAGGCTAAGGTTAGCAACTTGGGCGTCTGTTGGCGACATCCTACAGCTTTCTCCTGAGACTCTGGGTGAAGCAGCCTTTAGGCGTGCGCTAAAGGCATATGAATTACTCCGGCTCAGCCGCCGAGGGTACCTAAGATTAATGCGACATTTGCGGCGAGACCAATTCCGGATTAGCGTTGGAGGAGTGAGAGGGAGTGGATGAACAAACAAGAAACGGAGCATATCGTTCGAGATTACCTCGAATCCGAGTGGAAGAATGTGGAACAGATTGAGATCATGCTCGACAAGACAATTGAAAAAGACTATGGATGGATCTTTCTTTATCAGTCAAAGCGATTTGTTCAGACGGGAAACTTGCAAGACATGCTTATTGGTAATTGTCCCGTATTGGTCACGCGGTCAGGGCAGCGGATCTTGTTCCCAACCTCAATCCCTGTTTTGGAATCAATCAAAAGATATGAGGCAGGATTACCTCTTCTTCCAACATCAAAACGAGAAGGTTAGACTCTATGCAGCAAAATCAGGAGCGGCGGAGGAAAGCTGAAGCTATCAGCGAAAGTCTTGACCCATGGGGTGCAGCAGGTCTTTTAGAGGCCTGCTGCCAGACCTATACATTCCCGCTTAAGCCACTAGACGACAAAAACGGCACAAATTCAGATCTGCTCCGGCGGTCTGCCTCCATGATGATGATCGTCGCCGCTGCCACCGTCTGATCCTGAGCCCGATCCAGAACCGGAGCCTGATCCGGAATGGTCGTTGTCGCCTGAGCCTGAAGAATGTCCTCCGCTGTCAGGATCGCCGCCATGGTGGTCGCCTGGATCGCGCTGATCGGCGATGCGCAAGCTCTTAGTGGGATCGTCATCATCGCTCGAAGTGCTGCCGTTGTCGCGGCGGCTGGGCCGGTCAAGCTGCGGACGCAAATCCTGTGTAGGGCGGGGAGCTTCCGGACCTGTTTCCATGCCCACACGGCTGGAAAAACCGGCGGTGACCAGCACAGATTGTCCGCGGCCAGTCACGGCTTCAAGCTCCACAACGCCTTCGTCCACGTCCACTTCAGTGAATCCTCGGCGGTCAACTTCAACCTCAAACTTGGTGCCGCGCACGGAAATAACTGCGCTGGGCGTACCGATTTGGAATGCAGGCGAACCGCCCATGCGCTTTTGAATCTGTGTGCGCACACGACCCATCAGAAGTTGAAAATACTTCCATCCGCTGGCTTCGGGCTGCTTCAGCAACAGCTTGGTGTGCGCGCGCACCAGCACATCGCTTCCGTCGGAAAGCTTCAGGAGCAAGCGCCCATCGTCGGTGCTCACAGTTGTTTCCGGCGGCAGGATTTCACCTCGCACCGGCGCGGCAAATGCCTGCGCCGGAAGCTGGATGCTGACTTTTCCCTTGAAATCTGAAATTGTCGCTCCGGCATAAGGCGCGCTGGCGGTAGTCCCTTGCTGAGATTCCTGGGCTACGGCAGACGCGCAAAACAGCACTAAACCGATGAGCGTGAAAATCAATTTATTTTTCATGGTGTCACCTCTGAAACTTCACAGGCGCCGCGCGGCAGTGTGAATGCAAACGTGGTGCCTGCAGATTGATTGCTCGTTACATGGACCTTTCCGCCGTGTTGCTGCGAAATGCGGCGGACAAAACTTAATCCCAAACCCCAGCCCGGAATCGATTCGCTGCGGGCGGGGCGATAAAAGCGTTCAAATAGTTGTTCCAACTCTGCTTCCGGTATCACCGGCCCCGAGTTCTGCACTTCAAACTGTACCGCCTCGCCGGAAGCAGTAACGCGCATCAGGACCTCTGTCCCGCCCGCCCCGTATTTGATGGCATTGCTGACGAGGTTGAGCAGAGCGCCGGAGATCAGCGTCTCATCGCACTGTACAAATCCATCATCGCAGTCGAGCTCAGCCCGGACCGTGACCTTGGCTGCCACGGCCAGCGGCTGCACCACTTTTTGCACATGCTCCACCATTGCACCAATGCTGGTTCGAGCAAGTCGCAATGGCCGCGCCCCGGCGTCCAGCCGCAGGACCTCCAGATAAGTATTGATCATCGCCACAAGGCGATTGGTTTCGCGGAAGATAGTAGAAGGAGCTTCTCGCGTTGCCGGTGAGTTCGGATAGCGCATCAGAAGCTCAGAAAATCCTTGAATCGAGATCAGCGGAGTGCGCAGCTCATGCGTAACAAAGCTCAGCGCTTCAGAACGTGCCTGGTCGCGCTGGCGGCGGGCCGTGATGTCTTCGGCGACAAGCAAGAGCGCTCCGGCTTCAGCAAAAGACGTCCACGGCAGGCGCACCGCATGAAACATCCATAGCTCTTCTCCGAGAGAAACTTCCTGTTCTGTCCAAGAAGCAGGATCCGGCGGCAAGGTTGCAAGTTCCTGCCAGCCACCAGCGAGGCCCGTCACACTTGAAAGTTTGTCCATCGCCAGCGAATGACGAATGCAAAATGCCTTCCACGTTTCATTACTGAAAATCAGTGCTCCATCAGCGCCATAGACAGCAAGGCCTTCGTTCATTGTTTCAAGCAGCGTGTGATTGAAGGAATAAAGCGACGACAACTCTGCTTGGAGGTCTTTGAGCGCGGCCAGCTTCCAATGCAGACGATCAGAGGCAGGCCACTTGCCCAGAATGGAGCTGGCTTGCGCCGGTTTGAGCTGTCCATACTGCGGACTGATGGCCGTTCGAAGCTGATGCAACCGCAGCGTGACTTCACGATCCACGATCAAAAGATTTTCCAGTTGTGCGATTGGAGCTGCAAGTACGCCCGCAACCAACAAAGGACCATAAGCCAGCAGGCGGTGAAAATTCGCAAACAGGAAGTATGCCGCGACATATACGCCGGCCAACATGCCCACAAGGAGCAGCAAGCCCCGCACGCCGGGATAGCGGACGACGACCCAAAGCGATGCCATGCTCATCAGGAGCACAAGCGTAAGCTGGCCAACATTGCCGATCTGGGAAAGCATGCGTCCGCTCAGCGCCATATCTGTCACGTTGGCGTTTATTTCCACTCCCGGCATAGGAAGTTGGTTGCTGACCGGAGTGATAAGCCGGTCACTGATGTCGATTCCGCCAAAGCCAATCAACACCGCTTTGCCTGCCAGTTGTGGCGCGGGCTTGCCAGCCAGAAGGTCGCCTGCGGAGACGACGACGAAAGACGGATTCGGCTGGTCCGGCTCAAATTGCGGACGATAATCGATCAGCATCGGCGGCACCGATGCTAGCCGTTCAACTCCGGGAGCGTTTGAGTCGGGAACGATTTTCTTGGGCAGCGCACCGGGCCGCGCCAAATCAGCCAGCTTGAGTGCGAACGCCGGACGCACTCCATCCGCACTTGGTTCCTGCACCGGAATGCTGCGGCAGAGACCGTCAAAATCAATGATCGCCTGCACATGCCCCACACCTTTTGCTGCCTGCGCAAAGCGGGGAAGCGGATCCATCCACAAATTGCCGGTAGGCGACGTTGAAATCTTTGCCGCCAGCACAATGTTGGGCGCGGACTGAATGGCGCTCGCCAGCGCAGAATCATTCTGCTCATCCTCAAGCTCAGGCAAGAGAACATCCACGCCGATAGCTTTTGGATTTTGCGCGCTCACGGCGCGAATCAGCTTCGCCAGCTCCGCGCGCGGCCAGGGCCAGCGGCCATGCTGTTCCAGCGTGGCGTCATCAATCAGCACCAGAGCAACCTGGCTTGAAACCGGCAGCGGACGCCGCACGCGGAAGAAAAAATCATTCAGCTTCTGGCTCAGTGTGGAAACAGGGAAGCTCAAGCTCACCAGACACACCAAGGCCAGCAACACCGCGTTGAGCCTGATCCAGCGGCCCCAGGTGATGGGCTTGGCTTGCGTCGAGTTGGAGAAAAACTTCATCGCTGAAACCTGTATCTCCTCTTGCTGCAAATCAGCCGACCATCAAATCAATTCCCAGTCGACGCGCTTTCTGATACAAAGTTTTCCGTTCAATGCCTAAAGCGCGTGCGGCCTTTGATTTGTTACCTGCATGCTCCTGCAGCACGCGCAGAATGTGTTGCCGCTCCATGTCTTCCAAAGATGAAGGAGGAGTCTTGTCCGGAAGGCCGTTGGTGCGGACCATCTGGCGTTCACGCTCCACGTCCGCCACGCCGATTTCACCGGACGAGCAGAAAATCGCCAGCCGCTCCACCAGATTTTCCAGTTCGCGGACATTGCCCGGCCACGACGCGTTGGTCAGCATCTTTACCGCGGAATCCGTGATGGTGATATTGCGCTTGCTTTTCTGGTTGGAGCGTTTGAGGAAATGCTGCACAAGCAAAGGAATGTCTTCACGCCGCTCTTCAAGCCCGGGAAGGTTGATCACGACCACGCTCAGACGATAGTAGAGGTCTTCACGGAAGCGGCCTTCCGTCATCAGCTTCGTCAGGTCGCGATTGCTAGCTGCGAGAATCCTTACATTGATCTGTGTGTACTTGTGCGAGCCAACGCGGCGGATCTGCTGCTCCTGCACGGCGCGCAAAAGATTTACCTGAAAGCCGGGCTTGGTTTCAGAAATTTCGTCAAGAAAAAGCGTGCCACCGTGCGCGGCTTCAAACAGGCCCGGACGGCTGCTGTCCGCGCCGGTGTAAGCGCCTTTTTCATGGCCAAAAAGCTCGCTTTCAAGAATGTTTTCCGGCAGCGCGCCGCAGTTTACCGGGACAAATGGCTTATCGGCGCGGGAGCTATGATCGTGCAGCGCGCGTGCGACCAGCTCTTTTCCTGTTCCGCTTGCGCCCAGAATCAGGACGCTGGCTTCGGTGGGAGCGACGCGCGCAATGGCGCGATAGACTTCCAGCATTTTCGGCGTGCGTCCGATAATCGATGTCTCAGGACCTGCGTCCACGGTGGCAGTGGATTCACCATTGGCACGCTTGCTGGCCTGCACTCTTCGCACAAGAGCCAAGAGGTCGTCGATCAGCAAAGGCTTGCCCAGATACTCAATGGCTCCGGAACCCAGAGACTTGGTAACGGTCTCAACGCTGGTGTGTGCCGTCATAATCACGCAGGCGCATTGCGGTTGGAGCACTTTGATGAGATCAAGCACGTTCAAGCCGTTGGCCGTGCCCAGATAGAGATCGAGCAGCGCGAGCTGCACCGGCTCCTGGCGGAGAATTACGTCTGCTGTGGCCACACTGTTGGCCGTAAGGCATTCATATCCTTCCGCCGCCAACACTGAGCTAAGCAGGCTGCGGGTGGAATCATCGTCATCCACCACCAGAATTCTGAAGTTACGATTTTTTTCACTGCTGGACATCCGGAAGAGCCTTTCTACAGCCACTAAAGACTGTCGCCATTCAAACTTGTATAGATCAAAACTTATAACCCAAGGTAACGCTTACGGAGTTTGCGCGGAACGCGCCCGTAGTTTGTATAAGGTGGTAATAGGAATAGTCTGCGGCAAGGTCCCAAGGTCCAAACAGAAAATCATTTTTCATCACAGCCACTCCTGCTGGGGAGTAGCCGGCAAAGTCTTCAAGAATTTCAGCGCCGCCATATCCCAGATATTCCCCCCGATAATGCTTGCCCAGGCGCATGCGGAAGCCCGCCGCGCCAAGGTGGCTGCGGTATTGGTTGGGGCTGAAGTAACCGTGGTTAAGGTCTTTGGTGAAATGGATGTGGCGGAATGCATAGCCGCCGCCAATGGCAAACTGATTGTCATGCCAGGGGAACCACCGCAGCACCTCTCCCCATTCGCGCTCGGCATGATTGCCGTCAGTATAGTGAGTTAGAGAAAGACTGCCCGCGACGGTGAAGTTATGTCCGCGATAATCAACATGGCTGTGCCACCCGTGCGCCAGCAGGTCAAACGCAGTGGAATCAAAAGTGGGCGAAATCGGATATTGCGAGAAGCCGCTGGAAAGGGAAAGACCCTTCAGCGGATACAGTTCCAGGTCTCCGTTGTAGAGAACCTGGCTGCTGGTATCGGCAAAGCGCACAGCCCCTGCGCTGGTGCGTACGGCAACATACTTGCCCAGTCGCAGGCGAGCTTCACCAGCGCCTGAAATCACCGTCTGGGTAACAGTGCCGGTCTTCCAAAGTGAAGTTTCATCCAATCCGATTCGGCCGGTAAGATTTTTTCTGAATTGATAGACGACGCCCTGGCTTGAATAAACAGAGCGGTTTCCTGAAGTATCAGTAAAGAATGATTCTGAGTTCTGTATGCGATGGAATTCGCGCGCCTTGCCTTCAACAGGATCAGAAGCCAGGTAATCACTGTACTGTTGCAATTGCAGGCTCGTTGGGTGTCGCGTAAATGCTTGCTGCAACTGTGCTCGTGCTTCTGCCCGCTTTCCCTCCAGCATCAGATTATGGACCAGCCCAAGCGATGCGGTTTCGTCATCTGGATCGGCCGCCAGCAGTTCGCGGTAGAGCCGGTCAGATTCGCGATAGTTTTCCCGATAACCAAAAATCTGCGCCAGTTCCAGCTTGGCGTTCCGGCTGGAAGGATTTGCCAGCAGAATGGAGTTCAGGAGGCCGATTGCCTGACGGTCTTTCTTTTGCTCCACATAAATGCGTGCCAATTGAATCTGCAGTTCTTCCTGATTCGGGAACTTGATGAGCCCTTGCTGAATGAGCGAGAGCGCTTTTTGCTCATTGTGCTCGCTCAGGGCCTGCTGGCTTTGCGCGACGATTTGGGCAATTTCCTGCTCAGGCGTCTGCTGTGAAAAAAGATGCGTGCTCACCAGGGCGAGCAAGGCCGTGATAATCCTGACGAAAATGGCTTGACGTTTCATTTGTTCGAGCCCAAGTGTGCTTGGTTATCCCTAGATAGCAGCAACTGAGCAGCCCAAAACCTGTTTTCAAGCAGATAAACAAAGGTTGGGGCTAGCCGCTAAGCCAAAGTGTATCCAAACGACGTAGTGGGTGTATCAGATTTCACCACATTTCAGAGGCTTATACAATCCAGAGCTGGAAGGCAAAGGTGCTAGTACCTGGACCGCAAAATCAGGGAATTAGCGGACAAAAGAACGATAACTAACGATAGCTAGAGACGATCAGGGGCGTGAGCAAAGCGGGAGCTTGCTGCCGAAATCCTGAGCAAGCGAAGCGCGTCGAAGGATCTCAAGATTCTGGTGCGAAAGGGGGGACTCGAACCCCCACGGTTTTACCCGCCAGATCCTAAGTCTGGTGCGTCTGCCAATTCCGCCACTTTCGCCTGTCTGTAAGTTGCTCAATTTAACCGCCTTGGTTTTTCTTCACCCTGGCTCTGTTCTTCTTTCATGCCTGAACTATGCCCAAACTCTGCCCGATCTCGCTGGCCGGCTTCAATCTTCAAAGCGGCGTCTTGCAGGTCGGACTCACTGGTGATGTTGTATCTGTCGAATACTTCCCGCGTTTTGTGCCCGCTGATCTTCATAGCCACTACTTCAGGGATGCCGCGCCGTACCATGTTCCTGACTGCCGACCGGCGCAGATCGTGAAACAATAATCCGGCACATCCTGCCTCACTGGTTAGACTATCCCATCTACCACGGAAATCAAGCACTCTTGACCCATCTGGGCGAGTAAAAACAAAGTCGCTTTCCTGCTTGCCGGATACGCACGCGGAAATCAGAGCGAACACTTCGGCGGTCATGGTCACGGTGCGACCTTCTCCTGATTTTGTCTCACCGGGATTGAGCCGGATGGTCCTCGCCGCACGGTCAACCTGTGGAACTTTCATGCTGAGCAATTCTTCTTTTCTGAATCCGAACGTATACGCAGTTGCCAGCAGCGCGCGGAGCCATAATTCGCGTGCGCATGCCGCCAGCTTCTGATAGTCGCCTTCTTCCACGAACCCAGCTCGCGGGGCAGATTCTTTGAGATGTGGGAACGATGGAATTTTCTGGATCTTGTCGGCACGTAGAGCCAAGTTGAAAGCTCGGCGCAGAGCTGCCATGTCGCGATTAATAGTCGCGTTCGATAGTCCATCTTTGCGGCACTCAGCGATGTATCGGTTCAATAGATCGGTTGTGACCATCAGCGCGCGCATACCGCCAAAGAATTTCTTGAGCCTGCCTGGTTCCGGCTTCTCGCCCTCCTTCGCTTCGCGCTCCCATCTCTGCCGCGCTCCATCAAGAGAGGCAAGGCCGTTGTTCCGGTAATCATCCAGCAAGGCCGCATATAGTTCGTCAACTGTTACGCGCCGATCCGCTGGAGAAACCCACGTATGCACGGCGACTTCTGCGATTCGCTTACCCAGCAATTTTTCAGCGTCTTTGATTTTTTCGGAGCCTGAGGATTCGCGGAATGGCTGGCCGTTGCGGTAATACTTGATCCAATAGACAGATGAGCCCTTCTGCTGAAAGATGCTGCCGGTTCCTCTTGGCCGCTTCATCTCCTGCCCCTCGCTCGTCTGGATTTTATGCTTTGACATACTAGCCTTAGCCCTTATGCCTGTCTATCCATGCATCAAGGTCTTTCACGTCCAGCAGCCACGGCGCGTTGTCCCCTGCGATTACGGCCGGCAGCTCCCCGCGCTGCACCATGGCGCGAATACTACCGGGACTAAGCGCCAGATATTTACTTGCTTCCTTCACGCGCATGAGGCGAGCCGGCAGTTCGCGCACTTTTACGAGTTGTGCTTGCGTGCTCATTGGCCGTGCTTCTGCTCCTGCTTCCACTTCGTTGCGGTCGCTAGCGTTATTGTGATACTCAAGTCAATGCCCGATGCAGCCGGAGCCCATACTGGCGTTTTGGTCGTTGGATATTCCGCCTTCGGTTTTCTCACTGGATTGCTCCTGGTGCCGGGAATCTTTTGACCAGCCAGCGAAAGATGTAGTCCGTGATGCTCTGCGCTTCCGGGATCTCCGGGTTTCCGGTGAAGCCTGACGGCTCAAAGCGTGCGTCGATATATTTGGCTGCAAATGTTTCCACAGCAATACCACTTTGGAGTCCGAGAGAAATCGCAATCGCCAAACAATCGAGCAAGCCGCTCAACGTGCTTCCGCACTTTGCCATGCGGATAAACAGCTCTCCGGGCCTGCCGTCTGGATACAGGCCCACGGTGACATATCCTCTGTGGCCTGCAATATTGAATCGGTGCGTGATGCCCTTGCGCTCGGATTCCAGCCGGTGCCGTGCGCCTGGCTGAATGTTTTGCGGTTCGATTTGTGGCTGCGCGCTCATTGCATCCTCCGCTCATACGCTTGATAACTCGGTGGGATGTATGGCGATTCCTCTTCCCAATACATCAGTTCGCCGTTAAAGTGGGCCGCGATTTCCAGTAGTGGCCCGCTTCGGTTTTTTCTGATCAAGATGGCGTCTTTGCCTGTTTTTTCTATGCGTCCGTCTGAAGATTCCACGGTTTCACACCAGAACATGACTACAGTATGAGAATCGTTTTCGATGTTGCCGGACTCCTTCAGGTCGTACAGCGTGGGCTTGTGCGGTGTCCGTTTGTCCTCTGGCCGGGAGAGTTGGCATAGGTTCAAAACGGGTACGCGGGAATCTTTGCCCATTGCTCGGATCGTCGCGCTGGCTTCGTTGCACTGCTCCCGGATGGAATGCCCCTTACAGTTTGCCGCGAACAGGTGTAGGTGATCCGTGACGAACAGTTTTGAGCCTTTGGCCGCCTGCATCCTGGCGCTGGCGTAAAGCTCGCGCGGAGTCAATATACTTCTGTCGTCAATCCATAAGGGCCAGCGCTGAATCTCTGTGATTTCTTCGATGATGCGGAATAGCTCATCTTGGCTCAGAGTCTTGTTCCTAATTTTTATCTGAGGGATGCCTAGGCGTTTGCAGGCCAGCCGAATCAAGAGAGTATCCCGGTCAACCTCGAAGGAATAAAAAGTTGCTGGGATATCGTTGGAACAATTTTTTTCTACTACGTTGAGAGCGAACGCTGTTTTTCCGGTGCCGGTGTATCCAGCAACGCAGATGTTTTCGCCGCGGACGAGCCCGCCCAGCGCGCAATCCAGCCGGCCAATTCCTGACGGTAAGCCTATCGTGCTACCGCTCTCGTTAAAATCGGCTACGAGCTGGCGGCAGAGTGCAGGGGCAAACTTGGAAACATGCTGGCAGTTTTTACTCTGCTGGCGGTCCACGATGGCGGAGAAGTTTTCTTGTATCGTCGCCGCGATGTCGCCGGGGTCGCTGCCGTATTCATACGCTTGCTGCGTGGCTGCTTCCAAGGCATAAAGCATTTTCCGTTTGTTGGCGATCTTTATCAGTGAATCGCAGTAGTGGCGAATAGTGCTGACTGGCCCTATGCTGCTATTGGTAAGGTCGGTGACGTAGGGCACCCCTCCGACATTCTCAACCTCGCCCCTCTCTTTCAGGGCATCATGTATTGACTGATAAGTTATCGGTATTTCTTTGGTGCCAAGCTCAAGTATTACCCTGAAAATCTTTTGGTGAGAATCCAGCGAAAAATCATCGACCTTCAGTATCTCCGCTGCTTCGAGCAGGCAGGGGTTAAATTGGTTTCCTCCACGCCAGATGATAGCCCCAAGGATGGACCTCTCTAATGCTGGGTCGGACGGCAATATCTGTTCGGCCATCACGCACCCCCTAACTGCCGCGCTAGTTCGCGGTCGGCTGCGGAATTGTCGATCACTGGCCGCGCTGTGAGCTTGCCGCTAAATTTCGTCAGCGGAGCATTGCGCCATTTTTCGGCGTACTCCTGGCTTCCAAAAAGATGCTTGTCCCACTCGCGGAATTTCACCCGATCATCCCAAGGGTCGGCACAGATGCCGTCTACGGCGCGGCGCATCATCACGGCGGCTTTTTCTATGTCGCCATCACACTGCTTTTGAAATTCTCTTAAGCGCGATACACCCTTGTCGCGTCTCTTATCGGTAAATTCGTACTGTTTGGGGTTGCGGCCTGTCTTGGCCAAGTAATAATCAAAAACCGTTTTAACCACACCCCTCAACTGAGACACGGCTGATGCGCCAGCATCAGGCGAAGGTGTTTGTATGTTAAGGTCTATGTCTTTGTGTTGAGCTTCGGTTGCAGGGGTGCTGCAAGGTGCTTGCAAGGTGCTTGCTATCTTGTTTCTTTTCTTTGCCTCGGCGGAACGCTGCCCGCCGATAGAATAGAGTCTCATTCGGGCCTGAGTCTCATCCCACTCTTGGGCTAATTTCGGATTGGCAATAAACTTTCCATCCTCGATTGCAGGGAAGAACTGCAGCACGTCGGCGGCAACCGCATCCCACTGCTCCGGGCTCTCCATGTCGGCATACTTCCAGAAGATTTTGGGCTGGTTGGGAATTTTCCCGCCGTTCTCCCATTGCGAATCAAGCAATGCGCGGTACGCATGTTTCGCCACGGAGCCGAGCGCCATCACGCGCGGACTCTTTTTCCAGTCACTCCAAAACCACGGAAACCAATCGGGGATTCTCACGGCCTAGATTGCCTCCCCGTGGACCAGAAGTATTTGTGCCGGCACAGCCGTTTGTGTGGCGACGCTGCTGTCCTCTGCTGACGGTTGCGGGCGCGGGATCAAGATTGGTAGGGAAGTAATCGGGCGCGGTTTGCGCCTGGCTGGCCGTAAGACCATCGCCATTGCTTTATTGATGGAGTGAGCCACGCGCACATTACGCGGGTCGTGAATTATCCGCGCTATTTTCACCGTGGCGCCGCACAACGCGAACCTGTTGGGCCACATGGATAACGCGCGCCCAAGAATTGGGGTTCTTGTTGCTCTTGGGAGGTAGTCAATCTCGGGATAGGAACGAAACCCGGGATTTTCGTCAGCGTTTAAAATCTGGATCTGCCGAATTTCCCAATCAGAGTTTTTGTCTTTCCGAACGCTCGTTCGGCTTTCTATGCTATTCTTCATTTGGTTAACCTCGCGCATGGGGCAGATTGTTCGCAACCACGCACATCTGCCCTCCTTCTTGGCCTAGTCGTGTGACTCCAATATTTTTTGAACCTGCCTCGTACCCTCTGCCAAAAAAACTTACCGAGTGATTCAGCGGCTAAAAACTCCGCGAACATCTCACGCGGAACACCATAGTGAAAGCTCACTCTGCCCGATCGCCACCGCACGGCCAGCGTCATGCTCTGCCGATCATGGCCTAAGCCAACAATCGCGCTTGAACGCTTGTGAGTCACCGGGAATATTCCACGCATTAGCATTAGCGTCTGCCGCCTGTCTCATAGCTCAAGAATGTGGCTGTTTCAAACATGGACGGCTGCGGCTCGGCGGCCTGCAACTTCTTTTCTGGCGCTGGCGGTATGGCCCTGTGTCTTGCCTTGGGCCTGCTACTCACTGGCGGCTTGTATGGGATTTTCTTTCCATCGCGGCGCAGAACTTCGTCAAGATGGCAGATGCGGAAGTAAGACCACATCCGCCCTTGCGGGCCTTTTACCATTGCACAGCAGATGCTTAGGCCGAAGTCATCAAGGCAGGGAAGCTCAGTTCCATGCTCATCCGTCTTTCGTCCTCCACGGTCGCATTTGCCCGATGCCAACTCCAACAAGCGCACGTTTCGCATCTGCATAAAACCGCCGTTCGGTGTCCGGGCAAGATCAAGACCATCAACCCATTCATTCAGGTGAGCCAGCAGGCAGACAAAGACGTTCTGGGAGTCGCTGCCCGAAAGCTGCCGCCAGCCCTCGACGTTCTTTTCAGTTGTGCGGAATATTTTGGCCCCGGCGCGGATCACTGCATCCCGGTCAATGTGCTTGAAGTGGGGGGAGCCCAGCACGGCCTGGACTTCGGCGCTGGAAAGTCCGTTCAGTGTTTCTCTTGCGGCGCTATCGCTGGTGGTGTACTCTTTTGGCATCGGCTGATCTCGATTCAAATTCGATATCCAACTTTCGGGGTTTTACCTTCGCCGGTGGCCCCGAAGTTGTTTCTAATAGCTTTTCCTTCAAAACTCCTTCATTGCTGAATCACATGCGGTTCAAGAAGTCGCTATTCTAGCCACGGCGCTACGCGGACACCGCGCCAGCGTTAAACATCCTTGCGTCATGCTCTTGCCGGACAGTCCACTGCCCAGCAAGAAAGTTCTTTAGTGTGGAAAGCTCAGGGCGTGTTAATTCCAGCAGCCCATTTTCGGCCTTAGATAAGCGATTCGCTGGAATCCCTGTGCCTGCGTAGACATCGGCCTGGCTAATATCACAGAGCCGTCTCATGCGTCGGAGTTGAACCATCTCTTCAGAAATCATGATGGTTGCACTCTAGCGCAGGGGCGTATCACGCGCTTTCACCTTGTTTGCACGTTTCGGGTGAAAATGTGTTTTGTCTTTTGGGCTAGTTATGTTGCGGTAGGCTTTTCAGCTTCTGGTCGGGGTAGAACTGGACTTCTGCGACCTCTGATAGGTCGTTACCAATGCTTTTATAACTGCGGTTCAAGGACCAAGCAATAAGTCTGTCAGCAAAACGGGCTGGTGTGGTTGCCCCTGCCAAGAATTGATTTATCGCGTTGTCGGTCTCAGCGCCATCCCTCCACTGCGCGTATTTCGTGAGGGCACCAAACATTCGCAGCGTTTCGCGGAATGTGTCTGGTTCCGATTCAGCGAGTTTTAGGAGATCGGTAAGAGCCGGAGCGCGTCTGTGTGCTCGCTCAAAAGATCGAAGTTGTTTTGCCATAACCTTCAACTCTGCGCACAGCACCGTCTTGCCGTATTTAATCCTCGGCGTGAGTGTTCCCTGGGCGAGACCACGCCTAACCTCTTGCCCCAAGAGAATGGAATTATAAAAGCGGCGTTGCAATTCAAGACCATCAACAATCTTGACCTCCATCGGGTCATCAGGACTGATGGCTCTGACTTCCGTGTTGTCCTCCCATACCTCTAAGCGGAATCTCACGGACGGGTGAGAGATCAAGGCGATTCCATGTGGCTCAGCCATCTCAATAATGAAGGCATCAAACTGCAGAACAATATCAGCGACCGGATGGCAGGCAAGAAAAGCGCGTTTCCAGCAGTAGGGAAGACCATCAAAAAATGCCTTGTACAGGCCATCGCTTTCTCCGTGCCTATCTTCAACTGTGGCCAATCTGGGCAATAGCGCGATCATGCTATTTCTGAGTACCGGCGGCGTGATTGAGGCAAAATCAATTCCTCTCGCGGTTAATGTAGAGGATGAAGTCTTAGCTTCCGTGGATACGGTTAGGGCGGTCGTCAATGTGTCACCTCCACTGTGACCACTCCACGAAGTTGAATCACCGGGGAAAACGCAGCGTGGATGTTCTGCGCCTTGTCAACTCTGGCCACATGCCTGCGGTTCAGAGCCTATCCCCTTTGGAGACCACCTGAATGTTCACAGTGTACAGCAGGGCGAACGGTTAGGGAATGCAGAAAAGCTAGGCTTTAGCGATTGGAATAAATAGCGTGTGCGGGTCGGGCGGTTCCTCACCTGGGCGAACCGGACGCGGGATATTGTGCTTCACGATGATAAATTTGCTTGCTTCCTCCGCCAGCAGTTCGGCAATCTCGTCATGGTGGTCCATGCTCATGCAGCAAGCCAGCAGTTAAACGCTAGCGGCTCAAATGGCTTGCTCATCCAGTTAAATTCCTCTGGCGTGTAAACTTTCTGTAATTCTTCCTCGCTCAATTCCATTGCAAGGATATCGCTCAGACATGAGGCAATCGCGTCTTTCCTGATCGGCTTCCTTAATCCGAACGCAAGCCACCTGGCCGAATCGATGGCGGTGACAAAGTAGAACCCCGCGTTAGTTGATGGCTGTATTAGCAGCATGATATCGGCGCAGGTCGCCAGTATCTCAAAGCCTTCTTGCGGGTCTGGCATCACGTCTGCCCAATCTCCAACTTCGTCTCGCGTGATACGAAGTCCGGCGCTCTGGGCGTAGCGGTTAATCCAGCGATAGGCGGTCGGCTTGGACACTCCCAGTTTGTCCAATGCAGCCGTAAATCCCTCTCCAGTGCGCGAACCTTGGGCTTTTGTTTGTTCGCGTAGTTCGTAACAGGCTTTGCCGAAGTCCAAGCCCTTGGCGGTTCGCTGCCGGTCTGCCTGTTGATACTCAGCCCACTTGAGAGCGATGGATGCTTCTAGTTGTTTGCTGTCTGACTGCTGATGCTCAATGATTGGTGTTATTGCCTTTGCCATGCTGATCATTCTACGTTCCGGCAAGGTCTTTGCAAGGGGTATTTAGCGCGTGTTCGCCTGATACTGCCGCCACGGACTATTTTCCCCGCGGCGAACCTTTGCCGGCTTCGTGGGCATGCCGGACTCCGGCAGCGTGAGAAGATCCGCAATCTCTTTCTCTACGTGTGGCAGTGGGTCTGGAGTAGCAACCATGAAGGCTTTAGTGATGCGCGCCAAACAATCGGTACAAGCGAACCGGATAGTTACCTGGCCTTTATCTTGCTCGGCTGTCTCAGGCTTGAGGCTTGCGAGTGGATGGCTGCAGGGCATCGCGTGAGTGCTCCTGAATCAGTAGCGTAACACAAGGCGGTAAAATTCCAAGATGGCTGAAGACCTCACGCCAGAGATTCAAAGCGAGATAGCCACGGCCATCAGTAGATTGGGCGGCGATCCCGCTGGAGTCAACCTGGCTGATCCGTGGGCAGCGAATCGCGTGCTGGAAGTTTCTTGGGGCTGACATCTACCTGCTTACCACGGTCGGAAGCTGGGGCGACACGTTACCAGATGAGCAAGTGTTGAAGGAGTTGCGCGAGTGGAATAGCGGCGGCTCTCTGGCTCCTGAGACTTCATTCACCTGATGATGGTTCCGGCTTGCACTCGTGTTTCTCGTACCACTCCATAGCTTTCTTCACGGTGCTTTCGTCCGTGTCGTCTGGCTTGCGGAAATCTTCTGGCGTTTCCTCGTTGCAGAATGAGCAGCGTCCCCCGGCGACTTGTTTGTTGCGAAAGAATGGATACAGGGCCACAGGGCAATGGTAAACTTTCCGGCGTGTTCCGTGGCTTCCTCATGATCGTAGGCGGTCTTGTCCTGGCTGTGCTGGCTTCGGAGTTGGGCCGATGGGCGCGCAAGTCTGTACGCTGGTATCGGCGCTAGCCAATTTAGGCTATTGCAGAGTCGTTGCTGATCTGACTTAATAGCTCGCATGGACGACGACAACGACCCTTTTGAAACTCCTGAATGCTCACGGCGCTACCTGATTCGACACGCTGAAAGAGTAATGGGGTTCGGACTGCCTGAGGTAATCACTGATGGCCCTGGCATTATGCTTTCACTCTCCGGCATCGAGCGATTGTTAGACGTGATCGGAGAGGCGCAGTGCTCATTGTGCGGAAAGAATGACATGGCCTTTATCTGTCCGCGATGCCAGTCCGGGCCTTGCTCTGATTGCTTCGCGGTGTCCGGGTTCGCGTCGTGCTTCTGCCGTTCCGATAATGTTCCGCGCTGTTGAAGGCTGAAGTTTATTTTCGCGTTGCAGTGAAAGACCTTGCAACGTCACTGGCCAGCAATCCCGCATCTCGTACCCGCATGAACACTAGCGCAAACTGCTGTCAAGCATGGCGAAAGCCCTAGCGCATCCCTGCGCCATATCGCTAAAACCAGCATGGATACAGGCGAAAGTGCATTTCTCGATTTCTATAATTGATGTGTGCGAGTGAGGCGCACACACAATGGAAAACGATTTCACCATCTCAAAGTATGACCGTCAACGGGCAGGGCTGGAAGGTGTAGCCCTATTCACAAAGCCAAGCACCATTCAGAACGTCGAAGGAATCACCGGACGCGCTGAGACATTCGTGATCAGAACATGCCGCGCTGAAGAGTTGGGCGACTTTATCTTTATCGAGTGCATGGACGATAGCGGAGTGATCCGCCTGGCTCTGCCTCCCAAGGTAGCTGATGCCATCGCAAGGCAGCGGGACAGTTTGACCACGCGCAGGCGCAAGCAGGCCGGCGAACGTCAAGCCCAGGCGCGCAAGGATCGCGGCGAGCTGCCCGGATTCATGCGGAAGAAAAAAGCCTGATGACCTCTGCTTTGAGAGTGGGCGCGGTCGTCACTGACTGCGCTTTCCTTTTTGGCGTGTGGGCTCGTTGACGCCTGTAGGCGACGACGATAGACCACGGCGCGGGACCTTCGCGCTGCAAGCGTGATGGATCAACCCGCCAGCCCAAAGAGGCAAGCAAGCCGTAGGATGTGGCCGCGCTGACTAGCGCGGACGCACAGCGAAGCCGGAGGGCTGGCGGTAGCGTCTCGGGTAGTGGAATTTGTCTCCTCAAGGAGACATCCCTGGCCTTGAGAGTGTGCGGTAAACCTGCTGTTATTCGGTGCTCTGTTGCATATTCATTGCCGTGCGGTAATCAGATGATTTGCGCACATTCGCGGCCATGCCTGGCAAGTGCATATTCAGCGGGTTTCCTGATTGTGTGTTAGTTCACAGCTAGGATTCATGCGGTGTGTAAGATTTTCTAAGTAACTATTTTCCTTGCATCCTTTATCCTTGTTTAGTATAAAGGTTAGTTACAAAGTAAAGCGCGTCCCGTTGGTGCTGGTAACACTCGCGGGACGCTAACCAAAGCGAAAGTGAGGCTTTCACTGATGGCTAAACCATTCTACACACCCGCAAGATGTACTGCTGAAATTCCCCTATCGCCCTTTGATGGCGTTGTCTGCAATGATCCCGGCGACATAGTTTTACAAGAGGGTGTCCGCTGCCAGCCGTGCGCTGATGAGTTTGGCGGCACATGCCTTGATGGTTCGCCTTACGTTGCTGGCGGTGCTGCATGAGCGCCGACCTTATCCCATTCCTTCGCGGTTCGCGTGTGCTGGCTCCGGCGAATCACATCGTTGAAGTTGAAACCCGCAACGGTTCGCGGATTTTCCGGCGCGTCTCGCTCACGGCTGAACAAATGGCTGCGGTTGAATCTTGCCTAATGGAACTGCAGCACACAGGCGAGATTAGAAGCTACCTGCTGGCCGCTGCCAATGATGCGACATATACAGAGCTGTTGAGCTGGCTTTCAGACATCGGAATGCCTGCCCAGCAAGGCGAACTAATCAACATCTCGCAAGACACACTTTTTTCTGGCGGTGGCGAATGAAAAAACCGCCAGTGTTTCCGGGCATTCATCCGGTCGGGCCTTGCCTAGACCGTCTCTTTCATCAAGAGCGCATTGCACTGCCGCGATTGCTGGCTTGCACGTTCGCGCCTGATGGCCTGAAAGCTGCCGCAATAGAAGATAACCCGCGCCATATCGAAGCGCGCCAGCGTGACGTTGAGTATTCGGCATGTTGGGAGCTGAAGCGTTACGGCTGCATTCTTCTGGCCGCGAACCCCTACGCCGCGAAGCTAGCAGAAAAGGCGGCAGCATGAAAATCCTAACGGCTTTGATCTATGAGGACAGGCTAAGCGCGATGCTTCGCAAGGGAACGCGGTTTGTCGTGAAGATTGACGGCAAGCCAGACGGAGAGCGCAAGACGTTCAAAGCAGCGCGAGCACTGGCGCGGCAGCGTGGCGCGACTGATTTTGTAATCCGCGATAACGGCTTTGAGATTCGACCGCAAGACACGCGGCACACGCTCATGTGCTGCAATCGTACATTCTTTGAGGATGGCGGCAGGACGGAAACAACCTGCGGGCGCGATGCGGAAAGTGTCTGCTCTGGGCCTGACTGTGAGAATGTGCGCTGTGATGATTGCGACGATTTAGGCTTTGATGAAATCAACGGCGCAAGTCTCTGCGAAGAATGCCAGCCAGCACCGGAGCGCGCCCAATGAACACGCCTATTTACTCTGTCACTCTGCCAGCCGGAAAGCGCATGTTATCGCCGCGTTTCCGGTTGCTCTTTTTTGTGTCCTGCGCTTTCGCGTGGAAGCCAGCAGCCAGCAATTCACCCATGAACATTACAGAGGTCGCACTATGACGATACCAAACAAGAGAACCGAGCCGTACACAGGGCCATTCCCGCGCAAGCGGCATTCTCACAAGTGCCTGGGCTGTGTGAGCCGTGGCCAGCTTGCGGCAGTCGGCTGCTATAAGGCGAACTGCACCAAACCACAAACCACCGAGCAGTGTGCATGGTGCGCGCCGGGCACAGGGAGCAAGCCATGATTCGCAAATTTACCCGCGCCCTTATCCGGCGCATTACTCGCAGGATCACTAATTCATTCTGGAGGGCAATAGGCCTATGACATTTTCCTGCACGTACGACCCAGGCGACGATAAATTGAGGCTTGCCGCATCCGCGCGCCTGGACCCGGAACTATATCAGCGCGTGAAAAAATGCGGTTTCCGTTGGGCACCGAAACAAGAGCTGTTCTTTGCCGTTTGGAATCCTGCCGCAGAGGATCTGTGTATCGAGCTGGCCGGCGAGATTGACGACGAAGATTCAAGCCTTATAGAACGCGCTGAAGCTCGCGCTGAACGCTTTGAAGGGTACTCCGAGAAACGAACCGCAGAGGCAGAGTCAGCCCATGCCGCGGTGGAACATATTTCAGAGCGCTTTGCCGGCGGCCAGCCGATTTTAGTCGGGCATCACTCAGAGAAGCGCGCACGGAAAGACGCGGAGAAAATAGAGAACGGGATGCGCAAGGCGCTGAAGCTCTGGGACACTGCGAGTTACTGGACGGATCGCGCAGCAGCAGCCCTGAGACATGCGAAATATTTAGAGCGGCCAGACGTTCGCGCGCGGAGAATCAAAGGGCTTGAGTCTGACATCCGGGTTTACCGTTCCAAGTTCACACCCATAGGTGAGCCGATCATGCAGCACCGCTGGAATGATCCCGCTGATGCTCCGAAGGTCCCGCACGTCTTTTGTGCTCCGCGTGGTGGCAGGGGTGGGCATTATGTTCCGGTCGAATCTCTCCCAGCAATCGAGCGCCACTATACGCGATGGATCAAACACGCTGAGAACCGTTTGGCCTATGAGAAGGCAATGCTCAATGAGCAAGGCGCAACTCATCTGCTCAACAAGAAACCCAAGAGCGCGGCGGCATCACTCCCGCTGTGCAACTATCGAGCGCCTGAAGGTCTGGACGTTCCTGCGCTGTACACACGCGGCCAGATTGACCACTTACCGCAAAAGGAAATGACATCGGCTGAGTATGCCAAGATTCACCCAGAGTACAAAGGAACCCGCGTCGTAAATAACTCTCATCGTGTGCGGACTGCGGTTCTTAGGCTGGGTGAGCGCGTTTGTGTATTCATCACGGATGCAAAGACGCATGTACCACCTGAAGCCGTGGCACCGCAGCCAGTGACAGAGCCTCGCCGGTTTCCTGTCATGGTTTCCGAACCATCAGACGTTGAAAAGAAAATTGAGCAGCTACGCAAGGCAGTGAACGCCGGGGTAAAGGTAGTCAGCGCGGATCAACTATTTCCTACGCCGCCAGAGCTGGCAGAGCGCATGGTGAGCCTTGCGGACATCAGGCCAGGGCATCGCATTCTCGAGCCCAGCGCGGGAACTGGCCGAATCCTTGCAGCTCTGCCCAACATCCGGCCAGGCGGTGAAGTGGTGGCCGTCGAAATCAATTACAACCTTGCAAAGCTGCTGGAAGAAATTGCAGACGACACGCGCAACTGTGATTTTCTGGAATGCAATGGCGACTTGGGCAAGTTTGACCGCATTCTGATGAATCCACCATTTAGCCACGGTGACGACATCAAGCACATTGAACACGCGGTAAAATTCCTTGCTCCGGGCGGCAAGCTGGTAGCGATATGCGCCGGAGGGCCACGGCAGCAGGAACGCTTGCAGCAAATCGCGGCCACTTGGGAACCTTTACCCGCTGGGACGTTTGAAGAATCAGGTACAGGGGTTTCCACTGTCCTGCTGACTATCGACGCGCCAGAGGAAAAAGAAATGTCGTCCGAGACGACATTAGAGGCAGAGCAACCGCAACCGCGCACACTCACAGGCCAGACTATGAGCCTGTTCCCAATGGAGGGCGAACAATGAAACCAAAATTGACCGCTGAAGAAATCAGACTCTTACGCCGGGAAGTTCACGGCAAAGGCGGCTTGCTGGCTGCTGGCTTTATCACCATCACGGCTGCAGGCCGGCAGTGGCTTACCCAGGACGACGAACGGGTAAGACGCGAACGCGCGGAAGGTGGCAGGAACGCCGGCGGCCGTCCTGTAACCAAGAAAGGCGGCAAGCAATGACCGGCACCAACGGCAAGCCAATTACTTTGGTGGCTCTCTATGCGCGCGTCTCGACGCTCGATAAGGGGCAAGATCCTCAGATGCAACTCAGAGAGCTGCACGCCCATGCCCAGGCGCAGGGCTGGGAAGTTTTTAGCGAGTACGTGGATCACGGTATCAGCGGAAGCAAGGATTCGCGCCCACAACTCAACCGCATGATGTCCGATGCTGCAGCAGGGAAGTTTGACGCGGTTCTGGTCTGGAAGCTGGACCGCTTCTCTCGCTCACTTCGCATGCTGATCACGTCTCTCGAATCGCTGGCCGCGTCCGGGGTGTCGTTTGTGAGCTTGCGCGACAACCTGGACCTCACCACGGCAACAGGGCGGCTCATGTTCCAGATGATCGGCGCTTTCGCTGAGTTTGAGCGCGAGATAACCCGCGAACGTGTACGGGCTGGCCTGCGCAATGCGCGCGCGAAGGGTAAGACGCTGGGACGCAAGGCCCGGACTGATATTGATGTGTCGGCGCTGCTGGCTCTGCGCGAAGCTGGCATGAGCTGGCGCAAGATCGCGGCACAAACCGGGATTCCCATGTCCACGGTGAAAGACAGGTGTACGGTAAACCCTCAGAAATCTGCTATGTGCGCTTAAGAAGTGTTTTCCGAACGTCTCAGCGGCTCTCCGGGGCCGCTTTTACTCGCTCAGAAGTTCGCGCCACTCTCGAAATCTCGGCTGTGCCTGGGCTGGCTCTGGCTTCCTGCAGGACGTTACCAGTGGTTCCTTGGGTTGATACGCTGGCACTGGTGCGCCGGTGGGCGTGGGAGTCAACCACACGCGCTCAGGTGTCTTTTCTGGTAATAGTCCGGTGCCTGCTTTGCTGGCGCGTAACCATCTCTCCGGCAATTCTTCTTTCACTGTTGTTCCTCCATGCGCGCGCGCCAGTCTCGGGGCCGCGTTAGCGGTTGGTTCATCTTCCTGTACTTTGCTTGCAGTTGTAGATGCCTCACAGCTCGCGCTGTTGGATCGCTGATCTTCTTTAGCTCGTCCTCTATTTCTTGCTCCTGTGGCTTCCTGCCAGGCGAGAGCATTGACTTCAGCCCGTACCGTGCGCAGTCGCCCATGTCCTGATCGATCTCAGCCGAATTTTTGTCGGTTTTCAGGACGTCATCTAAATTGTCAGGATCGCGCAGCAGGACCGGAATCGCGGCAATGAGGTAAGGGCAGTTCGCGGAGATTAGCCAGCAGTCGCCGCCCTTAGTGAATGCCGGCATCGCTGGCCGCTTGGTGGCGCCACACTTCTTTGTGACGTTGAGCATGTTGAACATCAGTTTCCAGCCAGACACGCGGCTATTGTCTGCCTTGACCGGATACGGTAGACCACCATCGCGGAGAGCTTTGCCCAAGGTCTGAGCGATTTGATTCTGCCCAGCGCGCCGGACGGATAAATCGAACGCATCAGGCGAGAGAAAGAACCGCTGCAATGGCCGTTCCTCATCAGGTGTACGCCTGCAGATTTCCTCCCCAATTTCCTGCTCACTCAATTCGCGCGGCTTGCTGGCTTCCTTGTGGCTCTGGCCTGCTCTGGTCGGTAGCGACTTGCTAGCCGCGCCTCCGGCGATGTATTCACGGTACGTGATCACCATGCGAACCGGCTGGGTGATATTCCAGCCCAGGACCTCGCGCGCATCGAGCGGTGACACTTCGCCGCTGGCATGCCATTCAGTCGGGCAGTAGTGACCAAAGCCCCAATCTTGGCTCGCCCACTTCCGCCAGTACGGTTTTACCAGCGCTTCAACTTGATGCTGGGAGATGATTGTCGCGTCACGGTCGAACACCTGGCCGAAGTATGCGCCCTCGAATGATTCCCATGATCCCAGCCAATCGCGGTTACGGAGTGGGGTATCTTGCGAAGTGAGGTTGCGGCCGTAATCGGAGCGGAGAGCGCAATAAGCCTGCCGCTGCGCATCGGTCATTACTTGGTAGTAGTCGTCCTCGGTTAGACCGTCTTCCTCAAGAGCACCGCGCACCCACTCGACGTTATCCCATGGGTAGAAATGGACGAAAGCAAAATCTGAGGCTTTTTCGTTCGGGCCATAGTTGCGTGAGTGAAAGATGTTATCCAGAAACGCGATGCCCGCGCCGGCCATGTTGAAAAACAGGCCGAATTTACACTTGCCCGGGACGGTGCCTTTGTGCCGGTTAGCCTGCTTCATGTTGCGAAGCTCGGTCTCTGTGAACTGCTCGGCCTGGTCGACAAAAATATCGTAGTAGTTGCCGGATCTAAACACGCGGTCAACATCCGCCAGTGTATCGGCGTGAAGGAAATGGATCTCTGACGGTGGACCTTCCGGCATGGGAATCAGTAGCCGGTGATCGGTCGCGTTATAGTATTCCTCCAGCTCGGGGTAATCGCGCAGCATGACATCGATGTGGTACTTCTTCACCTGGTCATAGTTGCGCATGACGATCGCGCCCAGCGTTCCCGGCAGGTCGTACCGGCGCTTGAGCATCACGCGGTCAATACATCCTGATTTTGCCCCTCCGCGTCCACCACCACCGCCGATCCATGGAGCGCGAGAGTTTTCTACCAGCTCCCTGATTTCGTCTTGCTTGGGCTGCAAGGAAACATCAAAGCGCTGTTTAAGCATTGGACTCCGCGGCTATGGTGTGGCCCTCGATAATCCGCGCTATCTTCTCCGGGCTGGCCAGTTGTGGGGTGTCCCTGCGATGGCCTACCACGCTGTGAATGACTTCAACCTGAATCTTATTGTCGTTCTGGTTTCTGTCCTTCCAGGCCATGATTTCTTTGTACCGGCCCATTAGCTCAATGATGGCCTTGTGATCCTGCCACTTCACTTTTGACCGAACCGTTTTGACGATTATGGGTGGGCCTTCCTCTTGCTCTACTGTGCGGGTTTCGCTGGAGAATTGAATTTCGGAAATCTGGGCATTGATGAGTAGCTTTTCTTCCTCGGTCGCGCCGGTAAAATTGTAGTAGAGATGGCCGTCCTCATCCTTCAGGAATTTAGCCAGCAGGTCTTTAGTCAGGCCCATCTTGGCAAGCTGGACCATCAGGTTTTCCGCTGTGATCGCAATGGCTTCTGCGGTTGATGTTGCGGCTGAGAGGTTGGCTTTGATTGTCTGCGTTTCGTTCACTTTGTTAACAACGGACGCTCGGATACGCTTCAGTGCTTCTTGTATCTTGGGGTGCTTTAGTAGGCGAGATGCTGTGACTGCTGCCCCTTTTTCGGAGAATCCTGCTGTTATTGCGGCCTGAGTACCGTTGTTGGTGGCGACATATTCCTTAACAAAGACCGATTGCCGTTTTGTTAAATCTAGGTCGTCAAAGCTAACATCCATGCTCAAAACTTAACATGCATTAGTAAAAGGTCAATAGAAACGCGACTGAATGGATGGTGAAGGGGTAAAAGCGCCTTTTGGGGCCTGATGGTTCGATTTTCCTCCCCGGCTATCAATAGTTTTCCTAGCGCCATGCTACTGATGCGCTCCGGTCTTGGTAGTGGAACGGCTGGAAATGCCCTAGAGCCTTTAAACGCGAAATCGGTACACTTTGGGCCTTCGATTCCAGTCCGAAGGTGATAAACTTCCCGGCCATGAAGCGATTGCTTGGAAAGCTGGCTCTTGATCTGCTCGGTGCCTGTGCCGTGGGTGGCCTACTCATGCTCATCTTCCCGGTATCCGTTGGAGTTGTGGCCGGGCTGGTGGTGTTCGGTCTGGTGTCTCGACCGTCCATCATGGCTTATAGGGAAGAAGTTAGAAGCTGAGAACCATTTGGGCTCTACAGAGTCGTGCTGGCGTGGTTCGCTGGGCTCAGGGTACCATGCCCAAACCCCTCACTTCGCTCCGTGGTTAACTGTGCTGACTGTTACCCCTGAAGTTCAATCTTCTCGTCCAACATGCAGCCGTGGGCGACTTCAGCCCAAAACTTGCGGTCGGGGAACTGTCGCCGGAATTGCTTGGCGTTGCGTGATCCTTTCCGGTTATTGCAGCCGTCACAGGCCGGGACGATGTTTCCGGGCGTCCGCCGTCCGCCGTGCAAGATTGGCTTGATGTGGTCATAGGATAGGTTGGCATCGCCTTCCCCAAATTCAACCCCGCAATAGAAACACCGGTGCGGAGTTTGCCGGTAATGAATTAAGACGACCTTGGGAATCAGGACGCGGCCAACTCGCTTTTGCGCGTGAAGGAGACTCGCGTCGAACCGTGCGCAGGCTCGAAAGATTTTATCCCTGACTGACATGCGCTCCGGCGCACTGCTGGCAATCCCGCTGCTGATCAAAAACGGTTTCCGCTGGCTCCCTGCTCATGGCCTTGGTGGGCTGACCACACAAGGTAGTCTCTGCCCTGGTCGAATCATAGAACACGCCGGCCAAGTGGCGGACCCGGCGCCCTTGGAACGGAATGACGACAACGGTACTTTGAAATTCGCTGTCCACGGTTGCAGTATGAGGCAGGGAAATGAACGCGGCAATAGATTCCGGACGCACTATTTTTTATTCCAGAATGGTGAAACCTTGACCCCTTGCGCCTTTAGCTTTTTCGCTACCTTCTGCATCCGGGCCAATTTGCAATGAAGTCGCAGCAGGCCGGTGATGGACATTCCGCGGGCTATCGAAATAGTTCGGGCCTTCATCTTCCGCTTGGTGCGCCGTGCTGTTTGCAGCATCTCTTTCGTTGCGCGCGTTGGGCCTGATTTGCTTGTGCGCTCAAGTTCTGCAATAGCCAGTCCGAGACGATGGATCGCCTTGTCAGCGTATTTACTCATTCTGCTCCTTCTGGTTTTTGTATCAATCCCTCGAACGGTTCAAGCTCCCCGGACTCTACCAAGCGCGAGTATGAGTCCCAAGCCTTGATGCGCTCTTTCAGTGGCATGGCGTTGAAATCGTCAATGTCGCGCTGGGTGAGTCTGGCTTTCATTTGGTTGGATCTTTCACGTGGTTTGGTTTTTTATTTCCCGCTGATTGACTCCGCTGCATGGCTGGCTCTCTCGGAAAACAGCAGAGCGTCTTGCCTTGCGTCCGGCGTGATCTTCTCCGCGCAGTGACGCGCCAGAGCCGTAACACGCTCAGAGATGCGGCGCAGGACGTTTACCGCCTCTGCCTGATATCCCTTTACGGTTTCATCGAAGTGTGCGCAGGTGTTAAAGGCGGCGCTCGGCTTACGTTTCTCCAGCGGCTTTGATTCTGATGGTTTCTCTTGCCTCGCTGTCTCCCAATGGCTCAGCATGTTTTCAGCGCTCGGACACCTCTGCATCCAAGCCACAACGGGATTAAGCCATAATGGCGTGATCGTGTCTTTCGCCGTTTCGGCGTTTTCATTAAAGCCAAGGCATCTGGCGATGCGCCAAGTGTGATCGAGCGCAGCATCACAAGCGTCGTACATCGCAACATCTTCAGCATCCTGCATCCCCTCTGGCAATCTATCCATGCACTCCCAGATAGTTCGATTAACGCTCCAGAGAATCTGAGCATACGTTTTTAGATGGGCCTGAAATTCTTCAGAAGAATAAAGGCCGCCACGAGATAAAGAGCCTCTAAGCTCCAAAGCCATTGGGAAACTGGTTGTCTCTACGATCCCTCGGTAATGGAGTTGCTCGCCCAATTCACAACAGGCGGTTACTCCCTGCAGTATTTCTGAAGGGTGAATGCCTTCGACCTGAGAGATAAATGTATTGATCGCGTTAAGCGCTTCTCGCTGAGAATTATCCGCAAAAGCGAAATCTTTTATTCCTGCAGCCTTGGCAATTTTCACAATATGGTCTTGGGCCGCCTGCGCTTCCTCTTCCAGAATCCCTGCTTCCTTCATGACGTGTATCGCGTTGCTGTCCGCATCCTCCAAGAAAGTCTTGTACTCCTTCATAAATTCCGGAGTGTCACGCGGAAGAGATAGAAGATTCTCTCCTCTCTCAAACAGGTTCGCCAGAGTGTGTTCCGAGAAAATTTCCCATATCCCTCTCGTTAATTCCTGAAGCGTCTGGATGATAGTTGTTGTGTCTGTGATTGGCGTGGCTAGTAATTTAGCCAGCATTGACTCGATATCTTGTCGGGTGAAACCTTCCGTTTTCATTGCCGCAAATCCCCTTCTTTTGGTGTGCGGCACGCTGGTTTAAGATTGCGCCTAGGCGTTGGGCGTGCCTCTCATGCCTCGCGCTTAGGCTGATCGCGGATGCTGATTACATCCAGATCAGCCGTTTTCGTTTTTTAGCTGCAGCTTTCTTTTTTGCAGCGCTGGCCTTACAGGAAACAACTGTATACCCGCTCAATGCCCGATTGCAAGAAAATAAATAATAAAAATGCGTTGACGAACTAACATGCTTGTTCCATAATGACGCATGGAAAAAATCACTAGAGCCGAACGGTCGGCGCTGAAGAAAATCACCAGCAAAGCTGGCAAGGCTTCTGCCAAGAAACTGACGCCAGCCGAACGCAGAGCGAGAGCCAGAGCCGCCGGGATCGCCAGCGGCAAGGCGCGCAGAGAGAAAGCGGGGAAGCATGGCTAAATCCGTCAACAAGGTAATTCTCATTGGCAACCTGGGCCGTGATCCTGAAGTTAAATTCACGCCAGCCGGCGTCCCGGTTGCAAAATTCTCCATTGCCACAAACGAACGGTATAAAGACAAGGGCGGCGAGTGGCAGGACCGTACCGAGTGGCACAACATCATAGCCTGGCAGCGTCTTGCTGAAATCGTGGGCGAGTACGTCAAAAAAGGTTCCAAGATTTACATTGAGGGCCGTTTGCAAACTTCGAGCTGGGAAGATAAACAGAGCGGAGAAAAACGGTACAGGACTGAAGTGGTCGCGTCCGATCTGGTTCTACTCGGTGGTGAGCAGGGCGATGATTCGCGCAATGACAGACACGCGCATCGTGAGCCGGTTCATGCTGGCGCTTCAACCTTCCAGCAGTCCGCTGAAATCACGGATGACGATATTCCGTTTTAAAGATCGCACTGGAAAGAGAACGGGTAAGCCACGATGGGATTGAGAAAGAAGTTCTACCATGCAGCGGAGAATTTTGACAGGCAGATAGACGAGCGAATCAAGCGGTTGCCCTCGTGGGTGAAATCGGCGCTCCTGTTCGCCATGGGTTTTTTGGTCGGTTTTATCGACGGCGAAGCGAAACCGCGAAACAAGGTAGCCATTGCGCTGGGCCTGCTGGGTTTCGGGTTCGCTGTTGCTTTCAGCGTCTTGGTATTCACAAGACAGAAGGGGAAGGGACGGAAGTAATGACCTTGCGTTTTAACCGTGCTACGCTTTTCTCGAAAGAGGAGAAAAGTCATGCGAAACAAAGTGCTGGTAATCGTGGCCGTGGTAGCTCTCGTTACTGGAACCGTGGCCGGTGTCGGGAAAGAAAACATCAAGACGTTTCTTTCGTCGTGCTGCGGGCTGCCGGGGCCGATCTGTCCGGGCTCTCCTGGCTGTCCGGTGGCTCTGGCCGACAAAAGGTAAACATCATCAATTCCAAGGGGGTCTGCCTGTGACTCCAGCGCATTTTTGGACGTTCCAGAACTGGGCTCTCTTGGGATTGAACGTCGCTGCGGAGTCGGCTGTTTTGTGGCTGGCTCTCTCTCGTCGCTTCAGCCGGCGGCTAGTCATGCTTCCAATCTTCGCGGGTTTCTGTCTACTCTTTGATCTTGCCGGTACTGCGTTAGCTCTTACGATTCCGGTTGACGCGATTGCTTCCGGGCATCTTTGGTACTCGCATACGTATTGGTTCTTTTATTGGGCTGGGCAGTGTGGCGCCGCGATTGTCGTTCTGTTGCTGGCTTTGCAGGTCGTCACCGTGGTTTTGCCGCCGTGGGATCGCCTTATCGCCATGCTGGTAATAGTTCTTTGTTTCGGGCTGGCCGTGGTCTATTACAAACTTCTTCCGGTCACGCATCCCCGCGATGTTCTGACTCTGTTGGTTTGGGCCAGCGGCATTACCATCCTATCTCTGCCGATCATTTGGGTTGTGCATCCGTCCGAGTGGCCCAATGGTGTACCACTGATAGTGGCTGGCTTGGTGCTGTCTCTTGTGCTGCAGGCCGGCTTTGCAATCTCGGCCGCAATGCTTAAAACAATGGTGCAATTTGTAAACACATGGAACCCGCTGGCCGCACTGGTCGGCATGGGGTTCTTTCTTGCTGCCATTCTCAGAGCGCCGCACATTGCGACCGATCAGGCAGCAGCTTAGGACGGTTTCTCGCTGAGAACAAAAACAGCTGACGATGAACCTAGAACCTTCGACAACATGGCGCGGGTCTGCATGGATAGCTTTTCTGCAAAAAAGCAGTTACCGGAATAGGCCAACCCGATAGGTTCTGATGCTTCTACCTTCCAGCCCATTTTGCGGTAGTGGGCTGCCCATCGTGACACCGCAAAGTAACCATACTCCGCAAACCAGCCGCCGAGGTCCCCATGCCTGGCCGGGATAAGAATGTTTTTTAGGCGCGTGGTCACGGTCGGCGCTGCTCCGTTTTCGTGCGCCACCTGGGCGCTGTGTGGCCGCAGGATCGACGCGCGAATCAATGCTGTCTTTGCCAGCCGTGGATAGTGGATTACTGAGGTTAAGATTCTCCAGACTCGCGTCGGCATCACATGAATGACTTTACCCTTGGGTCTGAGAACGCGGCGAATCTCGGAGTTTATCTGCTGCTGGGCTGCAATGTGCTCCATCACGTTCGATGAAAAGACGACATCAAAGCTCTTATCAGGGAAGGGAATATGCAGGCCGTCATACTCGACCACGTTAAGCGATTCGTCGCGCACGTATGCGCCGCCAATCAGTTCCAAGCCCACAACGGAGCGCGCTACCTGCTGCATGGCCCTGAGTTGCAGTCCGGTTCCGCTGCCGATTTCCAGCACATCGGCATCTGTGAAAACATCGCCGTGGGCTGCAAGGACGCGGGATATTTCCTCTTGCCGGATGGTATTAAAATGGTCTAGCGGAAGATCCACGCGGAGTATTCTACTACTAACGTCAATGCTCATTCTTGCCGTCGCCACATTTGCAGCGCTGGCCGCCATCAATTACCTGATAGGCAGGAAATCGGCCATGTATCCGGCGTTCGTGTTCTGTGTCTGTTGGGGAGTTGCGCTGCTGACGATTGCCGTTTTTCACTCTTACTTCTATCCCGTCCTGCCTGAAACTATCGTGTTCTTTATCGTCGGTGCATTTCTGTTTTCCCTGGGTTCGTGGCTGGCGACCAGTTTTAAGTCTTTGCGACCATCTCGCCCGCTGGTAGCACGGCCAGCAAGGGGCGCTATTGATTTCCTGTTCTGGATCGTCATTCTCGCAACTCCGCTGGGCCTGTACTGGCTTTACACCGGGGTCATGGAAAGCGGACTCTCTTTCTTGGTCGCAACACGTAATCTAGGAATCGATCTAAACGGCGTCGATACCGGGATGATGCTTTTTGGAACGCTGGGAGAGTTGGCCTTTTTCGTTGCGCTGATGATCTTCTATGATCGCGAGAGGCATCCCAAGAAGTTCTACCCTGCAATCATCATCGCCTTCATTCTCGCGCTGGCCACAGGCAACAAGGCCGGCCCAATGTCATTTGTGACTGCGTTGATTGTTGCGCACTTTCTTAAAACGCGGGTCATTCGCTGGAAGCTGATTATCAACACGGCGTTTGTTGCCTTTCTGCTTGCGGGTGCGGTCAACTTCTATTCCCACTTTGGCGAAGGAGACACTTCAGAACGGCTGGAGGCCGTGATGCAGGCTTTCCCACTGTATGAATCCGGCGGCCTGGTCGGGTTTGATCGCGTGATGCGGGATCACAGCGCCATCCCTCAATTTAACCAGCTTGAGGTTATGTACCAGAGAGTCGCGCGAAAACTGGGCAGCAGAACCGCGGTCGTGCCAGACAATTCAGAGTTTGTAAAAATTGGTCCTGATCCGTTCTACCAAGACAATGTGTACACCATCTATTGGAACTATCTGAATTGGGGTTATGCCGGCGCTCTGCTGACTGCTGCCCTTATTGGCTTCATGGTGACGATGGTTTATCACCGCGCGCTGAGTGGCCGCATGGTCAGCTCTATGCTTCTGCCTTGCCTCATTTACAGCGTTGCATTCAGCACGTTCACGGAATACTTTGAGTCTCGCCTGTACTTCTTTTCCAAGCTCGTACTGATCGGCTGGGCTGTGTACTATCTCCCTGCTCGATGGCAGCAGTTCAAAGCATTCAACGCCAGCTTATTTACTGCTTCTCCCAGCTTGCAGCGCAGTCGGCCAGAGTCTCAGTTGCCTGAGTCGTAAAGACCATTTGCATAGTATCGCCCGCTGCCACTGAAACAGAGTGTGTTGTGTCATTGCAAGTCGTTCCGGTTCCCACAGTGCAGGTCAGTGCGCTACCCGCGCCATTTTTATTCAGCGTGAACACTCCCGATCCTGCAACCTTGCCGCCGGTTCCGCAGCGCACGCGGAGATTGGTAAGTGTTCCCGCGCTGGCTACAGGCAGTTGAACCGCTGTTGAAGAGCTTGTGCACGCGCCTGGAACAAATTGCATCCCCAAAGTCGTGCTTGAGTTGGCCGTACCTGAGCACGCTTGAAAGAACGTCTGAGAGCCGGATAGTTCACCCAGTGTTCCGGTCGCGGTTGGCAGTGTCAATGTGGGCGTTCCTGCGGCTGCTGGAACTTGGATGGTTGCTGTGCCGCTACCCGATCCCATCAACTGAATAGACGAAGATCCGAAGTTACAGCCAGCGCCCATAGTGCAAACAAATTTATTTGTTCCTGTTCCGCTGTCGCTGACAGCGCCGGTCCCGCAAGAGCCGGGATTCAGGTCTTTGATGGTGTAAGTGTTCGATGCTCCGGCAGCGACTTCCACGCCCCACTTGCAAACCTTTCCGGTCGCGAAAAAGTCGGCATGGATATTTCCAGTGATATCAAACAGGGTGATGCCGGCGGCGATAAAGATGTCGTCAAACGTGTTGGTGGTCTGCTGGCTATTATCTGAAAAACGGTTGCCTTCGATTTCTGTCCCAAAGGCGCTGCTGGCCACGCGGAGCCCCTCTTGCATGTTGTTATGGAAAGTGCTGCCTTTGAAACTGCAAGCTACGCAACTCGTCAGGAGTACGCCGCGCAAGCCTGATTGAAATGTGACCGTATTAAATTTTACGTTCAGGCCGGAATCGATCACGACGCTATTTTTTGTTAAGCCGCCCTCAAAAGTTGCATCGCTGACTTGGATGTTTGAAGGTGCACCGCCTCCTGCCACCAGCTCAAGATGCAGTCCTACTGAGTCAACACCGCCGATGTTCGCAACAAACTGAGAATTGCCGTCGATGATGATAGTGTCGCTGCCGTCCTGAATGCACCCGCCAGCGTCGGTAAAAGCTGTGTGCATGGCAGCGGTAACGTGGTGAAGGGTATTCCCTGACACGGTGCCAGAGGACACGCCGCCATTCCTGAAGCCACAATGCCACGTTCCGCCAGAGCCAGCCGAAGGCGATCCCGTTCCATCGGTAAACTGAACATCTCGGAGCACATTCTGGCCTGCAAGGGAAGCGGTGTCGAACCAAACACCATCGAATACCGGATAGACGACTACGCGCTCCATGATGCCGTTACCGCCGTGGCCGCCTACGCCAGCGCCCGCCGTGCGCGCAACTTCTGACCTGATGGAAAGGTCATGTAGCCCCCACCATTGCGATGAGCTTGGAACGTCAATAATGTTTGCCGTCCCTGAGTTGGTGGAAACGATAGTGCAGTTCTGCCAGATGCCGGATAATGTGGCGGTACTGCCAATAAAGAAAGCCGTTGTAGCGCCTACCCATAAGCCGCACGGAATGACTACCTGCTTATTGGCGGGAATCGAAACAGAGGACGCATTTGTGGGCAGAGGAAGATTCAACGCGCTTACAATAAGACAGTTTGAATCAGCCAGAGCCGTTGCAACCTGCGCTCCGCTGTCGATGCCTGCATAGAATAAGGCATCGCACGTGTGGGCCATGTCTTTCGCGCTAAGAACTGCGCCGACTGATGCGTTATTAGTAGCTGTCATATTAAAAAAAGAAGGTGAACTGCCCGGCGCTGCTCCTACTGAAAATGGAGTACAGGGGTTCGTTGCCGGTGATTGCATGGTGCTGGTGGTCAGAGTGAAACATAGGTTTGCAGCCGGTGAGAACCAAAGAGAGGTAAGGGTATTGAGGTTAGGCGGGAATACTCCAACGCCATCAGTCAAAATGGCTGAAGTGTACGGCTGGGTGAGCGCCTGGTCCTTATAGACCGTGACTGTATTTGTGCAGTTTCCTAGAGTATCGAGAACGGCCGGCGTCGTACAAAATGAAATCCGCGCAAATGGCAGCCCGCGCCCAGCCTGGTCCGTGGCTGGCGGGAATAAAACTGTCGCTCCTTGGCCGAAGGCCGCGAGTGAAGCGCAGAACAGCAATACAGCCAAAATCAGTTTTTTCATGGATCGCTCCCTTTTACTTTCTGACTTCCGCGATGGCCAGCTTTAGCGCGTCGATTGCGGCACTTTCATCCTCGCCCTGGTAGATGGAAGCCCCTAACTGCTGCCGTGGCTGGTTAGCCATTGCTTCCGTTACATCAAAAATCTCAAGCGCTCCGTTGTCGTGTGCCATCACAAGAAGTGATTTTGCTTTGTGCATGGTGCTCCCTTCAGTTGGGCCGCTTCTTCTGCGGCACGTCCTTAATCGGTTCTTTCTTCTCCGCGTTCTCTATCGCCATCGCTCGCCTTACCTCTGGCATATTTAGGTAGTCGATGCGCTGGGCCTGCGTCTTTGGGCCGTCAACGGGATCTCTGATCACGTCAGCCGCGGTGCGCGTTTTTTTCTTCGTGTCGCTCATGGTCTTTTTCCTTCCGTTCCGGTGACATCACTAACAGCTCCAAGCTGTCCCTGAAGCTCTTGCCGGATGCGCTCATACGCCTTGGCCTTGATTTCCTGCGGGCTTCCATCTCTACCTGCAAGCCTCTTTGCTGCGTTCTTTCGGATTTCGTTGAGCGTGCCGGCGCGGTTGACAAGTTTGTTATAGAGGGCTTCAGCTTGGGCCGCCTGCTCACTGATGCGCTGATTTTCCTCCGCATTGATCTGCTGGTTTTTGACCTTGCCCAAGGTTTCGGCGCGGGTCTTGCTGGCTACTGCTCCGAACGTGCGTTTATCGTTGCGTAGCTGCCTGAGAATGTAGTCGTCAATCTCGGCCTGCTCGCCGAATAGAGATTCTTCACGCGCGAAGGCTCCAAACAGGTCTTGGCCCTGCTCAACGTGGGTATCAGCATCTTTTACCTGCCGCGCAATGGATTCCGCTTCGCCGTTAGTCACCGGCTTGCTGGTGCGCGCTTCGCGTTTTGCAATGGCTTTGAGTATCGCGTCCTGCTGCGCTGGGCTGTCGGTAATTTTGCCGATCGCCACGGCGCGGCCTTCTGGAATGTCGCCGGATTCAACACGGTCAAGAATTGAGTTATCGAGTCGCGCCATTGCCAGCCCATCGGTAACTTTGGCCTGACCCATGGGAAGATTTCGCCGGGCTGCGTCCGCGACCGTGGAAATTCTTGCTGACTTGAAAAACCGCGCGGCATCCACAATCGAACCGTGGCCCTCGCTGATGTTGGTTTCTGCTCCTATCACTTTCGCCGCTTCCGCGTCTGGTGCGTCGATCATGCGGACTAAGACATTTTCCTCGCCCGCGCGCTGTGCCAGCTCAAAGCGGTGATGTCCATTGACCACGTACACCCTGCCGTTGGCTGGGTCTTTCCAGACAAGTAGGACGCCACCCTTGTTTTGGTCGTAGCTGTTTTGTTCTTTGAGTGCGTTGGTTACGCCCTGCTCGTTGGTGCCGCCTTTGTACTGGAAGCGCGCAGGATCGGCGTTAAGCTCTGCGGTCGGGACCATCGCGGCATCGCCTGGGCGCAAGCTGGCCGCTGGGCGAACGCTTGAAGATTCACTACCTGAAGCGAATGAGCTTAATAGACCTTGCCGTTTGGAAGCGTCACCTTGAGAATTTTGCTTCCCTTGGGGAGTCCCTGAAGTTGCGGGATTTTGATTTTGTGCCGCTTCTCTTGCTGCGTCTCTCGCGCCTGTGCGCTGGCCTGAAACTCGCCGCGCCGTCTTGTCGGCGGCGGCATTATTCTCAGCTTCGGCTTGGGTTCGTCCTGTGCCATGTGATAATCCTACTCCTTCTTCACGCGTAACGATATTTCCGTCCGGTTTCTGCAATTCAAACCGTGCCCCGGCCATCTGTGCGTTTACGTAGTTGACGACGCGAGTAATGGCCGCCGGATCGCTCGCCCTGAAGGTAAATTCATCGCCGCTGATGTGGAAGGCGTGTACTGCGCCATTCTCGCGCTGCACGGCTGCGGCCATCAGGTCGCCAATCGGTCGCAATACCTTCTCGTCCACATATTTGTGGTCGAACGTGTCATTGAGCAGTTTGAAATCGTCGGCATCGGCAAAACCAACGTGGGGGTGAGACTTGCCCAGCGTGGCCGCGCTCTCAGTGAAAGCAAGCTCGTTTGGCAGTCCAGTTTTCTGGCTGGTGCGCTCGCGCTGGTGATATGCCTCCAGCGCTGCATCCTTTTCTGCTGGGCTCATGTCTTGCAGGGTTTCGCGGAAAGATGCGTTACTCTGCTGGCGCCGCTCCGTTCCTCCGGTGGCTGCTTTACGTGCGTTGGCCGCTTCCACGGATCGCGCCATAACATCGGTGAAATCTTCATCCTGTACCGGCGCTTTCTGGCGTGGTCCTGCCGGGACTGCTCCGCGTCTGCCTTGCAGGGTTTCGGCCAGATTTTCAAGGTGCTCATCTTGGCCTGCATAGGCATCCATGATTTTGCCGATAAGGTCTTGGTGTGTGTCGTCTGGGCTGTAATCAATATCCCCTGCGCGCGCCGCCTCGCGTAAAGCGGGAAGGCCCAGCTTCATCAAAGCCCGTTCTACGATGCTCTCCGGGTGCTGGCCGCGTGGCACTATCACATCTCCCGGATTCTGCGCTGGCGCTTCGCGTGCGTCACGGATGGCCTGCGCCCTCTGTCGCGCCTGCTGAATGCGTGGGCTCTTGTCCTCCTGCTGCTGGAGCCAATCTTCCAATGCTTTTTGGTTCGGGAAGATGTCGCTGGGCTGTGTGGCGCGTGCGCCTTGTTGTACTTCCCACATGCCGCTAGGGTTGCGTTTAACAAGGCCAGCCGCTTCTACCTCTCTTGGCCCAACTGATTCAGGTATTCCGAGATAGCCCTTCATCTCGGTAGTTGTCAGTGGACGATCAGGGATTCTGCCGCTTTGAATGCTTGCCCGTGCTGATTCCTGCCAGTTCTGCGGATTACGCGCCTGTCCTGCTGGCCGCTCGGTTGGAATCTCTACGGGTGGAACATTCAAGGCGCGCGGACCCGGACCTTTGCCAATTTGAACGGGCAACCGTGGCGGCTCTGGCGGTCTGGCAATCGTTACCTGTCCGGCCAGAGTTAAGCCTGGCGTGGATGTCGTGAGCGGTATCTGTTTGGGCTGGCGCTCCGGTGTCACATCAGAAGGAACAGATGTAAACTCTCCGACCTTGCCGCCAAGTGGCCGCTGGGCCGTGGATGATGCGCGGGCAGATTGTGGCCGTGCTTCCGCTGTCGAACTGGAAGAAAGCTGAAAGCGTGGATTCGGTTCGTCGCGCAGTACGTTCGCATCGCCGTGCGGTGTCTCTGGCGGAAAAATCAGCGAATCGTGTTTTACGGTCGTGTCACCCTGATAAGGCCGTGCTGGCTCTCTTGTCTCGGTCGAAGTCAGCGGTTGAATATCTGCTGGCCGCGTCCTGCCCATTGCGGCGTTCAGAGTTTCATCAAGCGATGGGCTGACTTTCCCACCTGCGCCAATAATGCTTTTTACTCCCGTTACAAGATCATTGAAGCCGCTGGGAATGCCGTAGGCGTGAAGTAATACCCTGCTCATCCGTCCCAGTGCTGGCCCTGCAGATGTGGAAATAGCAACCTTGCCCGCGCCCATTCCCATCCTGAGAAGCGCGGCGGCTTTGGTGGCTGGTATTTTCCCTTTCTCTGCGGCCTTTTTTAGCTCTGCGGTTTCCTTCTCCTGTGCTGCCTGAATGTGATCGTGAAGATCATCCAGAGCATCAAGAGCCTGGATGTACGGCTGTGCCTCTTGTGGCGAGAGATCGGCAATCGTTCTGCCCTCTCCAGCAGCACGGCCAGCCTGGGCGAGAACTTGCTTTTTCGCTTCGCCAATCAATCCTGAATGTACCTGGCCGTTTTTGTCTGGCTGGGAATCAAGCAGGTCTTCTGCGGTGATGGTCTTAAAGCCGGCGTGATCGGCCAGCGCGCGAACTATCGGAAATGCTCTTTCGACTGATGCAGCGGGAACCTTTGGCATCGCGCGGCGAAGGATTGTAGCGCCTTGCGTCGGTACATTCTCGCGGTCGGTGTTTGCAACCTCAGCGGCGACGTCGCCAGCGGTGCTGGCTGCGCGTGAAAGCACCCCTCCGGTGGCCTTGAGCGTGGAATTTATTTTCTGCGTGACTGCATCACGGTACTCTTGCGGTATTTTGGAAAGGAATGGATCCCCGGCCTTGATGAATGGAACCTTTACCGCATGCGCCCCGGCAAATCCGGCCATTGCGGTATTAAGAACTAGATCGCTTGCCATCTCCGCTTTTTCTTGCGGTGAGACGTCCGGGCGGTCCCAGATCGAGCCAAGCTGTCCGGCTGCATCATAGGAGCCCTTCGCAGCTCCAGCGGCGAACAGTGACGACAACGCCACCTGTCCCACCTTGCCACCTACGCCACCAGTTACGATTGTTGCGTGAGTGACCGGATCAACAGCAGTAACGGCAACATTCTTTCCGACACTCCGCGCTACTCCGATTTCTCTCGGCGTAGCTTGTGGATTTTCCGTCTGGAAGTGCCGCGCCATGAATTGAGCGAAGGCTTCACCGGCATCTGCGCCTTTGTTTCCGGCAAACTGTTTCCAGCGGTCATTGACGTTACTAACAGCCTGCCCAAGCTCTGTACGCTTTCGCGCTTCCAGTCCTGCGCGGTTGGCGAGACGTTCGGCAAGGGGCAGGCTGGTATCCATCGCTTGGCTGTGTGCAACCCGCGTCATCTCGTCGGGATGCTGGGCCTCGTATTGCATCTGTTGGCGAGTTGCGGCCACGTCCTGGACCGGCACAAGATTTCTGCCGCCCCTGGTATCGGGATGAACACTGCTCTTGATCGGTTCACCGAACACAGGTGACTCAGGATCCACCAAAGCGGTATCAGCAAAGCTGGCCGGCTTGGGGAGTTTTACCGGCTTCGTGCCGCCCGCGGCTAACGTCTGCAAATACTCGTCAGCCTGTGGTCGTGTCATCGGCGGCTGAGTAGTGGTATACCCTGAAGGCGGGGCCTGGGTAGTGGACTTGTTGACGGAGTAACCACGCGGCGGCGGCGGTACTGCATTTTGCCCGCTATCGCCAGACGTGCGCACTGATGCGATCGGCTGTTCAAGGTCAGAGTCCGGCGCCGCGTTTAGCGTGTAGCCCGGGGGCGGCGGTGGCGTGATGGTCTGAGTGTCGGGCAATTATTTAACCTCTACTCCGTTCGCCGGATCAACCCATTTGTTAGAACGGAATACGATTGTGTGACCACCTGGGCCGCTTGCGGTTGGTTCTCCCTGCTGGATGGGGCCAGCCAAGGAATTGTTGTTGCTTCCACCATTGCGCTGATCCTTCAGTGGGACATTGGGGATTCCGCGCTCCAAGCGGTCGATGGTCTTTTCAAAAGCGTCGAGCTGCTTCAATCCATAGCGTTTGCTTGGAGTCGTCGGGCCGGGGAACGTGTTGGTGATAGCTGCGCGGAGATCCTGAGAGCCTTGCCCAGCTCCCAGCACGGTACGCATCGCCATAGCCTGCTCTGCAAGGATCGAGTGAGCGATTAAATAATCTTCCTGCTCCGGTGTCACGGTTCCAAGGTCGCCAGCGGTAATCAGAGATGACACTGCAGAACGCGGATCGCGCTCGCGCATGGCTATGGCGATTTTTACTTTTTGCCTTGCGGTAAATTCCGGCATGTTGGGATTGTTAAGCGCATCCCGAACCTGCTGAATACCTCCGCGAATGTCCTCCATCAAATTTTCTTTGTTGAGGGCCGTAGTGCCTGGGCCAGATGCGAGATAGCGCCCTGGCTCTTGTGTCTGCGCTCGGTTTAGTTCGTCCGCGCTGACATAGATAGGCCGGTTTCCGTTTTTTGTATCAAGCACGGGATATTGCCGCGTTGCACCGTATGACGCTCCGCGCTCCGCGCCTGCATAAATCACGTTGGCCGGTGTGCTGTTGGCGGCGATGAAAGAAAGCGCGAATTGTTTTTCCTGCGGCGTGAGGGTGCGGGCGTTAGAGATCGCGTCCGCTGTTTTCTGCGGACTGGTAAGCATGCCGTCCTGTAGCTTGTTGCCGTTTTCGGCTGCGAGTTTTCCAATGACGGCCTGAAACTGTTGTTTGTTTTGCGCTGCCGTGTCCGGCTTGTTGTCTGACTTCATCTCCTGAAGTTTTTTATAGGCATCGGTCGGAGTCATGCCGTTCTTCACCATGAAGGCCATTGCCTGAGAATCAGGTGAGCCCGCGCTTGATGCCCGACCTTCTGCCGCGTCCAGCATGTCCTTCATATCCTGCGTGAGAGCCGGATTGTGTGGGCCGAGCAGGTTTCCTTTTTGATCTCGGAAGCCGAGAAGATTTCCGGCTTTATCAAACTCAAGCTGAGTCGCCGTAGCCTTTCCTGGCGGATTTACCATGTTCTCGGTTTCGGCCTGCAGGTGCGCAGTGTTCGCCTGTGTTGCCTCATCCTGCAAATCATTCTTCACGCGGGCGCGGTCTTGTCCGAGTTTTACCTGATGATTCAGGTCAGTGCCGGGAACCATCGACATAGGCCCAGGCGCAAGAATCGAACCCGCAACATTCAGCGCCTTCAAGAGACCACCCCAAACATGATGTCTCTGCCGGAAGCGATCAACGCCAGAACCATTTGTCGTGTCGTAATCTAAAATCGCGCGATCGCGGGCGTAGCGCGAAGCATCGGCGGGGTTCCTGTACGGATTGGTTGGCGCTGTTCCTTCCGATGACGCTACCGCAATAGGCTTTGTCATCAGATCGTGAATGCTGCTTTCTTCCGGTGCTTTGGCTCCAACGGGCGCAACATTCAATGCCCGCGCACCTGGCGCAACAGCGTCGAGCGGCGGTGGCGGGCTTCCATCTGGCGGTAATTGGTGCTGCTGGTCGGGTGCCAGTGTTGGCCGTCCTCTTGAATCCACGCCAGCAACAACGGAACCAGGTACAGGGCCGGGGGAACCGACTGGCGGCACTTCTAATTTTGGCGACGAGATACGAACGGGCAAGGGTGCTGGCCTTTCTTCTTCCGCCTGTGCGCCGACTGATGGAACATTCAGCGCGCGCGGTCCCGATCTTGGAATAAGCGCCGTGCTCGATGCCTGGGCCGTTGGCTGCGGCGATACCTGCACAGGGGCAGGCTTTACTGGCTGCGTCGGCATGTGGTCGGGCGGTGGCGCTTGATCTGTTTGCGTGCTGCCGTCTAAGGCTTGCGCGTTACCGCCAGCGGCATCCAATAGCGCCTGACGTGCGGCCACCTGATCAGGATGGATATTAAGAATTTTTTGCATCTCTTCAGGTGTAGGTATCGCCATTGGATTAATTCACCCTTCCACTGCCCAGCGGCAGCGCTTCAAGTGGAGTGCTCTGTTTGGTCGTCGTCGCCTGTTGCTGCTGCATTGCTTTGAACGAAGTGAGATAGTGCTGCATCATCCACCTTGCAAAACTCCAATACAGCGGTTCACCTGATGACGGATCGGCAAACGGCCAGAGGTAATCGCCGGCGTCATTCTTCATTGGCTCCCCGGTGACAGGGCTTACGGGAATTTCCAAAAACGAGATGAAGTTAGAAAGCACAGTGAAACCCTCATCTGTCCCACTCAAATAAGCGTCCCTTGCTTCTTCAATCTGCTCGGAGACAACCGCTGCCGCCAATATCCGGCGGTATAGTTCTGGCTTCGCGGTGAGCAGGCGCAACAATTCAGGATCGGACGTTATATCTACTTCGAGTTGTGGTTTCCTGGGTTTCATTGAGTGCCTGCTTTTAGTCCTCGTCCCACGGCTGGCCCTTTAACTGGCTGGCATGCTCCTGTGCGGCGTCATGGGTTGGGTGTTCATGAATTTTTGCATTGCCATTTTTGTTGTAGGCCAGAACGTGCGCGGTTCCGTCAATGTGTTTTTCGACTATGGCGCGCGTGGTCGGGCCTGCGGTTGGGATTCCAAAGCGCTTTCTTCTCTCTGGTCCGGTTTCTCTCGCCATTGCTTTGCTCCTTTGTGGTTTTCCGTGTTGCGTTTTATTGCTCTATGCCCGAACTATGCCCAACAGGTCATTACAGGACATGACAGGAAAGCACACACAGGCGGCCAGCAAATAAGCTAACCGCCTGTAAATGCAACAAATTGAGTTTTTTATGGAATGGTGGCGTAAGATCCTAAGTCTGGTGCGTCTGCCAATTCCGCCACTTTCGCATTTGTAGAATTCACCGAGCGTTTCCCGCGATTGCTTGTATTGTAAACGCATTTACTCGGGCATCGCCAAGGTTCGTGCCTTAGAGTACGGCATCCCAAAGCATGCCCTGGGTCCCCATTTTCTTTTTTGCTGATGCTACGATTTACGCTAATATTGCCCAAAACTAAGAGAGTGATCAGGGATGGAGTACGTCAAGTGACCAGATTGTGCCTTCAGCTTCTTGCCTCGAGTTTTTTAGCTGCGTTCCTCGTTGGTTGCGGCGGAGGAGGAAGCAGTCCACAGACCGGTCCACAGAATCCCACAAGTACGGCGATTACTTTCACGTTCGTGGGAGGGGCACCGCCCGCTGCTGTCGGAGTGCAAATAGGAACAGGCCCCTTTCTACCCGTAACTCTGCAATCCGGAGCGGTCACCTTTACGGTTCCGGCCGGAACTAATCAGTACTCCGTTGCTTATTTGTGTGTGAGTGGAGAAGAGCCGGGCAGGACATTCGGCGAATTCATCTTACAGGCCACCCTCAAAGACGGCACTATGTTTTCTCCTGCTTGCTCCTCCTCGCCAACCGCAACAACAGGGCAAGTCACCGGAAGCGCTGACGCCAGCTTAATTCCTGGTGCAGCTAACATTGAGCTTGTCGGCAATCAAGCTGGCGATGGGCGATTTTTTGTTGGTTCTACGAGTGGGCCATTTACCGCGACTTTCCCGGTGGGAGCAAACGACGTTGCAGCTATAGCTCTGTCTCAAATTCCATCCGAAACTCCTCTCGCAATAAAGATAATTCGCAACCAGACTGTTCCTGGAGCCGTCAATGGAGGAGCCACCATTGCTTTTGGGCCAGTCGATCTACTTACGGACCAGCCGCTGACTGTGAATAATGTTCCTGCCGATTTTGCGACGCCATCTACAAGTGTGGGATTTGAAACGGCCAACGGAACGCCTTTCTTCGGTCTCGAAGTCTCAGATACACAGTATCTGGCTCTTCCAGCCACGGCAGTCCAGAGCGGAGACTTATATTTCTTTGAGGCCACAAGCAGCGACTCAGCAACAAATACTTCCACTGTTGGAGTTGTGCAGACAACGACTACTGGCGGCGGCCCCACAAGCTTGATCCTTCCAAATCGCTTCGCTGGTCCGGCCATAAGCTTTCCTACTTTCACCTTCAACTATGCTGGTTTTTCCAGTGCGGCCAATGTGCTCTATCAAACTGAAATTTCATGGCTAGTCCCTGGGCCGGTCGGCGGATTTGATTTCAGAGCTCTAACGGTTAGCACCACTGGAAGCTTTTTGAATGGATCTAACGCTATTACTATTCCCAATCCGTCCGGGGGCGCGGCATTATACGGACCACCTGGTTCGGGTACCAGCGTTAACTGGTCGTCCGCTATTCTCGGGGGAGCAAGTATCCCCGTTTTCCGAGAGCAGCTACCGTTGCTTGCTCCTGTAATTGGTGTCGGTGCCAGCAAGAGTAGTTTCTCATTTGTAAAAATGAGCGGCGATCTCACGGTACCGTAGCAGCATTAAGCTGGTACACCTTTAGAACAATTGTTTGGAGCTGGGGATTTATAAGGCAAAAAACCGGGAGAACAATTCAGTCCTCTGTTGTACCATGTGGCGCATGAAATCAAGCTTGTTGTTGGCCCTATGCCTTGCTGCGTCCGCCGCCGCGCAGACCAAGACCCAGGATAATGTCAAACCCGCGACACCCGTTGCCACTGCCGGCGCTCCGGCCACCGCCGACAATACCAAGCCTGCCGTGCTACCTGCGACCGGCAGCGCTGCCCCGGTTGCCGCTCCAGATTCTTTGGCTGGCGCACAATCGTTGATGAGAAAGAGTCAATTTACGGAGGCCGCCGTAGCGTTCCAGGCCATTCTTGCCAAGAATCCATCATCACCGGAAGCGAATGCTGGACTGGTCCGCAGCTTGTTGCACGAGCACAAGCTTGATGAAGCTGAGGAAGCCGCAAAGAAAGCAGTTGCGGCCGTCCCAAACTCGGCCATTGTGCATGCAGCCGCAGGTGATGTGGCTTTTCGCGCGGGAAAGTTTGCGGAGACAGAAGCTGACTATCGCGCGGCCTTGAAATTGGACTCCAACTCTGCCCGCGCCCAGTTCGGCATGGGTCGCATGTATCAAATGGTCTCCTTGAACAAACGGGCCAAAGAGGCATTTAGCAAGGCGCATCAACTTGATCCTGACGATGAGCAGATTTTTGAGTATTGGCTGGACACACTGCCATATGCGGAGCAGCTTGAGGCAATCAAGAAATCCCCCGGCAGCCATTCCAGTGACTACGAAGCGAACCGGATCAAATATTTTACGGCTCTTGTAGGCAAGAAACCCTGGGTCCTTGCCAGCGAGCTTAAGCCCACTGAGCTGAAAATGATGCCTTATGGCAGGGAACTCACCGGCGTGTATGACATCAACCGCAACGGGCCCATGCATATCAGCAAAGGCTTTGGCCTGCAGGTGAAATTTAACGATCGAGCTTCAGCCGTTCTGCTGCTGGATACGGGCGCGGGCGGAGTCACGATTGGACGGAAGCTGGCCGAAAAGGCCGGCGCGGTGAAGATTGCGGACAGCCGCATTGGCGGCATTGGCGACCAGGGATCGATAGAGAGCTATGAGGCGTGGGTCGACAAAATCACTATCGGCAGCGTGGAATTTCATAACTGCGTCGTCACGGTTTCCAGCAAGAATAATGTTGCCGACGAAGCCGGCCTTATTGGTGCGGACGTATTCGAGAAATTCCTGGTCACGCTGGATTTCCGTGCACAAAAGATGTTGCTGTCCCCTCTGCCCAAGAACCCCGGTGCCGCCAGCGACGATGATCTAGCCCAGGACCGCTTTATTGCACCTGAGATGCAGTCATTCACCAAGTTTTATCGTTTCGGCCATGACATTGTGGTGCCGGTGGTGGTAAATGACAAGGCGATGGGGAATTTTATCCTCGATACCGGCGCAGACCTCAACATCATGAGCCCGACACTTGCTTCGCAGGTGACTAAAGCCAGCGCGGATGGCGATTACACCATGAAAGGCGTGAGCGGCAGAGTGCAGGAAGTTTTGACCGGCCAGAAAGCGATCCTGCAGTTCGCCAAGATGCGGATCGAAAGCCATGACCTTCCTGTGTTCTCTACTGACAACATCAGCGCTGCTGAAGGGACTGAGATCGCAGGCTTCATCGGCATTCGTACGCTTGTACAAATGAAGATGGCAATTGATTATCGCGACGGGCTAGTCAACCTTGAAGTGTATGAGTTCAAGAAAGCCCGCGAATAAGCAAAGCTCTTGCCGATGATCCCTTGCGCGGGAGTTGCGGCGTCCGCGCTGACGCGGACCGACTCTGCTATGGAATCAATGCTGTACGCCGAGCGATACGTTCACCTGGTGATCAGCCGTGGGACTCCAATCCTGGTAGGTGAGGTGGTTGACCTGTCCTGGCACTAACTGCGGAAAGAGAAACATGGAACCCTGGAATTGAGAAACAAGATGAACATTGGCGATGCTTGCACTGTGCGGCGCACTGCCCGACAATGCCAGTTTTACGTAATAGATGTACTGCCCAGCAGACAAGCTGGAAAGATCTGCTGACGCCTGAGTCGGCACATCAGAGGCCGCAGTCAAAGGGAATGCTGTAGACCACGATGAACCATCGGTAGAGAAATATGCGTTGACGGCTGCGTCCGGACCATTCAACTTCACCAAGCCATTCACTTTCAGGCTGATCGCTGGGAATGGGCTCGAAAACGCGTATATTGCAAATCCTGTATTTGCTCCGCTGTTGGTTAGAAATACTGAAGAACCATCGTTGACCGTTGTAACTGCCGTGTTCGCGCTGGTCAGGCTAGGCCAACCGGGTTTGGAGTAGTCCAGGCTCCAATCAAAACTGCCGGTGGAGGCATTCGGTACATAGTCCTGTAACACGGTGCCGTAAAAAACCGGAAGAATCTGTGCATAATTCAAGTTAAGGCTCTGCCCCGGTTGCAAGGAGTAGGTTGGCTCTGCTGAATAGTCGATATAAAGATACTGCGGAACCTGGACCGCATACTGGTCCGCCATAAATTGTGCGGAGAACCCCAACGGATCAAGCCCATTCGCGTCCTTAACTCTTGCTACCAGACTTGGATTCGCGATTACATCAGCCACGCTAGCTACAGTCTTGTTGTCCAATTGCAAATAGTAGACATCGTGATCGGGATCGAACATATGCCAGGCGCCTTCGTAAAAGATCTCAGGCACCTCATGGAAAGCCATCCAGACAAGTCGCGACTGATAGCCTGCTCCCTGCCATACCCAGGCCAGGATGAAAGCGCGTTGTTCGCAACATCCCATACCGTAACCGTCGAATAAGCGCATGGGCTCGGAAGAGTAGTCGTCCGGGTCTCCTGGAGCGCCGGCGTTGCAATAATGTTGTGTGTGGGCCGAAACAAATTGCCACGTTGACAATGCAAAGTCTTCGTTTTTCAACTCCCGGCGCGGGAACAGGATTGAAGACCGATTCAGCGCAGAATCGCCCTGCATAACCACGGCAGGCATCACTAAGGGGCGTTCCCCTTGATTGGAAATCGTCAACACGGCATTTGGATCAATGGAGCTGGATGATGTCAGATCAATCGCGACACTGCTTTCGAATGGAGCCGCGTTAGCGGTAATTGTGGGAGTGGAAGGACGAGGTGCGTTGGATCCGCAGCCGACTAATAAATGCAAACTCAATGCTGACAAAATCAGGAGGAGCGATCGAGAGAACGGTAGCCTTTTGTTTGCCATAGCATCCTTCCTTATGCAAGCAGAGCTGAACGCCATGATAGGTGAGAATTGCCTTGACGCAAAGTTACTATTTATTCTGCCCTGGAGGTTGTTTTACATCACTTTTGCCAAGGCAAATCAAGGCAAGTATTCTCAGCAGATGCGTTCTGGTATTGTGAGAACATTCTTATCTTTCTTGTTGACCGCGATTGCGGGGCTATCATGGCTGTCGTGGGCGCAGAACGTGCCGGCCACGGATGATGGCGCGCTGGCCAATGCCAACTATCTCTTTCGCCAGGCTGATTTTCGCGGCGCAGCCGCTGCGTTCAGGAAAATTGTTGAGGCCAAGCCATCGCCTGAAGCGTATGCAGGTTTGGTCCGCAGCTTCTTAAAGGCCGATGACGTTAAGGCAGCCGAAGAAAGCTCACAGAAGGCGCTGGCCGCTTTCCCGAATTCTGCAATTATTCATGCCGAGCGCGGCGACGTTTTCTACCGACGCGGCTTTATCCCACAAGCTGAAGATGAGTATCGCGCAGCGCTCAAGCTGGACGACAAATGTGCCCGTGCATGGCTGGGGCAGGGAAAGGTTGACGACGTTAATACCCGTCAGAGCAAAGCGAAGGAAAAGATCGCTAAGGCGCACGAGCTTGATCCCCTGGATAGCGACGTGGTTTATGAATGGGCCGTGCGTCTGCCCTATCCGGACAATGTGGCGGCGCTGGAACGGCATTTGGCCGAGTTTCATAACGATCCAGAAGCAGAGCGCCACGAACGTGAATACAAAGAGTTCATCAAAGCACTGGCTGGCCGCAAAACCTGGATTCCGGCGCGTGACGTAGACCGAACAGAAATAAAGATGGAAGCGCTGACCGTGGGCGCGCGGATGGTGCTGCGGGGCTATGGAGTGCGTGTGCGCTTGAATGATCGCGCCACAGTGACTCTGCTGGTCGATACCGGATCTTCAGGAATCACCATCACGCGGAAACTCGCGGAAAAGATTGGCGCGAAGAAGCTTTCTGAGCAGGCGCTGGAAGGCGTTGGCAAGTCGGGAGCGGCTGTCGGCTACAAGGCGTGGGTGGATAAAATTGTGATCGGCGATCTTGAATTTCATGATTGCTTTGTTCAGGCCACACCAAACGAGATTGCCCAGGTTGACGGCATCATTGGTCTGGATATTTTCTCCAACTATCTGGTGACGCTCGATATGCCGGCACTCAAGCTACGCCTGGAGCCAATGGCTGCTCGCAATGGCGGCGATGCTCAGACGGAAGCTTTCAGCCAGATTTTTCTACTTGGGCATTTTCTGCTGCTGCCGACTGAGGTCGGCAAAAAAGCGAGCGGGCTGTTCGTGGTCGATAGCGGCTCCAATGCCAATACCATCTCACCCGAGCTGGCAAGGTTGATGCCGGAGATGCGGGCCTTCAATTCGCCCATGTCCGGAACCAGCGGCGTGGTGAACAGCGCTTTCATTGCCGATGATGAACCGCTGCGATTTGCCAAAATCAGCCGCAATGACCGCATCAGCACACTCGATCTTCATTCCGTGAGCAAAGACCTGGGGATTGAAGTCTCCGGGCAGATTGGCTTTAGCGCCATGGAGAACATGAAATTGACGATTAATTACCGGGATGGATTGGTGCAGTTTGTGGGGAAGTAAGGCACGCGTTGCCGCCAGGCAAGTGCGAACTCTGCTCTGAAGGCGTATTATTACCCGCTTGACCCACATAAGGAGCAGTGTCTTCTATGAGTTTCCGGAGCCGTGTGCTTGTTTTGTCCTTGATTTGTTCGATGACCGCCGCAATGGCGCAATCACCCAAGAATCCTCAGACGTCTGAAGACAAGCAAGGCAAGAAGTCGACCGGCGGTCCGGTCAAAAAGCCAGCCACCAAGACCACCGCCTCGGCGCAGACTCCGCCAACTTCACCCGGACAGGTTGACGAGAAAGTTTTTGGCGCGATGCGCTGGCGGCAAGTGGGCCCGTTCCGTGGAGGACGCGTACTGGCGGTTACCGGTGTGCCCGGCGAACCAAATGTCTTCTACTTTGGCGGAGCGTCCAGCGGCGTGTGGAAGAGCACGGACGCGGGCACCAACTGGCAGCCGTTGTTTGATAAGCAGCCTATTGCGTCGATTGGCGCAATTGCTGTTGCGCAATCTGACCACAACGTAATTTACGTTGGCACGGGCGAGGCTTGCATTCGTGGCAACATCTCTTACGGCAACGGTGTTTACAAATCAGTGGATGGCGGCAAGACGTGGAAGAACGTCGGCCTGAAAGATTCGCAGCACATCGGCGCGCTGATTATCGATCCAAAGAATCCGAACATCGTTTTTGTGGCCGCCTTGGGCCACGCTTACGGACAAAATGAAGAGCGCGGTGTTTTCCGCACCACTGACGGCGGCTCTACCTGGCAGAAGGTCCTATATAAGGACAACAAGACAGGCGCGATTGACGTGGTGTTTGATCCCAATAACTCCAGCACGCTGTTTGCATCGCTGTGGGAGGTATATCGCACGCCCTGGAGCTTGAACAGCGGCGGGCCCGGAAGCGGATTGTATAAATCTACTGACGGCGGCTCAACATGGACGCATATTGAAGGTCACGGATTGCCACCGGGAATCATGGGACGAATTGGCGTTTCGGTTTCCGGCGCCGACTCAAACAAAGTTTATGCCATGGTGGAATCGAAGGAAGGCGGTCTCTATCGGTCAGACGATGGCGGCGATAGCTGGATCCGCATGAATGAAGATGGACGCCTGCGCCAGCGCGCATGGTACTTCAGCCATATCTTTGCCGATCCTAAATCGCCTGATACGGTTTATGTGCTCAACACAGGTATGTTTCGCTCTACCGATGGCGGGCGCACTTTTGGTTTGCTGCCTGCGCCGCATGGCGATCATCATGGCTTGTGGATCGATCCGGACAATCCGGACCATCTGATCAATGGCAATGATGGCGGCACAACAGTTTCACTCGACGGCGGCCGCACGTGGTCCACGCAGTATAACCAGCCCACGGCGCAGTTTTACCACGTGATTACCGATAATCGCTGGCCATATTACATCTACGGCGCGCAGCAGGATAACTCCACTATCGCGATCAAGAGCTATGACGACGATGGCGTGATTGGCCGGCAGGATTGGTATCCGGTAGGTGGCGGAGAGAGCGGCTATATTGCGCCGTATCCTACCGATCCAAATATCACGTTTGCCAACGCTGAGGCGTTTACTTCCCGCTTTGATAAGCGTACCGAGCAGGTCGCGGATATTTCCGTGTGGCCGCTGGATGTTTCAGGAAACGGCGCAGAGAAATTGCTCCACCGCTTTAACTGGACGTCGCCGTTGATGGTTTCACCCCACGATCCCAATACTCTCTACACAGCCAGCGAGATGGTGTTTAAGTCCACGAATGCAGGGCAGAGTTGGACAGCGATCAGTGGCGACCTCACGCGCAACGATAAATCAAAACAAAAGCCCTCTGGCGGCCCGATCACGCTGGACATTACGAGCGTCGAATACTTCGACACGATCTTTGCTCTGGCGGAGTCGCCGCTCAAGAAAGATACGCTCTGGGCCGGGACCGACGATGGCCTGATTCAACTCACAACGGACGGCGGGCAGCACTGGGCCAATGTCACACCCAAGGACATGCCGGAATGGAGCATGATCAGCATTATTGAGCCGTCACATCACGATCCCAACACAGCTTATGTGGCGGTTGACCGGCACAAGTTTGATGATTTTCGTCCGCTGATTTTCCGCACGCGAGACAACGGCAAGAACTGGATCCTCACCGCCAACGGAATTCCTGAAGGTTCTTACGTGCGGTCGGTCAAGGAAGATCCCAAACGCAAAGGCTTGCTTTATGCAGGCACGGAGACTGGCGTTTATTTCTCTATGGATGATGGCGGCCACTGGCAGCCTTTAAAGCTGAACCTGCCGACCGTGCCGATTCATGATCTTGAAATCCACGGTGACGACCTGATTGCCGCCACGCACGGACGCGCTTTCTGGGTGCTGGACGACATCACTCCGCTGCGGCAACTGGATTCAGTCTCTCCGAACGCAGAGATGGTGTTGTTCAAGCCGGAGACAGCGTTGCGCCTGCACTTGACCACGGACATCGATCGGCGCGGCCCAGTGGGAGACGATCCTCCGCTTGGAGCGATCATCGACTATTACTTTAAGTCGGCGCCCAAAGATGAAGTCAAGCTTGAGATTGCCGATGCAGCGGGCAAGGTCGTCCGTACGCTTTCCAGCAAGGAGAAAAAAGGTGACGAGCAACCGCCAGAATGGCCTGATCAGGTAAAGGAAGTGACGACGATTCCGGCTTCGGCGGGCATGAATCGCTATGCATGGAACCTGCGCTGGGAGCCGCCGGTAAAAATTCCAGGAGCGTTCTATAGCGACCAGGGGCCGCAAGGTCCGTTGGTGCAGCCGGGGCAATACACAGTAAAGCTCACGGCAGGTAAGCAAAGCGTTTCACAGCCGCTCGAAATCGTGATGGATCCACGAACCAAAAACATCAATCCTGACGATCTGCGCAAGCAGTTTGAGCTTGCCACACAGGTAAATCAGGCGAACAATGATTTGCACCGCGCGGTGAATCAGGTTCGCACCATGAGGGCTGAAATCAAGGCGGTGCAGCAGCGTTTTGATGATGATCCAAAGATGAAAGCGTTACTTGAACAAGCCGCCGCACTGGATAAAAAAATGGCTCCTGTTGAGGAGCGTCTTATCCAGGTGAATATGAAGGGATCGGAAGCAAATCTGGCCTTTCCCAACATGCTCAATGAGCAGCTTGATTCGTTCAGCAGCATTATCCAGGCCGGTGATAGCGCGCCTTCGCAACAGCAATATGAGGTGTTCAAAATGCTGCGGAGTCAATTGGACGAACAACTGGCCGCGTGGAAGCAGATTATGTCTGCGGACGTACCTGCATTCAATGAGGCCATGAAAAACAGCAACACTCCGGCGCTCTATTTGCCGCCGGACGGCGAGTAACACCTTGGTTTTAAAGACGGTTATTACCTTAAAAGTGGCTGCCGAGCGGTAAAAATACTATACTCGGCAGGCATCTTTTCAGGCGTATTATGAAACAAAGAACTGAGGCCAAAGTTGCTGTTTGGTCTTGGTGTAACTGCTCCCCATCTGTTGTTGCCACAAGGAGTCATCCATGCGCGCGATACTTTTCGTTGACGACCATGAGGTTCTGGCACGGTTGAGCTGCGAAATTCTGGAAATGCAGGGCTATCGAGCAGTTAGCGCTTATAACGGCACGGAAGCCTTGAAGAAGTTTGACGAAGAAGACTTCGACATTCTGGTTACAGACTTCCGCATGGACGGCATGAACGGCGTTGAACTGGCCAAAAAGGTTCACGAAAAGAATCCTGAAGTCCCCGTGATTATTGTGACCGGTTACGGTCCAATCGACGGCGGCGAAGACGTTGCTGCCTGCCTTCAAAAAGAAGATCTTTTTCCCGCGCTTCTGGAAAAAATCAAGATGTTCCTGGGTGAAAGAGAGCCTCGCCAGCAGCAAGTGAAAACAGCATAACCTAAACCACAGAGGACACGGAGAAGCACAGAGAAATAGTGCCTTGCGTCCTTGTGTGACTTCCTGACATCTTCCTTGCAAACGCAAAAATCTACTTTTTAGCTCCTCGGTGTTCTCTGTGCCCTCTGTGGTTACATATGTTTTGTTAGACTCACCCAGTGCGTCGTCTCATCGTTAACGCAGATGATTTTGGCCTGACCTCAGGCGTGAACCGCGCGGTCATAGAAGGCAATCACTCCGGCATTGTGACTTCAGCCACGATCATGGCCAATGCGAAAGCGACGGATGCCGCAATCGATCTGGCGAAGGCTGAGCCCTGCCTGAAAACCGGATGCCATGTCGTCCTGATTGATGGTGTTCCGCTCACCGCAAATTTACCGACGCTGACTAACGGCTCTCCGCGCTTTCGCACCAGCCTGAAGCAGTTTGCCTACGCCGCCATTCGTAAGCAGATTGCCCCGGATGAAATTCAACGTGAAGCCGAAGCCCAGATTCGTAAGCTTCAGTCCTCGGGAATCACCTTGACGCACTTTGACAGCCATAAACACACCCACATGTTCCCGCATATTTTGCGACCCCTGGTTCGCGCGGCAAAAGCATGCGGTCTTCGCGCCGTAAGGAATCCATTTGAGCCGATACGCTGCTGGCCTACTGGAATGGTGTTCAGCAGTCCGGGGCTCTGGCTGCGCTCGGCTGGGATTATGACATTCCAGATGTTTGCTCCGGAGTTCTGGCGCATTCTGAACGACGAAGGAATGGTTTCCACCGATGGCACGGTAGGCATCGCCGCAACAGGGCTGCTGGACCAGCGAAAGCTTTTGCAGATCCTTGAAGCATTGCCCTATGGCACTTGGGAGCTCGTCTGCCATCCTGGCTATTCAGACTCAGACTTGCAGGCAGCGGGAACGCGCCTGACAACATCGCGAGAGATTGAGCTTTCAGCATTGACATCAGAAGAGACAAAACGAGCACTCGCCGGTCATAAAATCGAGCTGATCTCATATGCCGATCTTTAATTTGTGATGCTTTGGGGGAACCGCCCCGAACTGAAGATTGCCATGTCGTGCCTTTCAGCAGCCAACTCCAGATACAATTTAATAGTCCTATTCAGTTCACCTCTTCCGCATGCAGGATTGGTACAAAGACGCAATCATTTACGAAGTTCATGTCAGGGCATTTTTCGACAGCGTTACCGATGGAATCGGTGACTTTGGCGGATTAACCCAAAAATTGCCCTATCTTGAAGACCTTGGCGTCACCGCGATCTGGCTTTTGCCGTTTTGTCCATCTCCTCTGAAAGATGATGGCTATGACATATCCGACTACGAAGATGTGCACCGTTCCTATGGCACGCTGAAGGACTTCCAACGCTTCATGCGCGAGGCCAAGCGCCGTGGCCTGAAAGTGATCACCGAACTGGTGCTCAACCATACGTCTGACCAGCACCTCTGGTTTCAACGCTCCCGGCGCGCGCCTCCGGGCAGTCGCTGGCGGGATTTCTATGTTTGGAGCGATACGTCAGACAAATATCGTGACGCCCGAATCATCTTTAAAGATTTTGAAAGCTCAAACTGGACCTGGGATCCTGTCGCTCAGGCGTACTACTGGCATCGTTTTTATTCACACCAGCCGGATCTCAACTGGGAAAATCCTGAGGTGCGCAAAGCCATGTTTGCCGCCATGGATTTCTGGTTCGATCTAGGCGTGGACGGCCTGCGCCTGGACGCTGTTCCATACCTGTTTGAACGCGAAGGCACAAACTGTGAGAACCTTCCGGAAACCCACGTTGCTCTAAAAGAGCTGCGCAAGCATGTGGACGAAAAGTATGAAGGCCGCATGCTCTTGGCAGAGGCCAATCAGTGGCCGGAAGATGCCGTCGCCTACTTTGGAGATGGCGACGAGTGCCACATGGCGTTTCATTTTCCCATTATGCCGCGCCTCTTCATGGCACTGCGCATGGAAGACCGCCATCCCATAACTGAGATTCTGCGCATCACGCCCGCCATTCCGGAAACCTGTCAGTGGGCGATGTTCCTGCGCAACCATGACGAGCTTACGCTGGAAATGGTGACGGACGAAGAGCGCGATTATATGTATCGCACCTATGCCCAGGACCGCGGAATGCGGATCAATCTTGGCATTCGTCGCCGGCTGGCGCCATTGCTGGAAAATGATCGGCGTCGCATCGAACTCATGAATGCTCTGCTGCTCTCCTTGCCGGGAACTCCTGTCCTTTATTATGGCGACGAAATCGGCATGGGCGACAACATCTACTTGGGCGATCGCAACGGAGTTCGTACTCCCATGCAGTGGAGTCCGGACCGCAATGCCGGCTTCTCAAGAGCCAATCCGCAGAAGCTGTATCTGCCGGTCAATATCGATCCGGAATATCACTATGAAGCGCTGAATGTAGAGACGCAAAACAATAACTCGCACTCTTTGCTGTGGTGGATGAAGCGCATGATTGCCCAGCGCAAACAACATCCCGCGTTTGGCCGCGGCAAAATGGAAATCCTGTTCCCTGGCAACCGCAAAATATTGGCTTTTGTGCGCGAGTTTGAAGGCGAAAAAATTCTGGTGGTGGCCAATCTCTCGCGCTTTACTCAATGCGCGGAGCTCGATTTGTCCAGGCATCGTGAAGCTGTGCCGGTAGAAGTCTTTGGCCGCAATTATTTTCCGGCGATCACCGAACAACCCTATCTGCTTTCACTGGGGCCGCACGCATTCCAATGGTTCCATCTGCAGCCACGTGAGCAGATACATGAATCACTATCTGTCACCGCACGAGAGCAAGACATACCTGTGCTTGAAGTGGATGCGGAAGAGATTTTCGGTACAAGCACGCGTAACGCTATTGCCAAACTGCTTCCACGAATATTGCGCTCGCGTTCCTGGTTCGCCAAGAAGCACAAGACGATCCGGCAAGTCCGCATTCATGATCTCATTGCGTTGCCGGACACCATGGCTCAGGTCCTGCTGGTAAATATTGAATATACTGACGGCGAACCGGAGACATTTACTATTCCGCTTTCACTTGCCACAGGAGAACAGGCTGAAGCAATTTTGCGAGACCGGCTTCATGCGGTGTTGGCAAAAGTGAAAGGTTTGCGTGATCCGCAAACGGTCCTCTACGGCTCAATCTTCGACCGTCACTTCAATGATGCGCTTTTAAAGGCCATGCTGCGGAGGCGCCGCATCAAGGGAGAAAATGGAGACATAGTCGGCACACACACCCGGGCTTTTCGTGAGGCGTGGGGCCGCGTTCGCTCCAATTTGGAGCCGCAGCCTCAAACCATGGATGTGCACAAGATCCAGGTAACGCTTGGCCAGGACTTTGTTTTCACTCTTTACCGTGAAGTAGAGGCAGGCCAGAACCCGGACCGGGAAATCGGAGAGTTTCTGACCACGCACACGAACTTTCCTCATTTTCCTAAGGCATTGGGCGCAGTCGAATACCGTGCATTGCAGTCTGATGAGACCGAGGTGGTGACAACTCTTGGGACTCTCACATCTTACCTTCGCAATGCCGCGGATGCCTGGAGCTATACGCTTGACCATCTTGGACTCTTCTTTGAACGTGCCCTTGCCATTGGTGAAGACGATCCACGCCTGAAGGAGCTTAACTCAGGTACTCCTTTTGCTTTGTCCTCTCAACCGGTGCCTCGGGTCATCAATGAGCTGCTGGGTGGGCATGCTGAGACGGCGGTCCTGCTGGGGCGATGCACCGCTGAATTGCATGCTGCTCTCAGCAGCCATCCTGAAATTCCGGACTTTGCGCCCGAGCCTTTTACGGAGTTTTATCGGCACAGTCTTTATCATGGATTGCTGGCGCAGATGAATAAGTCACTCGATGTGCTCAGGCAGTATGTCGAGCAGTTATCGGGCGCAGCGCAGGAAGAAGCGCGGGCCGTGCTTGAGCAGCAAGATAAGCTGCGGGAACGCTTCAATGTGTTGCGGGACATGCGCATTTCAGGGATGCGGACTCGCCATCACGGCGACTACCACCTGGGAAACGTGCTTTATACAGGCAGTGATTTCATCATCAAGAATTTTGATGGAGACTACACCCGGCCCATGAGCGAGCGCCGCATCAAACGATCGCCGATTAAGGATGTTGCCAGCATGGTTCGTTCGCTGCACTACGTTTCGCACGCCGTTCTTTTTAATCACGTTCCGGGAATTGTTACTACGCAGGATGCGGATTGGCGGCTGGAGCGCTGGGCCAAGGCTTGGTACCAATGGGTCAGCGCGCTGTTCCTGAGAGGCTACTTTGAAACCGCCGGTGCTGCCGAATGGCTGCCGCGAACTCAATCGCAAGCCAAGGCGTTGCTGGATGCCTATATTCTTGAAAAGGGATTGATGGAAGTTGAGTACGAACTTCAGAACCGTCCGGATTGGATCCGCATTCCGCTTCACGGAGTATTGGAACTATTGCAATGAGATTTCCGCGATCAGCCGGCATATTGCTGCATCCCACGTCTCTGCCCGGCGCCTATGGAATCGGTGAACTGGGATCGGAAGCCCTTCGTTTTTGTTCCTACCTGCATGATTCAGGAATAAAAATCTGGCAGGTACTGCCGTTGAATCCCACCGGATACGGCGATTCGCCCTATCAGTCGCTTTCGGCATTCGCCGGAAATCCAATGCTGATCAGCCTTGAAGCGCTGGCCCGCGAGGGTCTGCTGCCTCAAGATGTGTTGCAATCGTTACCGGATTTTCCCGAAGATCGCGTGGACTTTAGCGCGGTAATCCCCTGGAAGTTCGGTTTGCTCCGAAGAGCGGCTTCAAAGTTTTTCGAATGCGCAATGTCCGAAGCCATAGCCGACTATGAGAAATTCGTGGAAGGGAATCGAGCATGGCTGGATGACTATGCGGTTTTTATGGCGGCCAAAGACGCACCTTTCCAGCACAGTGGGATCCGAAGCTTGGAATTCACGTGACTTGAAGTCGCGG
>JADMIO011437865.1_pt1 | contig 121320 bp, 102 predicted proteins | sample 8958161 | NCBI WGS metagenome assembly JADMIO01 (sample SAMN16585339, study PRJNA669376) | soil metagenome | isolation source: Crop rotation soil | place: USA: Cullars Rotation, Alabama | collected 2011 | reverse complement strand
GCCGCGACTTCAAGTCACGTGAATTCCAAGCTTCGGATCCCACTGTGCTGGAAAGCATTTTCATACCCTGCGCTGTCATTGGTATAAGCATACGGAAGCCTGTCGTAAGCAGTATATATCTCGTTGCCCCTCGCTACGGTTCCGGCCACAGGCTGACGATCGGTGGAGCTGTCAGGAAACAACGGGTTGATAGAGTTCGTTTCATACGATTGAGAACGATACATATCGGGCATGTATTCATAACCCGGCTTCTTCGGATCATCGTTACAGGAAGAGAGAATCCCAACCGTTAACAGAAGAAAAGAATATTTAAAAAGTCCTTTCATTTTAGCTGATTACTTCTGATGCACCTGCACCTTTAATGGAACTTATTGTTTCGTTGAGCTTGCTTACATCCTTCACATCAATGTGTGCAACAAACTTATCATCGGTGGTTCGCGGATGAAAGATGGGCGCTGTAACTCCCGGCAGCAGCTTGCTGCGAAGCAGGAAGGTGATGGCCATTCCATGCGCTGCGCAGAATACAGTAGATTCAAACGTTACAGGAATGAAGGCAGGAAGGTTCATGTAGTACATCATCTCAGGCTTACCACCGATGTTGATGTGCCAGTCATGCACCATCATGTACCACGTCATCAATAAGGCAAGGGATGTACCCATGATGCCGTAAAGAAATGCCGTGATGGAAATGCGTGTGCGGGGAACTCCTATCAGCGGTTCAAGACCATGAATAGGAAACGGGCTTTGCACATCTTTCACCAGGATGCCCTTCAGCTTTAATGCTTTGATGGCGTCTTTTAAAACGTCTTCATCATCAAAGATGCCATAGATTCTTTTGCTCATTATTTTAAAATTAAGATTACACCGATTTCAAGAAGATTACACCGATTGCTATAAATGCAATTGGTTTGCCCATTCGGTGAAATCATATTATTAATCTGTGTAATCATTTTTAAGCGACTTCTTTTTTCTTGTATTGATTTCCTACTTTCTTAAGCGTTGTTTTCAATTCAGCCAGGGCAATTACAGGGAACACCCTGCTGAAGATCAGGAACAGTGTGAAGAATAAACCGATAGTGCCCACGAATATGCCTACTTCGATAAAAGTAGGGTGATACATCACCCAGCTGGATGGAAGGTAATCGCGGTGAAGCGAGGTCACGATGATTACGAAACGCTCGAACCACATACCGATGTTTACGAAAATGGAGATCACGAACGTTGCCATGACGCTGGTCCTGATTTTCTTCACCCAGAAGAGCTGAGGCGTGATTACGTTGCACGTCATCATGCTCCAGTAGGCCCACCAGTAAGGGCCTGTAGCACGGTTGATAAAGGCGTACGCTTCATACTGCACGCCTGAATACCAGGCAATAAAGAATTCTGTTATATACGCAATACCTACAATGGAACCAGTAAGGATAATTACTTTATTCATCAGCTCGATGTGCTGAATGGTAATGTATTCTTCCATGTTTAAAACCTTTCTTGCCACAATCATCAGGGTAAGCACCATGGCGAATCCCGAGAAGATAGCACCTGCAACGAAGTACGGCGGGAAGATGGTGGTATGCCATCCGGGAACGATGGATGTAGCAAAGTCAAAAGATACAATGGTGTGTACAGAAAGTACCAGCGGAGCCGAAAGGCCGGCAAGCACTAAACATACTTCTTCAAAACGATGCCAGTCACGTGCTGTGCCTTTCCATCCGAAAGAAAGCAGTCCATATATAAACTTCCTTGCAGGTGTTACTGCACGGTCACGCACAGTAGCAAGATCCGGAATAAGACCGAGGTACCAGAACACGAGGGAAACGGTAAAGTAAGTAGAGATAGCGAATACGTCCCACAGGAGCGGTGAGTTAAAGTTTACCCACAGCGAACCGAATTGATTCGGTAGCGGAAGCATCCAGTAGTCAAGCCATGGACGGCCTGTATGGAACACCGGGAAAAGACCTGCGCAAACAACGGCGAAGATGGTCATCGCTTCAGCTGAACGGTTAACACCCATTCTCCAGCGCTGGCGGAATAATAATAGGATAGCAGAGATCAACGTTCCTGCGTGGCCGATACCGATCCACCAAACGAAGTTGGTAATATCCCATGCCCAACCAACCGTTTTATTTGCACCCCAGGCGCCTATTCCTGTTCCGATGGTGTAAGCTAAACAAAGCACTCCCCAAATCATGGCAGTTGCAGAAATGCTAAAAGCTATCCACCACCATTTATTAGCCTTCCCTTCCACCGGCTTACAGATATCTTCTGTCATCTGGTGGTACGTCTTCTTACCAAGTATCAGCGGATCTCTGACTACCGCTTCGTGAAGTTCACTCATCTTTAGATGTTAGATTTTAGATGTTAGATTTTAGATTACTGTTAGCCAACCTGAAAATTTAAAATCTATAATTTATAATTTATAATTTCTTTTATCCTTCCTTATGCTCTCCACCTGCCATCACCGACTCATGCTCGCTTTCGCTCACATTTCTCACCTTGGTCTGATAGTAAACGTTTGGCTGAACATCCAGCTCACCCAGCAAGTGATAGCTTCTTTCTTCCGGCTTCCACAACACACTTAACTCACTGTTCTTATCATTGAAGTCACCGAATACAATGGCGTTGGTAGGACACGTCTGTGCGCAAGCGGTTTTGATTTCGCCGTCTTTCACAGGACGTCCTGCTTTCTTGGCAACGAGCTTACCTTCCTGCAGACGCTGTACGCACATGGAGCATTTTTCCATGACTCCGCGTGAACGTACCACTACATCAGGATTCAATACCATCTTGCCAAGATCGTTATTCATATTGAAGTCGAACTTGTCATTGTCAGCGTAACGGAACCAGTTGAAACGTCTTACTTTATAAGGACAGTTGTTAGCGCAGTAGCGTGTTCCTACACAGCGGTTGTACGCCATCTGGTTCAACCCTTCCGAGCTATGGTTGGTTGCTACTACAGGGCAAACCGTTTCACACGGGGCATGGTTGCAATGCTGGCACATGACAGGCTGGAATACCACCTTCGGATTATCAGAAGGTACTTCCATGGCAGAGAGGTTCCTGTTTTCATCGTGCTCTTTCGGATCAGCATCACTGCTATAGTAACGGTCAATGCGTATCCAGTGCATTTCGCGGCTGCGTTTCACTTCGTCCTTGCCCACAACAGGCACGTTGTTTTCTGCAGTGCAGGCAACAACACAGGCTCCGCAACCAATGCAGGAGTTAAGATCGATACCCATTCCCCAATGATGATTGGGAATGTCATGCTCTCTCCAAAGCGTCACCTCTTCCGGCTTGTGCTCTGAAACTTGCTTGCCCACCCGCTTCTGGGTTAATTCTTCTTCGTTACCGGCCTTCGGGTGCTTAATATATTCTTCCAGTGTAGTTTCCTTAACAATGGCACGGCCCATCATGGTGTGATGCGACTGCGTGGCAGCAAATTCGTAATCATCATCTGCCGTCTTGGTGATGGTGGCTGCACCCGTGTACATCAAGCCTGCATCCGTAAGTGCAGAAAGCTTATAGGCGTTTGCCCCGAGGTTATCAGCGGCCTTGCCGGCTTTGGTTCTGCCATAGCCGAATGCTAAAGAACAGGTGCCGGGAGCTTGACCGGGCTGCACCAGGACAGGAACTTTTAATTCAGCTCCGTTCGCCTTCAATGAAACAACGTTTCCGTTCTTCCATCCTTTTTCCCTTGCATCCTTAGGAGCTACACACAGGTAGTTATCCCAGGTAATCTTGGTAATAGGATCAGGTAATTCCTGCAGCCATGGATTGTTGGCCTGCGTACCGTTTCCTAAACCTGTCTTTTCATATAATACCAATTCCATCTCGCCGCCTTTCATTCCTGCAGCTGTGGTAGCAGCGGCGGATAGATTGGCCATCGAGGAAGAATATGTTTTAGCAGCGCTTCCGGGAGCATCCCATGCACCATCCTGCAACATTTTATTCCAGGTGTTGGTGAAGATGGTGGCTGACTGGTCCTTGAAGTTTTTACTCCAGTATTGTTTTACGTAGTCGCGGTAGCTGGTGCTGTTACCCATCCACACCAGCAGGCTTTCCTGTGCCTGGCGTGTAGCGAATAAAGGAGCGATGGTAGGCTGCTGGAAAGAAAATGAATTCCTGCGCGGCTCTGCATCTCCCCACGATTCAAGTGAATGATGATCAGGGCAAACGTACTGGCAGTTGGATGCGGTCTCATTCATTTTTCTCGCAAAAGAAACTGACAGCTCCACTTTTTTCAGCATGCTGTCAAATGCTTCTGCATTCGGTAATGTATAAGAAGGATTCGCATTATATATAAGCAAAGCGCCTACTTCTCCCCTGCCCATTTCATCGAGCAATGCTTTCACATCGGCGTCGTTTCCCTGGCGGAGCATGCTTGCGTTTTCAAGATCAATGGTAGAACCATAGCTTCCCAGCATGATGTTGATGCCGTTCACTAAGTTCTGCACGGCTGCATTATTAGAGCGTGCAATAACTACAGCCTTACCCTTATTTTCCCAAAGCTCTTTTGCAGTCGCTTCAATATCTTTTTGCAGATCGCCTGCTGATGAAGCATTTACTGTTGACCCGCCTGCAAGCTTTGCAACAGCATTATATAGGTTAGCAATAGCTGCGCCGGCCTGGGAAGGCTTCATCATCACGCGCTTGTCAGCATTACTGCCTGACACCGACAACGCTGCTTCAAACTGAATGTGACGGCTCATGTTTTTCTTGCCTTTATTCAGCTTGCGTGTTTCTGCATACTGCTTGGCATATTCAACAGGAGAAATCCAGTTTGCAAGGAAGTCTGCTCCAAAGCTTACAATGGTGTTCGCCTTTTCAAAATGATACGTAGGTATCACCGCTTCTCCAAAGCTTTCCTTGTTAGCCTGCAGCATTCCTGAATAGGAAATGGCATCGTACGTAACCACCTTGGTAGTGGGGTACTTCGCGATGAATTCAGCAAGGATGGCTTTTGTAGAAGGACTGATAATAGTAGAAGTCAGGATGCGGATATTGCCTTTCTTAGCAGCTATTGCTTCCAGCTTTGATTTTATCTCGCTGTCAACAGCAGACCACTTGGCAGGATTGCCATTTTCAGTTGGATAGGCAAGGCGTGTGTTATCATATAAAGAAAGTACGCTTGCCTGCACGCGGGCATTCACGGCTCCTTGTGTAACAGGCGATAAGGTATTACCTTCAATTTTAATCGGGCGGCCTTCACGTGTCTTCACTACGATGCTGCAATAATCATAACCATCCCAGTAAGAAGAAGCATACCAGTTAGCAACACCGGGAGTTACTTCTTCCGGCTTAATCAGGTAAGGAATGGTTTTAACAACAGGAGCCTCGCAGGAAGCAAGTGTGGCAGCGGCTAAGCCAAAGCCCATGAACTTAAGAAAATCCCTGCGCGGGTGAGCATTGGAATCAGATGCCTTATTGCTGATGACTTCATCAATGGGCAGATGCTCATAAAACTCATTGTTCTTCAACCGAACAAATTCAGCATCGTTGCTTAGTTCATCAATTCCTTTCCAATATTTCTTTTCCATCATAACTAAATTAGAATTGTGAAGGGTGAAGGGTGAGGTTTAATTCGCACTTCACACGTATTACTTCACACTTATTTTTAATAGTGGCACCTCGCACACTCAGTTCCGCCAATGCTTTCAACAGTCATAGCAGAATCAGATAAATTTTTCTTCGTCTTCAGGTAATCGTGATAAACATCATAATAATGATTGCCCTTCATTTGAACGTTGGTCGTTTTATGACAATCGATGCACCATCCCATCGTCAACGGTGCATGTTGACTGGCCACCGTCATGCTGTCCTGAACCTGTCCATGACACGTCTGGCAGGCAATCTTTCCTACCACATAATGCTGTGAGTGGTTGAAATAAACTAAATCAGGAAGGTTGTGAACACGCACCCATTGTATAGGCTTAGGATTCGGACCATAGGTTCCCTTATCCGGATCGTAATCCAATGCTTTATATATCTTGGCTATTTCAGTAGTGCCTGTTGTAGGCCCTGAACGTACTCCCTTGTGGCAGTTCATACAAACATTCGCAGAAGGCACACCCGCTGTTTTACCTTTTTCAGCACCGCTGTGACAGTATACACAAGGTATCTGCATGGTGCCTGCATGCAGCTTGTGGCTGTAGGCAATCGGTTGAACAGGCTGATATCCCTGCGAAATGCCGATGCCCTGCATCCAGTACCAACCTTTTACGCTGGTAAATAAGAAGAGAAAAATAAGCATGACGGCAACCAGTTTCTTATTGTTACGCGCCCAATACACAAACTCCTGCCAGCGTGTTTTCTTTACCGGTTCAGGAATACCCTGCTGCTTACGAACCGCTTTTTTAAGATTTAATAACACCTTTCTGAGTGTAGCAGCCACTAAGGCTAATACAATAGCAGCGATAAGAAGATAAAGACCTACCGGGCCTTCTTCCTTATTTTGTTCAGCATTAGCAGAGGCTACAGGCGCAACCGGTGGTTTTTCATTGGTAGTATATTCAATAATGGCCTTTATTTCTGCATCTGTCAGGCTTTGTGAAGGCATGACAATGTGATTATTATCATTAAAAAGCTTTACGGCATCGGCATCACCCGCTTTCACCATGGATTGCGAATTGTGAATCCATTTTATCAGCCATTCTTCACTATGACGCTTACTCACACCGCTAAGGGCGGGGCCTATATTCTTTGAAAATAATGCATGGCAGGACGAACAGTTATTTTGAAAAAGTGCTTTGCCATCCTGTGCCTGAAGCGTTGTTGAAAAAAGAAACAAAGCAAGAACAGAAAGGACCAGGAACCTTGTTATTCTGTTGAAATGTTGATGCATATTTTACTATTAGTTATTAGGGGAAAAGCTTAAGATGATAAAACAGAAACCCGTCACCCGAACCTTAAAATTTAACTAAACTACCGTCATTTTTGCACTTTCTGACAAAAACATGACTTTTTTTTCGTGCGGCAAATATATCAGAAAGCGTTTTTGATATGCAATTAATTTAAAATAAATTTTTAACACGTTATTAAGATTCCCTTTATCCTAATTTTGTTCTCATTTTGCATTTCCCCGCTTCATTATATAGCCACAGATTCACTGATTAAGTACCTTATTTAATTAAAATTTGTTAATCCTTGGCCATTATCACATATATGAATTACCAATTCTTTGATTGCAAGGTCATTAACATCATTAATGAGTCCGATTCCGTCAAACGGTTCTTTATTAAAGTGCCTGATGAGATTCCTTTTTCCTTCAAAGCAGGCCAGTTTGTGATGCTCGACCTGCCTGTGGGTGACAAACCTGTGGACAGAAGCTATTCCATAAGCTCTCCTCCATCGGATGACAATATTTTTGAATTGCTGATCGTGCTTAAGCCGGGAGGATTGGGCAGCACGTATTTATTTGAACAGGTAAAAACAGGATCGATTGTAAAATCATCGAAGCCTTTAGGCAAGTTCAACCTGCCTTCTGCCCTCGATGCTGACTTGTGCTTTGCCTGCACTGGCACAGGCATCGCCCCCCTCCGTTCAATGCTGCACGACATCTATAATAAAGGGATTGCTCACAAGCGCATTTACCTTGTATTTGGCAACAGGACAGTAAAGGATATTCTTTACCGAAAGGAAATGGAAGAGCTGGAACAAAAGCACCCTGAGTTTACATTTGTTCCAGTGCTTTCCCGTCACAATGAAGGGTGGACAGGACGCAAGGGATATATTCATGAAGTGTACGAAGAGCTTTTTGCTGATAAACGACCCGCCTACTTTTATATAAGCGGCTGGCCTGTCATTGTAAGAGAGGCACGCCGGCGGATTGCTGCCATGGGATATGACAAAAGCAGGATTAAATTCGAGCTGTATTGATTTATCTTACCGCTTCCGCCAGGGAGACATTTCTTTTGTGAATGCGCTTCAATATTTCAGAAAGTATCAGCCCGTACAGCACAAAAGCCACGAACAAAATAAAAGCAGGCTGCAGTGAAGTGAGATTGGTAGCTATGCTGCGCAACGAGGGTGTGTCATAGTTCAATGTTTTAAGCTGGCTGTTCAGGATGCCCTGAAATCCTATATAAGCCATGAAGATGGCTACCACCATCACATCAGCCATAGACCATTTACCCGACTTGAAAGCAAAAAAGTAAATAACCTTGTTTTGCTTCATTTTTTCTTTTCCGAAAAGGTACACCTGCGTACATAGCAATTTAGTAATGGGGAACAGAATACTGAAAGTAAGGATAAGAATCCCCACAACCATGGAATCTGCAGAGCCTGTTTTAATAAGGATTTTTACCACCTCCATCATGCTCTTGCTTTGATAAAACAGAATCTGGTCATCAAACTGCAGGTGGCCGCCAAGAAAAGTAAACTCCATCTTCGCAAGGCGTGCATCTATTTCAATCATGGGCGATGTAATGCCCACCAGCAATACGATGAGCGCAACCAGAACGGACAAGCTGAAGAACAGCGTCTCCACTCCATCCACCTTATATAATACGAACCAGCCCAGCAGGAAAAACACAACTACTGCAGTCATCAGGAAGGTGTAGTGGTAGGTTTCCGCCTGCAGGTAGCTCATCCGTTCAGTATTCAGCTTATTGAATGCTTCCCTGTTTGCTACATGATATTTTACCAGGGTAGGCATCATGCGCACTATATCAAGGGTATCGCCGTACGTTTGTTCGGCAAAGAGATAAAGCTTTTCAACGGCCACATTTTTAATGCGTTCTTTATTTTTTTGCTTCAGCGCTTCCTCCACAATGCCATGGCTGAACACAGGCGCTTTCTTCATAAATTGTTCTTTATCTATTACTACGCTATATACCATGGTCCGCAATTTACCCTTGAAGGTATGATTACTGCGGACCACGCTGTCAGCCCTGACAATGGTAGTTTTAATCACGTCCGTGATAGCTGCTTCCAGCGTATCCCGCTGCGCCTGCGTCAGCTCAAACCCGCGAATGCCATTGGTCAGGATCTCTTCCATGTTTTGCTTCCATACATCCACTGATAAAATACCGTATCCGATGGCGTTGATAGCGCTGTAGTCCCGCTTGATGGCTTCACGTTCGGATGCCAGGTTATGCACCTGCACGCCCCAGTAAGCGCACAAGGCAATAAGCGGCACAAAACAAACAATCACCAAAAATCTTCTGAGAAACTTTTTTCCGCTCATCCTACAAAGCTAAATGGATTAATTGACCTGCAATAAGTGCACCACATAAAATGGCAGCGCACGTACGCAAGGAAAAAACTGCTATAACGCTTGACTAACGGCCATTTCCACCTGCTTATCGAAAAGCACCCAGCTTTTTTCATTGCTGAAATACCTTTGTTTCATGCAGGTAGTACATGTAAATTCAATCAACAAAGAAATCCAGGAAGCTGTAAATGGCGGTTCTTACACGGCTGCTATGCCGGACAGCAAGTTAATGCATGTAATGCACGAAACAGAACCCGGACCTGTGATTATTTCCAATGTAGAAGAAACACATTATGCATGGAAGATAGAACTCATATTGCCGGAAGAAGCTACAGACATGTGCAGCATCATCATCCATAAAGGACTGGTGCTCATATCCGGTGAAGGCATGATAGACCTGAAATTAAATTTTTCGCATATAGAACATTACAACGCGGATCACCCTGCACTTTTTCATAGCATTTTCCTGCATGAGCTGTTCGGCAAGGATAAAATCCACCTACAGTGCAACAACCACCTGCTCAGCGTACATATCCCCAAGCAGGAGCTCCTGACGATGTCCATTTCCGAAGTGAAAATTAATTAACGTCCGCCTCATCCAACCATCCCTTCAACGATAAAATATATAGTCTTGTCGAAAAAAAACAACATGCTTTTCAGCATCTTATACATTTACTTTTTTAAACCTAAACATGGGTTGTGTTTAAAACAGCTCAAACGAAGAAAAGGCTAACGTGGGGGTTAGCTTTTTCTTTTTTTAAAGGACACCAACAGGTTTTTACCTGATATCGAAAAATAATGACGCTATATCGATTATTAATTGCTTTAAAAAGCATTTACCCCTTATTTTACCCTTACTAACCTTCAGGAACATGAATGCAATTTCTCCTCCTCTCTTAAAATCTTCCGGGAACAGTTTTTCCGGATGATTTTTTTCTGAGGATCTTCGTTAACTTATTTCCATCACATTACACAGAATAAAATTGTCGTAAATACACGGATCAACCGTCTTAACTTCTGAATCTGCGGCAATACGTGCATGTTGTCGAAAATTGCATGTATGCAATGTGATTATTGCATAACTTTATTACATGGACGATGTGCAAGAACGCAAAGGTGAAATTCACGAGGACCCATTGGCCACCTTTTGGCTTGATCAAGATGGCATATTACACCTGACCACAAAACCCATTCAGCTCTCGCGCGACAATTCCCATGCATTAATACAAAAAATAAAAAAATTAACCGGCGGCAGGAAAGTATATGTCATCTCCAACCTGACGCCTATCAAGGAAATTACTGAAGAGGGACGTATATATTATAAAAAAGAATTCCCTTCCATCTTCAAAGCCATTGCATTTGTAAGCGCATCTGAATTAGGAAGGATGGTGGGCACCGTTCTTTTCCTGATCATGGACCCGTTAATACCTACCCAGATTTTTGACAACGAAGCTGAAGCGAGGGAGTGGCTGAAAGAGCTGCAGGAATCCGGCGAAACCATTCTGCCCGACAGCGCCCATCATAAAAAAATCAATGGCAAGCTGGTGCTGGTGGATGATGAGCCCACAGAAAAAAAACTAATGGAAATGGCTTTGAAAGACGGCCATTGGCTGGTGCCTATTGAATACTTTAGCGATGCAGCATCAGCACTAAAATACCTGCGCGAAACCGAGGATGAAATATTCCTGATCATTTCAGATATAAAGATGCCGGGCATGGATGGCTTTACTTTTAAAAAAACCATCGATACCGATGAGCAACTGAAAAGGAAATCCATTCCATTTATTTTTGCAAGCAATTCCACATCGAAAGATGATATCACCGCCGCTTACGACAATAAGGTGCAAGGTTATTTTCAAAAGCCCCTGGACACAGAAATGGCTACACAATTATTTGACAAGATTTTTAACTATTGGCTCGTCAGCCGTCATCCGCACAAGGAGCATTATTAGTCATTGCGAGTCCACCTTAAGCGAATCGTCATTGCGAGGCACGAAGCAATCCCCCGCCTTTTTGCTACGCCCGTTTTCCATACTATAAGGGAATGATATTTGCCCAACTTTTCCCATGCCCTTTAACAATTTTTTTAAAAAATACGCCAAGAAACTCCCTATAGGCTTACTCATTCCTTTAGGGTTATTTATGTATGCCATTTATGTTTTCAGTGACATTACTCATGACATCATCTGGAAAAAAGAAGAAGATACAGACCATGCCATTTTTAAATTCCTCGCCGGTAATGTCATCAATCCTTCTCTCACTAAGTTTATGAAAGGCATTACCTTCCTCGCCTCTGCCGGCTTTCTACAAACCTGCTATGCGTTGTTGATCATCTTTTACTTAACGAAAAAGAATTACCGCCGCACCATTGAAATATTCGCCATTGCTGTGGGCGGTGTGCTGCTCAACCTGACCATGAAGTATTCCTTCCACCGCCTGCGGCCGCCCAACCCGCTCATCGAACCCCTGCAGAGCTTCAGCTACCCCAGCGGCCATGCTAACTCCGGGTTTATCTTCTACGGCCTGCTTATATACCTTATCTGGAAATCGGAGCTGCCCCTCGCTTACAAGATTGTTATCTGCAACCTGCTTTTCGGTCTTTCTGTCACCATCGCCTTCAGCCGCATTTACCTGCGCGTGCATTATCCAAGCGATGTCTTAGCCGGCTTCACCATCGGCTTTGCCTGGCTGGTGTTGTCTATATATATCATGGAAAAGCTAAAGAGGAAAGCCAAAGCCGAAGTCATTGTGGAAGCTACGCACCATGCCGTGGACAAACAGGAAGCCAAAGCCATTGTAGAAAGCGACGCCAAAGCCCACCCCGAAAAATACTAAGCTTTTAATGCTACAGCGAATGCTTACTATGCATGCGTTTTTTTGGGAATAGTCAGCAGCAAAATGCCATCCTTGTATGATGAAGTTATATTAGCTGCATCAGCCTTTTCTTCCGGCACATACAGGGAGCGTGAAAAGCCCGAGTAATTGTATTCCCTGCGCGAATAAAGACTCTCAATTGATTCATCTGTCATTTTGGGTTCGCTGGAAATGGTAAGCACGTTTTTCTCCATCACCACATTGAAATCTTCGGGCTTAAAACCGGGAGCCGCCACCTCTATCCTAAATTGATCCGCCTCTTCTGTGAAATTAATGGAAGGAATGGTAAAACCCTGCATGGTATCAAACCGATGATCCAAAAAATCCTTCTGAAAAAACCGGTCAACCGGCTCATACATCAATGAACTTTTATTTACGGAACGTTTCCTGTTTTTATTTGCTGTATGCTTCATACACTTAAAATTTATTCTAAAACGGCTGAATGCCAAAATTATTGAATCCAGAAAGAGCAAAAATTAGTTTTTCGATCATTTACCAAAAACACCCGATAACCTGCCTGGGTGGTTAAGGATAACGCCAGCCATTTAATTTTATTTGCCTGAATTTCAAATACAAACCAACTTTAACACTTTCAATCTGCAGCAGCTATTATTCTTTTTCCGACATTGTGCTATTCAATTTTGACAGTATTACAATCATAGCACGACCGTATGTTCTCCGTCGCCAGACGTAGAATCCCGTATCTCGCCCCAGGCGGGAGTGACACCGAACCCGTACCAATTTAATACCTGGCAAGATTAACAGGTAGTGTCTCTCGCCTCAGGCGAGACCTGCAATACACTCGATTGCAAACGGATTAATACAATTAGTACCATGAAGAACAACAACGATTACATGAGCGATCGCGAGATCAGCCTGGCCATCCTGGAAGAGCTAAGGGCATTGCGCAGGGAAAGGCCTAAAAGCAGCAAACCCACAGCCAGGGACCTGGGACTGATCAGCAACGAAGACTTTTGCGAAGCGCTTAAGATCAGCCGCTGGACAGCAGCCACCCTTCGCAAGACGGACAAGCTTCGCTACTGCAAGCTGGGAGGACGTATCTATTATAAACTCTCAGATGTAGAGGAAATGATACAGAAGCATTTTCCAAGAACCTGAATTCAATGGAACACAGATGACACGGAAAAAACGGGTTGCCACGGAACAAATCCGCGCAAATCAGTCTTATCCGCGTCATCCGTGTGCCATTCAAAATGCTCATTTACCCTCAACAAAGATTCATTAAGCTTAGTCAAATGTTCATTCAACGCTAACGAAAGTTTACAAACATTCGCTAAATGTTCATAAACATTTAACAAAGGTTTACAAACCTTTAATAAGTGCTTACAAGCATTCAATGAATGTTCATTTACTCTTACTAAAGGTTAACATACATTCAACAAATGTTTAAATACACTTGTTAAGAGTAGCTCAACCTTTAATGAATGTTCATTTACTCTTATTAAATGTTCACGTACTCTTGTTAAATGTTAACGAACAATTTGTAAGAGTTTACAAGCATATAAAAAGGGTTTGTAAACATTTTGTAATTACATGTGGTGTTTTCAGGAAATTGCATAAAAAAGGGACTTATTTCTTTCTGTACTGCGGCAAGTTCAGTTTTTTCTTGTCTATTGCACACACTGGGCACCAGGTGTCATTATTAATTACGTTGGTATCTGATAATATAAATGTTATGCGTAACCCGTTTGGCGACCGTGCAAACATCACACGGACGGACTTTGAACAACCTTTTCAGAAAACTTTGGACAGCAACCGATACTGCTTCTAATGCTAACGCTAGAAAAAAATATTTGAAAAAAAAAGCCCTCCGCACCCCACCGCACAAAACACACTTTCATTTTTTTGCCGACCCACGAACAACCCTAAAAAAATGAAAAGTGTTTTAGCCAACGCTTTAAGAAATTCAGGAGACAGAATCATATCTTTGACTACTTTTAAAAAACTGAATTATAACCAAGAAATACAAGAATATTAAAGCAATATGGAGTTAAAATTTATCGGACAAGGTTTAGACCCCGAGAGTGATGTCACAGCAGGTAATTTTATCATTGATTCATTAGAAAGCGACAACTACAATTCGTTCAATGCTTTTGTTGCATTCGTAAGCACAGGCGGACTTAAAAATATCATTGATGAGTTGCTTGCATTCAAAGAAGATGGAGGCGAAATCAAATTGTATTTGGGAGTGAACTTAAATGCGACTTCAAAAGAAGCATTGGAGCAATTGCTTGAACATGAAATTGAATCTTATGTTGTCTATTCTCCTAACAACATTATTTATCATCCTAAGATTTACGCTTTTGAAGGGGACCAAACCAAAAGAGCAATTATCGGTTCATCAAACTTGACAGAAAGCGGTTTGTTTCAAAACATTGAAGCATCCGTTCGTGTGGATTTTGAAAGTGATGATGAAAATGGAAATAAGTTTCTCTCTGACATTTACGACCACTTCAATACTATTATTAATCAACAGCATCCGAGTTGTCAGCTCTTAACACAAGAAGTTTTAGAGATATTAATTGAAAGCAAAGTTGTTTTACCAGAAGCAGTCAATAGAGCAAAGTCAAATAAAATCAACAAGGAGTTTGGACAAAAGGAAACAAAGGTAAATACCCGACTGCTTGAATTATTTGGAAAATTAACAGCGAAAAGACCACCTAAAGGTTTTAGAAAAACAGTCGTGAAAAAGGAAATGGTTGAGGAGGAAGAAACTGCTGAAGTAAATTTAGTGGATGAAGCTACTGAATTAACAAGTGGTTCAATGTGGATTGAAACAGGTCAAATGACGGGAGGTTCACGCCACATTCTTGACCTTTCAAAAAGAGGCAGATTAGATGGAGTTGATAAATTTGGCAGCGTTAGTTATTTTGGAATTGACCCTGAAAATGAACAACAGGCTAAAGAAGTCAATATTATTTTTGGAGGTCAAACTTATATTGGTAACCGAATCTTTTACGCACCTGATAATAGTAACTGGAGAATTCTTTTGAGTGGTGAAACGGCCGATGGAGAACGACTAACAAAATTCTCAATCCCAAGTCTTGGACAGAATGGAGGTTTTCAAAACAAGATTTTACTTTTCACAAGGCTTGATGATTACAATTTTCGCCTTGAAATTTTAGAACAAGAGGATATGCCAAAACTTATAGAAAATTCCTCAAACTGGGCTAAAGGCGGCAGAGGCAATGGCAGGGCTTACGGAATTATTGCGGAGTAAGTTTTTCAATTCCTTTTTGAACCAATTCAAATCTTCCTTTGAATATTGTTTGCTGAATTCCGACAGCACGAGTTTAATTTCTGAATCATTCAACTTGTAGAGAAGCATAAAGAGCAAGTCAATTTTTCTTATAAGTTCAAATCGCCCTTCATTATTTGAAGTTTGCAATTCCAAATTCTCAAACAATGAATTCAAACGAACATCATTTTTCAAAAGAGAAAACACAAGAAAAGAAATATGTTGTTTAATGGTGGCTACGCCACCATTAAAGCTGATTGTGCTTTTGGTTTGTTCAATGTTCGGGATAGGCATCTGATTAATTACCGACTGAGTTAAATCAATTCCACTTAGTTTTTTCTTCAGGATAAAATCAAACACAACCGAGTTGAACAATCCACATAAATACAATAAGTCATCTTGTTTTGTTGTGAGAAACTGAACCGATTGCGATGCCGGAATAAAAGGCAAGACGGTAGCAATGCACGTTCGCGTGTTTGTTGCAGAAGTCAAACTTCTCCAAGCCAACATAAATTTCTCTGAATGATTCTTTGAAAGTTGCAACCACTTTGCAGTGTTGATGAAAAATCGTGATTCAGGAAAATTATTTGCCTCACTTTTCTTCGCTCCATCCAAAAGGACAGAAGAAGATTTGCTTCCGTATTTCAGGTCATCACCTACTCCATTGAATCCTGAAAACTTACCATCAAACTGATTGAAGAATTTTCCTTCATACACAGGTGTATTATCATTCGCTTGTTTCCGTGAAATGAATTCTGAATGACTTGTCAGGTGAACAATTCTGCCAAACCTCACTTTGTCATAAACATTTTTAAAGAATGGAAACTTATGAGAAATTCTCAGCAAAAAATCTGCTTCACTTTTCATTGAAAAATTTGGAAGCATTCCAGTAAATGGATTGAGCAGTTTCAAACCTTCATGCGACAATTCAATTTCGGATTTTGCTTTTTCAATTTCAGAAACATCACTGAGATTCATTAAAACATGAAACTTTTCACGTTTGGAATTACCCAATAACAAAAAGCAAAACCGTTCTCTGCTATCAATATTGAAAATCTTTTTGCGGTTGATGAAATCATAAATCGCAACAACAAAATTTTCCTTTGTTAGATACTTGAATAGAGTTTGATTCACCTGACTTGTTACGATTGCACTTTTCAAAACCAAACCGACAACACCTCTTTTGGTTTTCAGCTTTAGAGCAGCATTAGTAAACAAAGCATAAGTATTCAACTCACCATTGTTTGATAAAGCGAAAAAAGAATTCTTCTTTAAATCTGATTTAGCTTTTTCTATTTCCAGTTTGAACTCTTTTGAATATTCCGCCAATTGAACATTGTTCAATTCTGTTTCTTTAATCTCACTGGTTCGGCTTGACTTGAAATGATTTTCAGCAACTGTATTTGAATAGAGAGCATAAAACTTCTTTTCTTCAAACCTTATTTTCTCCCAAGGAGGATTACCCAAAACAACATCATAGTTTTTCGCTTTGTCTTTGCTCAAACTGAGTTGCTCATGGTAAATAAATCCGCTTGAAAAAACCTCAAGCTTTTTTGATTCATCAATTGCCAAATCGGACTGCAATAAAAAATTTGCATGAATGAATCTTTCATTAAGTGATTTGCAAAGTATCGGTTGCTTAATCCTCAAAAGCAAATTCAGCTTAGCAACTTCCAACGCCAAGCAATCAACATCAAAGGCGAAAATATTTAAAGCAATTGCTTTCAGCAATTCCAATTTACTTTCTTCCTCAATGTTCCATTTCGCAAACAGCTTTTCAAAGTATTCAATGACCGCAATTATAAAATTGCCACCGCCACATGAGAAATCAGCAAAAGTTATTGAAGGAATTTCATTCAGAAATTCTTTGCCAACATTTCCAAAATTCAATTTAAAAAATGCATCAATAGTTTTTTTCGTTACCGACTTTGCCAAGTCCGCGGGTGTGTAGTAACTGCCTAATTTGTTCCGGTAATTCTTTGCAGTTGAAATCACAGTTCCGTTATTTTCATTCCCTGTTTCAATTCCCAACAAAGTTTCATAAAGCGCAGGAATGTTTATTAATTCAACTCCAATCAAATTGCAAAGCGTTGTGTCAACCAAATCAGTGAGAATATGATTTGATTCAGTAATGATAGATGAAAACAAGTTTTCATCAGCAAATGAATTTCTCAACCATTCATTAGTTGCTGAAACAATCTTACAATCTTCCCTCTTTGAATTATTCTTTAAGTAGAAAATACAGGCAGTGAAAACAGCTTTTGTTTTGAATCTTTCTTTGTTGAGTTCAACAGGGTTGATGCTTTGCTGATTTGCAAAATACCTTGAAAGATATTCTTTCAGGACATAGGCATATATTTCAAGTGCCTTATCCATTGTGTAGCTGTCCGACTGTTAATGATTCCTTTGAAAATGAAATCAAAGGTTTATTGAAGAAACTCACCTTGTGATGTAAAGACAAAATTAAAATCACAGTTTGAGGCAAATCACTTTGACTATTCAGGAACGGATAATTTCTTTTCAGCTGCTCAATCAATCTTTGAGTATTGATAACTTCAAACCTGTAGATTGAAATTTGTTTTACTCCCAACTCATTCAAAATAATTTTGTGGAGCAAATCATTGAAGTATTTTGCTTTCGTTTGTTTGAGCAGCGAAATATTTTTTCTGAGTAAATCCAAAATTACTTTGGGATTTACATCAAGTTTGTAAGACAAATCTTCAAACAACGATTCGCTTCCAACTGAAAGGCCATTGATTGCACGACTTGTAGAAAGACAATTCAAATCAAGATTTCCTGACAGAAGCGAATCCAATTTTTCAATATCAATCTTCAATGATTTCCTTTTGTTGAAGAATGGAGATTGCCCAACAACGCTTTTTATCTCTGTCAATTCCTTTGAGTTGAATTGATATTGCTTTCTGATTTCAGATTCAATCTCTGATTCAAGTTCCAATCTCTCAAAGTCATTTTGAATATCAGACAGAATTAACTTTTCAATGTAGTCATCAACATTTTTGATACTTGGATAATCAGGATGCTGAAATTCAAAATTCGGCAGCTTGTTTTGGAGGTATTCCTCTTTCAACTCCAAACACTTTTTGCTTCTTGTTGAAATGAATTTTGAATCCAAAATATTTGGTGCGACTGGAATTTTGGAAATGTATCCTGCACTGATTGTAAACTTCGGATTGATAAGTTTTAGAAGAAATGTTGCAACCCTTGAATTGAGAAACGCAAGGTGAGCATATTTATCTCCATGCAAAACTTGGATGCCTGGACCTGATGCAATGAACACCTGATTTTCTTTCAGCACTCTCACATTTAAACCCAATGTTCCAGTATCGCTGTAAACAAGTTGTGTTGATGCAATCTTATTAAGGTTTCTCAATGCACTTCCTTTGTTCGCTTTTATTTTCTCCGCATTGACACCCCAATTCACTTTGTAATAATTCAATCCAACCCACTTGCTGAAACCACCGCCTTTGCTTACAAGTTTCCAGTCGGGACTTCCATTCACTTCCCAAGCAAATTTTACGAACTCATTATTATTTCCAGTTGAAGTTCCTTGCATTGGATTAGCGAACTCAGAATAGAGTTTCAGATGTTGAATGTTTTCAAAGCGATGCTCCAACTGATAATTGAATTCAAGATTTCCGTTTTTCAGGAACTGATTTTGATTCAACTCAAAAGTTAGTTGAGCAGAAATATTTTTGGTTGTTACCAAATTTCTTTTCTCAGAAAGATTGCAGTTTTTCAAGTTGAAGAATCTTGATGATTTTGAATTGCCGAGAACACAAAGAGCAACATTAGTTTTCTCTCCGTTAATATCCTCAAAGGCATTGCTTCCCAAATCAACACATTCTCTAAGTGTTTGCTTTGCCAAGAAAACCCTTCTGAAATCTTTTAGCGATGACAAATACATCCAGTTGTTTTGAGAAACGATTCCTAAGACATCTTTCTTGTTCATTAATTGAATAATTCTATGCAAGAACGAAACACATAAATCACCTTTGCTTTCAGGAAAAGTTTTCAAAAGGAAATCTTTCAATGAAATGTCCATATCCCTTTTTCCCATGAATGGAGGATTCGTAACGAACACTTTTATTTTTCCCTGACTACTTATTCTTTCCAACTGAGAATTGAAAGTTGTTCTCTCAATTCTATTTGAAGCAACGGACAAATTCAAGAAACCCAATTTATCATACGGCAGACCACCATAAATTTTTATTGCTGTTGACTTTGACGGAATTGCGTAAGCAGATGCTTTTACAAACAAAGAAAGTGATGCAATCTTTGAAAGATTGCTGTCCAAATCATAACCGAGAATTGCATCATTCAAAATCATGTCAACAATTCTTTGGTTTGACCATTTCGGAAAAGACCTTTTGTGAATCCTGAAAAGTTTCTCAAAAGAATAATTCAGAAAGTTGCCCCCACCAGAAGCACAATCAATCACAACTACTTTTTGAATATTGCTTTTACCAAAACCTGAGAGCGATTCATTAACCAAGTATTTCACCATATATTTATCGGTGAAGAATTGAGTTGTAAAAAGCAAATCAGAGTTTTCAATCTTCGCTTTGTCTTTACCAATTTTTTTGAATGCTGCTTTCTCCAAATCTTTCTTCAAGAATTGATACGACCAAGAAATAATATCGTCAACATTAGAATCTGTTTTGACAAACGCCTGTTTCAACTTTTCAAAAGTTGAATTGAGCAATTCACTTCTCAACCTTTGTTCCGTTGCTGAGAAAATTTTAAATAGTTCAGGAAACCTTTCTTTGACAAGTTGAATTTCAGTTTTGAATTGTGAATGGTAGTTTGAAAAGTTTGCTTGAATTATTTTGCTTTTGTTTTTGCGAAGTGTAATTGTTGCAATCAATATAGAAAAAAAAATGCTCAAATCCTGAACAGGAATCTCTTTTTCAATTGGACTTAAACTTCCAATGAACTGAGCAATAAGATTTTTAATTTTTTGCTTCACAATTATTTCTCTTTTGACTTTTTAGAGTAAGGAACTAATTGTTCGTTGACCAATTGAATTGCTTCATAAGTAGTTTCGTTTGCACCATACTCTTTCAAAATCTTTTCGGCAGTGTGCTTCACTTTCAAACTTGCTTCTGACACTTTGTAAAATTTTGCAAGTCGTTTCAATTGTTCAGCGGTCGGCAATCTTTCTCCTCTTTCAATCTTACTCAGCATTGGAGAATCAATATCAGTTCCTTTTGAAACCTGATGAAGTGTTTCTTCTCTCTCCTTTCGGAGTTCTCTAAGATACTGACCTAACTCTGACTTGTGATTGTTCATTTGGGAAAATGGCGACTTGTCAAATTTTGACAAAAATATGGATTTTTCTCTGATAAATTCAAGAGGGAATCAAAATAGTTTTCAACAAAGAAGAATGAAAGCCCTCCCACAAAAAAACACACTCTTAAAAACCGCTGCAAGCCAACGCTACTACCGAAGTTTTTAAGAGAGTATTTTTTTTCGCCACCCAAAAATCCACCCTTCCTTTTTACAAATTTATTTTTCCTACAGCACGGCTGACTGTAAACTTGCACCGACATCGCTTCTAATGTAAATCGCTTCGTTGACAGTGTTGCGCATAGCTTCGGACAAACACAGCTTTGTTATGAGAAGCCGGGTGATATGTAACAAGGGCTTAAACGAAAGCGGGGATGCAGTGTTTCGTAAGACAAAATTTTTGCATATTTAAACTGTGGTGCTTCGTAGAAAGTGTAGTGCTAATATGCCCCGCCTTCGTTAAGCCCCCGAAACGTTAAGGACGACACAACTTTTCAACTTTATATTCACTTCACCAATTCCGCCCCTAATAATCTAAATAAGCGCTGACCACTATTCCTTTAATTCTTAAAACTTTTTAGGCCAAAAAGCGTTATATAAGAATCCGCAGGATTAAGCATTTTTACCATGAATGATGCTATTGCAGAACGAACCCATATAAATGAACAGGTAAGTCGCCTGCTGCGCTTAAAGAGCACCAATTCCAGGCAGGCTATTGCATCTTCAGATAATGTTGTTGCCACAGCATATATAGCAGAATTATTTAAAGGCAACGGCTGGACGGTTGCATTTCATGAAGGCGGAAGGCAAAGGGCTATACTGCTTTCTGAGCCGCGGCAGCCGGACACCGTTTTGCTTATTGTAAAATGCATGGTATGCGCTAAAGAGCTTTCCTATGAGCAGGTGAAGCAGGAGCTAATGGATTTTGAAAATAACATCGGCCCCTCTTACGGCTGTTCGCAGTTTTGCCTGATAGCGCCCAATGGTTATGAAGCCAAAACGGAAAAGCTCCAGGACTTTAACCTGCTGCTGCAGGAATGGGACAGCGTGGAAGAATTGATTCATCATTACAGCAAGGACAACATCCGCGAACCGCGCATACAACTTTTTGCCCACAACAAGCAGACGTATTATAAAGTGCGCAAAATGATGGACCGTGCCACCGGTGTTGCCGTGGTGCAGGCAACAGGCACGGGCAAGAGCTACCTCATTGCCCGGCTGCTGCAGGATTTCACAGGAGAAAAACGGCTGGTCATGGCTCCCTCCTACTATATCATTGACCAGATCAGGGAGCATATACGCTGGGAAACAGGCATGCAGGCCGACAGCATTGAATACATGACCTATGCGCGGAGCATGAACCTCACGGCTGCTGAAATAAACCGGCTCACGCCAAAGATGATTGTGCTGGATGAGTTTCACCGCTGCGGCGCTGAAGAATGGGGCCGCGGTGTGCAGAACATTCTCAATGCATACCCGCAGGCATTTAAGTTCGGCACCTCTGCCACCCCTATCCGCTACCTGGATAACGGCAGGGACATGAGCAAGGAGCTGTTCCAGGGTCATGTGGCGGAGAACTTAAGCCTGGCGCAGGCAATAGTGCGCAACATACTGCCTATGCCCAAATATGTATGTGCGCTGTATACCTTATCGGAAGAGATCAATACCATGCGGACAAAAATTGCCGGCTCACGCAAAAGCGAAGAAAGCAAGCGGAAGCTATTGCTGGAACTGGACGCCTTCCACATTGACTGGGAGCGCAGCCGTGGCATTCCCCATGTGCTTAAAAAGCACCTGCGCAAAAGCATGCGCAAGTTTATTATTTTCTGTAAGGATGAAGCTCACCTGAATGAAATGGAGCCCATCGTGAAGAAATGGTTCAAAGAAGCTATGGACGACATTCCCGTTAAAACATACAGGGTATATAACAATGAAATGCAAAGCGATGAATACCTCGAAGAATTCAAGGGAGATACGTCCAAAGATCATTTGCACCTGCTCTTCTCCATTAATATGCTCAATGAAGGCCTTCACGTAAACGAAGTGAACGGCGTGGTGCTCCTGCGTCCTACAGAGTCACCCAACATCTTTTACCAGCAGATAGGCCGGTGCATGAAGGTAGGCATGCATGAAAGGCCGGTGATCTTTGACTTCGTAAACAATTTCAAAGCCATACGGACGCACGACTTTCTCTATGACCTTGAATTTGCAAAGAAAGACTTGTTCAATCGCCGCAGTGAAGACGGGCTGGAAGAGCGCTGCCCGAAGTTTGATGTGAATGATGAGGTGAGGGAGATTACTGAAGTCTTCGGCGAAATTACGTTCAAGCTAGACAGCTGGAATGAGATGTATGACAGGCTGGTGAAATTTCATAAACGGTTTGGACATAGTAATGTACAGGCAGAGAGTGACCATGAGCTTTATAGATGGCTCTACCATCAACGCAAACGGTTCCAATATGGAAAACTGGAGGAAGAGCAGTTGGAAAAATTGAATGCATTGAAAGTGGAATGGGAAATTGACACTGCTGATGCTTTATGGGACAAGAACTTTATTGGACTAAAAGAGTTCAAAAAGAAACACGGTCATTTTGTGATTCCTTTTGATAAACAATATGATGTGCTTCGCGGCTGGGCTACTAAGCAACGCACGGCTTTACGTAAGAATGAGCTTGAAAAATCCAGGTTTGACAGGCTACAGAAAATCGGATTTATTTTTGATCCGATTGATGAAGCTTGGGAAAAGCAATTCAATGACCTAAAGGCATTCAAAAATAAATTTGGCCACTGCACGGTGCCGAATAACGAAGACAAATATAACCAGCTTCACAAGTGGGCCACTCGCCAGCGCGAAAATCTCAGGAAAGGGAAATTGGAAAAAGATAGGGTCAGGCGGCTGGAAGAAATTGGTTTTGATTTTGCACCTAAAGATCTTGATGGTGACTGGCAGAAACGCTTTGATGAATTAGTAGTTTACAAAAAGCAAAACGGCCATTTGCAAGTTACAGCAAGGGAAAATAAAACATTGAACATCTGGATACTAAGACAACGTGCAAGACGAAAAAAGGGATTAATACCTGAAGAGCGGATAATAAAATTGGACAGCATCGGTTTTGCCTGGGAACTCGGGAACAGCAAGCTCTTTGAAAAAAAATTTATAGCCATGCAAAAATTCAAGCAGGAGCATGGTCATTTAAGATTCTCCATTAAACATCCTTTAACGTCCTGGCAAACACACTTGAGAACCTTACATAAGGAGGGAAAGCTGACAGAAGAACAGCAAACCCGGTTGAAAGTTCTCGGCTTTGATTATGTTTTTAAAGAAAATCATTCCCTTCGCCGTGAAAAGCGAATTAAAGAGCTGGAACTCTTTTATAAAAAATATGGTCATGTGCATGTAACCACTGAATACGAGGATTTTCCAGGGCTGGCAGAATGGGTGCTTGGCATCCGGAAACAGAAAAGAAACGGGGTCTTACCTGCAAAGCTTATTGCATACTTTAATTCGATGGGAATGAAATGGGGAAGGTCAGTTACTTAAGCAACTGACAGTGCCTGCATCAGGTTAATAGTAAAGAGTAAACTTGTAACCGGATTATTTTAAAAAAAGAGCCAACTTTCTTCAGGACGACACACTCTTTTCATCTTTCCATCCACTTCACCAAAATTCAACATACTTCACCGTCTGAAAAGTTGTAATGGATGTGAGCCCTACCCTACTTTTGTACCGTTATTAGTTGACAGTTGTAAGTAGAAAGTTCTAAGATAAACGGCCGTAGTCTCACTACCAACTACTCACAACGCAGTACTAACAAAGGATAAGCTTTGTTTCCTTAAACAACAGGGTATTAATTAGACAGAGCGGCGGCAGCTCTATAAACACTGCCAACAAGAAAATGGCAAAACCTATTATTGCTATTAAGTTAAGGCCCCATGATTACTCGGGGTATGTTGAACTCGGTAACCGTGTGGTATCAGGCCTTACAGGCAATTTGGCCTACACCACGCCCCTGCCTGCGCTTGCAAGCGTGTCTACACAAATTACTGCGGTGGAGAATGCGATCGCTGCATGGGGGCCGAAAGGGAACCGCGGCAGCCACGATGACCTGGTGAATTTGCGTTTCCAGACGCTGACACTTGCTAACATGCTGAAGTCACTGGCGCAGTACGTGATGAATACTGCACAGACGACGGCAGAAAGCGATTATGCGCACATGGCAGCGCTTATCACGACCAGCGGTTTCAGTTTGGCAAACGTTAAAACACCGCAGGGCGTGCTGGAGAAGGTTCAGAAGTTTCACCAGTTTGTTTCGCGTAAGCTGAACAAAAACGAGGTGAAGTTGAAATGGGCAAAGCCGCTGAACGTAGTCATTAGCGGTAACGTGAAGGAGTACAAGGTGCTGCGCAGCAACAGTACAGACTTCACCACTGCCGTGGAAGTAGGCATCGTCACTAAGACGACTTTCACCGATACCAACACTTCAGCCCTTGCTGCGAAGTGGACATATTGGGTGATAGCCTACAACACCAATGGCCCCGGTGTTGTTTCTGACCCGGTGACAGTTGATGTGCTCGGCGTATAACAGGCCGGTTTTCCCGAATAACAAACCCCGTCCTGTAAGATGGGGTTTGTTGTTTATGCGCTATGAAGAATGGTAATCCCGGATTATCATTTATCATAAATTTTAGTATATATTTGTGTTACCCAACAAATACTCATTATAAACACTTGTTAAACTTAAAAACTTAAAACCATGAAAAAGAAATTACTTGTACTGAGCGTGGCAGTTGCCCTATGTGTTTTAACAATACATGCAGGTGCCCAAGATCCTGTGAAAGCTGCCCCGAAAGCATTTAAAGAAAAATTAAACAATGCACGCGTGCGCGTGCTGGAATATCACAGCAAGCCGGGTGATAAAGAAGAGATGCACAGCCATGCTGCAGGAGTTATTTATGTGGTGAAGGGCGGCAAGCTTAAATTTACCATGGCCGACAAAACCACTAAGGAAGTGGAATTCAAAGCCGGCGATGTAATTTACCGAGAAGCCGTTACGCACACTGCCGAGAACGTGGGTAAAACAGAGATGGAAGCTATATTGGTAGAAGAAAAGGAAATGAAGAAATAAAAGGAGAGAGACGCAATAGTATACATCTCGTTTCAAACCCTGTCTTCCATCAGCTTTATGGAAGAAGGGTTTGATATTTTTAGCGGAAGTGAATAATTGTGCGCTTCATTAGAGCAGCCGGGATTTATTTTACCTGGAACTCCACATACAAAACTGCGTTGACCACAACCGTTCCCTTGCTGATGGATATCGATTTATTTCTGGCAAGTCCGCTTGCCATGGCTTCGCTTTGCAAATCATACTTTGCTTCTTCCGCTTCAGGCAGGGAGGATGAAATTTCCACATTGCCGATCTTTAGTATTTCCTTCTTGGCACCGGGTATTTCACTGAGCAGCTTGTCGGCCAGCACTTGTGAATTTTTCAATGCCTTTACGTAGGCTTCATTTTTAAGGCTGTCCAGCTTCGAGTGAGAGTATGCAAGGGCATTGAGCTCCAGGTTCCTGTTTTCAAGCAATTCAGTATAGATAATATCGAGATTGTTTAAATCGCGGATGGTTATATATAGCGTGGTGGAGCTGTTGTAGCCGGCAAATACCTGCGAATTATTCGTGTAGTTATAGCTTTTGTTCAGGTTGACGGCAGTGGTTAAAATATCTTTTTGATCAATACCGAAGCCCAGCAGCGTTTTGTTCAGCTCATTCGACTTATCCACGAGGCATGCCTTGGACTCTTTAATGGATTTCTTCAAGCAGCTTAGCTCGATGCGAAAGCTGGCCATGTCAGGCAGGGTTTCCACCTCACCCGTGGCCTTTATCATCATGGTTTTAAATTTAGATGATCGCCCGTTGACACGCGGCTGGCAGCCAACCACGCAGAGCATAATGCAAATAGCAATAAATTTATTCATCGTCTATGGAGATAATCTAATGTATAGATTACAAATATAGATTATTCCATAAAAGATTCATCCCTACATCTACAAATGAGGTATCGGAACCATTCTGTCACTTTCCAAAGGCATAAGACGTCACGGCTCTTGATTAGAAATGATTGTGGATGGTTTCTGTCAACAGGATGGTTTCTTCCATTTCATGCAATGACAGCGGCGCTTGTCCTTCGGCTGAGTCAGAGCTGATGGAAAGCGAAACCCCTGTTTCATGCTCATCCAACCGGACAATTTTAATATCGATGATTTTGGATCCCTGGAGGATATTGCTTTTACTTTTTGCTTTTATCCTGCCCTGTATGGAGCTGGCTGAGGAGATTACATATTGTTCTTTTCGCAGGACACTTTGCAGGCGCCTGAACACGGTGTCATAAGGATGATAAAATGAAGTAGCTTTCATTCAATTAGGATGGTAACAGGTTTATTTAGGTTGAACAGTCTTTTCTTTGTCGGGAGCAATTCTTAACCCCTTATATAAATCTTCATCTGCCAGGTGACCGATGAAGGTGACGATAAGGCTTGGGAAGCGGGCTTTTACTTTTTCTTCTGCTGAGGCAATGTCTGCAGCCATGAGGGTAACTGTTTTAGGCTCCCCTGCTCCGCTGATCATAAATATGTGCAGCTTAGAAACAGGATCAAGGGTTTGCTCCCTTTCATTTTTTTTAGGTCTGAAGAATGATGCAAGCATAGTGCGTATATTGATTTTTCTTTTTGTCATTGATTTATAAAAACGGATTTAAACTTCATCCAGGCAGCTGATGACCTGTGCCTGAAAACCGCATGCCTACACAAGAAAAATGTAAGCGTTAAGAAACATGACTACGCTAAAGGGGGACCGCGACCGGAATCGTTAAATACCTGCGGCGGCTGATACGGTGGAAGAGTATAGGAATGAATTTCTTCTCCACGGAGGAAAACCGTTTCATTAGAGGATTGCTCAGGAACTAAAAAATCTGTTTTGAAGAAAAACTTAACCTTGTATTTTTTTGTCAGCATCAGCTTGCCTGAAGCAAACTGCTTTTTAAACGAAGATGCCTGCATGTCACGCTGCGCTTTCGCTTTCTGGAATTCCGCAGCGACACCGGGAACAGCATGATGAGCCAGGTAATACAGATGTGCCGGCCTGTATGGGAGCAGGTAATAAAGTACAACCAGGTAGAGCAATACACTGATGGTTTTCCTGATGAACTGCAGGCGCTTCATTTTGGCCACATATTATTTTAGTAAAACAAATGTAATGCAAATAAATTTTAATTCCATGCAATTTTTAAAACAGAAGACTAACCCAGGGAATAATTTCGATGAGGTGATAAATTTTTTCGAGGAAATCATAAGTGATAACTAATCTCTATTTTTGTTTTCATGATAATTATCAATGTCTTGTCACATCTTTTAAAGCAATAGCTAAACAACAGTATGTGCGGACTATCCGGAATATTCTCAAAAGAAAATCTTAATGCTGAGGTTATTATAAGCTCCATGAAGTCCATTCTTCATCGCGGGCCTGATGATACGCAGGTGGCAGCATTCAACAATCATTTTTCTATTTACTCCACTGAGTTCTCTTCCGCCCAAAGCAAGACAACACATCAAACAAAAAAAGCTTCTTCAAACAACTGGATTGGCTTCAACCGCCTGTCTATTGTAGATACAAGCTTTGCAGGCATGCAGCCTTTTTATGATGAAACGCGGCAGGTAGCTTTCATGATGGTGGGTGAAATTTACAACTACCGGGAACTGAGAAAAGAATTTTTGTCAGACAGGAAATTTATTTCCAATTCAGATGCGGAAGTTGCTTTCAGGTTGTATTTACTTCTCGGAGATGATTTTGTGAGGAAGCTGGAAGGAATGTTTTCCATGGTGATAGTAGATTACAAAAACAACACGCTCAAAATACTGAGAGATGTTTTCGGCCAAAAGACATGCTATTACACCATTAGCAATGGACTATTTATTTTCTCCAGCGAGATAAAAGGAATTTTTGCAACCGGGCTGGTGAAAAAAGAAATTGAACCACGGCACCTGGCCTATTCACTTTACTTAGGCACCTGTCCCAATCCGTTAACCATATATAAAAATATTTCAGCTGTAAATCCCGGATGCTGCCTGACGCTTAACCTCAATGATTTTACGGCGAGCGAAGATTCTTTCATACAGCTCAGCTACACTGAAGACAACAGGGAAATATCTTCTGAAGAATTCGGTGATGACATTCATGCTGCCGTAAAAAAACAACTGACAGGAGAAGTGAAAAAAGGCTTGATGCTAAGCGGGGGGCTTGATTCCGGCCTGCTGGGTTATCACCTTGGGAAGCTGGATACAGGGATACAGGCTTTTTCACTTTACACGGCAGATACAGGAATAGATGAAGCTGAAGTGGCACGCATCACGGCGAAGAAATTCAATTTACCTTTTGAGAAAATAATTGTCCCTCATCGTCTATCGCGTGCATTAATGGAAGAGTTTATGGCTTACGAAGAGGATCCGAATGAAATCCCTGAGCCGGCCTACTTCCTTTCCAAACATACGCGCTCATTGGGTGTGAAAGTATTGTACAATGCTACTGCGCTGGATGAGCTCTTTGGCGGATATGGCTATTATGGTAAAATACAAAAATATAAACGGCTAAAAAACATGAGCTTGCTGGGACACTTCTCTTCCTTAAACGGTAAGCTTTCCAAGTTTCACCGCCTGAACGAGTTTGGTTTGGAATACCTGCCCACCATGATTCGCGAAAAACAGGATTGGAATGAGATATTAAAGCTGTTCACCGATGAAGGCAAAGCAGCATGGGAACACCCTTTCAGCTTTATTCTATCCCGAATAAAAAAACAATTTTCCGATTTCGGGGCGCTTCCTGTTTTAAAGCGAATATCCTATTGGGATATATATTATTATATCAGCTCCCATCATTCTCACCGCAACGACCTGGCGGGAATGAAGAACAGCACGGAGATACGGTTTCCGTTTTTAGACTTCCATTTTGTGCAGAAGTACTTTAACTTTCCCGGAGTGTTCAGCGGCATTGAGCGGGAGAACAAACCGTTTATAAGGAAATATGCAGAACAGATGTTGCCGAAAGAAGCATTAAACATGAAAAAGAAAGGATTCACCATTGCCGTGAACTCCATACAGGATGAGGCGCAGAAAATAATAGCAGCGCAGCCGCAATACAAACACTCGGGAATATTCAATATGGCTTACCTGGACAGGTCGATCCGGAAAAAAGGATACAAGCTGCAATGGGAGCTGGCATCCATGAGCAAGTTGTTTTAGAAAAAACAAAATCTGATTCCGCTTTTATTTCCGATTTGTGTAAAACTATGTTAGCAAGTATGACCGCTGTAAGCAGCTGAACATCACCTCTTCAAATAATTTTGTTGGACGCTCGTTTTTAATCTAAACCTCTTTAGGGATATGCACTGCTTTAAGAAATACCTGCTTTTTATTTTTCTATTTCTATGTTGCATTATTTCGGAAACACACGCACAGCAAACTGCCGTTTATTTTAATCCTGAAAAAGAATTCAAGCTGGGTGTAGAGCTTTTTGAAAAACAAAAATATGCAGCAGCACAGGAAAAGTTTGATTGGTATATAGCACGCTATTCCGCTCCTCTTTCTAAGGGTGAAGGCGCCCAGGCCATCCGTGAAGAAAGCCGCGGTGATGCTGCCTATTATGCTGCCATCTGCGCCGCTGAACTATTTAACGGCGATGCAGAATACCGCCTCAGTTCGTTCCTGGCTAATTATCCTGAAAGTCCGAAATACCAGTCTGCTGTTTTCGCATTAGGCAAGCTGGAATACAGGCAGAAACATTACAAGAAAGCTATTGAGTGGTTTAAGAAAACGGACCCTGCCCTGCTCTCTTCCGATGAAACGATTGAGTACCATTTCAAGATGGGGTATGCCTATTACAGCAGCAATGAACTTGACATGGCCGCAAAGGAATTTGCCTATGTAAAAGATACGGACAGCCAGTATGCAACGGCAGCCCAATATTACTCTGCACACATTGCCTACATGAAAAAGAATTATGAAACAGCCCTTCAGGGTTTTTTAAAGCTGCAGGATTCTGAATCATTCGGTCCTATTGTGCCTTACTACATAATCCAGATTTATTACCTGCAGGGGCATTATGATGAAGTGTTGAAGATGGCGCCATCCGTGATGGACTCAGGCAATGCAAAGAACGGCATGGAGCTGTCACGTATTGTGGCTGAGTCGTATTACCGGACAGGAGATTTCAAAAGCGCTGCGCCTTACCTGGAAGACTATATAAAGAATTCACCCAATGCCAGCCGCAGCGATCGTTATATGCTGGGCTACTGCTACTACAAGGCGGAAGAATACAGCAAAGCAATACCACACTTTGAAAAGGTAACACTCAAAGAAGATTCTATGGCGCAAAATGCCTGGTATCATCTGGGCGATTGCTATATACGCACAGGTCAAAAACCTTCTGCACGCAATGCTTTTCAGTCAGCTTCAAAAATGACCTTTGATGAAAGCATCCGGGAAGACGCCTTATTCAACTATGCCAAGCTTTCTTATGAACTGAATTACCAGTCTGTGGCTATTAAGACATTTCGCGATTACATCAATAGTTATCCCACCTCGGAACGCGTAGATGTTGCCAATGAATACCTGGCGAACATTTTTCTTTCTACCAAAAACTACAAGGATGCCCAAGCTACCATTGAAAATATAAAAGTTAAATCGCCGCGTATTAAACCTGCTTACCAGAAGGTAACCTATTACCGCGGCGCAGAGCTGTATGAAGACAATAAGCTGGATGAAGCGCTGGTGTCTTTTGACATCTCTCTTGCCAACAACACGGATCCTGCCTTTGCAGCACAAGCCAATTACTGGAAAGGAGAAACGTATTTTAAAAGAAAACAGTACGACGATGCTATTAAAGCGTACCAGGATTTTCTTTACACTCCTGCTGCCGTGGGCATGAATATATACAATGTGGCCAATTACAACATTGGTTATAGCTACTTTAAACAGGAAGATTATAAGGACGCATTGACATGGTTCAGGAAATACATCAAAGAAAAAAATCAAACTGACACCAAACGTTATAATGATGCTTTGCTACGCATAGCGGACGCCTTCTTCAAAACGCAGGACATTTCAAGCGCTAAAGATTACTACGACCAGGCCATTGACAATAAAGCTGCAGCCAGCGATTACGCTATTTTTCAAAAAGGAGTGATCCTCGGCTTGCAGAAGCGCCTGCCCGAAAAAATTACAACGCTTCAGAAAATATTTGACAAGTACCCTAAGTCTGCATATTACGACGATGCATTGTATGAGTCAGGCAATGCGCATTTCCTGCTGGGCGAGCATGACAGGGCATTGACGCAATTTAAAAAGCTGGAAACAGACTATCCTTCCAGCAGCTACAGCTCCAAGGCTTTACTGGGACAGGGACTCACCTATCATAATTCAAAAAAAGATGACGATGCTGTAACTGTATTTAAAAAGCTGCTGGACAAATATCCTTCTTCCCCTGAATCCACAGAAGCCTTAGCGCAACTGAAGAACATATATACTGACAGGAACGAACCGGATAAATACTTTGCCCTGAACCCGAATGCTTCCGGCGGCGAAAAAGATTCGACCACATGGGAAGCAACAGAAAATATTTTTGCATCGAATGACTGCGGCAAGTCGGTAACCGCTGCTGATAATTACCTGCAGCAGTTCCCCGAAGGCATCTTTGCACTTCCTTCTCATTACTACCGGGGCGGCTGTCTTTACCAGCTTAAAATCTATGAAAAGGCTTTGGCGGACTATCAATATGTGCTGAACCAGTCAAAAAATAAATTTACGGAAGACGCATTGCTAAAAACATCGGGCATTTATTTCTGGCAAAAGGAATACTCCAAAGCGTATGACAACTACCTGAAGCTGGCTGAATCAGCAGAGATAAAAGATAACCTTACTGTAGCCCAAATTGGCATGATGCGTTCCGCTTTTCATCTGAACAATTACGATGAAGCTACGGCCAGCGCAAAGAAAGTGCTGGAGGGAGAAGGTAACAATGCAGAGCTGCTGAATGAGGCGCATTACATCCTTGCAAAGTCTGCTTTTGCAAAAGAAGACCTTACTACTGCCAAGCTGAATTTCAAATATGTAGCGGATCATGGCAATGGAGAAATAACCGCTGAATCTTATTATCATCTTGCTTTGATTGAATACAAGCAGTACAACTACAAGCAAAGCGAGAAGCTGGCCCGTGAGGTGGAAAAGGTAAAGCCTTCGTATGATTACTGGGTGGCCAAAGCATATATACTCATCGGGGATAACCTGCTGGCTGTAAAGGATACTTTCCAGGCCAAGGCTACTTATAAAAGCATTATTGACGGTTATGTTAAAGCCCCCGGTGATGACGACGACGTGAAAGCTATTGCACAACAGAAGTACGACGCCATCACTACGCAGGAAAATAAAGCAGAAAAGGAATTGATGGATCTGAAGAAAAAACGCGTAGAAGAAACTGATTCATCAGAAAGCAAGAACTGAAAGGAACCGCAGGTTGAAAATTGAAAAATATGCTAATGCGAAAATTTAGTATCTCATTATCGCTTTGTTTAGGATTTGTAGTGGGCGGCTTTGCCCAGCAAAACACGAAGGATTCCCAGGATCCAAAGTTTACTATTGATATACAGAACTATGACCCTGTATTGTCAGAGTCTTCCAAGATTTCAACGGAAACGCCGGCTAAGGATACCAGCACTGCAGCTGCTCCAAAACTGGATTATTCCATTCACACCAAACCATATGACAGCAAATATGATGCTGCTACCATTAATGCAGTTAAAATTAAAGATCCAAAGCTTTCACAGTTGTACCACGGCTTTGTAAAAGCCGGCGTAGGAAACAGCGATGCACATCCCGGCGCTTACCTGGGTGAACTGTATCTTAATTCAACACGGTCTAAAAAATCCCAGACCGGACTTCATCTCCTGCACTATTCAGGCACACCACATCCGTCTGATGCAGGTGATGGAAGCTTCAGCGATAATAAAGCGGATCTGTTTGGTAAATTATTTTTGGATCATTCTGCATTTACCGGTTCCATGGGATATACCCGGAAGGTAGTTCATTACTATGGTTTTAATCCCAATGACACCATCCTTCCGAAAGATCAAACCAAACAACGCTATAGTATTTTCGATCTTGGACTTGATTATAAGAGTGAATACCTGACCCGTGCTCACCTGGATCATCATTTTAATATCAAATATTACAACCTGGATGACATTTTCAAGAACGGTGAAAACGATGTGGCAGTAGATGGAATATTAGGAAAGGACTTTTCAGGAACTTACGGCAGCCTGCACTTCCTGTTTGACTATTCCAAGAAAACAGACAGCGAAAACCAGCTGCTGACTCCGATATCAAATCCAAGCCGCAACATTGTTACCCTTGAGCCGCAGGTTAATATAGAAAAAGAAAACTTTCACCTCACAGGAGGCATTAACTTTACCAGGGAGTACGATTATGATGCAACGTTTCATCTCTTTCCTGAAGTGCATCTCACCTTGCCCATTGCGGAAAACATCATCAGCATTTTTGCGAACGTGGATGGATATGTGCAGAAGAATTCTTACCGCAGCTTCCTCGAGGAGAATCCATTTATTAATCCTGTCGTTGACTCGCTTTTAAACACTGTCCACAAGATTGCATTTAAAGGCGGTGTAATGGGCAACTTCAGCGCCGCTACTTCTTTTGAAGCACATTTCGCTTATGATGCTTTTAAGCATTTGCCTTTCTATATCAACAGCACGCAAGCAGTCACCAACACCTTTGATATTATATACGATAATGGCTCTATGATAGATATACATGCGGAGTTCCACCATCATCCCAATGAAAAGCTGTTGTTCGGCCTGAAGGCAGATTATTATTCTTACTCATTGGATAACCAGGCAAAGGCATGGCAGAAGCCATTGAGTGAATTATCCATCAGCGCCGGATACAACATTGATGACAGGATTCTTGCGACACTTGAATTATACAGCACCGGCAACCGGTATGCACATGTGGCAGAAGACAATTCCACCATCAGCCTGAAAGGTTTTGTAGATGTCAGCCTAAAAGCGGAATACCGTTACACGAAGTTACTTTCTGTATTTCTTCAGCTGAATAACCTTGGTTTTGCAAGAGAATACCGTTGGGCGAACTATCCTTCCGAGCGCCTGAACATCATGGCAGGGCTTACGTATGCTTTTTGGGGAGATAAGGCAACCAAGTAATCAGGCTCTCGCCATTGCAGCCAGTGATTCAATCCATTTAGGATGATCATTTAAGCTTTCCACCAGCTGAACTTTTTCTCCTCCATGCTCTTGAAAAAGATCATTATACTCAGACCCTATTTCATAGATCGTTTCCAGGCAGTCAGCAACAAATGCAGGTGAGAATGCAATTATTTTCTTTTTTCCTTTTTTCGCGAGCTCTTCGATGACATGGTCTGAGTACGGCTTGATCCATGGGGTTTTCCCGAGGCGTGATTGAAAACAAACAGTATACTCAGAAGGCTTCAGGTTAAAACGTTCAGCAATTAACCGTGCAGTATTAAAAGATTGTGCCCGGTAGCAGAAAGCATTTTTTTCCATGACTGCATCGCAGCAACCGTCCTTCAGGCAATGGCTGAAGCAATCCGCTTTAAGAATTTGTCTTTCCGGCAGCCCGTGAAAGCTGAATAGCACATGATCGTGTGGCAGCTCAAAATATTTCTTCGCTATTTCCTGCCAGGCATCAATCATCAAGGTGTCATCATGAAAGCTGTTGACAAATTCTATTTGCGGCACCACTTCCCATTGACTAACTATCTCCATAATCTTCTGCTGCACCGAGCCCGTGGAGGCAGAAGCATATTGAGGAAACAAAGGGATAACCTTAATGGTCTTAAAAACAGTCTCTTTAAATTTTTCCAATGCGCTTTGAATGGAAGGGGATTGGTAACGCATGGCAAGCTCCACCTGGTATTCATCACCCAATGCTTTTTGAACCAGTTGCTTTTGCATCTGGCTGTAATAAAGCAATGGCGAACCTTTATCCGACCATATTTTTTCATACAGCTTGGCAGAACGGGGAGCGCGAAAAGGCACAATAATGCCATTCACCAACGGTTTCCTCTTCCATGCAGGAATGTCTATTACCCGCGGGTCGTTTAAAAATTCCGTCAGGTATTTTCTGACATCACTTACTGCGGGGCTGTCAGGGGTACCGAGATTAACTAAAAGAATGCCTTTTTTCACGAATCAATTTATATAGTAAGCCAATAATAAATAAACCTGCAGCCACAGCACTCCATCTCCCTATATAGTCTCCGTACCTGGCATAAAAAGTCAGCGTATCATTCTTATTTAATGTTGCCTTAATAACTTCATCCGTCCACCAGGGTGTTGCCTGCTGCACATCACCGCGCTGGTTGATAAAGCATGAAATACCGGTATTGGCAGAGCGAGCTATATCCCTTCTGAACTCTATGGCCCGAAGCCTTCCATAAGCTGCATGCTGTTTATATCCGGGAGAATCACCCCACCATCCATCATTGGTAATAATAAATATCAGCTGAGCGCCATTTCTTATATACGCTGAAAGAAAATCACCATAGATGGATTCATAACAAATGGCGGGAGCCACCTTCACGTTGTTTGCAGACTTAAACACAGTGCGTTGCTGCTGTATTCCAAGGCTTCCTGCCGTACCGCCAAGGTCAATGGAGTATTTTTCAAGAAACCCAAACAATGCAGGATATGGCATCTTTTCCACTCCGGGAACTAACCGCGATTTATGGTACAGCTGAATGCTGTCACCTGGATCTAACTGCATGGCAGAATTAAAAGCATCGTAATACTGCCCTCCTGCCTTTGGCCTGCGGGCTGTAACAGGAATGGATTCCTCATCTTTATAGGATTTTAATGAGCTGAGGCCTCCGATATAGGTAAGCTTTAGATAGGCACGAAGAAAGGACTTAAGTGTTTTAACACTGGCAGATTGATGTATTTCATCTTCCCAAATACCATTTGGTAAAGCCGTTTCAGGAGCTACAAGATAATCTGTGGTACTGTCAATAAGTGTGGAAGAAATGGATAGCAGCTTTGCAACCTGGGTGGCTTCATCACCGTTAAATTTTTCATTGTACGGATCTACGTTGGGTTGAACAACAACAACGTTGCAAGGATCTGCCTTTTCTTTGTAGCTGCTATACCTGATGGCAGAAAAAATAATTGGAATACCAATCAGGGCAGTGAAAGCATATAGCAAAGGAAAGTTTATTCTTTCCTTAATTGAACCCTGTGAACCCCGCCACTTTTTCACCAAATGAAAAGCGAGAATATTTGAAATCAACACCCAAAGAGAACCACCCAATATACCTGTGTATTCATACCATTGTATCAACGTAACGTTGGTTGCAAAACCATTGCCCAATGTTAGCCACGGCCATGATAAATCCCAGTTGAGATGTAAGAGTTCAAACGCAATCCAATAAACAACCAAAGAGCTATATCCTAAAATGTTGCCCAGTTTGTTTTTTGTGACATGAAACAGCAACAATACCAGGGACATCAATAAGGTATTACATCCCAGGGCAAATACCGACCCCACACCGGTTGAATTATATATCCACCAGGTAGTACCCAGGTTCCATACCAATAAGCCGGCATAGGTATAGCCAAAAAATTTAAGCTTTTTTCGCTTTAAAACTTTCTTCGAAAATTCATGCTCCACTAAAAGCAAAGGGACGAAGGCTACAAAAAGCAAGAACGGAGTGCCTGCCATAGGCCATCCTAACCATAATAAAAGGCCGCTTAAGACAGAAAGAAAAAGAATCCGGTTCGAATTAAGCATAAATAAGTGGCAAGATTAAGAAAAAATAAGGAGTCTCTTCAATAAGAAGTCCTTAATTTCGCATCATGCCTTTTGAAATGAAAAAATACCCGCTTGTTTTTATTTTCCTTTTTGCAGCTTCATTCCTTTCGGCACAACAGGTGAAATGGTCTCCTGTAATTGATGACAAGGATTACAGTTTTGTAAAAATCATAGGGCAGTCAGAAGATGGATTCTATGTGCTGAAAAGTAATATTTCATTTGATGAAGAAAGAGACAAGGTTGGCTTCCGCTCGCGTAAGTACAATATTTCCTTTTTCACTAATGAAATGTCATTAAAATGGATACATTCATTGGACGCTCCTTTGGTGGATGGGAGAATTATTACAGTGAACATCGTACATGAAAAAATATTGGTAACATATGCCTATGCCAATAAAAAACAAAAGGCGTATAACTTGTATGTCCAATACCTGAACAACAACGGCACGTATGCTGACTCGGCAAAACTAATTGCCGAAGTGGGCTATGATAAGATCAGCGACAAAGAAAAACCGGTTATTTATATATCCCAAAACAACAACCGTATTGTATGCTCATTCAAAACAATTGATGCTACGAACAGGGATGTGCAGAACTGCCGCATCCATGTAATGGACACTTCCCTTACCACTATTTACCAAAAAGACTTTACCATTCCATTCAGTGAAAGACAATTCATAACACAAAACATTATTGTGAGCAATGAGGGAGGGTTTTACTTGTTTGGCATTCGTTATTTAAGCGATAAAAAGAACCAGGAAGACGAAGAAGGCTTTTACCAGCTGTATCATTGTGACAGCCCTTCAAGTGAAGTCCGTGTAGATGACATTAAAATTAATCAGAAGTATATAACCGGCGTAGCGCTTAATTATGATAACATTAATCATAAAATTGTAGCGGCAGGTTTTTTTTCAGATGTCAATCCCCGTGCCGTGGCAGGTACCTTTTATTATGCTTTGCGAACTGACACCGTACAACCAGCGCAGGTGCACACATCTTCTTTTGACGTCTCATTTTTATCGAAGTTCAGGGGAGAATTAAAAGAGAACAATAACAGGGAATTATTGAATTACGGCATTAACAGGATCATCTTGCGAAGGGATGGCGGCGCTGTAATTATTGCCGAAGGAGTATCTACAAGCTACACCTCTTACTATGATTATTTCTCCCAGATGTATATAACTCACCGGTATTATCTATATGGCAATGTGATGACAATTTCACTGAATCCTGATGGCAGCATCATGTGGGGTGACGTCATTACCAAGGAGCAGGAAAGCCGGGATGACGGAGCCTATTACAGCTCATATTGCACAAACATTTATGCAAACAAAATGTATTTTGTTTATAATAAATACATCGGCGACCACCCTTCTGTTCTATTGAGCAGCATTAACAGCAAAGGCGAGCAAAAAACAGATGTACTGTTTAACGAAGAAGAGAAAGTTGTAATGATACCGCTGGGGGGAAAGCAAGTTGCAGAAGATGAACTCGTAATACCCGCCATACGGGAAGGGAAATTAAGATTTGTAAAAATTACTTTTTAATATTCCAGTTTAAATCCTATTTGTGCAGCGGGAAGGACATTGGATACTTTGACTACTTTTGGCATATACGCTTTCACTTAATCGCAATTACAAGCCTTACGGAATAGACTTAATTTATTTATGCAAAACGTATTTGACAGAATAACTCCTTCATTAAAGAAAGACCTTGTCAACGTTTCGTTTATTCCTTTATTCGGGGCGCTTCTGCTTATTTTCCGGATTGGATTAAATACGGATTGGACCATCCATGAATGGAATGGCATCATCAGCTGGGCCACTTCTGAAAACCTGGATATCAACAGAAGAATTGCAAGCTTTTATACATGTTTTGCAATGTTCTTTCTTGCATTTTTCTTTTTTCTCTTTTTACTACTTCGCTTAGGCAAAAGAATTTTTTTCGAAAGCGAACTCAGCATTTTAAACTATGCATCCCTGCTGGGATGCATCCTTCTTTTCTTTAAGCTCACCGGCACTAATGTAAATGCATCTCTCATGCTTCTGCTGGTTCTGCAGCTGTTGGTTGGAATGTATGCTTTGACAGATTTTTTCACTTCCGGCTCAAAACGTATTCACGCCTTGCCTTTAGCGGTATTGGCCTGGTCGCTCATCACGGGTATTAGTGTTTATTTCTTCATTGATTATACATTCCTTCTTTTCAACTTCAATGCGGGAAAGTATTTCGCCCCTTTGATTTTTATCCTGAGCGCAATCGCTGTTCAATATTCCTACCACCTGGGCCGAAAAGAAAAAAGCATTGAACTCATTAAATGGATGATTTCATCCAGATATGTTGTCCTGATCCCCTTTTTGCTTGTCCTGTCGCAGGAACTATATATGATCCTTAACCAGCATGGCATTACCCTGATTCATCCTGCTGTTATCTTTTTTTCGTTTACGCTTGCTATTGCTGCATTGATCGCTGCAAGCAAGCGCCGGAAACAGGTAGCAGAGATAACCGAAGCCTCTGTAAACAAAACTATTTCCGATTTTTTTCTTCCCTGGTTGCTGGCCGGCCTTATTGCATTTTCATTTTACCATCCCATTATTGAGCCAACACAGGAGCTATTTGAAGAAGGCATTCCGGCTTTAAGCATTCAGCAGTTTTATGAATTCGGGAAAATACCCTGGCTGCAAACCTTCAGCTCTCACTCGGGAGCAGATTTCATCTCCGGGTTTATTTACACTTTTTTCAATGGCTTTTCAGGACTGAGCTATCACTGCTATGATTTTCTGTATGAAATCGTGTACGCCTTGCTATGTTATTTTATCCTGCTACGCCTGACCAACAGCGGATATTGTGCATTCCTCACCGTTATGCTCTATCCTTATATTTTCCACCTGCTTCCTCCTTATTTCAGTGTAGTTCCTTTATCCCTCCTTGCACTTTCATCTGCACTGAACCACCCCAACACAAAAAACTATTTCTTTCTTTTCTCGTCACTCATCCTTATGTTATTCTGGCGGTATGATATTGCCTACGCTGCTTTTTTCGCACTTTTAATTTCCCTGCTGATTTATATTATTCTGCATAAAAACATCAGATCAAATTTCCGAGCTGCATTAAGAGGATTTTTATACGCTCTGATACTACCTGTGTCTTTATTACTTTTTGCCATATTAAAAAACAGGAAAAGCATTTTAATTAATATCCAGGATGCTTTAGCCTATATAAATTCCACACAAGCATACGGCATGAATGACCTCGCAGGTGAAAAAAACATGCTTTACCATATACATTATTTTGTTTTTCCTGCTCTTATGGCATGTTGTTTTTTATATGCCCTCTTTCAACTGGCTTTTTCCCTGAAAAAAAATGATAAAATATCTTTTTTGAACCTATCGCAGCTATTTCTTGTTCTTTTTTATTTTTTCAATTTTCACAGGGGACTAATACGTCATAATCTTGCAGAGGGGTGGGATACAGCGTTTAGCTCCTTCGCATTTTTTATTGCTTCCCTTACTGTGTACGATTTTCTGAAGAGTAAAACACGCATTCTACAATTTGCGGTTGCGGGTGCTTTCGCAACACTTATTCTTGTTGCCTTTAAGGTTCCCGCACCGGAGGCTTCAAGAAATAATTATTTTGCGGAATTGACCCGCGCTTTAAACGCGCCCCCATTGGCTGCTGTTACAGATATAAAAATTGACCGGGCGCAAGTGAAACCAGAATTTGCGAAAGAGAACTTTCTTGAATTCAAAAACTTCCTGGACAAAAACTTCTCTCCTGATGCTACTTTTCTTGATTTCACCAATTCACCCATGCTCTATTTCTATACGCACCGGCAAACGATCAACTACTTTAATCAGATTCCTCATAATGCACACAACGCTTTTCTACAGCAACGTTTCCTGGAAGATTTAAAACAATATAAAGTGCCGGTAGTAGTGTTTTCGAATTACCCTGAACAGTGGGGCGACAACTTTGACGGCATTCCGAACTCCTACCGTCATTACCTTATTGCTGAATACATTTATAAACATTACCAGCCTTATGCCATTATGAATCATCACTGCGTCTGGCTGGAAAAAGGGAATAAGCTTCTTACTGAAGCTCACCCTGATTATTCTGCTGATAATTTTTCAGACATCCCTAAAGACCAAAACTTAAAATTGCTTCCGTATGTGATGGGTAAATTTTTTAAGGATACGTTCAATGTCTATCAAAAATCATCTTCCTATCAACCGGGTGACACAGCTACCCTGAACTTTTCAATGCCACCTGCAGAGGGCAAAGAGTTTTTTCTTGCTGTTAAAGCAAAAAATGGTGCAGGCAAAAATATCCCCGTCCATATTGTATATGGAAACAAAGACCAGGTGAACGGCATTTTCCGTTTTTCGCTTGTGGAAAATAGTGATGCTCAGACTTATTTAATTCGTCTGTCCACGCAATACAATTGGAACAGCAAACCAAATGACTCCATTCGTTTAATTGTGGATGAAGGAAAATGCGAGGTGAAAGAATTAAGCCTTCTTGGAGCTGACTAAGAGCACTTTTAAATTAAGGTTTCATCCCATTTTTCAATCTTTATACCGTAGGTTTTTTACTACTTTTGGCCACCCTGTTAGAAACATGAAAATCAGTATTCGGCTTTTTCTTCCTTTTTTCTTTTCACTCATTGTTTTAGCCTCTAAGGCTCAGACTGGGGATGTACGTGGATTTGTTTATGACAAAGCCACCTCTCAGCCCGTCAGCTACATCAATGTTTTTTTACAAGGTACCTCCTTTGGCACCCAAACCAACCTCGATGGTTATTTCATTATCACCAAGGTGCCACAAGGCTCCTACACGCTGGTGGTGGTCGGAATTGGATTTGATTCATTAAGCACCCCTATATCTGTTACAAAGAATGGGATTGTTAACAAGAAATTTTTTATCAGTCCTGTAGCCAATGAATTAGGAACCGTAACGGTAACGGCAGAGCAAGAGGCAAAAAAAACAGCGGTAAGGGTTTCAGTGGTTAAGATTACGCCGAAGGAAATAAAACAAGTTCCTTCCATTGGCGCCGACCCTGATATTGCCCAGTATCTCCAGGTGCTTCCCGGAGTAATTTCCACCGGTGACCAGGGAGGACAGCTGTATATACGCGGGGGAACACCTGATCAAAATAAAGTCATGCTGGACGGCATGACCATTTATAATCCGTTCCACTCCATTGGCCTGTTCTCCGTCTTTGAAACAGATGTTATAAAAGGTGCTGACATATATACAGGAGGCTTTAATGCACAATACGGAGGGGCGCTTTCTTCTATTATTGATATCACCACACGCGACGGAAATAAAAAGCGGCTGAGCGGAAGTATGAGCGCCAGCACGTTTAATGCAAAGCTGATATTGGAAGGCCCCTTAAAGAAAGCAGCCAATGAGGATGATGGCACTACCTCCTTTATGATTGTAGGCAAAACATCCTACTTGCAGGAAAGCTCTAAAGTTTTCTATAAGTACATTGACACCACCGGCCAGGGATTGCCTTATGACTTCGGTGATATTTATGGAAAAATTTCTTTCAATTCACCTGCCGGTAATAAGTTCAATTTATTCGGATTTCATTTCTCTGATAACGTAGATTACCCGGATGTTGCTCTTTTAAAATGGAATTCAACAGGCTTTGGAAGTAATTTCGTTTTAGTGCCGGCTTCTTCAACAGTACTTATTGACGGGCATTTTGCGTATTCCGTTTACAATGTATCCCTGACGCAACAGGCCATTTCACCCATTTCAAACCGCATTAGCAACTTCAACTTCGGCTTAAACTTTACTTATTTCATTCGAAAGGATGAAGTAAAATACGGCATTGAAATAAGCGGCGGCGCTACGGAGCTGGATTTTTATAACTCACTTAACCGCCAGATTAATGAATCCAGTCACACTACAGAAGCGGCTGGATATATAAAGTATAAAAAGGTTATTAAAAATCTTGTGTTGGAACCCAGCCTGCGTTTCACGTACTATGCAACGTTTTCTGAATTGCCCGTGGAGCCGCGCCTCGGAGCGAAATACAATGTCACGGATAAATTCCGCTTAAAGCTGGCTGCCGGTTACTACTCCCAAAACCTGCTTAGCACATCTTCACAGCAAAACATTGTCAACCTCTTTAATGGTTACGTATTGGGCAGTGACAACCTTCCATCGAGCTTTAACGGAGAGTCTGTCACCTCCCTTTTGCAAAAAGCAAGGCATACCATCTTCGGATTCGAAGCCGATCTGCCTTACCACATGGCGGTGAATGTGGAAGGATATTACAAAAGCTTCGATCAGCTTGAAAACCTGAATACCAACAAGCTATATCCTGATGACGGAGAACATGCTTCCATCCCTGACAACCTGAAAAAAGATTTTATCATTGAATCAGGGACTGCAAAGGGTATTGACTTTGTTTTAAAGTACGATTACAGAAGGATTAATTTGTGGGCTGTATACTCGCTGAGCTATGTGGATCGCTTTGACGGAGCAGAAACCTATACGCCTGTCTTTGACAGAAGACACAATGTAAACCTTGTTGGTGCATATATATTCGGCAAGAACCTGAATTGGGAGGTGAATGCCCGCTGGAACTATGGCTCTGGATTTCCATTTACACTAACACAGGGATTTTATGAGCAGCTCACCTTTAACACCATTTATACAGATTATATAAAGGCGAATGGCCAGCTGGGTATTCAGTATGCTGACCGCAATACAGGCCATTTATCAGATTATCACCGTCTCGATATTTCAGTTAAACGAACATTTACTCTTTCCGGGAACTCCACGTTAAGTGTAGTAGGCAGTGTGATCAATGTTTACGACAGGAAAAATATATTTTATGTAAATCGCGTTACAGGCCAGCGTGTGTATCAACTGCCTGTATTACCCAGCATTGGCGCAAACTTTACCTTTTAAACAGGCCATCCTTCTGTCGTAAGGATGAAATTATGATCTTTGCAGCAGGTTTATTCATAAAAGAATAAAATATAATGCCTGTAAAAGCGTTGCATAAACAATCCAGATAAGAAAAAATGCACCAACGTTTCCAAAGAATAATCTGCTGCCTGTTCCTGCTTTTTTCCCTGCTTTCAGGTCCCAGTAACATTGCTGCTCAGAACGCAGATCTCGGCATCGGGCAATGGCGGGTGCACCTGCCTTATAACTTAGGAAAATCCGTTGCTGAAACCGGGAAGAAGGTGTATTGCGCCAGCGTGTCAGGATTATTTTCCTATACAAAAGAAGACGGAGCGCTCAAACGAATATCCAAAATTGACGGTTTGTCTGATTTTCAAATACACAGGATACGCTACAACTACAGTGTAGGCGTGCTTGTTATTGCATATGAAAACTCCAACATCGATCTCATCTATGATGACGGAAGAATTGTGAACCTGTCTGACATTAAACGTAAAAATCTCACAGGCAACACGGCCATTAACGATATATATATAAAAGACCGCCTCGCCTACCTCGCCTGTGGCTTTGGAATTGTCATCCTTGACCTGGACAAGCAGGAAGTGAAAGACACCTATTACATAGGCCCCAATGGCACGTCCATGAATGTAAACGGTGTTACCTCCGACGGCACTTCTTTTTATGCTGCAGGTGACAACGGCATTTACAAAGCCTTAACCAACGATCCGCTCCTGTATTTATATACGGCATGGAATAAGGACACTACGCTAACATATAGAAACTCCAGATATTCTTCCATTTGTTCTCTTAACAGCAGGGTATATGCCGTTTTAGGAGACACCGTAGTGCTGAGGCATGATAATACAGGCTGGACTAAGTTTGACACCGTTTTAGCTTCCAATAAATATGTAATGACCAATGGGAATTACCTCGTAATTAAAAATCAATATGACATCAATGCTTACGATGCAAATGAAACCCGGCAGCATTACAGCCTGGTGGGTAGTTCCCCCCAGGAAGCAGTAGTGGATGCAGGCAACGTCATGTATATGGCTGACGGAATCAGCGGACTGATAAAAACAGATCAAAGCAGCTATTCATACATCTTTCCGAATGGCCCGGGTAATATCGGAGCTGTTACCATGGCTTCCGGAGGCGACCACGTATGGGTAGCTTCAGGCGCTATCACAGACCTCACATCACATGCCCCACTTTTTTCTAAAGAAGGTGTCTATCATTACACCAACAACAATTGGAACACCTTCAATAAATTAACAACTACTGTTTTTGACACCATCGGGTTTCCTGATGTGCTGGACGTTAAACTTGATCCTACCGATCCCACACATGCCTTCGTGGCCGGATGGGGAGGAGGAGTGTTGGAGTTTAAGGCCGATGCTTTTGTAAAAAGATACGATGAAACCAACAGTACATTAAAAGGCCTGAACGTGCCGAACTACCACCCTATCCTGGTGGGAGGATTAAACTTTGACCAAAACAATAACCTATGGGTGCTTAACACCGGGACGACCAGCCCCATCAATGTGCGGCTTTCTGACGGCACCTGGAAATCATTCTGGCCGCCTAAAATAAACCTCGCTAACTATTTCTCCAATATTTTAGCCGATGACAATGGCTACAAGTGGTTCATCATTAACACCGTTGGCATTGGTGTGTTTTATGAGAACGACATGGATAACCCTTCTGATGACCGCTTCAAAATTCTCACCACAGGCACCGGTTTTGGTAACCTTCCTTCCAGCCAGATATTTTCCATGGTGAAGGACATGGATAATACAATATGGATAGGGTCGGAAAACGGAGTTGCTGCCTTTTATTCGCCGCAAAGTGTGTTTGACCCAACCGGTTTTGATGCGCAGCAGGTGCTTATACAGCAAGGCGCTCATACTCAAATTTTACTTCAAAGCCAAAGTGTGACAGCTATTGCTGTGGACGGAGGAAACCGCAAATGGTTTGGAACCTCCAATGGTGGTGTGTTTCTTACTTCACCTGACGGCGCTACTCAGCTATTGAGCTTTAATACGGACAATAGTCCGTTGCTCTCCAACAATATTAAATGTATTACGATTGATCCTGTAACAGGTGAAGTATTTTTCGGAACAGACAAAGGCATTTGCTCTTACAGGGCTGCAGCCACTGAAGGCCAGCAGGAATGTGACAAATACTATGTATTTCCGAACCCGGTGAAGCATGAGTATACAGGAGTGATAGCGGTAAAGGGCTTAGTTGCCAATGCCCGTGTGAAATTTGCCGACATTGCCGGAAATGTGGTTTTTGAAACCACGGCCATTGGCGGGCAAGCTACCTGGAACGGCACTAATTACCTTGGAGAACGCGCCCATAGCGGTGTTTACCTCGTATATATAACCAACGATGATGGCTCAGCCACCTGTGTTACAAAATTTTTGATGGTTAATTAAAATGCTGCATAAAACAAGAGGCATTGTTTTTCACGTTACGCCTTATTCTGAAAGCAGCGTAGTAGCTAAAATATATACAGAACTTTTCGGCTTGCAGTCCTACCTTATCAGCGGGATAAGAAATAAAAAAACAAAAATAAAATCCAACGTGCTGCAGCCTTTATCGCTGCTCGACTTAGTGGTTTACCACAAGGAACGGGGCGGCCTGCAGCGCATTAAAGAAATCAGGCAGTCCGTCTCCGGCGGTCAGTTTATATCCATTCCTTTCGATGTTGCGAAAAGCTCCATGGTGCTGTTTATGAATGAAGTGGTATATAAGTCAGTGAGGGAAGAAGAAGCGAACCAGCCCTTGTTTGATTTTATTTTTCATGCCATGCAAATGCTTGATCTGAATACGAAGGTTAACAACTGCTTTCATCTTCATTTTCTCATTCAGCTCACCCGGTACCTGGGCTTTTTTCCCACTGGCAATTACGCTGAGGCCACTCCCTTTTTTGATCTCACGGAAGGAACATTTGCAGCAAATGAACCCATGCATCCTCATTACATCGCTCCTCCCCTGTCCGCTCCTTTCAATAAGCTCATCAATACACCTTTAAGCGCCTCCTCATTCACGGACATCTCAGCCTTACAAAAACGGGAACTTATTGATAAGCTGCTTCACTATTACTCCCTGCACATTACCAACTTCGGCACCATCCGGTCAAACAAAGTGCTGGAAGAAGTCTGGAGTTAAAAACATCCTACAGGCTTTACAAATAACCATAGTCAATTCCCGTTGGAGGCGGGTGGTTCCAACCCGTTCAATAACTGTTTAAGAGAAGCGACCTAAATTGCAACAATGTCAATGGGATACTTGGAAAACCGCCCAAACGCATTACTATTCGTATTGTATTGGAAGATAGGCTTACAAACCGTTAATAAGGCTTCATTAACCCTCAACAAAGGTTCATTTGAAATTGACATGGGTTTACAAACATTCGCTAAGGGTTCATGAACATTTAATAAGGGTTTACATACACTTGGTAAGGGTTTACAAGCATTTAGCGAGGGTTCATTTACTCTTACTAAAGGTTAACACACATTCAACAGGTGTTTAAATACATCTGTTAAGAGTAGCTTAACCTTTAATGAATGTTCATTCACTCTTATTAAATGTTCACGTACCCTTGTTAAATGTTAACGAACATTTTGCAAGGGTTTGCAAGCACATGAAAAGGGTTTGTAAACATTTTGCAATTACATGCCTTTTCACCACCGTTGACCTGACTATTAGAAAGGAAAATCGCCCCGTTTGGATGGTGCTTTTAAAAGCGAGCTTTCTTAATTTAATAAACCCTTTTTTGCTGCGTCCGCATCAAATTGAAATGCTGCCATTATTGTACACCTTTGGAGCGGGAATGCCTTTATAATAAACTCCCCTTTCATAGTACAATATAGCTAGGGAATGCCTTTAAACTTATATACTGCTTTAACAGCCATTGATCTAAGATAATTGCTGAAAATGAGCTATATAATTAGAACAAATATATAACGCTATTTTTATTAAAACAAACAGGGCCTGATCTAAATTTAAGTTTGTATATCAATTAATTAGTTAGCACATTTGTTCGTATAATAACATGTTAGCTGTAATTCTATTTGCAACGTTTCGGCAGTGAACAATTGACAAACAATTTAGCTTTAATGCGACATATAATATTAATACTGTTGGTTGTTCAAATTTGGAGTTTCAATTGTCATGCGCAAAATAAGACAACAAAGGATGGACTGAAAGTTGGTAGGTGGGTAGAGGAAAATGAAGGGGGGTATGAGAAATTCAAAGAGACGGGGTATTACAAAATTGTTCCACTTAGCAAGTACGATACATTAGGACAACTTGAAGAAACAACTGTTAGAATCAAATATAAACATTCATCGCCATTACTTTTTTTCTACGCCAGACACGATAATTATATTTCAGTAAAGGACAGTGTATGGCAAGCGCTAAATTTAAAAGGAAAACTCCTTGAAACTACTTATTGGATCGAAGGAATAAATATTTGGAGAAAATTATTTGATGATGATGGTAATTTAATTGAATATGATTACGATGACTTAGAAAATGACACAAGTTTTTATTTAACCTACATTAGCAATCAGCTTTTTAAAAAAGAACTTTTCCCTCCGAACGATAAAAACAATGCAACGATAATATTCTATCCTGACAACCGTCTAATTATTCCAAAAGCAGAATTGTCTTTCTATTCAAAATTTTCCGATATTTCAGTTAATGTCTTTTCACTGAAACTGTCTTGCAGGCAAGAGATAATTATTAAATCTGTAACTTCAAGTTCAAATAATATTCAGGTCAGTTTCCCATATAATTCTGTTCCTTATAAATTGGCATCAAAAGACACTGCAACCTTTCAACTTATTTTCACTCCTACTCCTATTTCTTTCAGGACAAATGATACTATTACAATTGTAACATCTGAACAGAATATTCCACCTTATAAAATTTATTGCTCTTTACGAGCATCACATATTGATGGAAGTAATGTCGGAACGATAAAAGAAATTGTTCTATCTAGAACGGAAGACAGGTACTTAATAATATCACCAATGGGTACTAGAACTGATGCCGTTATTAAAGATACGAACGGCTCCTTGAAAAAATATGTAATATTAAGTAATACTAAAATTGATTTAGAAGAATTTCAAACAGGCGAATATGGGTTGGCTATCTATAGTTGCAATACAGGTGGAGATATTAAGCTGAAAATAATAGAATAAGCGAAAGAATTACAGCTAACAAAAATATTAAAGAAGCACCCGATTAAGTGACAAACATTTTAAAACAGCATAACATGAAAAAATTGATGTTTCTTTTAGCATTAGCATTAGCATTAACAACGTTATCATTTGGGCAGACTTACGACGAACTGAACGAGAAAGCAAATGATTGCTTTGACAAAGGAGATTATCAATGTGCTGAAGATATTTATATAAAATGATCAGCAGTGTGAATGATAAGATCAAAATTGCAAGATTATATTCAGACCTCGGAACCTCCCAAAGAAGAAACAATAAAAATAAAGAAGCCCTCAAATCTTATGATCTTGCAATAGAAAACAATCCTAATTTAGTTACTGCTTATACTAACCGAGCAACGCTGAATGAACAACTTGGTAATATTAAAGCTGCTTTAAAAGATTATGAAGCTGCTTTAAAAATAGACCCATATAATGATGTAGCCTTGCGAAACCGTGCAGGATACTATAAAAAAACAAACCAATTAGATTTGGCAGTAGCTGACCTTGAATTATTGATTAATCACGATCCAAAAAACTTTAAAGCAAAATCTAACCTTGCGAATATTAAAAGCAGGCAAGGGAAATACGAGGATGCATTAAAAGATTTTAGTAAATTAATTGAAGAACATCCTCAAATTGCTATATTATATAATAACAGGGCTGACGTTTATAGGAAATTGGAAAAATATAATGAAGCCATGACTGATGTTGAAAAATCAATCTCACTTGACGATACATATGACAACGCTCATATAACTAAAGGCCAGATTCTTTTGGCAATAAAAAAAAATGAAGAGGCTTGCAAAGAATTCAATTATGCAGTAAAGTTAGGATCGAAAGACGAAGAACTCGGAAGCCTGATGAAGGATTGCAAGTGAACAACAACCGATAACACACGGATTGACGGAAATAATTTTTTCTCTTTTTATTTTTAGGGGTAAAAAATTACTTCGTCAATCCGCCGGACGTTGTGGGCAATAACAAGTAATCTATGAATGACATCAGACAATTAAACAGAGCCTTTGCTATCTACCGACTATGCCTATGATTTGTTGGATGGCAATGGTTATTATCGACTCAATTTGACTTTTCTTACCCAGGTTCGGCGAAGCTTCGCGTGAAGGAACAGGTAGAGTGGCCAGCTTCGTCGTAGGCACATGCCATTAACGCTGAAGTCTATTAGTTTAAGCCAAAAGCCGCTATTTCGGGCCAAAAAACCTGTTTTTTCAGGGTTTACTATTTGCCAAAAAGGCAAGAATCAGTATCTTCGGCGTCCAATTAATTAAAACTAAAAATTCAATGAGTGAAACTATGACAGCAGGTTCTTCTGTTCAGCAGAAGATAGATAGCTTTATGCAAAAAGTGATAGCCAGGAACCCGGGAGAAAAGGAATTTCACCAGGCCGTGTTGGAAGTGGCTGAAACAGTGATTCCTTTCATCGAACAAAATCCCCAGTACGCAAAAGAAAGAATTTTAGAACGCATGGTGGAACCGGAAAGAGCAATCATCTTCCGTGTGCCATGGATTGATGATAAAGGTGAATACCAGATCAACCGCGGATTCCGCATCCAGATGAACAGCGCTATCGGCCCGTACAAAGGAGGTCTTCGCTTTCACCCTACTGTGTATATAGGTATCTTAAAGTTTTTAGCTTTTGAACAAGTCTTCAAGAACAGCCTGACTACATTGCCTATGGGTGGTGGTAAGGGTGGTTCTGATTTTGATCCAAAGGGTAAGTCAGACAATGAAGTAATGCGTTTTTGCCAGAGCTTCATGACAGAATTATACCGTCATATCGGCCATGATATGGACGTGCCTGCAGGAGACATCGGCGTAGGCGGAAGAGAAGTAGGTTACTTATTTGGCCAGTACAAGCGCCTTCGTGGTGAATTTACCGGCATCCTAACCGGTAAAGGCCCGCAGTTTGGCGGAAGCTTAATCCGTCCGGAAGCTACAGGATATGGCTGTGTGTACTTCACGGAAGAAATGCTGAAGACGAAAGGCCAGTCTGTGAAAGGTAAGACTGTGGTTATTTCCGGTTCAGGAAATGTGGCACAGTATGCTGCAGAAAAGGTAATCCACCTGGGCGGCAAGGTGGTGACGTTGAGCGATTCTGAAGGATATATATTCGACAAGGATGGCATCAGTATTGAAAAACTTGCTTTCATCATGGACCTGAAGAATAACAGGCGCGGCAGAATAAAAGAATACGCAGCTAAATACAAATGCGACTTCGTGGCAGGCAAAACACCATGGGAAGTGAAGTGCGATATTGCTCTTCCATGCGCTACGCAGAACGAGCTGAATGGTGAAGATGCTGCTATGCTGTTGAAGAACGGCTGTATAGCAGTGGCTGAAGGAGCTAACATGCCTTCTACTCCCGAAGCAGCTGAAGTATTTATCAAGAATGGAACTTTATTTGCTCCCGGCAAAGCTTCTAATGCAGGGGGTGTGGCCGTTTCAGGCCTTGAAATGAGCCAGAATTCACTGCGTCTGTCCTGGACGCGTGATGAAGTGGATCAGCGACTGCATAAGATCATGAGCGATATTCACCAGACTTGTGCTAAGTATGGCAAAGAAGCCAATGGCACGATTAACTACGTGAAGGGTGCAAACATCGGCGGCTTTGTGAAAGTGGCTGATGCGATGATTGCGCAAGGGTTGGTATAAAGGAATAAGGTAGTTGGAAATAGGGGTATAGGGGCAACCTTATACCCCTATTCCTTTATTTCCCTGAGTCACAATCCAAATAGGCCGATGTTCAGCGCTGACAGTGCTTCCTTTTTATAGGTAGTCTTTACCAGCACGGACACATTGTTTTCACTTCCTCCATAGGAAATCATGGATACAGGAATGTTTTTCATAGCCCCTAAAATGCGGGAGGCATAGCCGGGCTTATCGACAGCAAAATTACCCACTACACAAACTATTGTCTGATCCCTTTCCACTTCCACATTGCAAAAGCGTTGCAGGTCCTTAACGATGGCATCGAGGTTCCGCGCATCATCCACAGTAACGGCAACAGCTACCTCAGAAGTAGTGATCATGTCAATGGATGTTTTATAACGCTCAAATACTTCAAAGACGCTGCTGAGGAAACCATGTGCTAACAGCATTCGCGTAGATTGTATCCTGACAGCGGTAATGCCGTCTTTGGCTGCTACGGCAGTGATGCGGTCAGGAATGGTTTTATTGCTGATAACCGTTCCCTTTGCTTCGGGCTGCAGGGTATTGAGCAGACGAACGGGAATGTTCCGTTTCTTGGCAGGCAGCACACAGGTAGGGTGCAATATCTTGGCGCCGAAGTAAGCCAATTCTGCTGCTTCATCGAAAGAAATTTCTGTGACGGGAAAGGTTTTGTTGACGATGCGCGGATCATTGTTATGCATGCCGTCAATGTCTGTCCAGATCTGTATTTCCTCTGCTTCCATAGCAGCACCAATAATGGTAGCGGTATAATCACTGCCTCCGCGTTTCAGGTTGTCAATATCTCCCGAAGGATTGCGGCATATATATCCTTGTGTAATAAACAGCTTAGCTAACGGATATTTCTTCAACTGGGACTTGAGCAGCTCTTCAATTACAGGCATATCCGGCTCTTCCCTTTCATTGATGCGCATAAAGGTGAGCGCCGGAAGCAATACGGAATAGATGCCCAGCTCTTCGAGGTAATAGTGTACCATAGCAGTGGAAAGCAGCTCTCCTTCTGCCAGGATGGCCTTCTCCTTCTTAGCGGTAAAATTATCGGTAAGCCCACGAATGGCAGTAAAGCGCTCACGGAGCAGCTCCGCTCCTTTCTTCAGCGAATTTTCTTTGGAATAAAGTTCCTTAATAACGCCCTGGTATTTCTTTTCCAGTGCATCAATGAGCTCATGCGCCTGACCGGCTTTATCATCCTGGAGGGCAGTGGCAACTTCAACCAGATTATTCGTTGTGCCGCTCATGGCGGAAAGCACAACTATCTTGGGTGTGTCGTTCACAATGAGCGAAACAAGTTTCTTCATTCGCTCTGCCGAGCCAACCGATGTACCGCCAAATTTCAGAATTTGCATGCGCGCAAAAATAACTATCTAAAACTCACAAAAAAATGGAACACAGATTATTATGATTAAGAATGATAAAGTCTTAACTGATCTTAATCATCATAAAAATCAGCGTTTTAATTAGAAGGAAGAATTAAAGATCCCAGACGGAAGTACGGCGGCTGTGTACATAAGATTTCATCTTCAGCCAGAATGCCAGAATCATATAAATGATCAGCGGAGAGCCAATGGTAATAAAAGAAGTATAGATGAAAAAAAGGCGTATAACGGAAGTCTTCATGTGCAGTTTTTCGCCTATAGCAGTACAGACGCCAAAAGCGCGCTTTTCAAAAAAGCCTTTTATTTCCTGTATAAAATTCATGGAATTTGTTGAATGAGCTTATTTCCAACACTGCAAAGTAAGCAATTTTTCCTGTCACAGTAAACATTTTTTAGTTGTAATAACGCCTGCGCATGGCCTGCATGAGGGGATTCAATGCCAAGAGCATGCCACTTCTTAACGATGGCATTGCTTTCCGGTTTCAATTTCTCTGTCCATAAAATGGCTCGCTCTTTATGTTGCTCTGACCCTCTCTGTGTGCCATAAGCAAAAAAGAAAGGTATTACAGTATTGATAATGATGTTGTCAATGGCCGACTCGCCCAGTTCCTTCACGCTTTTAGTTGTAGATGACTTATCAAAAATATAATGGGTGTTCCAGTAAGCAGAAGCACTTACCTCAAACATAGCTTTCACCTTCTTTAACGAAGTTGCTTCCAGGATTTTTGAAAACAGGTGGGAAGACTGATGAACAAGGTGAGCGAACTGCGAAAGTCGAATGGTTGGAAAGTTGGCAGGTCGTAACCGTAAAAACTTCCACTGATGCGTTCCTATCGGATTCAACCGGAATTTCTTTTGTAAAAACCTGTATTCCTTTTGAAGCTGTAAAGGGTAGTCATCTTTGAACTTTTTCTCAAGTAATCCTGCTACTCCAAATATTAATGCCTCAAGTTGTAATACGCTGTTTTTATGCTTGCCGAGGTATGCCATTGGCAAAGACCTGGCAAGCATTTCAAAGGGAAGAGCATTCAGCTTGAAACCAAAATTCTTAGCAAGCATCCGGTAAAAGCATTCTTCCCAGCTATTATTAGCAAAACGAAGAGCATCAATAATTGACTTCGTCTTCTGTTCCAGCCTTTCAACTAATAAACGATCGAGCCAGTTATCCATAATGAAAGAATCAATGTTCCTGATTTTATTCTCACAGGGAATCCATTGTTTGCTTTCCACCAGCTTTTCATAATTTCTCCATAGATCCTGGTTGAATTTATTCTTCAGCTCTATGGTTGGAACAGGAATTGAGTGAATGTTGAATACGGGCTTATCATCCTCATTCACCACATGCAGGATAACATTGTCATAAGCCTTATCAAGCTGGTGTGCATGCCTATGCCAATCAGATGATTTAACATGAATCTCTACATTGCCTGCCCAGGAGGTTGTTCCGATCTTTAATCGTGCATTGAAGAAGTCCGGGCCTGCATCGGTATTGTGTTGGCCCACGTGCAGCACTCTTACAGTTTCACCCTCCGTTGTTTTAATATCCAACTGGTTGAAGAGCTTAAACTTCCACAAGTAATGGAGAAAGTCTTCGGTCATGTTCACTACGAATTACGAATCTGTACGAATATACGAATCGTTAAGCGTTTTTTTACCTCTTTTATATCATCAATGTCTTTAGGTATTGAGCCATTTCCTTCTGCACTTTTTGCGCTTCCGTTTTTGCAGCTTCTGCAAAGTCTTCACCGTTTGACGCATAGATGATCTGACGGGAAGAATTAACAAACAGCCCGCATTGCTTGTTCATGCCATGTTTGGATACTTCTTCCAGGCTTCCACCCTGTGCTCCTACTCCGGGGACCAACAGGAAGTGGTCGGGTATCAGTTGCCGTATGTCAGAGAGCATTTCCGCCCTTGTCGCACCTACAACAAACATCAGGTTGTCTGCACTTCCCCATGTGGAGGTTGTCCTGATAACATTTTCAAACAGCTTGTTTTTGCCGTCATTTATATATTGGAAGTCTTTAGCGCCTTCATTGGAGGTAAGCGCCAGCACAATGACCCATTTATTTTTAAATGCCAGAAACGGCTTCACTGAATCACTGCCCATGTAAGGCGCCACTGTTACTGCATCGAAACCATAATATTCAAAAAAAGATTTGGCATACATCTCAGAGGTGTTGCCTATATCGCCTCGCTTTGCATCCGCTATTGTGAAAATGTCTTTGGGAATATAATCTACCGTCTTCTTCAATGACTCCAATCCTTTCGGCCCTAACGATTCATAGAATGCAAGGTTGGGCTTATAAGCGATACAGAAATCCCTGGTAGCATCAATGATCTGCTTATTGAACTCAAAAACAGGATCATCGGTTTTTAAAAGGTGCTTTGGTATCTTAGTAATGTCTGTATCCAGACCTATGCACAGGTAAGACTTCTTCTTCTTTATCTGTTCGATAATTTCATTGCGTGTCATGGCGGTAAAGATAGGAATTGGGTAATTAAGATGTTTAAAACACTTCTCCGGAACTTCCGAAAAAACCCTGCTCCCCTCTTCCAATCCCAAAGTCTATACAAAGATTGGTATTGCTATGCTTATTCAGCTTAATACGAAATCCCAATCCTACTGAAGGCCATAAATTGTCAATCCTCTCATCCAGCTCTTCCGCTACCGTCTGCACATTTGCAAAAACCACTGCACCGAATAACCCACTCCTGCTAATCACAAAGCGATATTCACCTTCCAGGGCTAACAGGCGTTTACCCCTGAACCGGTCTTGTATATATCCCCTTCCCTGGTTCCAATAAGTATCTCTGCCTGTGCTGGGTAAATCAAGATAAGGAGGAATGCCGCTTAACACCATATTGTTATAGCTCCAAAAACCCAACACATTGGGCGAATTTTCTTTGAGCTTAAAATATTTCCTTACATCCACTGTTAACCCTTGCCAGTTGTCATCACTACCCATTCTTAGTGAATTATAACGATATACTACGTAAGTATAAAATCCATGCTGCGGGTTTTTCAAATTATGGCGGCTGTCGTATAGCACATTCAACGTTGGCCCTGCTGAAAGTGAGCGGTCATTAAAACCATAATTTTTATAATCATCTTCCCCGGGCGGAGGCTCAAGTATTGTTATCTCCCAACGATAATCTAAAGCATATCCTGCTCCTGCATAAAAGTCACGTACAATGCGCTTCAATACCGGTGCCCGTAGCAGCACATAGTAGTATTCCAGCTTAGTTACGTTCTCCACGGTGCTTTCACCACCCAGGTCATAGGTAAGCTGAGGGTAATGAAAATAAGTAAACTCTATAGGGAAGTTAAATCGATTTCCTTTACTCCAGTAATTCAACCATAATGGAAAAAATATTTGCCCCTTCATGGTGTAATTTGCTCTAAGATTAATTACAGAAAGGTTAACTGAATCAGGATCGTCAGAATAGAAAGAACCTGTCAGGGAAATGCCCCCGAAAAACTGTGTTGCCGGTGTATAGCCTAACGCAGGCAATATTGCCTTATATAGCTTTCCTTTCTGCTTTGCAACCGTATCGGGCTTGCCGAAGAAAGGATGAAAAAATTTACCTTTAAACAAATCACCGATATCCTTTTGTTTTTTAATGGAATCATTGGCCTGCAAAGCAGCACGCACACTATCAGGAATATTGTCAGATAAAGTATCAGCTTGTGAAAAAGCGCTCAGTGAAAACAATAAAAAAATAATAATAATCCTGCCACACATATATTAAAACCGACACCGGTAAAAGCGGATTTATTTTAAAAGATTAAAATATCATGCCAACGCCCATTTCCTGATGCTTACCGGTATTTTAGGCTAAAATGGATTGGCAAGAGCGGTAAAACCGTGTATGAAATTCTCCTGTTCATATGTTCGTCTTTGAATACAACCAGGTATGAGTTTGCGAATGGCAACATTAGTACATTCGTGGCTATTCATTATTCATAGATATGTCAGAAACCTCATCTAAAAAATTATCCCTGCTCGACAGTACCACGATCATCATGGGTTCCATGATAGGCTCGGGAATTTTCATTGTTTCAACGGATATAGCCAAGGACGTGCAAACACCGGGAATGCTTTTGATGGCATGGATTATCACGGGCATTATTACTGTGCTTGGCGCCCTGAGCTATGGCGAACTGGCTGCGATGATGCCAAAGGCGGGAGGACAATACATTTATTTGAAAGAAGCATTCAATCCGTTGTTTGGATTTTTATATGGCTGGACGCTTTTTTCCGTTATTCAGACGGGAACAATTGCAGCCGTCGCTATGGCCTTTGCCTTATTCACCGGAGTGTTTATACCGGGAATAAATACGAATGCCATTGCAACTCTTGGCCCCGTTAGCATTAATACGCAGCAGTTGATTGCTGCAGCTGTTATTGTACTGCTCACGCTTTATAATTACCGGAACGTGAAAGCAAGTGCTATGATGCAAAACATTTTCACCATCACCAAGGTAGCCGCTTTGCTGCTGTTAGTTGGTTTGGGATTATATTTCGGATTCACCACTCCCGGAAGTGCTGAACATTTTAAGCCTCTTTTCCCCAGCGTCATCACCCTTGCCACACTGGGTGTGTTTGGAGCTGCTATGACAGGGTCGCTCTTCTCCGCAGATGCATGGAACAATGTCACCTACACCGCCGGCGAAGTGAAAAACCCGCAGCGTAATCTTCCGCTATCGCTTTTCATGGGCACTTCTATTGTGCTGGTGCTTTATTTTCTTGCTAATATAGGATATATACAGGTGCTGGGCATGGACAAAATTGCTTCAGCTGATAATAAACGCCTTGGCGCTGTCATGATGGAAGCCATCTTTGGAGAGAATGGTAAATTCTTTATGGCCGCCATGATCATGGTTTCCACTTTTGGCTGCCTGAATGGATTGATCTTTACAGCAGGGCGCGTTTATTATGCTATGGCTAAAGACGGACTATTCTTTAAACAAGCAGGAACGCTTAATAAAAACGGTGTGCCGGCCAGGTCACTCACCATGCAATGCATCTGGGCATGCCTGCTTTGCTTTTCAGGCACCTATGGCAAGCTGCTGGACTATGTCATGTTTGCTGTCATGATTTTCTATGTGCTCACCGTAACGGGCTTATTCATTTTACGAATCAAAAAACCGGGTTGGGAAAGACCGTACAAAACATTTGGCTATCCGTTTCTGCCTGCCATATATATTGTTCTTGCATCCCTGGTGGTAGTAGTGATGTATATACATAAACCGGAATATTGCCAGCGCGGCCTCGTCATTATGCTTATAGGCATTCCCGTTTACCTGCTATTTAAAAAGTTTTCAGGAAAAGAAACCGGTAATTGACAGGCTATTTGAGCGGAAGATTTACCACGGCCCAGTATAAACCCACTTCCGAAACGACTTTATTAAAGCTGTCAAAGTCAAGCGGCTTAACTACATAGCTGTTCACTCCCAATTCGTAACATCTCTTTACATCAGGGCTTTCCTGGGAGGATGTGAAAACAGTAACCGGAATAGCTTTTGTGCGTTCATCGGCTCTTATTTTTTCGAGCACTTCTATTCCATCGATCTTAGGCATTTTTAAATCCAATAAAATCAATACAGGTAGGTTGGAAATATCCCTGTCTGCAAATTTTCCCCTTCCGAACAGGTAATCAAGCGCCTCCACTCCATCTTCAACATGCAACACCCTGTTTGAAAGGTGGCAATCTTTTAATCCGATGAGTGTCAATTTAGCATCTGCCGGATTATCTTCTACCAATAATATGTCCTGGATGTGAGCGATCATAAAGTCTAAATAGACATCAAAAAATTAATTATATGTATCCCTATACCCGACAAAGTTAGAAATGCTTTAATTAAATTCCTAATACTTTCTAAACGGCTTATTCAACCCATTGTATTTCAATTGGGAAGAGAGAAATAAAACTTAGCGCCTTCATTGAGTTTACTCTCCGCCCACACCTTGCCTCCGTGGCGTGAAATTATTTTTTGGACAATGGCAAGGCCAATGCCTGTGCCTGAAAACTCCGGCTGACTATGAAGCCGCTGAAACACGCCAAACAATTTATGGTAATACTGCATATCAAAACCCACACCGTTATCTTCTATATAATATACCGTTCGCCCGTTTTGGGGGAAAGAACCAATATGTACTTTTGGATTGGGATTATGCCCCGAATATTTAACTGCATTTGATATAAGGTTGATCAATACCTGGCGGAGCAAAACACTGTCGCCATTGGCATCGGGTAATTTATCTATAGTAATGCTATCCAATGAAATGCTTGTTTTCAACTCACCTCTTTCCAAGCCAATAATTTCTTTCACCGCATTTTCAACCAGGCTGTTCATATCAACCCTTGCCTTTTGAACTTCTTTCTTACCAAGCCTCGAAAACGCAAGAAGATCGTCTATTAGCTGACCCATTCGGGCCGCTTCACTGTTAATGGTTCGCAATGCATCTTTACCGTCGTCATCCAGCTTATCGGCGTACCGTTTGGTAACTAAATTAGAGAAACCGCTCACTGCGCGCAACGGTGCACGCATATCATGCGAAACTGAATAGGAGAAGGATTCCAGCTCCTTATTCGCTGCTTCCAATTCCCTGGTCCGTTCCTTTACGCGCTGCTCCATTTCATTATCACGCTTTTCAATCTGCTTAAGCATTTCGTTAAATGCCCCTGTTAAAGCACCTATTTCATCCTTGCCCTGGACAACAGCACGCTTTTTATAATCCCCGCTCTTAATGATGGATTGCATTACGTCATTAAGGTATAGCAATGGTTTGGTAATGAAACTTTGGGCAAAAATTGTAATTAAAAAAGAAAGGCCTACTACTATGGCCAACAATATTAATCCTATCTCCACCTCTTCCTGTATAATTTGATTCAAGGGAAGTAAATCAACCTGAATGCAGACCGTCCCTAATCGTTCATTGTCCTTAATAATAGAATTATAGCTAAAAAGGTAGCCGTCAGTAAAATTAAACTGTTGAGCTTTTGGAGGGGGCGGAGTAAAATAATGCGTCAAAGATCCTTCCTTCGTATAAGCTGCAAAAACATTTCCGCTTTTATCCAGGATTGTTGCATTAATAATGTCACTTTGCACCTCTAATTGTAAAAGCAATTTTTGAACTGCAGCACTGTCTGAAAATCGAAGGGCGGACACACTGCTTGAAGAAATAATTTGCCCGATGGTATTGGTACTCTTCACCTTTCGTTCCTTATATCCCCTGATATCGCTGTATATAAATGCAGAAAAGAAAAGCGCCACTACAATAAAAGAAATAAGCACCTGCATCAGTACCAGCTTATTCCTAATTGACAGATTAAAAAAGTTAAACATTGTTGCTATTGATTAACAATGATGGCATGTTGCAGTAATTCAGAGCTGACTTTTAATCCTGCATTGCTTATTGCTTTCAAATTAGCCTCAAACTTCAGCTTATTATCATGGATAACGAAATTGAAAGCCATGCCATCCTCAGCCATGCCATCTTCCTCTGCTACCGTTAAGGTGCCGGTATCAAGCCTATGCAATAAGGAACCAACAGAAAATGTGTTATTCCGTGATATAAATAATATGTTAGTAAACGTAATCTCCTCTGGACTTTTAAACTGACGAATTACCACTTTTTTGTCACCGACCTTTTTTGTCCGTGCTATTTCTGTAAGTGGTGCAACGATGGATGATTTGCCCAGAACACCAATGACAAATACATCTTCGTGATTGTAAGTGTTCCAGTTTATGTACTTAGTGAAATTATAAATGAAAACAGCCTTGAGGTTATACTCCTCCACTTCCGTATTTTGAACTTGCGTAAAAGCGGATAAAAAAAAGAAAAAACAACAATATATTATACGCCTCATACCATTCCGTCTTACCTCAGACTTAAAGAGTAAAAACAACTTTAAATAAAGAATTACGCCCCACCTGGTCAATCACCGTACTGGTTGCAATACCATCTGCTGTTCTGAAACCGGGATCAAGATATTTTACATCAAACAAGTTACGGATATTAATACTTGCACTAATATGATTATCAAACATCCTGGCTGTAGTAATCACAACGTTGGTTGTAAAATAACCATCTACATTTCCGTAAGGATCTGTTATCGGTGAAAGACGTTCTCCTACCCAATTGCCAATAAGGCTTACTGTAAACAAGTCCCTGGCATGAGCTGTAAGGCCTACATTGCCCTTCCAGGCCGCAACGTCAGGAATGTGGCGGGTAATGTTTGATATTAAATTAGTTCCTATAGCATCCTGGTAGGTAAGATTCACAAAACCTGAAAAATATTTTGAAAAGAGCATGTCAACCTTTCCTTCTACTCCATTAATGGTTTCAGAGGTTGGGTTCTTATTCGGATTAGCCGTAGGAAGATTAGGTATTGAAATGCAATCTGTCAGTTCGTTCCTGAACCCATTCACCTGCAATAGATACGTTTTAGAAATATTCCAGATAAAGTTCGCTTCATACGTTCTGATCCTCTCAACCTTCAGCTCTGAACCGGGAGGAGCTGCATAAATTTCACTATTGGTAGGAGCACGAAACGCACTGCCAAACATAAGCTTGACAGTGATTTTATCGCTGGGCTGACTCACAACGGCAACCCGGGGAGTTACACTGGACTTATAATAATTATCATAATCATATCGTCCTCCCAATGTAAAATCAGTTTTTCTCAGAAAGTTAGTGCTCAGCACATACTGCAGGTAGCTTCCAATATGATTCCTGATGTCATACTGCCGCGGCAGAAATGTTGAATTAAGATTGTACAACGTATCCCTTCCATCAAGCAGGTAGACCGTGGTTAAATCAGCGGTTATCTTGCTGGCGCCTTCCGACACATTGTCCTGGTAACCTTGCAGGCCGGCAGAGAAACGGTGCATTGTAGATAAGGTATAATCTCCTGTGAAATCCAACATGCACCGGTTGGAGTAGCTGCTATAAGGAACATACACCATGACTGTCGGACTGGTTGCTATATATACATAGGAATTATCCGCTATACCGGTTTCACGGTAAATCGCTCTACCCATGAGCTTTAATTTCTCACTCGCTGCATATTCTTCCTGCAGGTAATACGTGCGATAGAACGGGTTCTCCACACCGGGCTTTTCACCGCGAATATCATGAGCGGGGATGCCAACAATGCCGGTATTATAATTCCCCTGCGAAGGCAAACCAAAATACTGCGTACAGTTTTGAATGAAATTTCCCCAGCCCATAGGGGAATCATATACACGACCTGCCAGCGTTGTCTTTGATTTCCCTGCTTCATATGAAATAGAGCCATTAAATGAAAAAGCTTTATCCACAAAAGAAGCGCTGTATTGCGGATCTATATTGGTAAAGGCCGGCCCGTCAGTACTATATAAGGATCCCGAGGCAATGATTTCAAAGTTTGACTTCTTTGTGCCCAACATAATCGTCTCCAATGAAGAATTAAAGCTCCCAAACCCCTTCTGGTACTTCAACCCGTTTACTTCGCCGCCCTCTTTAGTAATTATGTTGATTACACCGCCATAGGCATCCGCTCCATACAAGGCAGAAGCTGGCCCCCATATTATTTCTATACGCTGCACATTGTGCAGGTTATAGGCAGGCCCTGCCATATCATTGCTGCCGATAATATTGTTCTCTACAACGCCATCAATCATCAGCAAGGCCCGAAGGTTTTCTGCACCGTACATGCCTCGGAAATAAATTAGCGTAGGGGCATATCCGTTCAAGTGGATCAAATCAATACCCGGAACATCACGCAAAGCATCTTGCAGCTGTTCGTACCCCCTTTCCTGTATTTGTTCTGCCGTAATGACGGTCATGGTGGAGGGAGCTTCTGTTATTTTCTGTTCCTTCCCTGAGGCAGTGATGACCTTTAGATTCACCAGGTCGTCCAGGCTCATCTCAGCCAATGTATTTACAACATTCGTATCTGCCTGGCCGAATACCGATGCTGAAATAAGCAATAAGAAAAAAAACAGGAATATTTTTTTTAACCTGCATGTATTGCGTGCAATCGGGGTATAAATTAACACCATATTATATATTTAAATTAATTAACATATATACAATTAGTTAATGCGTTTATAAAAGTGATAACAAATATATTTTCTTTCCCATAGTTTACAAAACCAACGCAAGAGTAGTCAAATCTTTGTCCCAAATAATGTCAGCAGGAAATTTTTAAAGACGGATGTGGTAAGGTAGGCTATCATATCACTTTTATGCAATTCCCAAGTTTAACCAGGAAGTCTTAGCCACAAGTGACTTTTCGACGACTTATCCATTTTAGCTTATAAAAAAGGGATTAAAGGGCTGTAATCTGAATTTAGCTACTCATTTTCAATCACGCCTTATTCACATCAAATTGACGATATTTTATTACCATTTATCGAAAAAAACTATTTTAAGTAAGAATGGCATGTTTTTTTACCTAATAATACAAACATTCCTTAAAATAATTTTTATGAAAAAAAATCAATTGCAGCAAAAACACATGGAACACCGCATCAAGGTGAAACTTGACTATAAAACCACTATAATCATCAATAAACTTTCCTCTTTAAAAATATGGAAAAGAAGGTATCCTGAGGCCTATATTGTTTCTTAAAACCAGATGATATAAATATGGACGGGGCGAACAATCTACAAAAAGGGTATTTATCTACGCAGAATATTCCTTTTGCAAGAATTCTCCTAAATCTTTAACTTTAAGGTGAAATTCTTTTTGATTGCGTTACAATAAATAATAAAAGGTATATATTTATAGAATAAGAGGGGTATGATTAATTGTATTATTGTAGACAACGACAAAAATTCACGAAAAAAAACGGAAGGGCTTGTGAGCCAGATTAAGCATCTCACTGTTCTTAAAGCATGCGCTAAAATATCAGAAGCCGGTGACATCTTTTCCAGGCAGCCAGTCGACATTCTGTTTTTCGAAATGACAGAAGCAAATTATAATGACCTGGAGATCCTTCATACGATTGAAGTTAAACCTCAGATTATTGTTACCGGTCATGCTAAGGAACTGGCCGAGCAGGCATTTGATGCTGATGCCGTCGATTTTATTTTAAAACCTGTTACTCTTCCGCGCGTGGTGAAGGCACTTACCAAAGCGCTCCAACTGAAAGGCGCACAGAAAAATGAAATCGCGCGTAACAGTTCTTCCATCTTCATCAAAGAAAAACAACGCCTCATAAAAGTGCCGTTTAAAGACATCTTTCTTGTAGAAGCACTTGCCGACTATGTTCATATATATACACCGGTAAAAAGGTATACCATACATGCCACGATGAAAAACATGGAAACCCGTTTACCCAAGCTTGACTTCGTGCGGGTGCACAAATCGTATATCGTCAGATTAGACCGCATTACGGAAGTTGCGAAGAAAGCTTTATCGGTGGAAAAGAAACCGATACCGGTCAGCAACACTTATAAGGATGAGCTGATCCGGCGGTTAAGAATAATTTAAGCTTGCAAATATGTATTTAAAGGGTATTCAGTCTTTCCATCAGCGCTTTTGAATGAGTGTTGCTCACAGGAATGATGTGCTTCCCGATAATGAGAGAAGAACCTTCTATGCTCGAAATCTTGTCAAGATTAATAATGTACGAGTTATGTATCCGCATAAAATCTCCTTCAGGCAATTTTTCCTGTAAGGATTTTAAAGTTGAATGTACCTCATAAACTGAGTCATCGGCATGAATATATGACTTATCGCCTTTTGATTCTATATACAATATATGATCCGCTGTGATTTTTACCAATTGAGACTTAACTTTAGCAAAAATATGATCCCTGTTTACCTGGCGAGATTTGGAATTTTCTAAGTTCTTTTTCGCCTTTAACACTGCTTTTAAAAAACGTTCTTCTGAAATTGGCTTAGCCAGAAAATCAGTAACATCATAATTAAAAGCGTCGGCAGCATATTTCTTTTCTGATGTCATCAGAATAATTTGCGGCTTGTGCGCATTGAGACATTCTATTAACTCCAGCCCGCTTATGCCCGGCATCATAACATCCAGGAAAACCAAATCAGCTTTGCTGGCTGATATAAAGTTTAACGCTTCTACGGCATTTGCTGCAGTTCCTCCTACGCTTAAGAAAGGAGTTTTTTTAACCATTTGTTCCACCTCCATACGGGTGATGTTATCATCGTCAACAATAAGGCAATTCATCATAGTAAATAGTATTATTTATCAAAAGTAAGAATAAATTCTCTCACACTATACAAAAAGAGTACCATATTTAAATTTAATTTCAGTAAATTTCGGATATTAATTAAACTGCATAAAACCCGCCGGGACCAGGATGCCGGAACTTTGTATATGAAGAACTTCATTTTCTTTCGATGGCTGAGAAATATTTCAATTGCAAAGAAGTTATACTTCACTGTGGGTATTATGGCGCTGCTGGTCATCATGGAACTTTTTACTCTTTGGTTTGCCATTAATACCCTTTCCTCGGTAAGAGCATATGTGGAAGGAGAAGGATTGTGGTCAAAAGCCCAGAAAGATGCTATCTATCAGCTTACCAAATATTACAGGACACATGATGAAAAAGACTACCAGGCATTTTTAATTTTTATGGCTGTGCCCCGCGGTGATCATAAAGCACGGCTCGAACTGATGAAGCAAAATCCGGATTGGGAAGTAGCGCGGCAGGGATTCCTGGAAGGACGAAATCATCCCAAGGATATAGATAAGATGATCACTTTGTTCCGTCGGTTTCACAATATATCCTATATAAATAAAGCCATTCGTATCTGGGGAGAGGCGGATCCTTATGCAGAGCAATTAATGGCTGTTGGTCAACACCTACATGCGGAAATGACTTCTGCGTCTCCGTCGCAAAATAAAATAGATGCCATCCTAACCCAGGTGGAACCGATCAATCAACAGGTCACGAAACTGGAAGATGAATTTTCATTCACTCTGGGTGAGGGATCCCGCTGGCTGGAAAACCTGATTTTAAAATTGCTCTTTGCTGTTGCATTGACAGTAGAAATAAGCGGGCTGTTATTGACCTTTTCAGTTAGCCGGGGAATTGCTAAGGGAATCAGGGAAATTGTGAGAGCTTCTAAATCAATCGCAAAAGGTGATTTTACCACAAGAGCTAAAGCCTATTCGCAGGATGAAATTGGTGTATTGGCTCAGTCATTCAACCTTATGGCAGATGATTTGAACAAACAGAAAGAAATACAGAATCATGCTGAAAGGGAATTAAAACAACAAAAGGAATTGTATGAAACACTGGTCAATGCACAGAGTGAAATGGGTGAAGGTGTGTCTATTACAGAAGGGGAAAAAATGATCTATGCAAACCCTGCTCTTTGCAAGATGTATGGATACTCAATGGAAGAAATTCTTGCCATGCCCTCCTTCATCAATCTGATTGCAAAGGAGGATAAAGAAAGAATGACGACGTTGGTAAAAGAACGACTCTCCGGAAACCATTTGTCCGACATGGGAGAAACTGCTGTCAGGACTAAAGATGGCAGAGTAATTAATATTGAATACTCCCTGAAGAGCATGCGCTCAGGAAATAAAACACAATTGGTTTCCATCATCCGGGATATTACAGAAAAGAAAAAGTCAGAAGAAAAATTCAAAGGCCTGCTGGAATCGGCTCCTGATGCCATGGTTATCATTAACAAAGAAGGTATCATCCAGCTTGTAAATGCACAGACAGAAAAATTATTTGAGTATGAACGAAGTGAGCTGCTGGGCAAACGTGTAGAGGTTTTAGTGCCAAATATGTTAAACGAAAACGATGAGGAGTCCTCCCCACATTATTTCCATGCTCCTTCTTCCCACATGGATATGGGTGCCGGATTAAATCTTCAAGGCAAGAAGAAAAGCGGAGCAGAGTTTCCTGTTGAGATAAGCTTGAGTCCTATGGAAACAGCGGATGGTCTGTTGGTATCAACAGCTATTCGCGACATCACCTATCGTAAAAAAGCCGAAGAAGAAATAAAACAGAAAACAGAAGAGCTGATGCGGTCCAATAAAGAGCTGGAGCATTTTGCATACGTTGCATCTCACGATCTGCAGGAGCCGCTGCGAACTGTTACCAGCTATGTGCAGCTGTTGCAAAAACGATATAAGGATAAGCTGACCGCTGAGTCCAATGAGTTTATCAACTTCGCTGTAGATGCAACAGCGCGAATGAGGGCGCTCATCAACGACCTTCTATCCTACTCCCGCGTCAGCACCCAGCAAAAGCAATTTGCAGATGTAAATATAAATGACATTGTAAAGAGTGTTTCCATGAGCTTAAAGCCAAGCATTGAAAAAACGCAAACCAGTTTGACTGTAGATGAACTGCCTGTTGTTCAGGCTGATGAAACACAAATGAGGCAACTTTTCCAAAACCTTATCGGTAATGCGATTAAATTCAAAAGTGATCGCAAACCTGAAATAAAAATTTCAGCCCGCAAAAAAGATAAGCAATACATATTTAGCGTAGAGGATAATGGTATCGGTATTGCAAAAGAATATGAAACTAAAATATTCCAGCTTTTTCAGCGGTTACATGACAGGGGAAAATACCCCGGTACCGGTATAGGACTGGCCATTTGTAAGAAAATTGTGGAATTGCATGGCGGCAAAATATGGATAGAAGAAAATGAACAAAAAGGAACAACCTTCTGTTTTACCTTAAAAAAGGGATAAAAAGAATGGGAAATACACCCTTTTTCAACCATTTTATCGAAAATATTAGGTACAGGCAATTCCAAGCAGTATGTTTGAATAAAGGAGCGGATGGGAATAATGAACCAACATTTCGGGCCTTAGTTTTAATAATCGATAGTTAACAGTAAGTTTTACCCGTTTTAAAGATTAAAAATGTCGGTAACTTCAGAAGCGCCTTTAGTAGATATCCTTTTGGTAGAAGATAACCCAGCTGACATCCGTCTTACGCAGGAAGCAATGAGGGAAAGCAGGCTTATTAATAAATTGAATGTGGTAATGGATGGGGTGGAAGCAATAGCATACTTAAGACAAGAAGGAAAATATGCGAATGCCACCCGGCCTGATATTGTCTTGCTTGATCTTAATCTTCCTAAAATGGATGGTCGTGAAGTGTTGGATACCATTAAAAATGATCCTGATTTAAAATCCATTCCCGTCGTTATTCTCACTACTTCAGAAGCGGAAACTGACATTTTAAAAAGCTATGATTCCCATGCTAATTGCTATATAGCAAAGCCTGTAGCGTTTGAGAAATTCGCAAAGGTGGTGAACCTGATCGAAAACTTCTGGTTTACCATTGTCAAGCTACCCACCATGAAAAATTAATGCTTAATTGAAAACAATCTCTATATATACCACAGCGTAACATGTCAACTAAAATAAAAATACTGCTCATAGAAGATAATCCGGCTGATGTAGGCCTGGTAACTATTTATATGGAAGAAGCTTTTCCGAATAAATATAGTCTTGTAAAGGCTGATTATTTATCAGAAGGCTTGAAGCATTTAACCACCCAGGTATTTGACGTAGTGCTGTGTGATTTAGCTTTGCCTGATAGTTATGGAATGGAGACTTTTGAAAAAGCGATGGCAGCCAGCCACGGCATACCCATTATTCTGCTTACCGGCCATGGAGATGAATCATTCGCTATCAATGCTGTTTCGCAGGGCGCTGCTGACTTCTTAAACAAAAACCAACTGGACAGCAACCTGCTGAGGCGCGCCATCATGTATGGTATAGAACGCAATAACCTGAGCAAACAGCTGTTGATTCATACCAAAAACCTGGAAGAAAGCGAAAGGAAATACCGCACGCTGTTTGAAGAATCAAATGACCCTATATATATAAGCTCCTACGGAGGCCGCTTTTTAGATTTTAACAAAGCTGCTGCGGAGCTTTTCGGATACACACGCGAAGAATTCGCAAAACTCAGCCTGAGTGATCTGTATTATTATCCGGAAGAAAAGAACCATATCAAAGAAGCGCTAAGAAAGAAAGGACGCCTCACAGACTATGAAGTGGTATTGCAAAAGAAAGACGGCACCCCGGTGATATGCCAGATCACAGCATCCCCTCATAAAAATGAAAATGACGAATTGCAGTCCCGTGGCATCATACGCGATGTCACCGCTCAAAAGAAAGTAGAAGAATTAAGAAGGGCTAAGGAAGTGGCAGAACAAACTTCCCTGGCGCGCCAGGAGTTTTTATCAGTTATGAGCCATGAGATTCGCACCCCTTTAAACACCATCTTTTTCACCGCTCACCTGCTGCAGGAAGAAAGTCCGACTGAAAAACAAAAAGAGCATCTTGATCTTCTTCAGTTTTCGGCCAACAACCTGTTATCCCTGATTAACAACATCCTTGATTTTTCCAAAATAGAATCCGGAAAAATTAAACTGGAAAGCATTAACTTCAATTTTCACGACCTCATCAACCGCATTACCGAATCCTTCTCTCATAATGTGAATGAGAAACAGTTGAAGTTAAATGTGGATATGGAAAATAAAATTCCTGCAGTATTAAAGGGAGATCCTACCCGCCTCACCCAGGTGTTGAACAACCTACTGCACAATGCCATTAAGTTCACGAATGAAGGCCAGGTAAGCCTGCACATTGAAAAGCTGTCAGGAAAAAACAACGAAGTAGAATTGCTGTTTGAAATTTCTGATACCGGCATCGGCATAGAAAGCGAGCGGATGGAAGAAATCTTTGACAGCTTCACCCAGGCACGCCCTTCCATCACCCGCCAGTTTGGCGGCACAGGACTGGGGCTAACCATTTGTAAAAAGCTGGTCAAGATCATGGGTGGTGACATAAAGGTAGAAAGTGAACTTGGAAAAGGTTCCAGCTTTTTCTTTAACCTTCCTTTACAGGTAGGAGCTGAAGATAAAATAAACATCCCTGACATCACCCGCGAAAGCAACTCCGTGCTAAAGGGGATAAAAATACTGCTCACAGAAGACAACCTTACTAACAGAATGCTGGCAGAAAAGTTTCTGAAGCGCTGGGGTGCACAGGTGGAATCAGCAGGTAACGGAGAAGAAGCCATTGAGCAGCTGAAGGATAAAAAATTTGATCTTGTACTGATGGACATTCAAATGCCTGTGATGGATGGGTATGAAGCAAATGCAAGAATCCGTAAGATGGGCTTTACCCATGAAGACCTTCCTGTAATTGCCCTTACAGCGTTTGCCATGGAAGGTGATAAAATAAAAGCTTACGAGTCCGGCATGGATGATTATATCACCAAACCCATTGATCCGTATGAACTATACAGGAAGGTGATAAAGAATGTCAGTCATAAGCTGGCGAAAAAGGATCTTCCACAGGTGGAATCTGAAGAAACGAATGAGGTCATCCATCTGTCTTCGTTAGTGGAATCTTTTAAGGACGATCCCGCATTTGTAAATGATTACCTCCACACCTTTGAAAGAGAATTTTCAGAGCTGCCCGTGCAGGCCATCATGCTTTCAAAGCTCCGTGATTCAAAAGCCCTGGCAGAGCTGATCCATAAAATAAATCCTTCCATCCGACGGTTTGAAAACACCGAGCTGCTTACACAGCTAAATGAATTAAGAGACCTTACCTCCGATAAGGATACAAAAGATGCGGAGCTTACCCGGGTGGGAAAAAAAATTCAGCATTCCTGTGATGAACTGCTGGAATCTATTTACGCCATCAAATCAACCTACGTCTAATGTATAGACAGCCACAGATGCACAGGTTCATTAAAAATGAAAATGTAATCAGCGAACCGGAGGATATGCTTTAGTAACCCCAAAGTATCTTACACCTTACTCTCCTGCTGTTTCTTCTTCACCAGCACGCTGACACGGTAGAGCAAGAGGATGCTTACCAGCGACACCACTACCATGAGGTAGCCCACTGTATTATAGTGTTCCAGCGGGCTGAATTTATCCTGCTGCACCACGATCATACCTCCGACGGCGGCAGCCACGCCGCCCGCCACCTGCTGCACGGATGAATTGATGCTCATGAAGGCGCCCCTATCCTGCATATCAGGAATGGCTGTGGTGAGCGCGCCGGAGGGCACCATGCGGCTCAGGATGCCCATCATCATCAGCACATTGAAAATTAATACTTCCCAAAAAGGAGTAACAGAAAGGTTGGTATATATAACCACTATGGCCATCATAAACGCTGTAGCCACAGCGAAAATGGTGAACTTGTCAAACTTATCGCTCAGCTTACCTGCCAACGGCAGCACAATGAGCGAAGTGCAGCCTGACACCATGAATAGCATGGGTAATTGCTCTTGGGTAATCTTCAGGTTGTTAATGGCAAAGGCTGCTCCGAAAGGCATCATCATAAAGCCGCCGATGGAAAGCAATGTAGTGGCCAGGAATCCGATACGGTAATTGCGTTTAGCAAACGTATGCCAAAGGTGGCTGAGCGGGCTGCGGTCCAGCTGTTTGGCAAGGTGAGCGGTGACGGGCTTAAGCCTGAACACCATCAGCAGCACTGTTAGTGCTGACACCGCTGCAACCATCACAAAGGGAGCGCGCCAACCCCAATGGTTAGCAAGGTAAAGACCAATAGGAATGCCCAGCACCTGGCTTGCACCGAAGCCCATCTGCACAAAGCCCATCACACGGCCGCGGTGATGAATGTCAAACAGGTCGGTGATAATGGCCATGGCGATGGATCCGATGACGCCGCCGAATAAACCTGTAACAATGCGGGCTGCAAGCAGCATCTCATAGGAATTGGCTAAGCTGCAAAGCACTGTGCCGGCAATAAATCCTATATAGAAGAAGAGCAATAGCTTCTTTCGGTCAAACCTGTCGGCAAAGCCTGCTGTTAAAAAACCTGCAAAGCCGGCAGCAAATGCATATACGGAAACAGCAGCGCCAAACTGTGAAGGCTTCATGTTGAAGGATTTCATCAGTATATCTCCCATGGGACTCATAATCATGAAATCAAGCACCACAGAAAACATAGTAATGGCCAGGATGGCAATAACGAACTTTTGGTAAGAAGTAAATGGTACGGAGGCGGTGTCTTTAGGCATACGATTAAATGAATTGCAAAAGTATCGCTTAATTTCCGTCATGGTTTAAGTTACGGCTGACCAAACTTTGTCTTGCGTGAAAAAGATGAACGCCCGCTTTTGAACGTTCCTGACCGCGAAATTCCCCAATGAGTGATTGTAATTACCCACTATATTTTCAAAAGAAGCATAAAATAAAGCTTCCCATTGTTGTTTGTGCATTTTCATTTTGGCATACTTCTTCCAATGGCCTAACCAACAACTTTCAAACTTAAAATTTACAAACTATGAAATCTCAGACAAACAATTCCGAAATCAAAAACAATAAGAAATCTTCCTTTACCTTACCTGAAGCACGTTCCATTGGAAGCAACCGTAAGGTATTTTCAAAAAATGGCAGAACGAACTACAGTTCCTTTGTTTTATTTCGTTAAACACTTAAAAACATAAAAATTATGAATACCCAATTGATACACGTACTGCTTGCAGACGACGACATAGAAGACCGTCTGCTTTTTAAAGAAGCATTAAAAGATTTACCCATCAGTACATCCTTTGAAACGGTGTATGATGGAGTGTTCCTTATGGATTATCTGCGGGAAAACCAAGATCACCTTCCCGATGTGCTTTTTCTTGATTTGAATATGCCTCGTAAAAGCGGCTTTGAATGCCTTGCAGAAATACAGCAGGATGCAACACTCAGCCAGATCCCTACCATTATTTATACAAGCAACCGTCCACCGGATGGCTGCGAGCACGACGAAATAAACATGATGTTCAAGCTGGATGGGCATTACTACATACAAAAGCCTGCTGACTTTAATGAATTGCAACAAGTCATTTTGGGTGCCTTGGCCATTGTATCTCTGAAAAAAAAGGCGGAAGAAGTAGTATAATTTTTTATTATGGGGTCTTACATAACGCCTTCAAGGCTTCGGGATTGTTAGCTTCCTGTTCATAATTCACCCGCATGATACATCGGGCAAGGGTTTGCTCTTTCTATTTTTGAAAAGACAAACACCGGAGTTATGATGAAAAAAGATTTTGCCTTCAGCCTTGACACTATGCTTTCTCACGACAAGGAGCTTACTGCCTGTTGCACTGCATTTGAACAACATGTTATTCAATTACTTGAAACGGAAAAATTTGCGTTAAGCGCTGACTGGTATAACCTGAAATTTGAGGATTTCATCAAAACAGCATCCCTTGGCCCTCTAACTCCATCCAGGCTGGAAGCGCTGGAGGCGAGTTTTACCTATGCTGCTTCAGAAGCCTTAGAACTTAAAAAGTTGATGGAAGCAACGGATAAACACATGAACCATCTTTTGCATGAACAGATGGAAGAAGAGGCAGCAGAGGAAAAGCTAGATGATAAGGTGCTATCAAACCTTCAAAAGAAGCGCGCTGCCATTTTTAAGAAAAGGCAGGAAGATCAAAAGCGAGTGAAGTAAGAAAGCCGGCCCCCGGGCTTTACTGCGTTAAAACAGTTTTTATATTGTATAGTTAATAAGAAGTTGATCTGCCGTTTCAGATCACTTCATCGAAATCATCGTGGAGAGCGTACGTGTGTAGCTTATTTTTACTATGCACTAACTCCCTTATGACGATGATTAAAAAAATTACTCCTGCTTTACTATCTATCCTGTTCTCTTTATCGCTGGTTACTGTAAATCCGGCATATGGCGTGACTCTGCCGCCCGGCTTCAGCCGGGTACTGGTGAGCAAAGGCATTGTGAAGCCCACAGTGATGGTCTTTGCACCGGACGGACGATTGTTTGTTGCACAGCAAACGGGACAACTTCGCATCATTAAAAACGGAACGCTGCTGGCTCGGCCTTTCATTACTTTATCGGTAAACTCTTCCGGTGAACGCGGCCTGCTAGGCATCGCTTTTGATCCTGCTTTTACAACCAATCATTATATATACCTTTATCATACCCTTTCCTCTGCTGCCAATAACCGCATCAGCAGGTACACGGCCAGCGCTGACACGGTAGTACCGGGCAGTGAGGTGGTTGTGCTTAATCTGGATCCCCTGAGCAGCGCAACGAATCATAACGGCGGCACGATAGCGTTTGGACCGGATGGAAAGCTGTATGTGGGCGTGGGTGAAAATGCGAATGGCCCGAACGCACAGGATACTACTACTACGCTCGGAAAAATACTGCGCATCAACAGCGATGGCACCGTACCTGCCGGTAACCCTTTTCCCATAGGAAACGCAGCGAAACAGCGCATATGGGAATATGGCATGCGGAATCCATACACGCTTACCTTTCAGCCGGGCACAGGCCGGCTTTTTGTAAATGATGTGGGGCAAAACACATGGGAAGAAATTAATGACTGCACCACGGGTGGGCATAATTACGGTTGGCCGAATGCAGAGGGATCAAGCACTAACAGCGCCTATACCAACCCTGTATATGCTTATCAGCATGGCTCAGGACCAAGCCTGGGCTGCGCCATTACAGGCGGCACATTTTTTAATCCAACAGCCACCAATTATCCTTCCGCTTACACAGGCAGCTACTTTTATATAGACTTCTGCGGTGACTGGATTGACATGTTGACGCTTAGTGGCACTACCGTAACACATGCTGTCTTTGGCAGTAACATCGGCGGTTCCCCGGTGTCTATTGTCACGGGCCCCGAAGGAAATCTTTATTTCATATCGCGCGATGACAGCGCCGTATATAAAATTCTTTATGCAGCGCCTTATGTGCTTGCACCGGTGGCTGATGCACAGGTGCATAACAAGGCTGACGTGAACAAGAATTTCGGAAGCAATCCAGCCCTCACCGTTCGTAAATCCTCGGATGCTAACGGCACCTATCTCAGCTATCTCCGCTTTGATATTTCCTCCTTGCCTGTCAACAGCGCTTCAGTGAAGCTGCGCCTTTATGGGCAGGTGAATAACAACCGGACAAAGCAGATCATTACACAGGTCTTCAACGTGACTTCACAAACATGGGGCGAAAGCACCATCACCTTTGCCAACAAGCCTGCAGCAGAAACAACCGTACTTGCATCCAAAACCATTGCCGGAACAGCACTTAAGTATTATGAATTTGATGTGACAGCCCACATCAACAGCCTGAGAAGTGCAGGTGCAACATCGGTATCATTCATGCTTGCAACTTCAACCACCACCAACAGCAGCAGGGTGGTTTTTAATTCAAAAGAAGCCGCATCCAATCCGCCACAGCTGGTTGCAACTCAAAGCAGCGCACGGATGAGCAGTGCAGATGAAAGCGATCGTATCCCGGTCACAGTGGCATCCTTATCCTTACCTGTTTATCCTAATCCTGCGGGAGAGCGGCTCCACGTCGGGCCTGTGCAGGGTTTGGCAGGAAAGACCCTCCGGGTTATCGACATTAACGGAAGGCTCATACAGGAAGATGTGCTTACCGGGGAACCGGAACAAGCCATTTCCACTGCAGGCTTACAAGAAGGAATATACTTTTTAATCCTCGATGCCGGGGATAATATATATACCCAGCGGGTGGTGATTAAAAAATAAGGTTCAAAGCTTAAGGTTGGAACACTTTAAACGCACGGCTTACTGATTTTGCGCTACCTCTATTTTAGTCTGACTTTTTACCAGGTGCGGTAAATTTCACGGGAGCCTGTGAGATACATGTCCGTATAGTTCTTCATTTTCTCCATGGCTTCCTTCATTTCCGGTGTGGGATTCATGTATGCTTCGTTTGCTTTTTCCCAACCGGCAAGGTTATCGTACCAGCTCGCCATGATGACACGGTTATATTGGCCCGTGACATCGGTCATGATGCTTACGTTTTTTTCATTAGCCATGGCTTCCTTAAACATCTTGGCAAGCTTGGAAGCGTTGCCGGGCTTGCAGATAAATATGTCGTGAACAATGATCATAAAATTAGGTTTTTAGTTGTTGATTAATGAGTTTCTAATTATTAATCCAAAATTACGATTTTATTTTCAGCAGGAAAGGAGTGATGGCCAGTACATGGCTGTAATGCAAAGCGACGGCAAGCAGCACGAGAGAATGGCCTTTATTTTTTCCTGCCTTTTTCTTCTTTTTCTTCTTCCTCATCAGTTTCGAGGTGGAACTTGTGCATGAAGCGATGGACGATGGGGGAAATGAGTATGGCCACGGTGCCGATGAAGGTGACGCCGGAGAAGAGCGCATAAAAAGAAGCGAAGTATTTGGCAGCATCGGTGGGCATGGTATCAACGGGGCCCATGCCGCTGAGTATCATGCTTGCATTTAAGACGGCATCGGCCAGGGGCAGGTGGGCCAGGGTTATATATCCTGCAACGCCGACGAGAAGGGAAATAAAGAGGATGGTGCTGGCAAAGAGAAAGTTGGAGAGTAGCCTTTTATAAAACTTTTTGACGGGGAGGAGCGGCTTTGCTTTAGACTCGAAGACAAACGGAGCGATGAGAAGTTTATTTTTCATGGTGAAGAGTTAGAAAAAAAGCATGCTGACAAAGACAGCGGTAATGATGCAGACCAGATCAACGAGTAGCATGATGCCGAGTGTGTACCGGGTTTCCTTCACGGCTACGGAACCAAAATAAAGAGCCACCACATAAAACGTTGTTTCAGCAGCACCCTGGAAAAGACAGGACAGCTGGCCTGTTAGGCTGTCTGGGCCGAAGGTTTTCATAGCATCGAGCATGAAGCCGCGCGAGCCGCCGGCGCTGAAGGGACGCATGAGGGCAACGGGGATGGCATTGGTGATCTGGCTGTCCACATGGAAAAGATTCATGACGGCAGTAATGCCGCTCATGACAATGTTCATCAGGCCTGAATTGCGGAAGATACACAACGCCACCAGCATGGCAATCATGTAAGGTAGAACGCGTAAGCCTGTGGTAAAGCCATCTTTGGCGCCGTTGACAAAGGAGTCGAAGATATTGGTATTGTTTTTCCTGAACACTTTTTCGTGGAGGATAGAGTAAATCACAATCAGGCCGATAATGAGCAGCAGCGTTCCATTGCTCAGGTTGCCGGTGAAATGAATTTTGGAGATGACGTTGAGCCCGCTGATGATATAGAGCAAGAGGCCAATGACAATGCTGATGCCGGCTACAAATAAAAGGACAACCCCGTTGAGGAGGTTAATTCTTTGTTTGATGCTGACAAAAATTAAGGCAGCCAGTGTTCCGACAAAGGAGGTGATGATTGTGGGCAGCATGATATCTGCCGGGTTGGCTGCTCCCTGCGCAGCGCGGTAACCGATTATGGACGTCGGTATAAGCGTAAGACCTGCAGCATGCAGGCAGAGGAACATGATCTGGCTATTGCTTGCACGGCTTTTGTTTTCATTGCTTTCCTGCATGCTCTCCATGGCTTTCAAACCGAAGGGTGTTGCTGCATTGTCAAGGCCTAGGAAATTAGCCGCGAAGTTCATGGTCATGAATCCGAAGGCGGGATGGCCTGCAGGCAGGTCAGGAAATATCCTTACAAAGAAAGGCGTCAGCCTCCTGGCCAATTTTGTAAGCGCATTGGAATCACTGAGCAAATGTAGCAGTCCACAGAAGAAGGTTAGGTAACCGATGAGGGGCAGCCAGAGGTCCATGATGGTGTTTTTGCAGGTGAGGAAGATACCGTCGGCTTGCTGACGGCCTGCATAGATGCCGACAACGCCTTTGTCAGACATTTTATACAGCGTATCGCCGTGCTGCACTCCATCGGCTTTACCTGCCACTAAAGCAGCGTAAAAGGCCGTATCTGCCTGGTATTGCACGGCATCGTACTCTGCCACCAGCACAGGATCGCTTTGTGCGCCATTAACCACGTTGGTGACGGTATATATACGGCCTGTGCCAAGCATATAAAACACGTAGAGAATGCTTAGTGCAATAATGAAAGACCAAAACCGGCTTAGTACCATTTGGGGAATAGGTAATTAAGGTAATTGGGTAATTAGGGGTGCCACCTGAACTTCTTTCGGCTAAGAAAGGCAATGGTAGTAAAAGAAATGAAGGAGATTAGGAAAATTTGTGAACCTGTGGGGTTTAATAAAACAGCCTTAAAAAATTTATCACAGAGACACTAATTCACAGTGTCATATTTCTCTGTGTCTAAGTGTCTCTGTGGTAAAATTTGTGATCTAAGATTTATCCTCTTCCAAGTTATCATGATCATCGCCACCGAGGCTGTAGTAATTATTCTCTTCGTCTTCGCTGCCAATCACCTCCTGCTCATCATCCAGCTCTGCGCCCGGCACATCCAGGTCGCTGCCGCTGACATCGTCTTTAAAATTCTTTTCATTCATAGCATCAGGATTGACATTCGGCGTCTTTTTCTTTTTTGGATTTTCAGGATCTATGTCCTTTTCCTCTTTCTCCCTGCTGTATATATCTTCAGAAGCAGGATAAGCCGGATAACCGGGATATTTTTTATTCTTTTTCATAGCTATTCAATGATACTATAAAGTTAATACACATCACGTGCAAATACGGCATTATTCGATGAAACAATTGAAACACTACAATTTATACCTTTGCATACCCTATGGCTCAATCTAATACCCCTTCCATGATTCCGGGTTTGCTTTCAATGAAATGCCCGCAATGCCGGTCGGGTAAAGTATTTAAAGATTCCAATCCCTATCATCTTAAAAACATGGGCGAAATGCATCCCCTCTGCCCTGTTTGCGGACTTAACTTCAGACCGGAACCGGGATTTTATTTTGGCGGCGCCATCATTAGCTACCCCATCATGGTAATATATAACCTGCTGGTGGCTGTTGCTTTCTATTTGATTGTCGGTGACATTTTCAATCACGTGTTCACCGTATTACTCACCATGACCATAGCCACAGTAATTATTTCTCCGGTAATATTCCGCTACTCCCGCATTATCTTTTTATATGCAGTGGTGCGTTTCAACAAAGCTGCTTCTGCAATACGCCGTTCAAAGGAGCAGATGTAAAAGGGAGCTATAACCTTAGTCGGCCATTTCATGCGCGGCCTTTTCATTGATCCTTGTTTCAGCCACTTCTGTTAGTGTTAAATCGGCGCCTTTTTCTTCAAGCAGGGTTTCTTCCAGCAACTGGGCGCAGGTAGGCAGGTTTAGCACTTCTGCAAAGGTCCGCAAGGTGCCATAGGAAGCAATTTCATAGTGCTCTATTTTTTGAGCAGCAGAGATAATGGCTGCATCACGCATGGCACCTTCATCTGCCTCCTTCATCAGTTCTTCCGCTTCCTTTATCAACCCGGCCATAGCTTCACATTTTTTAGCCACGGCTTTTTTATTGATAAGATTAAAGACAGTTTCCAGTCGGGCTATTTGGCCATTGGTTTCGCTTAAATGATGCTCAAACGCTTCAATCAATTTTTGCGAAGTTGACTTCTTAATCATTTTTGGGATAGCCTTGGTAAGCGCTTTTTCAGCCCAATAGATATCCTTCAATTCATCTTCAAACAACTTTTCAAGTTGTGATGATTCCATACCTGCACCGGTATCCTGCATTTCAGCTTTCCTTGGATTATTACTCTTGGGGGAGCTATGGCGTGCACCATTCGTTGATTTCTTTGTCATAATACTCTGGGTTTTAAAATAATTTATTCTAATAAGCCAAATAACGTGCCATGAGCCTGTTATTACTTCATCAGTAGCTACAGGGAGTAAGGCAGGTCAGTGTTATGAACATAGTGTAATGAATTCCCCTTCTGAAGGAAGGAAACAACCACTAATTATGTATTTTAACCATGAATACAGGTGGCATGATTTTTAAACATTCACAGTGTATCATTAACATTTATACTATGAATATTAAGAGAATTTTCGGAACGCTTCTTTTGCTAATGGGCATCGGAGGCCTTATATATGCCGCAGTATTATTTTCCCACACAGGAGGCGGAAATCATGACATGCGCTCACTTGTGATCTTCGGAGTGCTGGGTGTTCTTTTTTTCTTTGGGGGCCTTGGATTGGTACGCACCACAAAAGACGTAGCGGAATAGGAGAGCTCGCCGGTTGATGCAAGGCGCCTGCGGTTACTTATGGTAGGTGCCTCCGGAGTCCACGTACTTTTTCACCTGCCCCAGCGCATCTTTCACGCCACCCTTTTTAAACATGTTCTCTACAAAATCGGGAACGCTTTTAAAGGAAACCGTGCTGCCATAACGTGCCAGCGTCTTTCCCTTTCCGTAAGGATAGAATTGCCAATATCCGTTTAGTGCAGTTAGGTCATTGTCCTTATAACCCGGGTCAAGCGACCAATGAATGTATTTATTGGCAGGATCATAGTATTGAAGAACGCCATATGTAAAGTTTGCCAATGCATTACCGACAGTATGCACCTGAACAGCCTTGGTGGGAGATTGGCTGATCACCTTGATCTCCTTGCATTCCTTAATGTAATTAGTCTGGTCCTCTGTACGGGAAAGTAATTTCCACGTTGTTTCAGGAGCAGCATTGAAGACAAGGGCAGCTTCTATCAGTGAATTACCATCACCTTTGCCGTCGTTCAGCAGCACCACTTCACCCTTAGCTATTTCCTGCTGTTGCGCAGCAGATAAGCCTTTCAGGCCGTTGTTGCCAAAATCTTTTTTTTGTGCATGGCTGTTGAATGCACATAAAATGCCTATTGTGTAGAGAAGAAAAGTTTTCATAGTCGTTGAGAAATTATGAAGATATAGGAAAAAATCATGCCGTTGTTCATAAGGCGCGGGAAGGCCTTTCCGGTAGATATGTTTTTTTGTAAAATTTTAAGGATTGCTGCTAAAACTACATGAATTCTTCGCTAAATATCGTCAGTCTTTCGCACAAGATCAACTATCTTTCGCACAAGATCAACGATTCTTCGTACAAAATCGACAGTCTTTGGCGAACCATTGACGATTCTTCGCACAAAATCGTTAGTCTTTGGCGAAACATCAACGATCTTTCGCATGAAATCGTCAGTCTTTGGCGAAACACCGGCGATCTTTCGCATTAAATCGTTAGTCCTTCTCACAAGATCAACGATCCTTCGCACAAAATCATCAGTCTTGGGCGAAACACCGGTGATCTTTCGCATCAAATCGTCGGTGTTTCGCTTAAATTGATGCATACGTTAATGTTTTGCTAACTAACCTTCTGTTAACCGACTGCCATAGAAGGGCTCTCTATTTTTGGGATAACAGTTTTTATGAAGGTTTTTACCCACACTCTTCTATTCATTCTTGCTTTTTGCTGCATCAGCTCTTTTCTTTTTGCACAGGGACAGGTGTCTTGTAAGATTATTGATAACAGTCAAAAGCCTGTGCCCTATGCTGCTGTTGCTTTGCTAAATGAAAAAGATTCCTCACTTGTTAAATCTACCCTTACGGATACTGCAGGCAACGCTGTCATCAGTGTCGTAAATGCAGGCGAGTATTACCTGGCTGTGAACATGGTGGGGTATACAAACTACACCTCTTCTCCTTTTGAAATGAATGCATTGCAGTCAACTGTTGATGTGGGAACAGTAGAGCTGCAGCCTTCTTCCGTTTCATTAAACGAAGTGGAGATCACTTACAAGAAACCTTTCATAGAAACGAAGGTGGACAGAACCGTGGTGAATGTGGAAGGCAGCGCTGTCAGTGCAGGTTCCTCCGTTTTAGAGGTATTGATGAAATCACCGGGAGTGTTGGTGAGCAACGAGGACAACATCAGCATGAACGGCAAGCAAGGGGTGATTGTGATGATTGATGACAAGCCCACCCTGGTGAAAGGGAAGGACCTTGCCGATATGCTCAGGGGCATGCCTTCGGAAACCGTTGAAAAGATTGAGCTTATCACCAACCCATCTGCAAAGTACGATGCACAGGGCAATGCAGGCATCATCAACATCAAAACGAAGAAGGACAAACGCCTCGGGACAAACGGATCCGTGAATGCATCGTACGGACAGGGAAAGTATGCGAAAGCAAATACAGGTATTAACGTTAATAACCGCACAAAGAATTTCAATCTCTTCGGAAGCTATAACTACGGTTACCGCTATGCCTTTGCCGACCTTAGCCTGGAGAGAAAATTTTATACCGACAATGTCTTTGCCGGCGCCTATATACAGAACAATTATTTCACCAGCCCTTACCATACCCATTCGGGCAAGGCCGGTGTTGACTGGTATGTGTCGCCAAAAACAGTTGTTGGTGTTGTGCTGACAGACATCTTTGTGGATCACAACACCTACAGCAACAGCACATCAGAAGTGTACAACGATCAGAATATATACACCGGTTATTTCACGACGGACAATTTCAGCACCAACAAGCTGAACAATTACGCCATTATTGGAAACTTTAAAACGACATTCGATTCTACGGGCCGATCGCTTTCCGGTGACCTGGACTATGCCCGGTATGATCACACCACCACGCAGGACATCATTACCACCTACTATACAGCGGCGGGAAATGTTTATCAACCCGAGTACCTGCTCTACGGAACGCTGAACGGTAAGCTGGACATCAAGTCAGCAAAGGTAGATTACACCCAGCCCCTTGCTGACGGCACGCTGGAAGCAGGCCTTAAAGCCAGCGAAGTGAATGCAGACAATGATCTTGCCTTCTACGACAGAAGCAATCCCGAACAGGTATACGACACTACGAAAAGTAACCACTTCCTGTATACAGAAGATATAGCAGCAGCGTATATAAGCTATAGGAAAGAGACAAAAGCATGGAATTACCAGTTAGGCCTGCGCGGGGAGATGACGCACAATGAGGGAAAGCAGGTAGTGTTGAATAAAACGTTTACGAATGATTACTTCCTGCTTTTCCCTACCCTCTTCATTCAAAAAACGATTTCCCCTGATCATCAGCTTGGCTTATCCATCAGCAGGCGCATTGACAGGCCGGATTATCGTCAGCTAAACCCTTTCAAGTATTTCCTTGATCCCAGCACCTACATGGAAGGCAATCCTTATTTAAAGCCACAGATCAGCTGGAACTATGAGCTGTCAGAAACATTTAAGAACAACATCATCGTCAAGCTCGGCTATAGCAGAACGACTGACAACATCACAGAAGTATTAGGCCCCAGCCCTACTGAAAGGAAAATTACCATTCAAACTGCGGTCAACCTTTCCACGACGGAATACTATTCACTGAACATTGCGCTGCCTGTGCAGATAACCAAATGGTGGAATATGCAGAACAACATTGGTTCATATTACGGTTACTATACAGGCAACATTGCCAATACAAGCCTCAGCAAAGGCAATGTCGTGCTGGATGTGAACATGAATAACAACTTTACCCTGGGTGAAAATACCAGCGCCGAACTGAATGCAAACTATCATACACAGGAAGTATATGCATACATGACGATTCAGCCTATTCAATTTATCTCTATCGGCTTTCAACAAAATGTGATGCGCAAGCAGTTGAATATTAAATTCAATGTCAGCGACATTTTCTATTCACAACGGGATGCCGGTAACTCGCACTTTAACACCTACGATGAAAACTTCATTGTGCGGCGCGATACGCGCGTTGCAACCTTAGCCCTTACATGGCACTTTGGCAGCAACACCGTTACAGAACACCGAAAAACAGGCGGTGCTGAAGAAGAAAAGAACAGAGCCCGCCAAGGCGAGCGTTAGTCATTGCGAGGTACGAAGCAATCCTGAAATTCTACTACCAGGTTTTCCAACCTGACAGTATATGAAACTGAAAAATATTTCACCCTGCACCGTTCGTTTTTATTCCTTCACAAATCTCTCCACCGCTTGCCCTTCCTTCCATTGCAATTGCAGAAAATAGATCCCGGCTTTGAGAGCAGAAACATCCGTTGTGAAGCGTCCATTTGATCCATGGAAGACAGAAGTTAATTTTTGGCCAAGCACATCCATAATAAAAATAGTCGGAATTTCATTTTCAGGAACAGGAGCATGCATGGTAAGCAAGCCGGATGCAGGATTAGGATATATATATACTGCCTTTCTTATGCGGTAGCTGCAGCGGCATCACTTCTGTAACCACATTGGATGTCGTATCGCAATACTTTCTTTTTCATAATAGTTCAATATTGGGTGAAGATAGGATTTCGTTTTGATGTTAAGGATTGCTGCGTCCCTCGCAATGACAGTACTTATGAAGATGACAAAAACAAAAACGCCCCGCATTGCTGCAGGGCGTTTTTATACAAACTTTCGAAAGCTTACTTCTCCAGCACTTCCGATTCTTCTTTCTTGGAAGCCATGAGGAGATCGTATTCTTCCTGAGAACCTACGATGAGCTTTTCGTACTCGCGTAATCCTGTGCCGGCCGGTATTAAGTGACCAACGATTACGTTTTCCTTCAAGCCTTCGAGGCCGTCTATCTTGCCGTTGATGGCTGCTTCGTTGAGTACCTTCGTCGTTTCCTGGAAGGATGCAGCAGAGATCCAGCTCTTGGTATGCAGAGAAGCCTGTGTGATACCCTGCAGCAGCGGTGAGGATGTTGCAGAGATGGCATCGCGGCCTTCAATCTGCTTCATATCACGGCGCTTCAAGGAAGAGTTATCTTCACGAAACTTACGCAGTGTGATGATCTGTCCTGCCTTGAGGTCAGTAGAATCACCCGGATCCACAACAACTACTTTATCAAGCATCTTGTCGTTTTCTGCCAGGAATTCGAAACGGTCAACCGCTTCTCTTTCGAGGAAAGAAGTATCACCCGGATCTTCGATGACTACTTTCTTCATCATCTGGCGAACAATCACTTCAAAGTGCTTGTCGTTGATCTTTACACCCTGTAAACGGTACACTTCCTGTACTTCGTTAACGAGGTATTCCTGAACCATGGCCGGTCCTTTGATAGCGAGGATGTCAGAAGGCGTGATAGCACCGTCAGAAAGCGGCGTGCCTGCTTTCACGAAGTCATTGTCCTGAACCAGAATGTGCTTGGAAAGCTGAACGAGGTATTTCTTGATTTCACCATCACGCGAGGTGATGATAATTTCGCGGTTACCACGCTTAATGCCACCGTAAGAAACAACACCGTCAATTTCAGATACGATAGCAGGGTTGCTCGGATTACGTGCTTCGAATAATTCCGTCACGCGCGGCAGACCGCCCGTGATATCGCCTCCCTTACCGGAAGTACGTGGAATCTTCACCAGGATTTCTCCGGCATTGATCTTCGTGCCTTTGTTTACTACGATGTGAGCGCCTACAGGAATGTTATATGATTTCAACACATCCTTCTTATCGCTCATAATCCTGATAACAGGATTCTTCGTCTTGTCACGGCTGTCAATGATGACCTTTTCTTTGTAACCGGTCTGATCATCTCCTTCTTCACGGAAGGTAATGCCTTCCTCAAGCGATTCGAAATCAATCTTACCGCTTACTTCAGAAATGATTACGGCATTGTAAGGATCCCACTGGCAGATGAGGTCTCCCTTTTCCAGCTTCTGCCCGTTCTTCACGAAAAGGTGAGCGCCGTAAGGAATATTTCCTGTAGCCAATATAGTGTCTGTCTTGGTATCGGTAATTCTGAATTCGCCTGAACGTCCGATGACAACATCTGCTTTCTTGCCGCCTTCCATCTTAATGGTACGCAATTCTTCAAACTCAATCTTACCGCCAAACTTGGCTTCGATCTTGGATTCAGAAACACTCTTTCCTGCCACACCACCCACGTGGAAGGTACGGAGGGTAAGCTGTGTACCGGGTTCACCGATGGACTGTGCTGCAATAACACCTACTGCTTCGCCCTTCTGTACCATGCGGCCGGAAGCCAGGTTACGTCCGTAACATTTTGTACAAACGCCTCTGGGCGACTCGCAGGTCAGTACGGAACGGATTTCAACCGTTTCAATCGGTGACTCTTCGATCAATTGAGCAATGTCCTCAACAATTTCAGCACCACCGTGAACGATGAGCTTGCCGGTTTGAGGATGATATATATCATGAACAGATACACGGCCGAGGATACGGTCGTATAACGATTCTACTACTTCTTCGTTGTTCTTCAACGCTGTTTCAGCCAGGCCGCGCAGTGTGCCGCAGTCTTCGTCGGTGATGATCACATCCTGTGATACGTCAACCAAACGACGAGTCAGGTAACCTGCATCGGCAGTCTTAAGAGCCGTATCGGCAAGACCTTTACGGGCACCGTGTGTAGAGATGAAGTACTCAAGAATCGAAAGACCTTCTTTAAAGTTAGAAAGGATCGGGTTCTCAATAATTTCTCCGCCGCTGCTGCCGCTCTTCTGCGGTTTAGCCATCAGGCCTCGCATTCCGCCGAGCTGACGAATCTGTTCTTTCGATCCGCGGGCTCCGGAGTCAAGCATCATATAGATACTATTGAATCCCTGCTTGTCATTGGAAAGCTGTTTCATCAGCGTTTCCGTGATGCGTGAATTCGTACGCGTCCAGATATCGATGATCTGGTTATAACGTTCGTTGTTGGTAATGAATCCCATGTTGTAGTTATTCATTACTTCTTCCGCTTCAACGTTTGCCTTTTCAATCAGCTTGATTTTCTCTTCAGGAATCTTAACATCATTCATGTTGAATGACAGACCGCCCTTGAAGGCCATCTGGAATCCAAGGTCCTTGATATCATCGAGGAACTTAGCAGTCTTGGCAATGCCGCATTCGCGCATCACTAAGCCGATAATTTCACGCAATGATTTCTTGGTCAATAACTCATTGATGTAACCATATTCTTCAGGAACAACCTGGTTGAAGATGATTCTTCCTACAGTCGTTTCAACGATGCTGGTATTAGAAACCTTCTTGTCTGTCTTCTTGCCGGCTTCAGGCTTGTTTTTCAAACGTACCTTAATCCATGCATGCAGATCAACAAGGCCTTCGTTGTGAGCGATGATCACTTCTTCAGGAGAATAGAAGAATCTTCCTTCGCCCTTCATTACGTGACCTTTTTCAGTTCTTCTGCCCTTGGTGGTATAATATAAACCAAGTACCATGTCCTGAGAAGGAACGGTAATAGGCGCACCATTAGCAGGGTTCAATACGTTATGAGATGCAAGCATCAGCATCTGCGCTTCAAGCACAGCTGCGTTGCCCAGCGGAACGTGCACAGCCATCTGGTCACCGTCAAAGTCAGCGTTGAAGGCTGTACAAACGAGCGGATGCAACTGGATAGCCTTTCCTTCGATCAGCTTTGGCTGGAAGGCCTGGATACCAAGTCTGTGGAGCGTCGGAGCGCGGTTCAGAAGAACAGGATGTCCTTTAAGAACGTTTTCCAAAATATCCCAAACTAAAGGATCTTTACGGTCAACAATTTTCTTTGCACTCTTCACGGTCTTCACCACACCTCTTTCAATCATTTTACGGATGATGAATGGCTTGAAAAGCTCAGCAGCCATGTCTTTTGGCAGACCGCATTCGTGTAATTTTAAATCCGGGCCTACGACGATTACGGAACGCGCTGAATAGTCCACACGCTTACCGAGCAGGTTCTGACGGAAACGGCCTTGCTTACCTTTCAATGAATCAGAAAGTGATTTCAAAGCGCGGTTTGATTCAGTCTTCACAGCATTCACCTTACGTGAGTTGTCGAACAGAGAATCCACCGACTCCTGCAGCATTCGTTTTTCATTACGAAGGATTACATCAGGAGCTTTAATTTCAAGCAGGCGTTTCAAACGGTTGTTACGGATAATAACGCGTCTATATAAATCGTTCAGATCGGAAGTTGCAAAACGTCCGCCATCCAGTGGAACGAGTGGGCGCAGTTCAGGTGGAATCACAGGAACTACTTTCACAATCATCCATTCAGGACGGTTTTCAATATGTTCGTTAGCAGAACGGAAAGCTTCTACTACGTTCAGTCTCTTTAATGCTTCGTTCTTTCTTTGTTGTGACGTTTCATTGTTTGCCTGGTCACGAAGAGCGAATGAAAGCTCATCGAGCTTCAAGCGGCCGAGCAGATCAAATAACGCTTCAGCACCCATCTTGGCGATGAACTTATTCGGATCTGTATCATCCAAATGCTGATTATCTTTTGGAAGCGTTTCCAAAATGTTGAGGTACTCTTCTTCTGTGAGGAAGTCAAGGTAGTTCACACCGTCAGCTGACTTGATACCGGAATTGATAACTACATACCTTTCATAGTATATAATCATGTCCAGCTTCTTCGTTGGCAAGCCCAGCAGGTAGCCGATTTTATTAGGAAGTGAACGGAAGTACCAGATGTGAGCAACAGGAACCGTTAAAGAGATGTGTCCAACACGCTCTCTTCTTACTTTCTTTTCAGTCACTTCGACACCGCAACGGTCACAAACGATTCCTTTATAGCGAATACGTTTGTATTTACCGCAATGGCATTCCCAGTCTTTTACAGGGCCGAAAATTCTTTCACAGAACAGGCCATCTCTTTCAGGCTTGTAGGTCCTGTAGTTGATGGTTTCCGGCTTAAGCACTTCACCGCTTGACTGCTCGAGGATATGCTCCGGGGAAGCCAGGCTGATCGTAATCTTGGTGAAGTTACTTTTGATTTTTATTTCTTTTCTTAAAGCCATTTTATAAAGATTTAAGATTTGAGATTTGAGATTTGAGATTGTGATCGTCTCACATCTCAAATCTCACGTCTCACGTCTGATTTATTCTAATGTAATTTTCAAACCTAATCCACGAAGCTCATGCAACAACACGTTGAATGATTCGGGAACGCCCGGTGTAGGAAGATTATCACCTTTCACAATTGCTTCGTATGCTTTAGCACGGCCGATTACGTCATCGGATTTCACCGTCAGGATTTCCTGGAGGATGTTGGATGCGCCGAATGCTTCGAGCGCCCAAACTTCCATTTCTCCGAAACGCTGGCCTCCGAACTGTGCCTTACCTCCCAGCGGTTGCTGTGTGATAAGCGAGTATGGTCCGATTGAACGGGCATGCATCTTGTCATCCACCATGTGACCCAGCTTAAGCATATATATGATACCTACTGTTGCAGGTTGGTCGAAACGGGTACCCGTGCCACCATCATATAAGTATGCGCTGCCAAACTTGGGAAGGCCCGCCTTGGTAACATATTCATCAATCTGCTCTACAGAAGCACCGTCGAAGATAGGGGTGGCAAACTTCACACCCAGCTTCTCCCCTGCCCATGCAAGAACTGTTTCATAAATCTGTCCCAGGTTCATACGCGATGGTACGCCCAGCGGGTTAAGAACAATATCAACAGGAGTTCCGTCTTCCAGGAAAGGCATGTCTTCATCGCGAACGATCTTCGCAACGATGCCTTTATTTCCGTGACGGCCTGCCATCTTGTCTCCCACTTTCAGCTTACGCTTTTTAGCAACGTAAACCTTTGCCATACGCATGATACCTGCTGGTAGCTCATCTCCAACAGTCAAAGAGAATTTCCTTCTCTTATACAAGCCTGTGATATCATTTACCTTGATGCTATAGTTATGCAGCAGTTGCTTAACAGCATCGTTCTTGTCCTTATCTGTTGTCCACTTTGCAGGATTGATATTTTCATAATTGATTTCAGAAAGTATCTTCTGCGTGAACTTCGTACCCTTTGGCACCACTACTTCTTTGAAGATGTCGATAACACCCTGGGAAGTTTTTCCGCTTACCAAAACAAAAAGCTTATCAATGAGCTTTTCTTTTGCTTCAGCCATTTCCTTTCCATAGTCCTTATCGAGCTTTTCAATCGCTGCCTTTTCATCGCTCTTCTTAGCACCTTCCTTCGGAAGAATACGGGAGAACAATTTCTTGTTGGTAACGATACCCTTTACGGATGGTGGAACCTTCAGGGAGGCATCCTTCACGTCACCGGCCTTGTCACCAAAGATGGCACGTAAAAGTTTTTCTTCCGGTGAAGGATCTGTTTCACCTTTTGGTGTGATCTTACCGATAAGGATATCACCTTCCTGAACTTCAGCGCCGATACGGATAATTCCGTTTTCGTCAAGATCCTTCGTAGCTTCTTCACTGACGTTTGGAATATCAGCAGTCAGCTCTTCCATACCGCGCTTGGTATCACGAACTTCCAGTGAATATTCATCGATGTGCAATGAGGTAAACAAGTCATCACGAACAACGCGTTCAGAGATTACAATAGCATCTTCAAAGTTGTAACCCTTCCATGGCATGAACGCCACTTTTAAGTTACGGCCTAATGCTAATTCACCATTCTGAGTTGCATATCCTTCGCACAACACTTGTCCTTTCTTAACCTTCTGGCCTTTCTTAACGATTGGCTTTAAGTTAATGCAGGTATTTTGATTTGTCTTTTGGAACTTAATCAGCTTGTAAGTCTTTGTATCGTCTTCGAAGCTAATCAGCTTTTCATTTTCCTTACGGGTGTAAGTAATGGTGATTTCATTTGCATCAACATACTCAACCACTCCATCACCTTCAGCGTTAATCAACACGCGAGAATCACGGGCAACAAGGCCTTCAAGGCCTGTACCAACGATAGGAGCCTCAGGACGTAACAATGGAACCGCCTGGCGTTGCATGTTTGATCCCATCAGTGCACGGTTCGCATCATCATGTTCTAAGAACGGAATCAAGGAAGCGGCGATAGATGCAATCTGGTTAGGAGCAACGTCCATCAAATCAAGCTTCTTAGGCTCTACCAGCGGAAAGTCACCGAGATAACGTGATTTAACGCGCGGCTCGTGGAACTTACCGGCTTCGTCAACAGATGCATTCGCCTGCGCGATCACCTTTGCATCTTCTTCTTCAGCAGTGAGATAGACAACAGGCTTTTCCATATCCACCTTACCATCAGTGATGGTACGGTAAGGAGTTTCGATAAATCCGAGGTTGTTGATCTTTGCATATACGCAGAGGGAAGAAATAAGACCGATATTCGGACCTTCAGGAGTTTCAATGGTGCACAAACGACCGTAGTGCGTATAGTGAACGTCACGTACTTCGAAGCCTGCACGTTCTCTTGAAAGACCGCCTGGCCCAAGGGCAGATAACCTGCGCTTGTGCGTGATCTCAGCCAACGGATTGGTTTGATCCATGAACTGAGAAAGCTGGTTCGTTCCGAAGAATGAATTGATAACCGAAGAAAGTGTTTTCGCATTGATCAGGTCAGCAGGCGTGAACACTTCGTTGTCACGTACGTTCATACGTTCGCGGATGGTACGCGCCATACGGGCAAGACCAACACCGAACTGGCTGAACAATTGTTCACCTACAGTACGTACACGACGGTTACTTAAGTGATCGATATCATCCACTTCAGCCTTTGAATTGATCAGCTGGATAAGATGACGGATGATCATGATGATATCTTCCTTGGTCAACACCTTCGTGTCCTCAGGAATTTCAAGACCTAACTTCTTATTAATTCTGTAACGGCCTACATCTCCTAAGTCATAACGTTTATCGGAGAAGAACAGCTTGTCGATGATACCACGTGCTGTTTCTTCATCCGGCGGCTCTGCATTACGAAGCTGGCGGTAGATATGCTCCACGGCTTCTTTTGCTGAGTTAGATGTATCCTTTTGTAAGGTATTATAGATGATGGCGTAATCGTTACTGTTCAGATCTTCTTTGTGCAGAATGATCGTTTTCACGTTCGCCTCTAAAATCATGTCAATGTGGCTTTCTTCGAGAATCGTTTCACGCTCGAGCACCACTTCGTTACGTTCAATAGAAACTACTTCACCGGTGTCTTCATCCACGAAGTCTTCAAGCCAGGTCTTCAACACCCTTGCTGCAAGCTTTCTGCCTACCAGGCCCTTCATGCCGGATTTAGTCACCTTGATTTCATCGGCCAGGCCGAAGATTTCAAGAATGTCCTTATCAGACTGGAAGCCGATAGCACGGAGCAGCGTAGTTACCGGGAATTTTTTCTTTCTGTCTATATATGCATACATGACATTGTTGATGTCTGTAGCAAATTCAATCCACGAACCCTTGAAAGGAATTACGCGGGCGCTGTATAATTTAGTTCCGTTAGCGTGGCGGCTTTGACCGAAGAACACGCCGGGTGAACGGTGAAGCTGTGATACCACAACACGTTCAGCACCATTGACAACGAAAGTTCCTTTCGGAGTCATGTAAGGAATGGTACCTAAGTACACGTCCTGGACGATGGTTTCGAAATCCTCATGCTCAGGGTCCGTGCAGTAAAGCTTCAGCTTTGCTTTGAGCGGAACACTGTGCGTCAGTCCGCGCTCAATACATTCTTCGATGGAATAGCGTGGAGGATCGATGAAGTAATCGATGAACTCCAATACGAAATTGTTGCGTGAGTCAGTGATCGGAAAATTCTCACTGAACACTTTATGAAGACCTTCAGTATGCCTGTTATCAGCAGTGGTTTCCAGCTGAAGGAAATCCCTGAACGACTTTAACTGGATGTCGAGAAAATCAGGATAGTCAATTGCTGTCTTGCTGGACGCGAAGTTGACTCTTTTAGTTGCGATTATTGGATTCTGGGACACAGTGATGAGTTTTAAATTGTTAAACGGATGCAGTCGTTAGATATGCAAAACGACCTTATACAAAAAGACATATAGACCAGCCCACTTTTTAACAGTGGGAAGGTCTATATAGAATCTTCTGATGAAGCCGTTTTACTTAATCTCAACTTCTGCTCCGGCTTCTTCTAATTGTTGTTTAATTGAATTAGCATCTTCCTTAGAAACTCCTTCTTTTACTGGCTTTGGAGTTGCATCAACAAGATCTTTTGCTTCTTTCAGGCCAAGACCGGTGATTTCTTTCACGATCTTAACGATCGCAAGCTTAGCGCCGCCCGGAGCTTTCAAAATCACGTCGAACGTTGATTTTTCTGCTGCTGCTTCGCCACCTGCTGCTGCACCACCACCTGCTGCTACTGCAACGGCTGCTGCTGCCGGCTCAATACCGTACTCGTCCTTGAGGATCTTTGCAAGTTCATTTACTTCTTTCACTGAAAGGTTTACTAACTGCTCAGCGAATGTTTTTAAATCTGCCATTTTATTTTTGTTTTTAATTAATTACTGTTTGTTTATATATACTGGATGTTGGAAGCCTTATTCTGGACGCTCAGAAAGCGTTTTAACAATGCCTGCAAGCTTGCCGCCGCTGCTTTGTAAAGCACCGATAACGTTCTTGGCAGGTGACTGGAGCAAGCCGATGATATCACCGATCAACTCATTCTTCGACTTGATTGCTGCAAGCGTGTCAAGCTGGTTTTCGCCGATAAATACTGCTGTATCTATATAAGCGCTTTTTAAAACAGGCTTGTCGCTCTTCTTGCGAAACTCTTTTATCAGCTTGCCCGGAACATTTCCTGTTTCACTGAACATCAGGGCTGTTGTGCCTTTCAGTGTTTCAAAAAGCGGTTCGTAAGCTGTATTGCCTGATTTTTCCATGGCCTTGCGTATTAAGGAATTCTTGGCAACGTAAATCTTCACCCCTTTGCTGAAGCACAACCTTCTCAAGTCGCTGCTCTTATCCGAGGTAAGACTGGATGTATCGGTAATATATATATTCGGATACTGCTGAAGCTTCTCAGCAATTGAATTTATGATAACTTCTTTTTCTTCTTTGGTCATTTTAATTAGATTTTAGATTCGAGATTTTCGATTTTCGATGGTCTTACATCTCATGTCTGCTATCTCACGTCTTTTTTATTAGCCTAATGTCTTGGTATCGATCTGAACGGAAGGACTCATTGAACTGGACAGGAATACACTCTTCATGTAAGTTCCCTTTGCCGATGATGGCTTCAGCTTGATGATCATGTTAAGCACTTCATTCGCATTTTCAGAAAGCTTTTTTGCATCGAAAGAAGCTTTACCTACAGAAGCATGGATACTGCCTTGCTTGTCAACCTTGAAGTCGATCTTACCGGCCTTTACTTCTTTCACCGCTTTACCGATATCGTTGGTTACTGTGCCGGTCTTCGGATTCGGCATCAGGTTGCGGGGACCAAGAACTTTACCCAGCTTACCTACCTTACCCATTACACTTGGCATGGTGATTACAACATCCATGTCAGTCCATCCCTGTTCGATCTTCTGAACATATTCATCAAGACCTACGAAGTCAGCACCTGCTTCTTTTGCTTCTGCCTCTTTATCAGGAGTGCAAAGAACAAGCACGCGAACTGTTTTACCTGTACCATGCGGAAGCGTCACGATACCTCTAACCATCTGGTTCGCTTTACGAGGGTCAACACCAAGGCGGATGCTCAGATCAACTGATTCATCAAACTTGGCAGTGGCCATCTCCTTCACCAGCTTTGCAGCTTCGGTAACCGGATATGATTTCGTCCTGTCAACTTTGGTTAAGGCCAATTTTCTTTTCTTACTAACTTTTGCCATTGTATATTTATTGTGAAGTGATGACGGGGTTTCCCGATAAACCGGGATCGCCCTCCTTCTGGTTAACTTACTTTTTTAAGGGTGATGTGCCGTTTACATTGATACCCATACTACGGGCTGTTCCAGCCACCATGCTCATCGCTGATTCGATGGTGAAGCAATTCAAATCCGGCATTTTGCCTTCAGCAATCTTCTGCACCTGCTCCCAGTTTACAGAGCCAACCTTATCACGGTTTGATTCCTTAGAACCGCTTTTCACCTTGGCTGCTTCTAAAAGCTGAACAGCAACAGGAGGCTGCTTAATGATAAATTCAAACGATTTATCGGTATATACTGTGATGATAACAGGCAGTGTCTTACCTGCTTTGTCCTGCGTGCGGGCATTGAACTGCTTGCAGAACTCCATGATGTTTACACCCTTTGCACCAAGTGCAGGTCCGATAGGTGGAGCAGGATTAGCTGCACCTCCTTTAACTTGTAGTTTTACGAACCCTGATATTTCTTTTGCCATTGTTTTTTAAGCTTGAGGTCTGAGGTCTGAAGTTGTAAAGTGGAAGCTTTGCTTTAAACTACAAACGCCAAACTTGATTATTTATTCCTTTTCTACCTGCATATAGCTCAATTCAAGCGGTGTCTTTCTTCCGAAAATTTTCACCATTACTTTGAGCTTTCTCTTTTCTTCGTTTATTTCTTCAATTACACCGGAGAATCCATTGAACGGTCCGTCAATCACCTTCACGCTTTCACCGATGATGAATGGCACGGACAACTTTTCTTCCGTATCAGCCATTTCATCCATCTTGCCCAATATCCTGTTTACTTCTGACATTCTCACAGGCTCAGGCAATCCACCTTTAGGACCCAGGAAATTAATAACACCGTTTATATTCTGGATGATGTGAGGGATTTCTCCAACCAGCACCGCTTCAATCAACACATACCCCGGCATGGTATTTCTTTCCTTACTTACCTTCTTACCATTCTTTATCTGGTAAATTTTTTCTGTTGGAATCAGCACCTGGCTTACATAATCCTGCGCCTTGATGCGGCTGATTTCATTCTCTATATATTGCTTTACTTTCTTTTCCTTACCACTGATGGCGCGAATAACGTACCATTTCTTTACATTATCAGGACTCAGCTTTGGCATCCTGTATGTTTCTTCCGTATTCCTTCTTGGCTTCGGTGCAGCCGCTTTCTTTTCTTCTACAGGAGCTAATTCTTCTTCCATGTTCTCTTCGGGAGTTTCTTCCGATTTCACCTCTTGCTGCGTAGTTGCAGCAGGCTTTTGCTCATCGCTGCCCGGCTGAGTATTTTCCTGATCAGGAACAGATGTTATTTTATCTTCACTCATAGCCTTTAAGCAATGGATTTATAGAAGAAATTCATAATGAGCTGGAATCCGCCATCCATTACAAATATTAAGGCTGCAATGATGATCATGGATACCATGACAATCACCGTGCTATTCTGTAACTCTTCGGCAGTGGGCCAGGACACCTTATGTACCAGCTCTTCCCAACACTCACCAAGATATGCTCTGAATTTTTTCATCGGATTCTTTTTTCGCACGGGTGGCAGGAATCGAACCTACAACCAACGGTTTTGGAGACCGCTACTCTGCCAGTTGAGCTACACCCGTATTTCTCAAATGGTTTACGGTCTACAGTTTACAGTTTACGATCAGTAAACCGTAAACTGTAAACAGTGAACCATTATTTATTTTACAATTTCGATAACCTGTCCGGCACCTACTGTTCTGCCACCTTCACGGATAGCGAAACGTAAGCCCTTTTCCATAGCTACAGGCTGGATCAAGGTTACAGAGATCGTAACGTTATCACCAGGCATTACCATTTCACGTCCTTCCGGAAGCGTGATTTCACCGGTAACGTCAGTAGTACGTAAGTAGAACTGGGGACGGTATTTATTGTGGAACGGAGTATGACGGCCACCTTCTTCCTTCTTCAGTACATAGATCTCAGCTTTGAAATCAGTATGAGGAGTGATAGAACCGGGCTTAGCTACAACCATACCGCGACGGATATCGTTCTTTTCAATACCGCGAAGAAGTAAACCTACGTTGTCACCTGCTTCACCTCTGTCAAGGATCTTGCGGAACATTTCCACACCTGTAACAGTTGATGTAAGCTTCTTTTCCTGCATGCCGATAATTTCAACAGCATCGTTAGAGTTGATAACACCTCTTTCGATACGGCCGGTAGCAACCGTTCCACGACCAGTGATCGAGAACACGTCTTCAACAGGCATAAGGAAAGGAAGATCCACCATACGGGGAGGAATTGGAATGAAGTTATCTACTGCATCCATCAATTCCATAATCTTTGGAACCCACTTAGCATCTTTATTCAAGCCGCCAAGAGCAGAACCACGAATGATTGGAATGTTCGTTCCATCAAATTCATAGAATGATAAAAGCTCACGGATTTCCATTTCAACAAGGTCAAGTAATTCAGGATCGTCCACCATGTCCACTTTGTTCATGAACACAACGATCTTTGGAACACCTACCTGGCGAGCTAAAAGGATATGCTCACGAGTCTGAGGCATAGGACCGTCAGTAGCAGCTACAACAAGGATAGCACCGTCCATCTGGGCAGCACCTGTAACCATGTTCTTTACATAGTCAGCGTGACCGGGACAGTCAACGTGAGCATAGTGACGCTTAGCCGTTGAATACTCAACGTGTGCAGTATTAATGGTAATACCACGCTCTTTTTCTTCCGGAGCGTTATCGATAGAATCGAATGAACGTAATTCAGCAAGGCCCTGGTCAGCAAGTACAGTAGTAATTGCAGCAGTTAAGGTAGTCTTACCATGGTCAACGTGACCAATAGTGCCTATATTGACGTGCGGTTTGGAACGGTCAAATTTTTCTTTTCCCATTGTAGTTATTTATTTTTTAAGGTTAAAATTGTATATATATATATATTAGTCAGCAATCTTTGCTTCTTGCGAAGCGTGTATAATGTGGAAGCATTATTTTTTAACAGACGTATTACCAGATTCCCTTTATTCTTATGAGCCGATGATCGGAATCGAACCGATGACCTCATCCCTACCAAGGATGTGCTCTACCAACTGAGCTACATCGGCGTCATGGCTTTTGTCAGCCGGTTTTACGAGCGGAAGACGGGGCTCGAACCCGCCACCCTCAGCTTGGAAGGCTGATGCTCTACCAAATGAGCTACTTCCGCTTTTTGATTTCGGATTTCAATCCCGCAATTTGCTGCGTGGGGAGAGGAGGATTCGAACCTCCGAAGCTTTCGCAACGGATTTACAGTCCGTCCCATTTGGCCACTCTGGTATCTCCCCTCTTTGTCCGCCTTAGGCGGATTACAGGAATCTATTTCAATTTATCTTCAAAGAACAACGAGCCGATGGAGGGATTCGAACCCCCGACCCACTGATTACAAATCAGTAGCTCTGGCCAACTGAGCTACATCGGCAATAAATAGTCAGGATCGAACGTACTCTCCCCTTAAAATTTTGGACTGCAAATGTATAAATTAATAACTTACTTCCAACAAAAAGGGGAAATTTTTATTAAAAATCATGCCAAGGACTGGAAAGTGCTGATTTTCAATTAAATGTTTGAGTATTTAAAATGCTTTATACTATTCCTTAACAAACTTAGATGTCCATCTTCCTTGTTCGCCAAGAACCTCCACAAAATAGAGCCCCGCAGCCAGCCCCGACAAATCTATTTGAGAAGCATTTTGTCCATTAATTTGTGAAATTGGGGTCTTTACATGTTGACCAAATACATCTCTTATTAAAATAGCGTCAGCTTTTATATCATCCTTTAATTTTACAATTAAATTGTCCTGTACCGGATTGGGAAATATTTCAATTTGTTCCTTCTTAACTATCTCATGTGTACCGGTAGGACCTCCTGCTGTTACAGTAAAATTATCAAGGATAACAGAAAAATTATGAGAGCTGCCTGTAGCTGATGACCAAAAAAGAAAATCACAGTGATCTTTATAGGACAATGTTGATACATTAAAAGTTAATTGGACATTTTCACAGTTTCTTGCATGATCAAGATAAACATATTGATATGGTATGCTATTACTTTGGCTATTGTAATAAGTACCATCGTAATACCAACCTATGGGTTTCAGATAGATGTTATCTCCCGCATAAGTTGCGTTATAAGAATTAGTCATGTCAAAGCTTACGGTAATATTGGTCTGACCGGATGCATCAAATTCAGGGGTTCGCAGTAAACTCCCGGCACCTGAAGAAGCAGTAGCATTCACATATGCTACCCCACCAGTGTTGGTGCAGGCCCCTGTAGTGGGGAAGGTCCATTTGCCATTGGGAGAAGATAGTGTGCAATACATCCATGGAAAAAGAGCAGTGATTGAGTTGCTGCAGAAATCGTAGGTATAATAAGTACCATCAAACGTTTCAGGTCCGAACAGTGTCTGCGCATTGGATTTTATTCCTGCAGATAAAAGGATAGCAACAATGGAAAGTTTAGTAAATATTATTTTCATAAGCACTTGATTTTAGTGCTACAAAAGTAACAAATAAACAGGAATGCTTATTTATCTACAAGCCTTCTACAGGCTTATTCTTAGGATACTTTACCGAGAAGTTGAGCTTTTTCGAAACTACGCCTCCGGCAGGTATATCGAGGTTCCATTTTACCTTGCCTGTTTCGGCATTGTATTCAGCTCCGTCGTAGTCGCCCACTCTTACAGCTATATCATTGTTTTGAGAAACCGGTAGCTGGTCTTCCAGGGTGATTTTAATGGCATCTCTTTTTCCGTTCCTTACGGTTATGAGGTAATCAAATTCTTTCACAATGTTGCTTCCCATCATTTTGGTGCTGCTTAGCTCTTTCTTCTTTTCCCGTGTGATGGTAATGCGTTTATCACGGCCCAAAGAAAGTGTCAGGGTGTCATCGGTGCTGCGCGTGTTGATGTAAGAGTTACCGGTGAAGGAGCCATTGAAATAAACATTGGCCTGGCCGCTTAATAAATTCAGCGCATCCCAGCCTATGATCCTGGCAATAAGGAATGCATCCTTATCTAATTTGGGGACTGCAGCATAGCTGTATATAGAAGGCAGGGAGAAAGATTGCACATCCACCAGGTTTTTCTTCCCATCGGGAGGAATGGAGTAAGGGATGGCGATGTTGAAGTCAACGTTCAGTTGACTTTGTTCAGCAGTTGTATAAGAACTGGTTGTATTAATCTCTTCAGTTTTTTTATCAGCAATTGGAGTCTTATATGATTTAACTTCAACAGACTCCAACTCAACACCTGTCATTACATTATTTGCATCAAAAACCGGTCGTGGCTGATAAAAATCAAGATACCACGGATATAGCTCAGGCTTGTTGCCATTCTGCGTTGGATTTCCTGTTGACAACTTCAGCTTTACATTATTCCATTGTTCACCGGTACGTTGGTAAACATTTGCCTTATATATAAGCTGCACCATGGTAGTTGCATCCGTGGCGCGGATGTCGTATTGCGGTGTCCACCCTGCACCTGATACAAGATAGCTTAGCTCAAGGGAAAGATTTGTTTTTTGCTTTGCATCCATCGTGATGAATACTGTTGTCGTAGGCCTGTTTTCTTCTGCTGAAAGTAAATCAACCTGTTGCTTCAGGCGCTGCACCCGCTCGCCGAGCTTTTTTTGCTCGGCTTTATTATCCAGCAGCTTCACTTTCAGCTCGATCATTTTTTCCCTGTAGTAATCTTCCACTTCACGCAGGTTGTCACGGTCAACACCTATGTTAGCGCCGCCTACGCTCTTGTTGGCATTGAGCATGTCCTGCTCTCCCATGAAAATAGCGGACAGGTCATTGATCTTATCCAGCGAACGGGTGGCATCCTCAAGTGAATCCTGCAACGATTGCAGGCGCGGAGATTTCTTTGTTGCATTCACATAATCCATTTGTGAAACTACAGACAGCAAGGTAGCATCGCCGGTGCCGGTAACGGTAATGCTGTTATTGTTTATATATTCTGAAAGCCCTTGCACAGCGAGCTGCGTGGTGCCGGCATCTACGGATGCTTTAACCTCACGGATCACCTGCGCTCCATTGAGGTAAATCTTCACCTCTTTAATATCCGTGTTTGAAATGGTCTTAACCGTTTGCGCATATCCTGCAAATGAAGCGAGCAGAAAAAAGAGAAGAATGTTTTTTTTCATGAGCTAAGTGAATGAAAAGAATATAAGTCTAAAAAGTAGTGATCGTTTTTATTTTCCCTGGTCCTTTGCCAAGGTGTCTTTTGCTTTTTTAATTTCAACGGCATAGGTTGTTTCAGAAATACTTGTATTGTTCTGAAAGTAATATACACCGCCCCAATTATAGACAATTTTCTGGAAAACAGTAGACGTTTCTTTTTTCCTAATCACGGTGCGATAGATTGTTCTGTTGTTTTCAGACTTTGTTTCTTCTGTCAGGCCCTCAGGATAATCCCTGTTAATAACAGGAATGGATTTCTTTGCTTCAATGGAAGCCAGCACCTTGGACTGGCTGAGTGAATCAGCTGCAGCCTTCTTATGCTCTTCTTCCCTTCTTCTTTCTTCTACCACGGCTTTCGCAGCAGAATCTGCTTCACGCTTTGCTCTTAATTCCGCTTCTGCCTGCGCCTTCACCTTAGCAATAGCTTCTGCCTTAGTTAAAGAATCCTGCCGTGCTTTTTCTTTTGCGGCTGCAATGGCCTGGGCCTTCGCCTCCGCATCTGCCCTGATGCGTGCTTCTTCGCCTGCTTTTACTTTAGCAATAGAGTCCGCTTCAGCTTTTTGTTTAGCCAGCAGAGCGAGATGTTTTTGCTCAGCTTCTGCCTTGGTAGTGGAGTCGCGGCGGGCTTTATCACGGGCTGCAAGCAGCACCTTTTCTTTTTCTTCAGCATCCGCTTTTGCTTTGGCCTCAGCCTGGGCCTTTGTTATGGAATCCTTTTGTGCTTTTTGAGCGGCAATGGCAGCCTGGCGTTGTTGTTCCGCTTCAGCTTTAGCGGTAGAGTCCTGTATAGCCTTGGCCAGCGCTGCCGCTAATGCTCCTTGCCTTGCTGCTGCATCTGCTGCCGCTTTTGCTTCTGCCTGTGCCTTAGCAGCGGCATCTGCATCTGCTTTTTGTTTTGCTGCGGCTACACGTTTTTGTTCCGCTTCTGCTTTTGCGGTTGAGTCCTGGCGGGCTTTGGCAAGCGTTACAGCCAATGCCGCTTCCTTGGCTGCTGCATCTGCTTTGGCTTTGGCTTCTGCATCCGCTTTCCTTTTCGCGTCCGCCTCTGCCTTCGCTGCTGCATCAGCATCTGCTTTTTGTTTTGCTACTTCCGCTTTTGCAGCTGAATCCTGTCGGGCCCTGGCACTGCTTGCTGCTAAGGCTGCTTCTTTGGCCGCTGCATCTGCCTTGGCTTTTGCCTCTATCTGTGCTTTGGCATCAGCATCGGCTTTTGCCTTTGCGTCTGCATCCGCTTTCCTTTTTGCTTCCGCCTCTGCCTTAGCTGCAGCCTCTGCATCTGCTTTCTCCTTCGCTGCAGCTAATCGCTTTTGTTCTGCTTCCGCTTTTGCGCTGGAGTCTTGGCGTGCTTTAGCCAGGGTTGCTGCCAACGCTGCTTCTTTCGCCGCTGCATCTGCCTTGGCTTTTGCCTCTATCTGTGCTTTGGCTTCAGCATCGGCTTTTGCCTTTGCATCTGCTTCCGCCTTCCTTTTCGCTTCTGCCTCCGCCTTTGCTGCAGCTTCTGCATCTGCTTTCTGCTTCGATGCTGCTAATCGCTTTTGTTCTGCTTCCGCTTTGACAGCAGAATCCTGTCGGGCTTTAGCTATTGTTGCAGCCAACGCTGCTTCTTTCGCAGCTGCATCTGCTTGGGCTTTTGCTTCTGCATCAGCCTTCTTCTTCGCTTCCGCTTCCGCCTTAGCAGTTGAGTCCTGTTTGGCTTTCAGCACAGCTGCTGCCAACACAGCGGCTTTCGCGTCTGCGTCTGCCTTTGCTTTTGCTTCGAGCTGCGCTTTTGCAGCAGCGTCAGCTTCTGCTTTTTGTTTTGCAAGGGCATCCTGCCGTGCTTTTTCTTCAGCAGCCACGCGTGCCTTTTCTGCTGCTTCTGCATCGGCCTTTGCTTTCGCCTCTGCCTGCACTTTTGCTAAAGAGTCAGTCTGCGCTTTCTGCCTCGCCAGTTCTTCCTGACGCAGTCGTTCTGCTTCCGCCTTAGCTTCTGCATCGGCTTTCGCTTTCGCTTCCGCAGCGGCGGCAGCAGCGGCAGCGGCTTTCGCCTTTTCTGCAGCGTCAGCAGTAGCGCGCTGCGTGGCCTGCAGTGCTTCGCGCACTTTTTTTGCAGCCAATGAATCATTCCACACTCTGTTAACAGAGTCCAGCCTTGCCTTCTCTTTTGCTTTGGCTTCCGCTTCGCCGGATTTGCGCACAGCTTCCAGCTCATCTTTTATTTTTTTGGAATACTCTGCATCGTAGTCAAAGTCTTCATAGGTCTTGTTGTAGGCTATCTTCGCCACAGGCTTGCCCGCCAGCGTTGACTGGTATTTTCCTTCTTTATCTTCAAACAAATCCACCTTGAACTTTCCTCCATAAAAATCAATGATTACATCTGACTGATCATCGGGCAGGTGGGTATCAATTGCAATGGATTTGCTGATCATGCCGCTTTTACTGAACGTCAATATATAGCTCTGGTTAAAGTCCAGCTTAAAAACAAAGCTGCCGTTCACAGCAGTCGTCATATTTTCTGCAGTAATTCCATTTTTAGAAAGAGAAGCCTGCACTCCTTCCAGGCCCCTGTCATCCTTTAATACCACACCCCTGATCTGGAGATAGCCCTTTTGAGCATGGCCTGCTGCAGAAAATAAAAGCAGCAGCGAAAAAATGATGAAAGTGGTGCGATGGAAAAATCTGAGAAGTCTTACTATCATTGAATTTAAAGCAACATGCAAATTTAATTTATCCTGCTGCAGGGTTTTACCGAACCGAAATAATTTCTTGCATCAGGCAAAAGTTTCCCCCGCTGTCTGCAAAGCCTTTGCAAAGGCAGTGGCATCAAGTCCTGTTTCTGTGTTGTTCCTGCTGCACCATTCAACTAAATTTTCCGTTGCCAGGTTACCTACCAGCTCATCTTTTGCCATGGGGCAACCGCCTATTCCTTTCATGGCTGCGTCAAACCTTCTGCATCCGCTTTCGTAGGCAGCCTTCACTTTCTCTTCCCATGTCATGGGGTTAGAGTGAAGATGAGCGCCAAACTCCACCGCTTTAAACGCAGGAATGAGGTGACTGAACAGGTGCGTAATATTTTCCGGGTTAGAAACCCCTACCGTGTCAGACAACGCAATGATCTTTATTCCCATTTCCGCCAGCTTCTTCACCCACTTAATCACTACCTCTGCATTCCACGGTTCGCCGTACGGATTGCCAAAGCCCATGGATATATATATCACCAGCTGCTTGTTGTTTTTCACACAAAGGCCCTGGATTTCCTCCACGCGCTGCAACGACTCTGCAATGGTGGAATTGGTATTTCTTTTTTGGAACTCTTCTGATACTGAAAACGGAAAACCGAGGAAATTTATTTGATCAAAAATAACGGCCTCCTCAGCGCCGCGCACATTGGCAATGATGGCCAGCAGCTTTGATGTAGTTGCTGAAAGATCGAGCTTCGCCAGCACCTCCTTCGTATCCCTCAATTGCGGGATAGCTTTAGGAGACACAAAGCTGCCGAAATCAATGGTATCAAAACCCACCTTCAGCAGTTCGTTGATGTACTTTGCTTTTATCTCTGTAGGAATAAAATCATGCAAGCCCTGCATGGCATCCCTTGGACACTCAATTAACTTTACCTTATTCATTCTACGGGCGAAAATACGGGTTTGCAGTTTATAGTTTACTGTTTACTGTGTTGAAATTTCCATTCTTATACCGTGTCTTAAATAATGGCGCCTGGATTGAACAAAGCCGTGTACGATTATTCAATTTCAGCCGGCAACAACCATGAAATGCTGTAATAACATCTCGTGTTCGTGTATGAACACAATAAAATGCAGTTACATTTTTTGGTGTTGCAGCAGAAACACAGTGAAATGCTGCATCATCACGAAAAAATGCTGCTGCATTTCATGGTGTTTGTGCAGTGACATGGTAAAATGCAGCTGCATTTTGTTGTGTTGCTGCAGCATCACGGTGTGTTTGTACATCATCACGGGAAAATGCTGCATCATTTCGTTGTGGTGTAACTACATTTTACCGTGATGCTGCACTGTTTTGGGTTGAGAATGCTTAATTTATTCTGAAAAAGCAGTAATTAGATTTGAATGGTGGCTTTAACGTCATTGTTAAAGCACTATTTAAAAACAGGTATGTGGTTTTGATTTGTTGACAGTTATTTAAAAAACATATCTCACTAAACATGAAACAAAATCTACAGCAAATTATTTTATGTCTTCACTCATGTAACACATTGAAAATAAAAATTTTTTATTTCATCGTATTTATTTTTCAACTCAGCTATCAAATATTTCGCGTTGTCGAAATAATAAATAAAAGGGGTGACTGCTGAAATAATTTTGTATTTCCTTTTAAAAAGGAATTCGTTTTTAATGAATGTATTGTAAGATAAAAGTTATTTAAACCCTTAAAATTTAAAACCATGAGAAATTACAATCAAAGTTCCCGGAATAGCGGTAACTCTTCCCGATACAATGAAGGAAGAGGCCGTTCGGGCTCTTCATACTCATCGCAGTATGAAGACAGAGATGAAGAAAATTACAATGATGATGATGATTTTGACCGGGATGATGATGAGACTTCCGGATCTTCTTTTTCAGGCCGCGGACACCGTGATGAAAACCGCTTTAGCGGACCTTCTTCCTCACGTTACTCACGAGGCCAGGGCGGTTACGGACAATCGTCTTCTGAGTATGACAACGATTCAGAAGATTTTGAAAATGAATTTGGACGTGACTATGACGAAGATGAAAATGAAAATGAATACGGCGGCCGTAACAATGGCAGCTATTCATCAGGCAGCTATGGAAGCCAATCCGGCGGACGTTATGGCAGCCAGGGTGGGTCGTATGGCAGAAGCGGATCCTACGGAGACCAGGGCGAATCGTATGGCAGCAGCCGATTTGACAGCGATGACAGCGATGACAATGACGATTATGGTGACAGAGGCAGCCGCGGCAACAGTGGTTACAGCGGCATGAGCTATGGACGCAGCAGCGGAAGCGGAAGCGGCTATGGAGGCAATAGCGGCTATGACGGAGGCAGCAGTTATGGACGTGGCGGCAACAGCAGCTATGGACGCAGTGGCTCAGGCCGTAACGGCAACAGCGGCTATGGACAAGGCAGTTCAGGACGCAGCAGCAGTTCAAGACAAAGCGGTTCCGGCAGCAGCCGTTCATCCCGCAATGGCAGCAGCAGAAATGGCAGCTCCAGCCGCTCAACAAGAAGCAGAAGAGATTATTAATCCTTAAAACCTTAAAAAATGAAAAATATAAATGATGACTTGAATGTCAATGACTCTTTCTTCGAAGATGATGAAAGAGGTAGAAACCAGGGACGGGGTTCTTCCCGCTATGATTCAGACCGTGGCGGCCGCTATGAAGAAGATGAAGAGTATGATACCGGCAGCCGCAGCTCAAACAGTGACCGCCGGTACGACGATAACAGGGGCGGTTCGCATCGCGGCCCTTCCTCTACCCGTTATTCACGTGATGACAGACGTTCCTCCCGGTACTCCGATTATGACCAGGATGACAACCGCGGAGAAGACAGGGAACGCGATGAAGACGGAAGATTTACATCTTCAGGCCGTGGCCGTTCTGAATATGATTACGAAGATGATCGCCGCAGTTCTAATGGACGCGGTAACAGCTCTAACGGACGCGGTAACAGCCAGCGTGAACGTGATGAAGACGGACAGTTTACTTCTTCAAGGCGTAGCCGTTCCTCTGATTTTGATGATGATGACGACCGCAGCAGCTCTAACGGACGCGGTGGTAATCAGCGTCGTGATGAAGAAGGACGTTTCACTACTTCCGGCCGCGGTAGTTCCAACAGCAATGGCCGTAGCTCTTCTAATGGAAGAAGCGGAAGCTCAAATGGAAGAAGTGGTTCCAGCTCGCGTTCTACAAGCGGACGCTCCTCTACTTCCGGCTCAAGAGGCAGCTCTTCCGGTCGCGGATCATCAAGCGGACGCAGTTCCTCCGGCAGAAGCACCAGCGGCAGCAGCCGTTCAACTTCTTCTTCCGGCCGTTCAGGCCGCAGCGGATCTTCCTCTTCAGGCAGCAGATCAAAAACAAGCAGCAGCAGAGGCAGCTCTTCCAGAAGCAGCAGAAGCAAATAAGAACATCTTTCAACGTTCTTACATTATGAATAATCAGTTGAAGGCGGATGAGATATGCCCGCCTTCACTGATATTCTCAACTTAACTTAATAAACAAACAACCTTAAATTAATCATGAAAAAGAATTCATCAAAAACAAAAAGCAGCTCTTCCAAAAACGGAAGCCGCAGCAACCATAACTCTAACGGATCAAGTTCACGTTCCGGTTTTGAAACCAATTCCGATAGTGGCAATGATAATTCAGAAGGCCTACGTGAACTATTCCTCAATGAGCTGAAAGATATATATTGGGCAGAGAATGCCCTGGTAAAAGCCCTGGAAGAAATGGCTGAAAAGGCTACTTCTGAAGAGCTGGTGGAAGCATTGAATAATCACCTGGAAGAAACCGAAGAACAGGTAGAACGCCTGGAAGAAGTTTTTGAAATATTGGGTGAAGAACCTAAAGCTAAGAAATGCTATGCTATGAAAGGGCTTATTGAAGAAGCCAGGGACCTGATGGAAGAAACGGAAGAAGGGGATGTGCGTGATGCCGCCATTATTTCTGCAGCCCAAAAGGTGGAACATTATGAAATAGCTTCTTACGGAACACTGCGCACCTTCGCCCTTACATTAGGAGAAGATGAAGCTGTTGATTTGCTGGAAGAAACTTTGAATGAAGAAAAAGCAGCAGACGAAACACTGACAGAAATAGCTGAAGCTTCTATTAACATGGAAGCAGCACAGTCATAATTCATTGCCGCTTACATTTCTTCGTTGATAAGGGCTGCCCGTAAGCAGCCCTTGTTTTTTAATATATAATGATAGGTTTTTGCGTAATGCTGTGCTTATGTTGCAGCTAAAGCAGGTAGATGAAGCACGCTCCAGAAATGCAATAGCGAATCGATCATATTTACAAATTCATCGTAATCTACAGGCTTGGTGATATATGCATTCGCATGAAGGTTATAACAATCCAATACATCCTGCTCAACTCCTGACAGGGCAAGCACGACGACAGGTATGCGGCGCATCTTATCGTCGGATTTTATTTCTGCTAAAACCTCCTTGCCCGATTTCTTCGGTAGGTTCAGCGCTAATAAAATAAGATCAGGAATTTCCGAATTGCTATATGGCGCTGCTTTCCTGAGGTATTTCATAGCCTCTTCCCCGTCGGTAACAATAGTAACCTCGGATGGCACCTTGTTATCGCGAATAGTTTGCCTTGCAAGCTGCGCTTCAGCAGGATTCCCCTCAACAATGAGGATCTTAATCGGTAAACTCATAGGGACTCAGAAAATCTTAGAAAACAGAGTAAAAATGAGAAAAGTAAGCATACCTGTTTAATATTTTCGACAAGAACTTAATATTAACACATAAATTCAGTAAAAACATCGTTGATTTAGTCTGTAAATGGCCCTTTGATACTGATAAAACCGAACCTTATGAGAAATTGTATTCCCTTTTCTTACTTATTTAATCACTTCTATTTTTCTGTTTACGCTGCCGTCTTTGGTTTGCAAGTTGCAATAGTACAGCCCGGCCGATAATGCATCGCCGTCAATAGTGACAGTATGACTGCCGCGGGGAAAGGCTTCATTGATGAGGTCAACTACCTTACGCCCCTGCAGGTTATATATTGAAAGGGCAACGTGCTCATCCTTGCTAAGCGTAAAGCTGATCTGTGATGAGCTGCTGAAGGGATTAGGAACATTCTGCGCCAGGAGCATGGATGCATTTGGGTGAAGGGTGTTCTCCGCTATCGCTGTGGCATCCACCACTACGAAAGGCCGCATCATTTCATGATCTTCATGGGACAGAATATGGCAATGCCACATGTACTTGCCGGCCCTGTCGAAAGTGACTTGTATGCGGGTTACTTCCCCGGGAAACATAGGGTCCGTATCCTTCCAGCCCTGGTATAAAGCGGATGGAGGAGTGGGCGAACCTTGCAAGACAATATTTGTGAGCCTTCCGTTCACAGGATCCACGTCCGCCGTAAAAGGCTGCGTATTGATGACACGGAAATGAACCAGATGCAGGTGAATAGGATGTGCATCCTCTGTTGCATTAAATAATTCCCAGATTTCTGTGCTGTTAAGGGAAGGTGTTTCCGTGACGGGATCCATCATGCCCATAACGCCGCCAGCCACTGTGCCCAGGGAAGGCTTTAAGCGGTCGAACTCATCTTCGGCTTCAAACATCACTAACTGCCGCGTAAGAGAAGGTGTAGGTTGTGCAACGAACGGTGTAAAGTTTACCGGCAGCACTGCTTTGGGAACGCCTCCATCAAGCGGCTTGCTTACAATAAAAGCCATAATCTCGCTGGCGCTTGCGGTGATATCATCTCCATCAGGAAAAGGAGTTTTGGCATCGTTGTGAAGCACCACCGTGTCACCGGCAAAATTGGTGAAATCAATAACGATGTCTGCCCGCATAGCCGGCCCAACCAACACTTCTTCAGTGTTAACAGGAGCTTCAAACAATCCGCCATCAGTACCGATTTGTGCAAAAGGCTCTTTGTCATCATTTAGATAAAGGTTATAAAAGCGGGAGTCGCTGCCATTCACAATGCGGAAACGGTAAGGCCTTGGTTCCACTTCCAGCTTAGGCCACGCTTTGCCATTGACAAGAATGAAGTCACCGAAGAATTCCGGAAGGATAGACACTGCGGGCTGACCGGGCTCTTCCGGTTCAGAAGGAAAATAAAGCTGGCCATCGTCTGTAAACATTTTATCCTGAATAATCAGTTCAACTTCATATGGACCTGAGGGGATCTGGTTGTTCGTGATGTAGGAATTTTCATCATCATCCCGTATCAGGTACGCACCTGCCAGTCCTGAGTAAACTCCGAGGCGGTCAAGGCCCAATGTATGATCGTGATACCAAAGCGTGGAAGCACGCTGGTCGTTCTGATAATAAAACGGGATGGCATTGCCCGTAACCTGACCGTCATCGGTTTTTAAAAAGTCATTACCGCGATATATGTAGTCGGGAGTGGACCATGCTTCTCCCAACCCATCGCTGATAGATTCTGTATGGCCGCCGTGCAGGTGAGTAACTGCAGCCACCGGCTGGCGGGTTGTAGTATTAAACACGCCTTGCAAATCTGAAAATGCAGTTAACACTGTTGTATCAACAGGGAAAAGATACCCATTCCGCAATTCGTTAACCCATGTTACATTAACAGGGATGTTGCTTTTAGCTACGATAGTGCTACCGGGATAAGTTGTTCCCGATCCGAAGTTATATCCCCATACAGTGGTGAGCAAAGGTGCACCTATGCCATCTACAATACCTAAATCCTGCACGGTATCCTTCAGCATTATTTTTAAGCTGTCATCACCGCTGGTGACATCAGCGCGGGAAAGAATGGGAAGATCATTTATAAAATGTTCCTGAGTGGCAGGATCCAGCAGCACCTGGGCCGTGGAGAATGAAAAAGTTATAAATAATAAAAATATAATAAGTATATAATACTTCATAATATATAGAGTTAGAGTATTAATCGCTTAACAATTATAAGTGAAGGTAAAGGCGGTAAAAGAAAGGCAGATTTTTTTTCGACAACTTTATTCTTTTCACGATTAACCGGGGCCATTTCGCTGATGACACCTTAAATATCTCCGATTAATGATCCTCATTAAAGCTGAGCCTAATGCGTAAAAAACCATGATCAGCCTACCTGTAACCTTTTCCTTGTTCATGGTCTCTATAAGAATATAAACAGTTAAATTATAAAAAATGGAAACCATCACTTTAAATCAATCGGTTAAGCCAACCTTCAATTTGATGAAGCTTACTTTCGGCATCGTCCCCATTGTAGCAGGGCTTGATAAGTTCACTAACCTCTTAACATCATGGGTAAACTACCTTCATCCGGGCATTGCGGAGATGTTACCTTTTTCGCCTTCGGCTTTTATGATGATTGTGGGAGTCATTGAAATAGTGGCAGGCATTGTAGTGATGGTAAAACCCCAGATAGGTGGATATATTGTTGCAGCCTGGCTTTCCCTGATCGCTGTTACGCTGATCGCTGGGGGCCATTACCTGGACGTGGCCGTGCGTGATCTTGTGATGGCCGTAGGAGCGTTTTCTTTAGCGCGTATCGCCAGGTTATTTTAAAGCAGTAATTTTAACATGGAATACTTCGCGATGGAAGATATAGAAATCATTAATAAGATAGTACATGGAGAAACCGGCCTGTTTGAAATCCTGATCCGCAGGTACAATTCATTTTTATATAAAACCGGGCGAGCCTATAATTACCATCACGAGGATGTGCAGGATTTGATGCAGGACACATTTATAGACGCCTATATGAACCTGTCTAAGTTCGAAAACCGTTCCTCCTTCAAAACATGGATCATAAAAATAATGCTGAACAACTGTTATAAGAAAAGGCAGAAGTTCAGCTTCAAAAATGAAATCACCACTGAAATAAACGATAAATCCAAACCCATGTTTTCCAGTCAGCCACAGTCCGATACAAATAAAGTTGTTTTGAATCGTGAATTAGGGATGGTTATAGAAGAGGCATTACAAAAAGTCCCGGACGATTACCGGCTTGTTTTTTCCATGCGTGAAATGAACGGCCTCAATGTGAAAGAAACGGCTGAAGCGCTGAATATATCAGAAGCGAATGTGAAGGTAAGGCTCAACCGTGCTAAAGCCATGCTGAGAAAAGAAGTAGAAAAAGCATATCATGCTGAAGACATCTTTGAGTTTAACCTTGTTTACTGCGATGCTATGGTGAGCAGGGTGATGAATAAAATAAAAAGCCTGCAGGAAAGTGATACGTTACGCGCAAATGAATCATGTAGTTAAAATAACGGAAGCACATTATATAACACATGATGTGAAACGGTTCGTCGTTGAAAAACCGGAAGGCTATAATTTTATTCCAGGCCAAGCCACTGACGTTTCTGTCAACCTGCCGGAATGGAAGGATCAATTGCGCCCCTTTACATTTACCTGCCTGCCGGAGGAACATTACCTTGAATTCATGATCAAGATTTACACGGATCATGACGGAGTCACCAACCAGCTGGGACGAACAAATGCAGGCGCTGAATTAATTCTTCACGACGTTTTCGGCGCCATTCAATACAAAGGACCGGGTGTTTTTATTGCCGGTGGTGCAGGCATTACACCTTTCATTTCCATCTTCAGGCATCTATATAAGAACAAACAAACAGCAGGCAACAAATTAATTTACTCCAACAAAACATCGGGCGATGTAATCCTCGAAAGCGAATTACAAAAAATGCTCAGGCATAATTTCATTAAAATCTTTACCCGTGAACATGTAGTAGGATTTGTCAGCCGGAGGATAGACCGGAACTTCCTGGTGGAGAACATCCGTGATTTCAGCCAGCATTTTTATGTATGCGGGCCTGATGAGTTCGTAAAAAATATCAGGCAACAGTTAGTGGAGCTGGGTGCAGCTCCCGACACTGTTGTGTTTGAAGAATAAATAAGGGCTGACTTTTATTTTTTATCCGGCTCAAAGTCCAACACGATGGAGTTCATGCAGAATCTTTTTCCGGTAGGCGGAGGACCATCATCAAAGATATGCCCCAGGTGGCTGTTGCAACGTCCGCACAGCACTTCCGTCCGTATCATGCCATAAGTCTTATCAAGCTTATATATAACGCTGTTCTTTTTGATGGCTTCATAAAAGCTGGGCCAGCCGCAGGAGCTGCCGAATTTGGAATCGGAACGGAATAAAGGATTGCCGCAAACAGCGCAATAATAGGTACCGAGCCCTTCAAAGTTCCAGTACTTGCCGGTGAAAGGCCTTTCCGTATCAGCATGGCGCGCCACTTCGTAAACACTATCAGGAAGAACCTTTTTCCATTCCTCATCGGAAACATTCAGTTGAGCTGTATCTGTACGGGAGTAGTATGGATTATTCGGATGCTGAGGATCTGTCATGGCTGTAGCTTTATTTTGAGAAGGAATGGAATTGCATGCGACTGCAAATAATGATACAATGAAGAAGGAGCTTAATTTCATCATATCAAATTTACGAAATTAAAGTCTGATTGGATTTCTTTGTCCAACGAATAACGAACTATATACGAATAAGCGAATTGCTACAATGGAGGTTTCAGGCGATTCGTTTATTCGTATCAATATTCGTTATTCGTTGGGATAGGTTATGCGTGGAAGAACTCCTTCATCCGTTCACGCCATCCGCCTTTTTCCGCTTTGCCCGGATTGGGTTTGAAGTTGGGTGAGTTGCGAAGCTTTTCCAGGAGCTGTTTCTCTTCACTGCTCAGGTGCTGCGGGGTCCATACATTGATGTTAACGAGTAAATCGCCACGTCCGTAGTTGTTTACTGATGGAAGCCCTTTTCCTTTGAGACGCACTACCTTACCTGCCTGTGTACCTGCATCAACCTTGATTTTCGCTTTGCCTTCCAGCGTAGGTATTTCCACGGAAGTACCCATGGCTGCCTCGGCGAAGTTTATATATAAATCATACAGCAGCTGGTTTTCTTCGCGCTGCAAAAACGGATGTTCTTCTTCTTCAATAACCACCAGCAAGTCACCCGGAATGCCATTGCGCCCTGCAGCATTGCCCCTGCCGCTTACGCTAAGTTGCATCCCCTCGCCCACTCCGGCCGGTATATTAATTGAAATGGTTTCTTCGCCCTTCTGCACTCCGCTGCCAAAACAAGCTTTGCACTTATTAGCAATGATTTGGCCTTCTCCTCCGCAAGTTGGACAGGTCGTTGTCGTGCGCATTTGCCCGATAAAAGTGCTGGTGACGCGATGCACCTGCCCGCTGCCTTTGCACGTATCACAGGTATGAAATGATTTCTTATCCTCGGCGCCGCTGCCGTGGCACTTTTCACAATGAACGGTCTTGTTGACTTTAATTTTCTTTTCAACGCCGGTTGCAATTTCTTCCAGCGTAAGCTTCACCTTCACGCGAAGGTTGCTGCCGCGGTTCACGGTCCTGCGTGTTCCGCCGCCGCCGCCAAAAAAACTCTCGAAAGGACTGCCGCCGCCACCGAAGATATCTCCGAAGTGTGAGAATATATCTTCCATGTTCATGTTGCCGCCGCCGTAACCGCCTGCCCCACCATTCATGCCCTGGTGGCCAAACTGGTCGTAACGCTGCTTCTTCTCCGGCGTGCTCAGCACATCATAGGCTTCAGCCGCTTCTTTAAACTTTTCCTCCGCTTCCTTATTGCCCGGGTTTTTATCAGGATGGAATTTTAACGCCATCTGGCGGTACGCTTTCTTAATCTCCACCTCCGTCGAGCTGCGGCTAACACCTAATACTTCGTAGTAATCTCTTTTCGACATTTTAATAGTTCAAAGTTCAAAGTTCAAAGTTTTACAGTTCAACGCTGAACTGAGCAACTTTGAACTTTGAACGTATATCAATTCCCTACAATGACCTTTGCATGGCGAATCACTTTATCGCCAAGGTAATATCCCTTCTCAATCTCTTCCACCACCTTACCTTTCATCTCTTCAGAAGGCGCCGGTATATTGGCAATGGCATCGTGCAGGTCTGAATCGAATTCCTTACCCACGCTTTCCATCGGCTTCAGCTCTCTTGCCTCAGTAATATTTTTAATTTTATTATATATAAGCTTCACGCCTTCCTTCACTGCATTCACGTCTGCGGCTTCGTTCATGGATTTAAGCGCGCGTTCCAGGTCGTCAATAACAGGCAAAACAGACACCAGCACATCAGCGCCCGCTGTCCTGATCATTTCAATACGCTCCTTCGTCACACGCTTTTTATAGTTTTCAAAATCGGCCCCCAGGCGTAAATACTTATCCTTCGCTGCTGAAACTTCTGCTTCTAAAGCGGCAATACGATCCGTTTGTTCCTGGCTTGCATCGGTCAGCTCCAATTCCTTTTCACTGCCTGCATTTTCCACGTTTTCCTCTCCTTTATCAATCATGGAGTCAGATTCATTCTCCTTCATATTTCTTTTATTTTTATTCAAAAAATTAAAGTTTCTCTTTGATTCTTTCATTGGTCAATTTTTTTGCCATTAATGCAATAACGGACAAATTGTCATAAAAAAACGAAGCATCCCGAAACTTGGGATGCTTCGCAAAGATAAGTTAAAATGGGTTATTTCTGCTCTGCCTTATCGCTTGTAACGAGGCGGTCCAATTGCTGGTCTAAATCAGCACCACGGAGGTTCTGAGCTACGATAATGCCTTTTTCATTGATAAGCCAGTTCGTAGGAATGCTGTTAACGCCATAACGCTGGCCGGCTTCTGATGACCACCATTTCAGGTCGCTTACATGGTTAGGCCATGCCAGTCCGTCCTGCTTAATAGCCTGAATCCAATTTTCCTTACTGCGGTCAAGGGATACGCTGTAAATAGTAAAACCTTTCGCCTTACCGAATTTCTGATTTTTGTATTTGTTGTATGCTGCTACTACATTCGGATTTTCCATACGGCAGGGGCCGCACCAGCTTGCCCAAAAATCTATCAGCACCACTTTGCCGCGTAATGATTTTAATGAGATTGGCTTCCCTGAGGTATCAGCGAGGTTAATTTCAGGCGCTGTATTTCCCACCTGCACTCCTACGGGAGGAGTGGATGCAGCAGAAGTAGTTTTGGTACCCTGTTGCGGGTTAGTAAAGCTGCAAGCTATGCCTATAGCTGCTATTAAAAGAATGAAGAAGTATTTTTTCATATCGGTTTTTACTTGGGCCTTTTACAATTATCAGGCCATGCAAAGCTACGAAAAACGAATGGATAAGTATATACTACCCGGCTTCATTTAAATTTCACGAAGCAATTCCTATCCGTATTGCCAAATGTGTTTTTTATTATGTTTGTAATGCTCAGTAGGCAGGGCAAGGATTTACTATTCTGGCATGCTAAGACAATCATGAATATTAAAAACAAACAAGCTGTATTTATCACTTTAATTCTCTCAAGCACATTTTTATTGAAATCCGGTTATGCACAACAGGGTTCCGGTATCCAGCTTATTATTCAACCCCAGGCTTCGGCCATTTCCGGAGACATCTTCATGGCACCTTATGTTACTTTACAGAAAAAATTTACTGCTGCTTTTGACGGAGGGGTCTTGTTCGATTATCTGGGTCCGCATAATTTATCTCTTAGTATAGGAATTCTGTATTCTCATAAGGGACAAAACAGCAGCAGAACCATAAATGACTCGACCTATTACCGCTCCCCTGGAGGTTATTCTTCAAGTAAATCTATGGGCAAATCTGCTCTTGACATATCATTAAATTACATAAAGATGCCTGTGCGATTTTGCTATTTCAGCAATCCTGAAAGTACAGTTTCATTTTCCTTTTACGTCGGGGCTTATGTAAGTTTTCTTTTAGACTACACCATGGAGTATGAAGACCAAGAACATGTTATATATAAATCCGGGTTTGTCGGCTACCAGGATAGCGGTGAATATGACTTAATGTATAGCAGAACAGTAAAAGGAACTACTTATACTTCAGAAACCGGCACATACACTTTATCTGAAAGGATGTTCGAGTCCATTGATGCAGGAGCAGAGTTTGGGGCAGGGGCACAAATAAAAATGTCAGAAAAAATATTCCTTTCTGCTTATTTACATTATGATTTTAGCTTTTCGGATATTATATCCAGGGACTCAAAATACACAATAAGTCAACCTTCCTACTATACTCAGTATATGTGGAAAGATGTTTTTCATTTAAACGATGAACAAACATATCGTAATTCTGCCATAGGTTTGCAGCTGGGAGTTAAGTTTAAAATTTAACTTTTTAAATAAATGAGAAGCTGTACCGTACGCTTTCTCTGCGGTCATGCTCATTCCCCTGCCTGCCGGGAGGATATGAATCCTATATACGTTTAATCTCTGCCCCTATTTTGTTCAAGCGCTCGTCAATGTGCTGATAGCCCCGGTCTATCTGCTCTATGTTATGAATAACGCTTTTGCCCTTGGCAGACATGGCTGCTATTAAAAGCGCTACTCCGGCGCGAATATCGGGCGATGTCATCTGAATGCCTTTCAGGGGAAATTTCCTGTTCAAGCCTATCACCGTAGCACGATGCGGATCGCAAAGAATGATCTGCGCACCCATGTCAATCAACTTATCTACGAAAAACAAACGGCTTTCAAACATCTTCTGATGAACCAGCACCGTACCATTCGCCTGCGTAGCCGTTACAAGTATTACGCTTAACAAGTCAGGCGTAAAGCCCGGCCAGATGGCATCAGCAATAGTGAGGATAGAGCCGTCAATGAATGTATCAATCTCATAGTGTTCCTGCTTAGGGATATATAGATCATCTCCTTTCAACTCCATCTGGATGCCAAGACGCTTGAATACATCGGGAATTATACCGAGGTGCTCATAGCCCACATTCTTAATGGTGATCTCTGATTTCGTCATGGCAGCAAGGCCAATGAAGCTTCCGATCTCAATCATGTCAGGCAGCATGCGGTGCGTAGTGCCTTTCAGCTTTTCAACACCTTCAATAACGAGCAGATTGGAACCGATACCGCTGATCTTTGCACCCATGCGGTTCAGCATCTTACAAAGCTGCTGCAGGTAAGGTTCACAGGCTGCATTATATATAGTTGTTGTTCCTTCGGCAAGCACGGCAGCCATGACGATGTTGGCCGTGCCTGTTACCGACGCTTCGTCCAGCAGCATGTAGGCCCCTTTCAGGCGCTTAGCGGTGACGGTATAAAAATTATCGTTCGCATTAAAATCAAAAGCTGCCCCCAGGCTCTGAAAACCGATGAAGTGCGTATCCAGTCGTCGTCTTCCAATCTTATCACCTCCTGGCTTAGGAATACGTGCTTTACCAAAACGGGCCAACAATGGCCCCACAATCATGATAGAACCGCGCAGGGAACCTGCCTGCTTCTTGAAATCCGGTGAATCGAGGTAATCGAGGTTTACATGGGAAGCATCAAAGCTGTATTCACCTTCTCCTACCTTCTCCACTTTCACGCCCAGGCTTTGCATCAGCTCAATGAGCTTCATCACATCACGTATCTCAGGAATGTTACTGATAACTACTTTTTCAGGCGTGAGCAGCACAGCGCAAACAATCTGCAACGCTTCATTCTTGGCTCCCTGGGGTGTAATCTCACCTTTCAGCTCCCTGCCGCCGGTTACTTCAAAACTGTTCATTTACTATAGTCTAATGTATAGTCCGCAAAGTAACCGGATTGAAAAGCGCAGACGATTACCTCCGGTGGAAAGTTTTTAACATGAAGACAGAATACGCCGTGGAGGATTTTTTAAAATTTACCACATAGGAACATAGAAACATAGATTTCACATAGAACATAACACTTCTATGTGTCTTTACTATGTACCTATGATTCTATGTGGTGAAAAAAATGAAACAGACCTAAACGATTAGCGTTTCTTCTTTTTCTTGTTCTTGTTATTATTATTGGATTTCCTAAGGTTGTTATTGTTCACTGCATTGCGCTTGGCATTGATGGCCAGCAGCTCCTGCGTATGGTTGAGGCGCATGTCTTCTTTGGCTTTCAGCTTATTGCCTGAAAGCTTGGACAGATTCTCGAAAATGGTTTCATCACTTACTGAATCACGGTTCCAGTTCAGGTAAGACATTTTCATGAAATTGGCAATGTTGTACGTCAGTGCATCGCGCCTTGCTTCATCGTCCACCTTCACTATTTCCTTGATCATTTCTTCTGTGATCTTGCCGAAATGCCTGAACTTGATGTTGGGATTTGGATAAGCCACCTTCTTGGGCTTAGCCACCAATGTGTTTTTACCGGGAATGGGATAAGGAGAATCTACATCCAGCTTAAAGTTAGAAATAATAAAAAGGTGATCCCACAGCTTATGCTTGAAGTCAACAATGTCACGTAAGGATGGATTCAGGTAACCCATGATGGCAATAATAGCCTGTGCATAACGGTTACGCTCTTCCCTGTCTTTTATTTTGGTAGCCTGTTCTACCATCTTTTGAATGTTGCGGCCATACTCAGGAATGATGAGATGGTCCCGCTGTGTGTTATAATCCATTATAGGAATTAAAAATTAAGAATGCAGAATTAAGAATTGAGGAGGGTGTATTAAATACGTGGTTAGTGTATAACCCTTTAATCAAAAATAGTGCTGCAAGATAGGAATAATAAGTAAAACGAGTCAATGGATGCCTTTCCCTGGGTTCATTATTCAATTCACAATTTTCCTTTCCCTGCTCTTCCGGTAAGCGGTCTCCGCATCACTGGGTCTTCCCTGCCCGCGCGGCAGCACCCTGCGCGCTGCTTTATAAGCGCTTAGCAGGGAAGAATCTGCTTCAGTTGCTATAAGCATCATCTGGTCTATGTTCTTTTTCAAAAACAGGATGCAGTCTTTTACTCCCTTCTCCAGATTTTTATTGGTAAGCGCAACTTCCTTTTTCTTCATCACAGGCGCATTCCTGACTGTGTTGAATTCTTTATAATAAGCCTGCATGTCCCTCATATCCTCCGCGGAAAGTCCATAGTAGTCAAGGTTCCTGGTTTTTTTCACGGCGCCATACACCTTCAGGTAGGTTTGCACCAGCTTTTGCGCCGACAGCTTATTCAGCACATACACAGAAAAATCCATTTCAGGCAAAGACTTACCCTTCACGCTATACCCCGAAGCATTGAGCACGGCAATAAGCTTAGCCACCATCCTCACAAATTCCTTCTTAATGATTTGCTTCTCTAACGTGCTGGTCCGCACCTGGTAACGGTTGCCCGTTATGATTACCTGTTGCACCTTCCCTTCCATCTCCATGAATTGATTGATAAATACCTTCATGGCAGGGGCTTTCTGTGCCAGTTTTTCTTTGTTATCCTTCAAAAAACGACTTACTACTGATAGCATTTCTGCCTGCCTGTTTTTATAAAAGCGCATTTTTATTGAAATTTTAGGTTTTCGTGTTGTAACGAGGTCTGTTCGTGTTGTAACAGGACGTTACTGTTTTGTAACCGTAAAGATATGCAAATTCCCCAAACAATTCTATAACGTAACATGGGAAAGATATATTGTTACAGGTCATAGATGAAGTGTTACAGGTCTTAGCTAAAGTGTTACAGCCATTTGCTAAACTGTAACAGGTCTCTGCTAACGTGTAACAGACCTTTGCTAAGGTGTGACCACACTATTTCTAAAGTGTTACACGCACAATTCTGTAGTGTTAGGGCAAATTCCAATTGTAACATTTAAAAACCGGGTCACAATTTCATTTAATCAGAGCCAACACCCACTAATCCACTCCACAGCTTACTTAATCCGTACCTCATCTTCCTTTATTCAGGACAAGCTTCGTATTAACCTGGCGCAATCGTCCTTATATGCGACATAACCTTGCCTAAATGACGCCTGCCTTTATATAGATTATGCCCGACTCCCTGTAATCAGGGAACAACTACAGTAAAATAAGTCCTGGTTAAGATTTAACAGGAAGAGGTTTTGATTAAATGAGGCGAAACTGTCTGTAAGTGTTGTCACACATTCATGTAATTGAAAATCATTAAGTGCAGAAGGAACGAAAACAGCTTGTGATTACTATATAAAAGTTTTAAGTTTGTATGCACATGGCCGGAACAGCAATGCATGCAGCCCTATTAAAGAACCTCATGAAAGCAATAGCAGTTGCTTTTATTTTAATCATTACAGGATCATTCACATCCAATGCAGATACTATAAATTACAGATTGCACTTTTATAGAGTAGAAGATACTTTTATTGCAGCTGGCGCCCACCTGAAAATTAATGATGACCCGACTCTTTTTAAGGTAAAACAAAAGCAAGAAGAAATTATCGACGTCTTATCGAAAGAGTGTAGGATTCATCTAAGCTGGTCAAAACCTAAAATATATACAGTGAAAGCAACAGAAAATAAAGACCATTATTTTATTATTAGATATAGCGGGTTCTTAAGCCTGTGGCCTAAATATGTATTGGAAGAGGTTCCTGAAGATTATTCTTTCCAGCACATTGGGATCCTAAGCTTAGAATTCCACGTGGACAAGTTGTCG
>JADMIO010548797.1_pt1 | contig 121332 bp, 78 predicted proteins | sample 8958161 | NCBI WGS metagenome assembly JADMIO01 (sample SAMN16585339, study PRJNA669376) | soil metagenome | isolation source: Crop rotation soil | place: USA: Cullars Rotation, Alabama | collected 2011 | reverse complement strand
GCCGCGACTTCAAGTCACGTGAATTCCAAGCTTCGGATCCCACTGTGCTGGAAAGGGCCCCAATGATTCTCGACTGCGAGCGCCACGCCACATTGCTCGGCTTTGGGAAGGCACTTCTCGATGCAATCGATGCACCACTTGAAGCCATCCTCTTCCGTCACTCCGGCCAGCACGGGCTCAACTCCGCGCGCTTTCATCAAATCATCGAAGCTCTTGATCGTGTTCCAGCGCCCGGAGTTGATGCGAACGCACGGCACGCCCAGTTCGTATGCGATCTCGATGCACTTGTTCGTGTGCTCGATTTCGGCGCGCAAGAAATCCGGACTGGGATCAACGAAGTCCTGATGGATGGAAAGATTGATCAAGGCCACACCGTGCCGCAGCGCGTGGCGCTTCAACTTTCGCAAATGAACGCGATGGTCCGCAGTCAGAGGTTCCCGTTCCGGGATGTCCATCTGCCGGTGCAAAATGTCCACGCCGCTGACACCGATGGCACCGGCTTTCTCGATCACTTGCTCAATGCTCACCTTCGGATTGCGAAAGTGCCAATACGAATAGCTGGCGATGCCGAGTTTGACTTTCGGTGCCGGCGTCACGGACGCGGCGGCAAGTGGCCGCGCCGTCCCGAGGGCAAGAGTGGACACTCCTGCAAATTTGATGAATTCACGGCGCGAGTGGGCGGTCATGCGTGCATGAAAGCACGCCGAGACTCGTTCGCGAAGAAAGAAAAGTGCGTTGACTGGAAATCAGCGGGGAAGCTTGACCACGCCTTCGAGAGTGTAGACCTGGCCTTCCCGCACCACGGTTTCATCGCCATTGAACTTAATGATCTTGCCATCGCTCAGCACTTTCGTGCCGTCGTTCATCGTGATACTGCGACCAGGCTCGACGAGGAGCTGGGAACCATCCTTCTGCACGATGACCCGACCGTCCTGCATCGTGACGGTATCTCGCGCGGGCAAGCTGCTGCCGTTCAATCGAAACAGCTCTCCATCCAACAAGCGGCGCGGCGCGCCATTTCGTGGTGTGATCTTGCCGTCGGGCGTGATGCTGGTGCCATCGCTGAGTTGCAGGAGGTCTTGTAGTTCTGTCGCGACGCCGTCTTTGAACACAATCACTTTGCCGCGGTTCATGGTGACATGATCGATGACCGGGACGATGCTGCCATCAGGTTTGATTAACATTCCATCGCTGCCAAGAATCTCTCCCTCCTGCAATTGACGGGCCCGGCCGCCCTTCACGGTGAAGGTGCCGTTCGTGCGAACGGCGATGTCGAACGGCAAAGCGATTTCGTTCGGCGCTTCCAACACCTTGCCGCCGGGCTGCGCCACGACTTTCTGACTTTTGAATTGGACCTTCTCGATACCGCTGGAAACAGCCGCGAGGAGATGGAACGAACACAGGGCGGTAATACAACAACCAATGATAACAGTCTTCATAACGATCCTAATCTGATTGAAGACAGCATACGCCTGTCGGCGTTCGGCGCAACCAGCGTATGCAGCAAAAGTCGGCGGTGCTACCAGCGCCGATAGTGATATCGCGGGCCAAAATACAATCGCACTCCCGGCCCGTAGAAATAGGGAGGTGGTCCAAAATAAACGGGCGGCTCGTAATAGATCGGAGGTCCACTGAGCGGATACTCCGGCGTTTTCTGCGTCATATCGAAGAAAATGCGCTGCGGAATTCGATCTTCGGGCGTCAATCCATGTCCTGTCCGGAAAAAGCGGGCTTGCGCAAAATGGTTGGATGCGATGGGCAGAGCTTTGATGCTGAAATAAAGCGAACCGAAGTCGTGGAAGGTGCCGTCGGGGTCGCCAAAAACTTTCAAATTCAACGGCGTGTTGCCCATGAATTCTCCATTCGCCTCAATGCGCGCTCCTGGATCGGTGGCCTCGATCAAAATAGTGTACGCCATCGTATTATGGGGTCCCGGTTCGGCGCCGGGGGGGATGCTTTGGCATCCGGTTAGAACTATTGCCGCAATTGCGGCGGCAGCTAAAGCCAGCGTCTTCATACGGAACAATGCTCGTTCAACGGTGGAAATTCTCAACCCTAATTTCAGCAGGGAACACGCACCCGCGGCTCACGGCGCATCCGGCGCATCCAATTGCTCCAACTTCACGGCGGCGGTTTCCCATTCAGTAGTTTTGGCGGCAAGGTCATCGACGACGTGCATCAGTTCGCGGTTGATTTGCATGGCGCGACCGCCTTCGTAGCTTTCCGGCTTCTCCAACTCGGCGGCGAGTTCTGCTTGTTTGGTTTCAAGCTCTTGAATTTCCCTTTCCAGATTGCGCACGAGTTGCTGCGCGGCGCGTTGCTTTTTGGCGCGAGCCTGGCGCTGCTCAGCTTCGAGGCGTTTCTGTTCCTTGCGGTCGAGAGCGCGCGGTGCGTGATGCGGCGTGCGTGATTTGTCCGCGGGGTCGCCATCGGAATTCACGTTCCACGCACCACGCGCCGCGTGGCCGCCTGCCGTCAGCCCCGCGCGTTCCGAGACCGGCTTCGTTTTCTCCAGATAGTAATCGTAACCGCCGGGGTAGCGGTGCACGCGCCCGTGCTTCACGTGCAGAACATGGTCCGCAATCGCGCGAATGAAGTAGACATCGTGGCTGATGAAGATGACCGTCCCCTGAAATTGTTTCAGCGCGTCCACGAGGGCATCGATGCTCGTCATGTCGAGGTGCGTCGTCGGCTCGTCCATGAGCAACAGGTTCGGCGGATCGAGGAGAAGTTTCACGAGGGCCAGCCGGCTCTTTTCACCTCCGCTCAGCACGGAGACCTTTTTGAACACGTCGTCACCGCGAAAGAGAAAACAACCGAGCAAGGTGCGGACGTTCTCTTCCGTGAGCCGGAAGCCGGCGGCGGATTGTGCGGCGCGATTGCCCCAACCACTGCGCGCCTCTTCCGACTGCGTGCCGGCAGAACGCCACGGTGTGTCCATCGCCTCTTCAAGCACGGTCCGTTGCGGTTGGAGCATCTCCACGCGGTATTGGGAATAGTAACCGGTCCTGGTGTTGTGACCCAACGTGCGCGTTCCACTGGTCGGCGCGAGAACGCCCGCGAGAATCTTCAGCAATGTCGACTTGCCTGCGCCATTCGGGCCGACGAGCACGATTCGCTCGCCACGATCCGCCTCGAAGTCGATGCCGGTGTAAACGACGTGGCTGCCGTAGGCGTGGTGAATGTCTTTGAGCTTGATGACCTTTTGCCCGCTGCGTTCCGGCTGGGGAAAGCTGAAACTCACGCGCCTGGCATCGTTTACGGGCGCCTCGACGAGTTCCATGCGCTCGATTTGCTTCAACTTCGCCTGGGCCTGGGACGCCTTGCTCGCCTTGGCGCGAAACCGGTCGGCGAATTCCTGCAAGCGCGCGATTTCTCTCTGTTGATTTTTGTAGGCCGCAAGCATCTGCTCCTCGTGGGCGGCGCGTTGCGTGAGGTAATCGTTGTAGTTCCCGCGATAACGAAAAATCTTTTCCTGGCGAATCTCGAAAATGTTGGTCACGAGCTGATTCAGAAACTCGCGATCGTGCGAGATCATCAGAATGGCGCCCGGGTATGTCTTCAGATATTCCTGCACCCAGAGCAACGCATCGAGGTCGAGATGATTCGTCGGCTCGTCGAGCATGAGCAGATCAGGCTGTTGCACGAGCAGGCGCGCGAGATGCGCGCGCATCACCCAGCCGCCGGACATTTCCCGCGCGGGCCGATCGAAATCGGATTCGCGAAAGCTCAGGCCGGTGAGAATCCGCTTGGCATCAGCGAGCATCGCTCCGTCGGTGGCACTCGCGTGGGTGATGGGCGACTCCTCGGTTTCCGCGCCATGCCAGTGCTCCTCCTCGCCCAGCCCGGTGGCGGCGATTTGCAGGACGGTTTCATCTTTTACCGGAGCACTTTCCTGCGGCAGGAATCCCAGGGTAACGCCGCGTTGCATGGAGATGCCGCCGTCATCCGGCTCAGCCTTGCCCAGCAGCAGCGAAAACAGAGTCGATTTGCCGGCGCCATTCGGCCCAACCAGGCCGATGCGGTCATCGCGATTCACCTGAAACGAAACGTCGGCGAACAACGTTCGACCGCCGAAGCTCTTGCTGATGCCTGAAACTGTAAGCATGAAGCGCGGAATATGCGCCGGTCTTGCCGGGAATCAAAATCGAAATCATGCGTGCCGGAGTTGCCGGTTTTCGCGAGTGCAACGAGACTTGCGAATATCGACGGCTTGCTGTTAAACCACGGCCCATGAAATCATCCACTCTGTTGGCGCTCGTCGCTTCATCAGCACTTGCCGTCGCGTTGCTGTCCGGTTGCACAACCCCCAGGACGACCGGGACCGGCACGAGTTTCAAGGGGCCGATTGGTTTGCAGCTTTACAGTCTGCGCGCGGATTTCAAAAAGGACGTGCCGGGCACGATGGCCAGGGTTGCGAGCTTCGGAATCAAGAACGTGGAACTGGCCAGCACCTACGACATGCCGCCGGATAAATTCCTCGCATTGCTCGACGCGAACGGGTTGAAGGCGATCAGCAGCCATTTCCCCTACGATCGTTATCGGACCAATGCCGAAGGAGTAGCGCATGAGGCACAGGCGCTGCGACTGAAATACGCCGGCTGCGCCTGGATTCCGCACGAGGGCGACTTCGACGAGAAAGAAGCACGAGACGCGGCGAAAGTATTCAACGAAGCCGGCAAAGTGCTCGCGGAACACGGCATCAAGTTTTTTTATCACACGCATGGCTACGAATTTCAGCCGTACAATCAGGGCACGCTCTTTGACCTGCTGATGGCGGAGACAAATCCGAAATTCGTGCGTTACCAGATGGACGTGTTCTGGATCGTGCATCCTGGCCAGGACCCGGTGAAACTTCTGAACAAGTACGGCAATCGTTTTGAACTGATGCACGTAAAAGACATGAAGGCGGGCACCAAACACGATCTCACCGGCCATTCCGACGTGAACAACGACGTGCAGCTCGGTACCGGCATCATGGATTGGCCCGCCATCCTCGGCGCGGCGAAGAAGGCCGGCGTGAAGTGGTATTTCATCGAAGACGAAGCAGACGCGGCGGCGCAGCAGATTCCGGGCAGCCTGAAGTTTCTCGAAGGTGTGAAATTTTAGAATCCGCCCACATCCGTTCGAAAGAACTCCGCAAGCCGAAGTCGCTATTGCACGACCGCCACGAAGTCGCCCTTGATGGACGCACCGGTCATTTGTAAATCGATCGTGCCGCTCATTTTTCCGCCTTCGATCTGGCCGAACTTCAGGCTCAACGAATAACCCCAGGGCTTCCAAACGTTTTGCCGCTGGCCGGACGCGTCAATCCATTCCGCGTTTGCTTTCAGCTTCGTCATCTTCATATCCGGAGTGACGAGAAGATTTTTGCCCGCCAGATCTTTCGGGCTGACAAACGTAGTAATGGTGATTTGCCGGTCGGGTTGTGAGAACGCCCCCTGGCGAAGAACAAATTGGCTTTGACTCACAAACGCGTGTTCATACTGAAAGCTCTGCCCGCCCACCGTGCCTTTAACCGGATTGGCCGGCAGCGGCAGCTTGGGCTCGAGGTACGCGGTCGGCGCCGGCGGCACATACGGTCCCCGGTTCGCGGGCGCGGCTCCACCATTTTCAGTTGGCGTCCGCCACGCTCTTTGCATCGCTTCGCGTTGCGCCGCCACCTCTTTTCGCCGCTCCGCCATTCTTTTTTCGGCGTAATGTTTCAATACGAACCACAGCGCCACAAAGCAGATCGCCATGCCGCACATCGCATAACTGATCACCATGCCGATCGTCGCCATCACATCGCCCCGCAACCTCGGGTTCATCCGAATCTGATCCTTGGCGGACTGCGCGCAAAAGATGCTGATGATCCAGCCGATCGGCCCGAAAAAGAGCAGGATGATCGACGCAATGGCCGCGCCACACCATTTTTCCGGGACCGGGCGTTGCGCCGCCGCCGCAGGAGCACTCGGCATTACCGGCGCGTTCACGGGAGGAAGAGTTGGCGCGCCGGGCACCCGCAACCCAGTCTGTGGTTGCGGAACTTTAATCTGTTGCTGGCAGCCGGGACACTGAATCACCTGGCCCGCCCAACCCTGATCGCAACTGATGTGTTGGGCACAATGCGGGCATGAAAACTTCACGTCGCTCATAGGATTGCGGGCACTGTAGTGAAACGTGCTCAACCGGACAAGCGTGGCTTTGACCGCGTGCCGAGGTTCATTGGCGCAGTCGAAAGAAGGCGGCGGAGTTTGTCCGCGGGACGAAGAATGGGCTGCTCGTGGTCAAGCCCGTCCACGGCCCCGCAACGTTCTCCGCCGCTTCCAGGGTGAACCCGGTTTCGCCCCAGCTCAGCGCGAATTTATTGCCCCAGGAAGTTATCGCGAGCCGTGCGGACGAAGCTTCGAGCACGCTCGGCAACCGAACACCCGGGACATGCACGCTCAGCTCCACCCCCATCACGACGTCGGGACTTTGCGCGCCGTTCTGGTGAACTTCCACGGCCAGCACGTTGGTGCCGGCGGCGAAATTCGTAACATTCAGGATATCAAATGGTCCCAGCAAGAGGGCATCACCAACGTTGGGCGTGCCTTGGGTCGCAGCTGTCGCCGGCCCTGGCGGCATGTTGAAACGATAAATCTCTTTGCCATTCAGATGGAGAATCATGCCATCGTCGATGATGTGGCGGATTCGGATGGTGACGTTTGTGCCGGCCATCGGCGTCGGCCATTGTTGTCGAAAATAATAAGTGTTAATCCGATTCACTCCCGTCGAATCAAACAGTGAGAGCAGCGTGTTCTTCGGCCCAGGCAGCAAAGCATTCTCGACATATAGCAGGGCATTGCTTGGACCGAGCCACGCCGAGTCGTCGTAGGTCGGGCTCATGAACGTGGACTGGACAAGCTGGTTGGTATTGATGAGCAAATATTTCCATGCGCTGTCCATCGCCACGAAATAGTCCACGCCCACCGTCACCGCGCTGCCCGGAGCCACCGCGTTCGGCGTGGCGGCCGTGTCGCTCACGTTACTGACGACGACGGCGCAGCGCCCAGCCAGCGGCGCCGCGAAAGTGAGGATGACGTTGGTGCCGTTGACCAGGGTGGCCGCGCTGACGGCTACTGACGTTCCGGCGGAATTCGTGACGCTGTAATTCCCGACGTCGATCGCCGTCGCCGCGCTGAGAAGCTTGGAGAAGCTAAGCGTGAGAGTGTTGTCCGCATTGGCGACGGCGGACAGGAACTCAGGGCGTACTATGTCCGGCAAAACGTGGAGCGTGGCGTTGGATGTCAGGATTGAGCCGCTCGCCTGCGCGCACAGGCAACGAAGCTGCGAGCCGTTGAGCGAGAGCGGCACTGTCCCAAGGCTGAACGTGGAGTTGGTCGCACCGGGGACGTCCGCGTCGTTGATCCGCCATTGAAACGAAGTGGCCGCCACCGAACTGACACGAAACGTCGCGATTTGATTTTCCACCACGCTCGTATCGGTCGGTCCGGCCAATACCAGCAAGGGGCCGGTGGGCAATGACTCCGCGCGTGCGATCAGTTCCATGGCAAAGAACTTGTCCGTGTCGCTCGGCGCGGACTGGTGCAATTCAGCCGCGAGCAGGTTCGCTCCGGTTCGAAAAAGGTGAATGGGAACATTGAGCGCAGAGACCAGGACCGCGTTTGTGCCCTGCAGCGGGAGAGTTTGCGGAGTGAGCGTGCCGGGCGGCAGGTTGAAGCGCAGCAAATCTGCGCCATTCAAATACAGCGCCACACCATCGTCCGCGGCATAACGCAGCTTCATGCCCAGGCCGCCGGGACTCAGTGCGAACGTGAATCCGTTGCGGAAATATGTGGTGTAGCCGGGGGTCGGACCGAGCGTGGTCGAAACCGGAGCTGGCGGAACGAAGGTGCTGTTCTGCGAATAGGAAAACGCTCCAGCATCATAGCCCCAGTTCGAAGTGTCGTAGTTTTCGTCCTTCCAGTTTGCGCCCGGATCGAAGTTGTCGATGGGCGGTCCATACGGATCGTAATAAAACCAGGAACTGTCGAACGCGATGAGCGGCACCGTTCGCGCGATCGGCACGGCGGAAAGCGGCATCACACTGTGTGCGGGCGGCAGGTCGGCGATTCCTGCGGCGCTCAGGATGTAGTTGGCACTGGCATCCGCCGCCCCTGCAATGGTGAGCAGCACATTCGTACCGTTTGTCAGGGCCGCGCTGACGAGGTTCAGCGTCGCGCCGAGCGTGTTGCTGACGGAATAGTTTGCTGGGTTGGTGGCCGTCAGCAATAGCAGCGGCTCGGAAAAACTCGCATTGACATGTGTGGCGTCGAGCCAATCAGCCGCGAGCAGGGCCGGCGGATTGAGATCATTCAGGACGGTAAGCCGTGCGAGTCGGCTAAACACCACTCCAAAGACATTGCTGGCCTGCAGTGCGTAGTTGCCTGCGCTGGCCAGGGCCGCATTGTCGAGTGTCAGCGACAGCCCCGTCGCGCCCGGGATGGGCGAGCCCTCTTTGAACCACTGATAATGAGCGCCGTTGCCCGCCGCCGCGGCGGTGAACGTCGCACTCCGCCCTTCCGGGATGGTGATGTCGGCCGGTTGGTTGGTGAATCGCAACACCGTCGGTGCCAACACCACGACATTGACTTGCATTCCGAATGCAATGTCGGCGCTGGTCAGGCTGTTTTGATGAATTTCCGCCGCCAGCACATTGTTCCCTTCGAGGAGGAGTTGGGGCGGAAGATTCGAGACGATAAAGACACCTTCCCCGGCTGGATTCGCTGCCGGCGCCAGCGTGTTGTACACGACCGGCCCAAATCCGATGTTGTAACGAAAGGCTTCCACACCGTTTAGAAAAACGACGACACCGTCATCGAAGTAGTTGCTGGCGACCAACGCAATTGACGCGAGGTCGTTCGTCAGCGTGAAATGCATTCGGAAGTAGTACGTCGGGATACGCGCGCCATTGCCGTCCGAAAGTGACAACACGGTATTCGTGAGAGCAGGGATGCCGGGCGCATTGTCCTCCTGCGCAAGAATCCCCCGTCCGGAAGGCCATGCGCTGTCGTCGTAATTGGGGGCGCGCCAGGCTGTGCCCAGATCGCTGCCGGACTGTTCGTATTTCCAAATGTTATTGGTTAACGAAATCAACACATACGGCGGCGCCGCGACGCCAACATGCGCACGGCCGCTCGTTTGTGAACCGCCGCAGTTTGAAACTCGCACGTAATAAGTCCCCGAGTCGTCCAAGGCCGCGACCTTTGTGTAACTCTGGTTCGTTGCGCCTGAAATCGGCGCATTGTTTAAATACCACTGGTAAGCCATCGGGGCCGTGCCGGTCGCAGTTATGTTCAGCGTCAAAGTCGCACCGCTCGCCAATGATTGATCCTGCATCTGTCCTGCGAGGGCTGTTGGCGTAAAGCAGCCCACCGCCAATGACGCAACGGCGCTGGTCTTCGTACCGAAGGCGTTGCTCACGAATACGGAATAAAAACCCTCGTCGCCGATCTGCGCGCTGGCGATCGTGTAAGTCGCGTTCGTCGCCCCGGCGAGATCGTTGCTGTTTTTGCGCCACTGGAAAAAGAGCGGTTGCGCTCCCTGGACCCCAACGCTGAAGGTGGTCGGTTGGCCCGGTGCGACGGAGGTGCTTTGGGGTTCAGTAGCGATGACAGGCGCCAATACCGCCACCACATTCGTCACCCGGAAATTGTCGATGGCGTTGGCGGCGTCAGCACCCGGGTTCGAATTGTCATCTGCAAACAAAACGTAAAGCGCCGCCCCGGCGGACCACGGAATTGAACTCAGGTTGATTTGAAAATCGATCGCCTGCACGATGTTGGTGGTGAATGAATTCCCGAAAGTCCCGAGCGGCACCCATTGGCCGGCGGTACCGGAGAGATTGTAATACACGCGGTGGCCTTTGATCACTTCGTTGGCCACGGTCGAGTTGTTGAGTTTTTGCGTGTAGTCGTATTTCACCCGCAAGGAGTTGAGAGGCAATCCCGAGGCGTTCGTGAGCGAGGCCATCAGTAACGTAACGGCGTTACCAACCGGTCGCGTGATAAGGTATCCGGAACTGCTCCATTGAGCCGTCGCCGCGGCAGCCGGTGGATCGCCCGAGGAGTTGCCTGACTGCGCCGTCACGGTGTTGGCGGCATTGGTGGCTCCATTGATGAAAGCATCCAGGTCGGTCTCGCTTTCGGGCGCAGCGGCCACTCCCGGAATCGACCTGGTGGACCAACGGACCGCGGGCGGAATGCTGCCAAAGGTCTCCATCGAACTGCCGTTGGTTCCCACCGCAATCTGCGCAACTGTCGATGGATTCACTTCCAGCCACGTGAGCGCGGTGAGCAGCGGCAACACGGTGACGAATTTGAATCGTGATTTGATTTTACGCAGCATGCATCGCCAGGTTAACCCATTCGCCGGGCGCCTCCCGACCTGCCAATGGGATGCGCGCAGCGGCCACCTTATTCCTTGGCGCCAACCAAACCATGAACGCCGTTGCGTGTTCGAGTTCGAACGCGCTGAGCAGCAGTATGGTGGCGCATTTCAATCGTAATTTTATTTTGCGCGACACGCGGTGCCCGATTTGAGATTGGCGCGAGACTACCGTTTGGCGGCCAATTTGCCAGCAGGAACAGATGCCAGCCGGACAAAGCACCGTTGCCTTCCGGCGCTTCAGCTGCTAGTCTCGCGCGACTGACCGGAATCATGCGTCATAAGCCACAAGCCTTCACACGCCTCGAACTTCTGGTCGTGATCGTCGTGCTGTCACTGCTCGGAGCCTTCGCACTGCCGCTCCTGGCCACCACGCGGCGCGATTCAGATCGAGCCGCCTGCGCGAGTAACCTTTACCAGATCGGCCATGCGATCCTGTTGTGGGCGGGTGACCATGGGGATCGCGTCCCATGGTGGACCCCTGTGAGTGATGGTGGAACGATGGCCAACAAATCGGGCGCCGCATGGTTCGAATGGGCCTCGCTTTCGAACGAACTCGCCACAGCCCGCGTTTTCGCGTGTCCCGCCGACGACGGGGTCCGTGCGGCGGCGGTCTTCGACAGTTCACAGATGGGATTCTTCAATACAGCCCTCCGCGATAAGGCACTGAGCTACATTGTGGGATTACACGTCTCTCTCGAGTATCCGGATTCTCTCGTCTGCGCGGACCGCAATCTTCGCTCGGATGTTTATCCCGTCGGGTGTTCGTCCGGAGTCAACAACGCTGACGCGATGACCTTTCCGTTTTTCACCTCGGGGTGGACAAATGCCGTGCATGGCCCGATCGGTCACATGCTGGTCCTTGATGGGCGCGTGGAAATGACCAGTTCGGAACGGCTTCGAGCTTTGCTCAGCTTGAAATCGTCGGACCAATTTGCGACCCAGGATGGGAGCGGCAACCGGCACTTTTTGAGGGCGCGATGAAGGCGAAGCTGTTTATCGTTGCCGTCGCGGTCCTCGTTTGCAACGGCCACGCAGCGGTTCTTCTGTCTGGACCGCAACAGCCCGGCACATCCGGCGCGGGAAGCTCCTTCAACCCGCAGTTCAGCGCCGACGGCCAGCACCTTGTCTTCGTCAGTCACGCCAACAACCTAGTGTTGAATGACGATCTCAACCGGCAGCTCGATGTGTTCGTCTGCGATCTCGTGAACAGCAACATGGCGCTGGTCAGTGTTAACGTGGGTGGCATCGGCGGCGCCAATGCGGACGCGAATTACCCAAGCATTTCTTCGAACGGCCAGTTCATTGCGTTCGCGAGTCGCGCGAGCAATCTCGTGGGCGGCGATGCAAACAACGCCATTGATGTTTTCGTGCGCGACATGAATGCAGGACTCACGCGCCTCGTGAGCGTGAACGTGAGCGGCACCTCGCCAGCCGATCCGAGCCCATCGTCGATTATTCCGCTCTCCAGCAACCCGCTCATCTCCGCGGATGGGCGTTGGGTTTTCTTCGAAAGCCGGGCGACGAACCTCATCGTCAGCGGCGCGCCACTCGGCAGCGTGAACATTTACGCGCGCGACACCTGGTCGAATGCGACTGTGCTCGTCACCGCCGCCACCAACGGGGGAGCGCTCGCTGGAATCTCGACTCTCGCCGGCATCACGCCCGACGGACGCCTGGCGGCATTCACCACCACGAACAACACGGTCGTTCCCGGCGTCACCAACACCGGAGGAGATGTTTACGTCCGCGACTTGACGAGTGGTTGGATTTCCTGGGCGAGCCGCGGCATGCCGCTGCGCTTCGGCCTGTCTTATCATTCCGCCCTGCCGGCCTTGAGCGCGAATGGTCGGTTCATCGCGTTCCTTGCGGGCGCCGCTGTTGACCAGGCATTTCGTTACGATCTTCTCTCGAGCAACACGCTGCGCATTTCCGCTCACCTGGTCGGCACCGAGCCAACGAGTGATGCAACGAACAAAGGCAACCCGCTGCAAATCACAGCGGATGGATCCAGAATTGCGTTCGAGGCGGAAAAAAATGTGTACGTCTGGGACATTAATGTGGGCAGCGGTGCGCAGCGGATCAATTTTTGTGATGCGTGCGACTGCCTGGCCCCCGGAGGTGGGCAACCCGGGCCCGACCCCTCCAGCCGCCCGTGGTTGAGCAGCGATGGGCATTACGTCGTGTTCTTCAGCCCGTGTGCAAACGATTTTTACCGCCGCGATTTGCTGACGGGCACGAACGAGTGGATTACCGCTGCATCCTCGGCGAGCCAGATTGCTTTCAGTGTCCTGGACGGTGATTCCATGGGCTCACGATTTGCGTTCGATACTGCGGCGGCGATTTCGACCGGCGACCTGAACGGCGCGAGCGACATTTTCCTGCGCGACATGAATGCGGGTGCGACGAAATTGATCACGAAAGCGCAGCCGGCGAAGCCGGCCGTCACTTCCTTCGCACATTCATTCCTCGGACCAAACAGCGTGAGCGCCGATGGACGTTTCATTGTCTCCACGCGCTACGACGATCCTTCGGCGGATCGTGACACAAACGGCTGGGCGGATGTTTTTGTCAGCGACGTGCTGAGCAATCGAACCGTGGCGGTGAGCATCAACTCAAATCTTTTTGTGACGAGCTTCAATGCGGAAAGCGGGCCCTTCGGCAGCTTCATTGAGAACACCAACGCTTATCAGAGCCCGATTATCAGCGCCGACGGCAGTGTCGTGGTTGCAGTCCGTTATGGTTTGCGCGGATCTTACACAAACATCGTCCACGCACGCGCGACGAACGGCACCTTCGCTTCGAGCGGGTTGACTCTGGCCGTGCGACCAGCGCCGAACGCCAGCCCCGATTACAGTTCTGATTCGCCCGTCGTGAGCGCGGATGGACGGCTGCTGGTGTTTCGCAGCGATCAATCCCAATTCAGCCAGGATGTGTACGACGGCAATAACGCTTCCGACATTTGGATCCGCTTCCCGGCGCGAAACTACTACGGCATGCTTCAGACGAATTACGGCCTCCTGAGCGCCGGCAATCGGGACGGCCCTTCGGGCAACGGTCCCTCTTTCGCCCCTTCAATGAGCGCCGATGCCGGCACGGTGGCTTTCGCAACCCAGGCGGGTGATTTGCTGTCCGAAGCAGCGGGCGGTACGATTGGGCAAACGCCATACGCAAATTACCAAATCGTCGCCGCTCTTCTCGGCACCAATCAGCTCGCCACGAATTATTTGAGCAGCATTCCCAAGCGGCTTTGCAGCTACACGATTTCCTTTCAGCAATACGAATGGTTCGACGCTTACGACACGAACATTCACCACACGAACCTCAACTCGGTGCTGACTCCCATTCCGACAGGCAGCACGAACGCCGTCTTCAGCGGCAACGGGCGTTACCTCATTTACAGCCTTGCGGATGGGAGCGCGATTTGGCGGCACAACCTTTCCGCCACGCGGACGAATTACAATTTTTTCAGCAATGCGCAGTATCCGGGCGTCAACGTATCCACCAATCTTGTCCCTGCCGAATCCAACCTTCTCGTGTGCGTGAATTGCCGAAACCCGGTCGTCAGTGCTGACGGGAACATTGTTTCCTACGAGCGCGTCCGCTCCGCTTCCGCGGTGGACGTATTCGCAAAGGACATGAACACCGGTGAGGAAACATTAACGAGCGGCAACTTGTTTGGCGCTTTCGCAAACGGTTCTTCCGGTTCACCGGTGATCAGCGCGGATGGCCGTTACGTCGTCTTCGCCAGCAAAGGGAGCGACCTCGTAGCGAATGACACCAATGGCGTGAGCGACATCTTCGTGCGGGACCGCTTGCTTGGCATAACGATGCTCGTGAGCGCGAACAGCCAAGGGCGCGCGGCCGATGGACCGTCCACTCGGCCGGTGCTGGCCGCCGATGGCCGGACGGTGGTATTCCAAAGTTTCGCGCGCGATCTGGTGAGCGGCGATTACAACGAGAAGCGCGACATCTTTGTATTGAAACTCGGCGGTGCAGACACGGACGGCGACGGAATGGATGACGATTGGGAAGTCACTTATTTCAACAACCTGTCGCGCACCGGCGATGGCGACTTCGACGGCGACGGCGTGAACGATCGCGATGAGTTTTTGGCCGGCACAAATCCCACGGCGAACGCTTCTATCTTCCGCTTGCTCACGGTCACGCCAGCGGGCGGCGGAACCGCGCTTGTGATGTGGGCCGGCAATCCCAATCGCAACTATCGCGTGGACTTCAAAGACGACTTGAATGCGGTGGATTGGACACCCCTGGCCAACGGTATTTCATGGAACGGCACGACGGCTTCGATCGCCGACACGAACGCGAACACTTCCACGCACCGCTACTATCGCGCAGTTCGGCTGCCGTAGCCGGCTACTCCTTGTCTCCGCGCGACGATGTCCGTTCCGCTTTGCGCCAGGCTCGTTCGCGTTTCAATGTTTCAGCGCGCAGAAGTTCCTCCGCAGACCAGCCGCGCTCCTGAGCGAATTCCGTGAGTGCGAAAAGTTGCCGCGCGACTTCACTCTTTGAACTTCGGCCGCGCGGTTTCGCGGCTCTTATCACTTTTGCTTTGCGGGCTTTCTTCACCAGCTTCTCCGCGCGGAGCAGGGCAGGGAGGTGCCTTGGGATTCCGTCAAAGGCCGATGGACGTTCGTGCTTCGTTCCCTGCTTCTCCCCGCGTTTGATCTGTTCCCAGTTCTTCCAGACCTCGGCCACGTCCTTCACCTTTACATCGCCGAAGACGTGCGGATGCCGTCGGATCAATTTGTCCGTGATGTGCCGCGCTACTTTCTCGAAATCGAATGCGCCTCGCTCGCGCGCGAGTTGGCAATGAAAAACCACCTGCAGCAACAGGTCGCCAAGTTCCTCCGCCATCTCGTCATCGTCACGGGCTTCAATCGCATCGACGAGCTCATAAACTTCTTCGACGGCGTGAAAGCGCAAGGTCATGTGATCCTGCTCCCGGTCCCACGGGCAGCCCGTCGGCGAACGAAGTTTCGCCATGATCGCGAGAAGATCTTCGATGGCGGGACGTGCGGTTTTCATGCGGAGATAATGAACAGCGAACACGGGACATCGAACTTCGAACATGGAAGGGACGAAGGGGACGCTCCCATACGGTGTTCGCTGTTCTGTGTTCGATGGTCGATGTTCATCAGAGGATTACCAGATCGTCCCGATGCACGACCTCGCCGCGCAAACTTCGCTTGGCGGCGATTTCTTTGCCGCTGAATGCGCTTATGCCGCGGGCGAACTCGGCGCCGTCCTCGTCGCAGATGCTGATGATTTCTCCCGCATCGAATTCGCCTTCAGAGCGGATCACGCCCGGCGGCAACAAACTTTTGCCGTTCTCGATCAGCGCCCGCCTGGCGCCGCCGTCCACGAACACCGTTCCGCGCGGATGATGAAAGAAGGCAATCCATCGCTTGCGCCCGCGAAGTTTCGCCGGCTTCGGCAGAAAGAGCGTGCCCACATCCTCGCCCCGCACGATATCGGCGAGCACCGTTTCACTCGCGCCTGGTGCAATGATCAGCGGGATGCCTGTCCGCACGACGATTCTTGCCGCCTGGATTTTTGACTTCATCCCTCCGACCGCGGTTTCGCTCGATGTGCCGCCGGCAAGTTTCTCGACGCTCTCATCAATGGTTTCAATTGAGGAAACCCGCCGTTCGTTGGGACGCCCAAAATTCTCCATTACCCCGTCGACACTCGTCAGGATGACGAGCAGCTCCGCAGACAACAGCGCGGCAACGAGCGCGGAAAGTTTGTCATTGTCACCAAACTTCAACTCGGTGGTGGAGACGGCGTCATTCTCGTTGATGATTGGAATCACTCCACGCCGCAGCAACGTGGTGAGTGTATTGCGCGCATTGCGATGACGTTCCTCGTGCTGCAAATCGGCGTGCGTCAACAGCACTTGTGCGACATGCAGCTCGTACTCGCTGAAAAGCTTTTCGTAGGTCGCCATCAGCCGTGACTGGCCGACCGCGGCGCACGCCTGTTGTTCTGCCACTGACTCGGGCCGCTTTTCAAATCCAAGCACACCCATGCCTGCGCCGACTGCGCCCGATGTGACGATGACAACTTCACGGCCCGCCGTCCGAAGCTGAGCCATTTGCGCGACGAGTTGTCCGATCTGCGCCGGGTCGGGATGTTTTCGCGCGTCCGTCAACACGGCGGTGCCGAGCTTCACGACAATTCGTTTGGCCTTGTTCAATTCATTGCGCATCAAGCGCGCCGTTCGTAGCAGAAGCGCGCCGGAACTGTCGAGGGCGCGGGCGTCTTCGGTGCGAGTAATTCGCTTGCGCCCCATGCGCGCGGCGACTGTATCGTGGTGCCGTGGCGAAGCCAAAGCGTGTCAAAACCCCGGTGCAATTCCCGGATTGGCAACAGATCGTCGATGTTGTTCAGCCGAATGTCCGCGCGCAGATTTCCAGCGCCGCCCTGGTGCAAGGCAATTCCCTGGAACTGCTGGAGGCGTTCGCCGAGAAATTTCCCGACGGCTGCTTCGACTGCATCTTTGCCGACCCGCCCTATTTTCTTTCGAACGGCGGCATTACCTGCCACGCAGGGAAGATGGTGAAGGTGGACAAAGGGGCGTGGGACAAATCCCAGGGGGCCGAGTTGAATCATGAATTCAATACGGAATGGCTGAAGCGGTGCCAGCGTGTGTTGAAGCCGAACGGAACGATTTGGGTGACGGGCACGAGTCATGTGATTTTTTCCGTCGGCTTTGCCATGCAGCAGCTTGGGATGAAGATTCTCAACGACATCACCTGGGAGAAGCCGAACCCACCGCCGAATTTGTCCTGCCGTTACTTTACGCACGCGACCGAAACGGTGCTGTGGGCGGCAAAGAATGAACAGGCCCGGCACACGTTTAATTACAAATTGATGCGGGAGCATGCCGGGGGAAAGCAGATGAAAAGTGTCTGGCGCATTTCCGCACCGGGCGGCGGCGAAAAAAAGATGGGCAAACATCCGACGCAAAAGCCACTCGCGTTGGTCGAACGCTGTCTGCTGGCTGCAACGCAGGCCGGAGATTTTGTGCTCGACCCATTTTCCGGCGGCGGCACGACGGCTGTCGCCTGCGCAAAACTTCAAAGGCAATGCCTCGGCATCGAGTTGGAAGCGAAACATGTCGAGATGGCTGCGCGCCGCCTCGAACCTCTGGCGACGCCAACGCGGGCAATGGCGGAAATCTAATCATGGCCGGACGCGCACTGGCAGTCACCAACGGCGATGAACTGGCGAAGTTGCTGGTTGCACTCGGCCAGCAACTCGGACTTGAAGCACGAGAGCAGGTTCGCGTCGCCCGCCGCATCTGGGGCGCGGAACGGCGCATTGACGTGGTGCTGATTCATCCGACGACGCGCAAGACGCTGGGCATCGAGTGCAAATTCCAGTCGGTCGTCGGCAGCGCGGAGGAAAAAATTCCGGCCATCATCAAGGACATCGACGCGTGGCCGATTCCCGGTCTCGTCGTTTTCGCGGGTGCCGGCTTTTCGGAGAACATGCGGTCGTTCCTCATCTCGACGGGCAAGGCCGTGGAGTTCGAGGAAGTCCAGCCGTGGCTCTGCCTGTATTTCGGTTTGCCGTTTGATTGAACGCGTCGCACCCTCGCGGGCGTGAAAATTTCCCGAGGCCTCGAGGCAGGGCGCGTCACTCCGCGCGCGGCGGTTCGCACGGGTGACGTGGCCAGGAGAGTGGAACTCATCCTTCGATTCCGCGGCGCGCGCGGAGCGACGCGCCCGGCCGGCCTGGCCCGGTTGGCGCTCACGTTCGTAAGTTGCGCTGTCGTTCTCACAGGATGCAAATCGCTTGTGCAATCGACAGCGGTCCCGGTTGCGCAGCGTGCGCCAAACGTAGTCATCATCTTCTGCGATGACATGGCTTATGCGGACATCTCGCCGTTCGGTTCGAAAACATCGACGCCCCATCTCGCGCGCATGGCCCGCGAAGGAATGCGCTTCACGGATTTCTATGTCGGCCAGGCGGTTTGCTCGGCTTCGCGTGCGGCGCTGATGACGGGATGTTATCCAAACCGCGTGGGCATCCAGGGCGCGCTTGGGCCGAAAGCCAGAATCGGAATCAACTCCAACGAGGTAACACTGGCGGAGATTCTGAAAGGTCGCGGCTACGCGACAGCCATTTACGGCAAATGGCATCTCGGCGACGCGCCGCAATTTCTTCCGACGCAACACGGTTTTGATGAATGGTTCGGCCTGCCTTTTTCGAATGACATGTGGCCGTTGCATCCGGTGAACCCCACGAACTATCCGCCGCTGCCGCTCTACGAGAACGACAAGGTGATTGAACTCATGCCAGACCAGCGGCAACTCACCACCTGGTACACCGAACACGCGGTGAAGTTCATCGAACGCAAAAAGGACCAGCCATTCTTTCTCTACGTCGCGCACAACATGCCCCATGTCCCACTCTACGTGAGCGCGAAATTCAATGGCGCATCCGGGCGCGGCCTTTACGCAGATGTCGTGCAAGAGATTGATTGGTCCGTGGGCGAAATCCTGGCGGCGCTGAAGCGCAATGGCCTCGATGAAAACACGCTCGTCATCTTCACTTCGGACAATGGCCCGTGGCTTCTCTACGGCTCGCACGCGGGCAGTGCCTTTCCCTTGCGCGAAGGCAAGGCGACGACTTTTGACGGCGGGGTGCGCGAACCATGCGTCATGCGCTGGCCCGGCAAGATTCCCGCCAACTCCACTTGCCGGGAAATGGCGTGGACCATGGATCTACTTCCGACCATCGCCAAGCTTGCGGGCACCAATGCACCGATCGACCGAACCATCGACGGCAAGGACATCTGGCCGCTCATGTCCGGCCAGCGCGGAGCCAAAACTCCGCACGAGGCATATTATTACTATTGGGATCGCGGGCTCGAAGCGGTGCGCTCCGGAAAATGGAAACTGCACCTCGGCCATGATTACTCGCATCTGGCACTGCCGGGTGGCGGCGCGCTACCGGGACGGTACGTGAAGGAAAGAATCGGAATTGCGCTCTACGATTTGGAAAAGGACGTGAGTGAAGCGGTGGACGTGGCGGCGATCCATCCCGAAGTTGTCGCGCGCCTGCAGTCGATTGCCGAGCAGGCACGCGAGGATCTTGGTGATTCGCTGACGAAACGCCCGGGCAGGCATCTTCGTCCGGCGGGGACAAACGCCCTGGCAGCGGCCAAGCCGTAGACTTTTCCTTATGGCGCGAGCGGTCGGTCCTTAGTGACGTCAATCGCCCAAGTTCGCTGGTCAGCGGCGGCTAAGCTTTATCCGCTGCGGGATGCACCCACGGCGCGCGGTACGGACGCTCGAGAAAATTGTTCGCCTGCTCATCGTTCTGCACGCGGCCGCGCGCGGCATCCCAATAAATAGAGCGGCCGATTTGCGCCGAGACGTTGGCGAGAATGCACGAGGCGCTGGAGATGTAGCCCTGTTCGATGTCGGCCACGGGTTTGCCGCGGCTCTCGATGTTCTTGAGCAGGTCCTGCATGTGCCAGCGAACGGCGGAGGCAACATGCTTCTCCAAATCCTTTTCTGTTTGGTCTTCGGGAAATTTTTCGTACTCGAACAACGGTTCGCCTTTAAGCGTGGATTCCTTCTTGCCCGATGGATAAAAATCGTAGCCGTTCACGCCGGCCTTGAGCGTCCCCTTTTCACCGTAGAAAAATGCGGCCCATGGATATTTCGCGTCCGGTGCGTCGCCCCAACTGCGATGCGTCCACACCACGTTGAGTTCGGGGAACTCGAAAGTGGCCGTCTGTGTGTCCGAGATGTTCGCCACGCTTCTCTTGTCCACGTAGATCCCGCCGATGGAGCTGATGCGTTTGGGCCAGCCGAGGTCGAGCATCCAGCGTGTCATGTCGAGCATATGAACGCACATGTCGCCCACAATGCCATTGCCGTATTCCATGAAGGCGCGCCAGCTTCGCGGGTGCATGATTTTGTGATAGGGCAACTTCGGCGCGGGCCCGGCCCACATTTCGTAATCGAGATTCTCCGGCGGTGTTCCCGAAGCCGGCGACGTGTCACGCGCGCGCATGTGATAATAGCAGCAGATTTCCACGTGCGAGATTTTGCCGAGCAATCCTTCCTTGATCACTTTGTCGCGGGCTTCGATGAGATGCGGCGTGCTGCGGCGCTGCGTGCCGATTTGCACGACGCGATTGTATTGGCGCGCCGCCGCCAGCATGGCCCGGCCTTCGGCGACATCGACGCTGATTGGTTTCTGGCAATACACGTCGCAACCTGATTTCACCGCTTCAATCATTGTCAATGCATGCCAATGGTCCGGGGTGCCGATGAGCACGATGTCGAGGTCCCTCTCCTTGAGCATCTCGCGATAATCCGAATAAGTGCGCGGTTTCTTTTTTGATTTTTGGCGCGAGGCAACGATATCGGCCGCGTCGCTCAACATTTTTTTGTCCACGTCGCACAACGAGACGACTTCCACGGGCGCGACTTGAATCAGTCGCAGCAAATCAATCTTGCCGTACCAGCCGGTGCCAATGAGGCCGACGCGTTTCTTCATGTCCGCAAAATCCGCGGCGAAGGTCGGGGCGGTGGCGATGGCGAAACCAGCAGCAGCGCTGCTTTTGAGAAAATTGCGGCGGTTCATGCGTCTGTCGTACGCTGCCGCGCGCAGTGCGGCAAGCTCGTTTCGCGTCCGCCTCAGGCCAAAGACTGGACGCGCGCATGGGAGAACTCTCGCCCGTCTTTCAGGGAAATTCCCGATGGTCAGAACACGCGAGCAGGACTACAAGTTTCTCGTCATTGAAGACGGTCCGCAAGGACTGAAGGGGGAAGATTGGAGATGACACGCTGCAGGCCGAACGGGGCGCGATTGGGGTGAATGGTCTGCTTCGAAAAAAACGCCGGAGGCAATTCCACGCCTCCGGCGCTCTTATTTTATTCCGGGCTGCGTTATGACGTGACTTGTCCGAGGAGAACGGGCCTCGTTGCCCCCGTGGTCGCCGGAATGTTCGCCGGCCATTCACGCCAGCGATAGTAGGCCAGCAACGCGAACGCGGCCGGTTCGATTGCCGAAGCGGGCCAGCCTGATTCGTCAGAGGTGTCGATCTTCGCCGCTGTATTCCACGCGTGCACGGCGGCGGCAATGCGCCGAACCAGCGTCGGATTTTTCGCGCCGCCACCGCAGAGGATTACATGGTGGGGCGGCGCAGGCAGATGCAAACGGTAATTGAGCGCCAGCGAACGGGCGGTCAGTTCGGTGAGCGTTGCGATGATATCGCAAGCCGACAGGCGCGCCTGGCGCAGCCGGCCCCATTCACTGATCCAGAAGGGCTGCGGGAACATTTCCGGCCCGGTGCTCTTGGGTGGTGAGCGGCGAAAGTAAGGATGCGAGAGCCATTGTCGAAGCGTGGGTTCATGCAAGCGCCCTCGCGCCGCCATGCGCCCGTCGTGGTCGCAGGACAATTTGCAATCCGTGGCAAGCACAGCCGCCAGATCGATCAGGAGATTGGCCGGTCCCGTGTCGAATGCTGTGAGGATTGGGCGCGCGCCGCGCCGCCAGTCGATGGAAGTGACATTGCTGATGCCGCCGAGATTGTTCACGCACACATGCCGGCCGCGTCTGGCAAAGACCGTTTGATGAAACAGCGTGGCGATGGGAGCGCCCTGTCCGCCGGCGGCCATATCCGGCGCGCGAAAATTGCTCACTACAGGAACGCGCAACTTTCCGGCGAGGTAGGCCGGCTCGCCGATTTGCAGGGAAGCCGGCGCTCGGCGTTTCGGGTTGTGGAACACGGACTGCCCGTGCAATCCAACCAGTTCAACGCGCGCCTTCAACCCGGCCGCCTGTTCCGCATAGAGACGCCCAAGGTCATGATGCAGCTGGGCCAGTTCGTGCGAGGTTGCCAGGTTCGCCGCCGCTGCACGAAGCCGGCATTGCAGCGCGCGCGGAAAGGGGCGCGACCACAGTTTCAGCAATTGCACCGAGTGGCGGCTCGTTTCGCACAACGCGTAATCCACGCCGTCGATGCTGGTGCCGGACATGATTCCGAGAACGCGCATGTTGGATTAGCGCTGGCGCAACACGCAGTCGTTCCCCAAAGCAGCGCCCAGTGGATCGGCATTCTCTCCGCAGAATCCCAGATGCGAATGGCGTCGCCAGCCTTCGGCAAGTTTGAAGCGGCGCGACATTTTGCCGACCGCGCTGGACGCCTCGTCCATCGCGCGCAAATAAGAGTTCATTCCCTGGCTCACGTCGAGCCAGTCCTGTTGCGTCCGATGCTCGGCGAGCGCGGCCAGTTTGGTCGCGTGTATGGACGCGGTGTTAACGAATAGTTCGCCGACAATCTTTTGACGCAACCCATCGCATAAACCATGCGGCATTGCATGATAGACAGTGACATTGCCTTCCACCGCCGGACGTTTCGGCGAGGTGATGAAGTTTGGCATTGCGCGCGCAAACGCGGCCGTTACGGCCAGCCGCGAAGTGTTCATATGATCTTCCATGTAGTCTTGCGGAGAATGGGTGAGAACGACGCCGGGGTTCGCCGCGCGGATAACCGCCGCGACTCGGCGGAGCAATTTGATGTCGTAAAGAATCTCGAGGTCGTCAGCGATGGGCGAATGGAAATGCGCACCGAGAATCTTCGCCGCGCGCTTCGCTTCGGCAATACGAAGGCGGCGGGTCTTCGCGGGTCCATGCTGAACGCTCCCGCAGTTGCCGGTGGAGAGATTGAAGTAGTGGATTTCCCAGCCACGCTGTTTCAGCAACAACAACGTGCCGGCCATCACGAACTCGATGTCGTCCGGGTGCGCGGCGATGGCAATGGCGGATTTCCTCGGCATGCTATTCGAACTGACAACCGCAGACGCGCAGAGGCGCAGAGAAAGAACATAAAGCAAATCGTCTCGGCGTCTCTGCGTGTCTGCGGTGGGAAAACATTTCCGTTACAGCTTCACCGTTTTCCCGGTCGCGGCCGACTTGTCCGCAGCGAAAATAATTTCGTGCGTCTTCATCGCATCGTCGAGGCTGGTCAGCGGCATCTTCTTGTTCCTGTCCAGGGCGTCGAAGAACGCCTGGAACTGAGTGGTGTACGGATGGTCGGACACGTCGCCGGAATCGAGCGTCTTCATGGAGAGCTGACTCCAGGCGTTCTTGTTCAGGCCGCCAAGCTTCTGCGAATGAAACTTATTGTCGAGCAGGCTGCCGTGACTGCCGACAAGATGGGTGTGAAAGTAGTAGGGTTGAAAGCAATCCACCACGGCGGCGCACTTGCCCACGCGGCCGCCCTTGAACTTCAGAATCGTGACGCTCGTGGTCGTGTACTCGTACGGCTTGAAGGTCTGACTGCGCGACCTGGTGTCGTAACTGGTGACTTCCTCCACATCCGTGCCCAGGCACAGCAGCAACGCGTCAAGTGCATGACAACCCGCTGTGAGCAGAGCGGAGCCGCCCGCGTCCTTGCGCGTGTTCCAGCGAAACTGCCCATACCAGGGGCCGATGCCGTGATAGTAATCAATCTCGCCGTAGTGCAGATCGCCGAGCAGTCCTTGATCGATGATGGACTTCGTGGTGAGGAATTGGCTGGAGTAGCGGCACTCGAAGCAGACACAGGTTTTCACGCCCGCGGCATCGACCGCGCGTTTCATTACCAGACAATCCTTCCATGATAGCGCGAGCGGTTTTTCGATAATGATGTGCTTCCCGGCTTTCGCGGCGGCGATGACTTGCGCCGTGTGTTGATAAGGATAACTGCAAACCGACACCGCGTGGATGTCCGGGTCCCCGAGCATCTCGTCGAGATCCGTGTAAGTGCGAATCTTTCCCCCGTGCTTCGCGCTCACTTCACCCGCGTTCAATTCGCGCGATGAGTAAACTGCGGTGACTTGCCCCTGGCTGGTAGCGTTGATGGCGGGAATGTGCGCGCTGGCGACCCACCCGTAACCGATGATGCCGACATTGTATTTTTTCATTTTGCTCTGCGTGGATACGCCCGGACTGCACACGGTTTGGGACGCGGCGTCAATCTCCGCGCATTCGCGAACAACTAGAACTCATCTCACAGATCCGAGCCCTCAAACATTGTTGGCAAAACATCCGCAGATGTCGCAAATGACACAGAGTCTTCTCGCGGTCCTGTTTCTGCGAAACTTGTGAAACCTGCGGAAAAATGTTTATGGGATGCGTTCTACTGTCGCAGCATTTCGATGATTCTTTGACGGGCTGCGGCGAGGCCTTTGTAAGCAGCGATGTCTGCCGGCATCGTTCCCAACGCGCGCGCGAGTTTTGCGGACGCCGCGGAATCGTTTCGCACTTCGATCAACGAATGCATCGAGACCCGGATGCCAAACAGGACGCCGCCGCATCGGGGCAAGGCCACGAGCGCCTGATGCTCAACGCGCAGCCATACGTTCTCAACGTCAACGGCTCCGTCCAGTCGCGGCAAATGACGGTGCGGATGCTGATTTAATTCCGGCGAACGAGACAAACCCCAATTGTGCCGCAGCCAGGTGACGTCCGGCGTGAGCCTGGAAAGAAACGTTTGCATGGGCGCACCGAGCTGTGTGTTTAGCGATGGAACAACACCGTGAATGAATTCAAGAGGTTTCCCCATCTTCTCCGTGAGGCTCCACGAGGATGGAAAGCAGACACAACCAGCCAGCGCTCGAAATGGCCCACGCCCATCTGATTGCAAAAGCAAAAAGTCCGGCTCCCAGAGCTTGCCCAACTCCGCACATCGTTGAGTCGTGTCCGCCAGGGTGATCAAACCAGCGCTTTGCTTTTCCGAGATTGCTTCCCATTCATGCGCAAGGGCGATGCACGTTTCCACGAGAGCGGATGATTCGGGCAAACTGGCTGAGTAGGTTTGAGGTTCGCTTCGCAGCCAGCGTTGTCGTTCCGCGAGCAGAGCCTGGTTGGCGGGACTTCGGCCGAAGAACGCCTGCGGTGTTCCGCGCCGCAGCGCCATGTGGAAGCGATAATCTTCATCGGGAAATAGATCGGAAAGGTTCATCAGGCCATCGCGCCGCGGACGAAGCGAGCGACGTAAGCGCCATCCACAGTGTGCTCCCACGGCGTGAGGATGCGCTCGCGTTGCAGGTGCATCGCCCGATTTTCTTTCAGGAAGTCGCGCACGACCTCGGTGTTTTCCTCTGGCTCAAGACTGCATGTGCTGTAAACAAGTGTGCCCCCCGGCTTGAGTCGCGGCGCGGCCTCGCGGAGCAAGTGAAGCTGGGTGGCGCGCAGACGGGAAATTTCCGGCTCGCGAATGCGCCACCGCAGGTCCACGCGCCGGCGCATGACGCCTGTGTTGCTGCAGGGTGCGTCGATGAGGATGCGGTCGCAGAAGGTCGGGAGTTGCGAGTTGAGAGTTGAGGGCAGGACGGAGCGCACGCACGTCACGCCGAGACGTGCGCAGTTTTCTTCCACGAGTTTCAGGCGATCGGGGGTTGTGTCGTGCGCGATGACGGCACCGGAATTATGCATTCGTTCGGCGATGCAGGCTGTTTTGCCGCCCGGCGCGGCGCAGTAGTCGAGAATGGTTTCGCCCGGCTGTGGATCAAGCTCGGTAACGGCGAGCAGCGTGCTCGGATCCTGAATGTAGAACAGACCGCTGGTAAAACTCGGGAGGCTGGCCAGAGATGAAAAGGACTTCAGTTCGTACATGAGCGTCCCATTGGCCCATTCCACACAGACGAGTTTGGCTTCGACTTTCTCGCGCGCCCACTGCTCGCGCAGTGCATTCGGTTCGGCACGCAACGCGTTCACTCGCGCATACGTGGGTGGCGGAGCGTTGTTCCACTCCAGCAATCGCACCAGCGCGTCGCGGCCCATGCGCTTTTCCCACCGTTCACAAAGCCATTTGGGATGCGAGTAGCCGAGCGCAGGGTCTGATTGCTTCAAGTCGTCGAGCGCCCGTTCTGTTTGTTCACGTTCGCGAAGGTAGCCGCGCAACACTGCGTTCATAAACCCGGATTGCGCGCCGAACCCGGAACGTTTTGCGAGATCCACCGTTTCATTCACCGCGGCATGATCGGGGATGCGCGACAACCAGAAAATCTGGTAGAGCGCGAGCCGCAGCAGAATTTGCAGCGCCGGTTTCTGGACTCGTCCGGCTGTTTTGCGCGCAATCAGCCAGTCCAGAGTCGCCTGCCATCGCACGGCGCCATAGACCAGCTCCTGCAACAGCCCGCGGTCGGGCGCGCTCCATTGCGACCGTTGCAGCGCGGCTTCGAGCAGATGCTCGACAAAATCCTCACCGGCCTCGCGTTGGAGGAGCAGACGCAAGGCAATTTCTCTTGGATTTTCAATACCCACCTTTTAATAATCCGTTTCGCTTCGGTGTCGGCGAGAAAATTGATCTTATGAAAGAAGAATTCGAAAAACTGGCCGCAAGCGGAAAAATCAGTGCCAGGCATATTGAAACCCTCAGCACGCTGGCCCAGACCGGTTATTGCGTGCATAAAAGCTGGGGCTTCGGACGCATCACGACCGTGGATACAGTTTTCGCGCGCTTCCTCATCGATTTTCAGAACAAGCCCGGGCACCAGATGGATCTTGGTTTCGCCGCGGAATCACTCAAGGCCGTTTCTCCCGACCACGTTCTCGCCAAGAAAGCCAGTGACCTCGAAGGTCTGCGCAAACTGGCCGCGCTCGATCATCTCGCGGTCATCAAGATGGTGCTGCAAAGCTACGGCGGCAGGGCGACCGTCGATCAAGTCCAGCAGGTGCTCGTGCCAGATGTTATCACTTCTGATTGGAAGAAATGGTGGGAAGTGGCGAAGCGGGAGTTGAAAAAGGACGGCCATTTCCAGGTCCCAACAAAAAAAACCGAACCGATCGTTTATCAGAAGGAGGAAGTTTCGTTGCAGGATCGTTTGCTGAAGGAATTTCGCGCGGCCAAGGGCTTGAAGGCACGCACGGCGGTCGCTCAGGAAGCGGTCAAACTGTTCCCGGACCTGACGGATAAGCCGGCGGCGGTCAATGAAATCACCGGCGCGCTCAATGCCGAAATTGCTTCGCACCTCCGCAATCAATCCAATGTGGCGCTGGAAGCGATGTTCGTGCGAGACGATTTGCGCGAAGCGGCGGGGTTGCCGGCCCCGGAAGGAGAACTGACGCCGCAGGCGATTTGGGCGCAGGACCCGCGCTTCAGCACGTTTATGGAATCGCTGCCGGCCGCCAAGCATCGGCGCGCGCTGGAATCGTTCAAGGCCGGCAGCCCGCACTGGCCGGACGTCGTTCGCATGGCGCTCAACTCCACTTCGGCAAAACTGTGCGGGGAACTCGCCGGCCTGTTGATCGACAATGGAAAGCTGGATTCGCTGAAAGAAACAATTGCCCGGCTCATTAACCAGCACTCGGCCAGCAGCGAGCTGTTGCTCTGGCTGGCCAAGGAACGATCCGATTCGTTTGCCGACATTCTCGGCCCGGAGGTTTTTCGCGCCATGCTGACCGCGATGGAGCGCGACCAATTCAACGAGAAAAAATCCAACCGCCTCCGCGATTTCATTCTCTCCGACCAAAGCCTGCTGGTGGAACTGATTGGCTCGGCCGATCTCGAGGTCATCAAAGACCTCACGCGCGCGCTGCAACTTTCGCCCGTGTTCGACGATATGGACAAGCGCTCGCTCCTGGCGCGGATCGTGAAAAGTTACCCCGCGATTCAATCACTCATCACCGGCGAGCAATCGCGACAGGACTCCAGTTTTGTTGTTTCCTGGAGCAGCCTCGAACGGCGCAAGGACGAATACGCCGAGCTCGTGCAGAAAAAAATTCCAGCCAACTCGAAGGAAATCGCGATTGCGCGTAGCTACGGAGATCTGCGGGAGAACCACGAATACAAGGCGGCCAAGGAGATGCAGAAGATTCTCATGCGCCAGAAATCGGAACTCGAAGCGCAGATCGTGCGCGCGCGCGGCTCCGACTTTTCCAACGCGCGCACAGACGTTGTGAGCATTGGCACCCGTGTTAGTGTTATCAATCTCGATTCCGGCCACGCAGAGCATTACACCATACTTGGCGCGTGGGACTCGGATCCGGACAAGCACGTCATCAGCTACCTGGCCCCGGTTGCGCAGTCCTTGCTCAACAAGAAGGTGGGCGACAACGTGGAGATGGACACCGAAGACGGCAAGCGCCGCTATCGCATTGAATCCATTGAGCAGGCGCAGATGGCTTCGGCCGCGGCGGATTCTGCGCGCGAGCCGGCGACGGTTTAGGCAGACGTTGCAACCTATCGGGAAATGGGCGCTTCGATCGGTGTTTCGAATTTGAAATGCCCCGGCGCGGCCGCCGCGGTCACAAGCCGGCGCATTTTCGCCACCGCACTGCGCAAACTCGCGGCGCCGAACAATCCGGTGCCACTGACAAACGTATCTGCGCCCGCCTTCGCGCATTCAACCGCGGTCTGAAAATTGATCCCGCCATCCACTTCGATGCGGTAATTCAAATTCAGGTCACGCCGCCATTCCGCGGCCTGCTGCACCTTGGTCAAGGTTTCGTGGATGAAGGGCTGGCCGCCAAAACCCGGATTCACCGTCATGATGAGCACGAGCTGCACTTCCTTGAGAAAGGGTTCCAGCAAACCAATTTGCGTTGGCGGATTGAGCGCGATGCCCACTTTCTTGCCGAGTTTCTTGATTTGCCAAATCAGATCATTGGCGCGTTCACCCAGTTCCACATGGATCGTCATGCGATCCGCGCCGGCTTTCGCAAAAGGCTCCAGCAGAATTTCCGGCTTCGAACACATCAGGTGAACGTCGAACTCCATCTTGCGCGCCACGGGACGGATGACTCGGACGACCTCGGGCCCGAAGGAGATGTTTGGCACGAAGTGGCCATCCATGATGTCGAGGTGCAGCCACTCGGCTCCGGAATTCTCAGCGCGTTTGGCTTCGGAAGCAAAGCGGCCAAAATTCGCAGCGAGCAATGAGGGCGCGATAATCATGCGCTCGAACGTAGTGAAGCCAGTGCGGGGCCGTCAAACCAAGCCTGTCACTGCCAGGCCGTCATTTGAATCCAGCGGGAGGGCAGCACGCTCATGCCGGAGCGGGCGCAGTGCCGCCCAAGCCAGGCAATTTCGGCGCGGCGGGCTTCATGACCTCCGGCAACGGCGTCGCAGCCTGCGCGCCCATCGGAGGCTCGATGTCCTTCGGTGGCGGTGGCGGCGGAGTGAACCTGCCCGTGCGAATGATTTCCTCCACTTGCGAGCCGTCGAGCGTTTCGAATTCCAACAGTGAGTTCGCAATGACTTCGAGTTTGTCGCGGTTGCTGTGGATGATTTCGTGCGCACGCTCGAATTGCGCTTTGATAATCGCCCGGACTTCCGCATCAATTTCCTGGGCGGTCGCTTCGCTGTACGACTTGCGGCGCATCATGTCGCGCCCGAGGAAGTATTCGTCGTCCTCGGTGTATTGCACCATGCCGAGCTTGTCGCTCATACCGTATTGGCAAACCATGGCTCGGGCCATGTTTGTCGCCTGTTGAATATCGCCCCCCGCGCCCGTGGACACATCGCCGGAAACAATTTGCTCGGCGATCCGTCCCGCCATCGTCATCGCGATCATGTCTTCCAGTTCGCGCCGCTGGTAATTGAGAATGTCTTCCTTCGGCAGCGACATGGTCGAGCCGAGTGAAGGCCCGCGCGGAATAATCGTCACCTTGTGCAACGGGTGCGTGTGCTTGAGCACCACGTTAACGAGGGCATGGCCGGCCTCGTGCCAGGCCGTGAGCTTCTTGTTCTCATCAGTCATGGCGAGGCTGCGCCGTTCGCGGCCCCAACGCACTTTGTCGCGAGCCTCTTCGAGTTCACTTTGGCCAACCGCTTTCTTGCCGGTCCGGGCGGCGAGAAGTGCGGCCTCATTCAAAAGATTGGCGAGTTCCGCGCCGGAATAGCCGGGCGTACCGCGCGCTGTCACCGAAAGATCAACGGACGGATCGAGTTTCACGTTGCGCGCGTGGACTTTCAAAATGGCTTCGCGCCCACGGACGTCCGGCAGGTTGACGGTGATGCGGCGGTCGAAACGTCCCGGCCGGAGCAGGGCAGGGTCGAGCACATCCGCGCGGTTGGTCGCCGCGATAATGATGATGCCCTCCTGCGTATCGAAGCCGTCCATCTCGACAAGCAGCGCATTCAAGGTTTGCTCGCGCTCGTCATTGCCGCCGCCTAGACCGACGCCCCGTGACCGGCCGACGGCGTCGATTTCATCGATGAAAATCAAACACGGCGTGTGCTTGCGCGCCTGCTCGAACATGTCGCGCACGCGGCTCGCGCCCACGCCGACGAACATTTCGACGAAGTCCGAACCACTGATGCTGAAGAAGGAGGCATCGGCCTCGCCGGCAATCGCCTTCGCAAGCAAGGTCTTGCCCGTTCCGGGAGGACCGACCATCAGGATGCCCTTCGGGATGCGGCCGCCCAGCTTTTGAAACTTCTTCGGATCTTTGAGGAATTCCACCAGTTCGGAAACTTCCTCCTTCGCTTCCTCGATGCCGGCGACGTCCTTGAAAGTCGCCTTATTTTTTTCCTTCGCCAGCAAACGCGCCTTGCTCTTGCCGAAACTGAGCGCGCCCTTGCCCGCCATCTTGATCTGGCGGATGAACACAAACCAAATGAGCAACCCGATGAGCAGGAACGGCAGCAAACCCATCAGCATGTTCTGCACGAGCGTATTCGGCCGTTTGGGTTCAAAGAGTTTTGACCGCGTCAATTCCCGATCCAGCGCTTCGTTGACATGCACGGTCGCCTTGAACTTCGCCTCCTTGTCCTTGGCCGGCGTTGGATAATATTTCCCGGTGATCTCCTGCAAGAGCGGCGACTGGATGTCCCACCAAATGGTGCCTTCCCTGATCCGGCCGCTGCGAAAGGCTTCGAGGAACTGTGCTTGCGACAAAGGATCGGGGGTGTCGCGCGGATCCTTGAACAGAAACAGCAGCGGGATGGCGCCGATGATCGCTATCCACAAAATCCACGTGCGCGGCGGCACCCGAAACTCACCGCTTTTCTTCTCTTTGTTGTCTTCAGCCATGATGTTGAAAAAGTGCGCGGGACACTATCACCCACGAATCGTCACTGCAACCGCGTTTACTCGCCCAACGTTGCGCAATCAAACGTAGTCTCGCACGGCCAATATAGCGACAGCTGATTCCATGCTTTACAGCGCGCCCTGTAAAATCTTCGATGCTGCCGGGATGAAGCGGAAACACTTGTTGCGGCACGCCATTTTTGCCCTGCTCGGTTGCTCTCTGTCACTGCGCGGCGCCGATGATCTCATTCTCGCCGACTTTGAAGGCACCAACTACGGTACCTGGAAGGTGACCGGCGAGGCTTTCGGCCGCGCGCCCGCTCGCGGCACTTTGCCGGGCCAAATGCCAGTGGATGGCTTCAACGGAAAGGGCCTCGTTAACTCTTTCGTGGGTGGCGACAAAAGCACCGGTACACTTTCGTCGGCGCCTTTCACAATCCAACGGCGCTATCTCACTTTCCTGATCGGCGGGGGCGGCTACTCCAACGAGACGTGCATGAATTTGCTCGTGGACAGGAAGATCGCCCGCACCGCCGTCGGGCCAAATACGCAGCCGGGCGGCAGCGAACGATTGCAATCTGCGAGCTGGGACGTAGCCGAGTTCCTCGGCCAGGAAGCCGTTGTCGAGATTGTAGACCAACGGACCGGCGGTTGGGGCCACATCAATGTCGATGACCTCGTGCAGACAGACCGCAGACCCGCGATCGAGCAACAGAACGTCTCACGCGAGTTCGTCATCAATCAGCGTTACCTGCACTTTCCCGTGAAAAACGGTGCGGCGAAAAAGAAAATCGAAATCCTGCGCAACCGGAACATGGAACGCTTCTTTGACATTGAACTCGCCGATGCGGAACCGGACTGGTGGGCGTTTCTGGACGTCTCGGCGTGGCGCGGCCAGAAGCTGACGGTGAAAGTGAATCGATTGCGGGACAACTCTCTCGCGCTTTCATCCATCACCACAGCCGACGAAATCAAAGACGCGGCCACAATTTATCACGAGCCGCTCCGTCCTCACCATCATTTCACAGCGCGGCGGGGTTGGCTCAACGATCCGAATGGCCTGGTCTTTTACCGTGGCGAATACCATTTGTTCTTTCAGCACAATCCGTACGGCCGCGAATGGGGGAACATGCACTGGGGCCACGCCGTCAGCCGCGATCTCCTTCAGTGGGAGGAACTCGGGGAAGCACTTTACCCGGACAAACTCGGCTCGATGTTCAGTGGTTCGGCCGTGATTGATTGGAACAACACGAGCGGCTTCGGCAAGGAGGGCGAGCCGGCAATGGTTCTCGTTTACACGGCGGCAGGGAACCCGACGGTACAATGCCTTGCCTACAGCACCGACCGGGGACGCAGCTATACGAAGTACGCTGGCAATCCCGTCGTGAAGCAAATCACCGGCAGCAATCGAGATCCAAAAGTCATCTGGCACGAGCCGACGAAGCGCTGGGTCATGACCCTCTACGTCGGCTTTGATGAAAACAAGGACGGCAGGAAAACCACGCGGCACACGATTCATTTCCTGACTTCACCGAATCTTAAGGACTGGAAAGTGACGAGCCAGACCGAAGGCTTCTTCGAATGCCCGGACTTTTTTGAACTGGCCGTCGATGGTGACGCCCAAAACAAGAAATGGGTTCTGACCGGCGCGAGCAGCGAATACATGGTTGGCACTTTCGACGGCGAAAAGTTCACACCAGAAACAAAGAAGCTTCCCGGCCATCGCGGAAAAGGCTTTTACGCAGCTCAAACTTTCAGCGACATCCCTGCGAACGACGGGCGCCGCATTCAGATTGGCTGGCTGCAAGCGCCGTCGCCCGGAATGCCGTTCAACCAGTGCATGAGTCTGCCGCTCGAACTCAACTTGATTTCCACGCCCGATGGCCCGCGGCTGACGTGGAAACCCATTCCATTGTCACCCCAGTCGGCATTCTCTTACTTTCCAAAGGGGCTGTCCCTTCAACCCGGCGAGACAAATTCATTCGGAGAACACACGCGCGGATTTCTTGCAGTGACTGCCGAATTCGAGCCGGGTGCGGACAGTGAAGTCAGCTTCAACTTGAACGGCGTGCCCATCACCTACGATGCGCAGAAACAGGAAATCAACGTGAATGGTCATCGCGCGCCGGCGCCGTTGCGGGCGGGCAAACAGAGAATCACCATCGTGACCGATCGCACGACTTTCGAAATTTTCGCTAGTGATGGACTGACCTACGTACCAGTTCCGGTATTGTGGAAAGAGGAAGCTCGTGGGGCTGAAATCTCCTTGCGCGGTGCGCCTTTGAAGTCCGCAAATTTTTCCGCTGTGGAACTGCGGTGAGTTTTATCGCGCGATGCCTATTCATTACGAATGTGTTTGTTGCACCGAGTGCTGCCGCTGGCCGGGGCAGGTGCGATTGACGGACGCCGAGATTTCGCGGCTCGCAGAGTTTCTTGGTTTGAGGGAATTCGATTTCATCCAGCGCTACACGAGATTGCGTGCGGATCGGCGTGGGCTGGCCCTTCAGGAAAAAGCTGGTGGTGAATGCGTTTTTCTGGACGGCCGCGACTGCGCGGTGCAATCGGTGAAGCCGCAACAGTGCCGTGATTTTCCAAACAAGTGGAACTTTCCCGGATTCGACAAAATCTGTCGCGCCGTTCCCAAAGAATTTCCTGAACCGCGGCCCGCATAGTCGCCAGTCATCGTGGTATCATCCATTCGTGGCACGGCGCTGCCCTGCCTTTACTATTTCGCCGCCGCTTTGGTCTCCTTCGACTGCGCGAGGAACTCCACGAGATTACGCAGGTCTTGTTTCGTCAGCACCTGCCGCAACTCCTCCGGCATTCCCGAGAGGCCGCGTTCGCGTATTTTGATGTCGGCCTTCTTGATCGGAATCAGCCCGTCTTCGGGCGAATTGATTTCCAGAATCTGCGGCGATTCACTTTTCAACTGGCCGGCGTAAGATGTCCCGTTCTTCAACGTCACGATCACGCTCTCGAATCCTTCCGCGATGTGCTTGTTGGGAAATACGATGGATTCCAGAATGTAGTTGCGGTCCTTGCGCCCGCCGATGCCGGTGAGTTCCGGCCCGACTTCGCCCCCTTCGCCACCGAACTTGTGGCAGCGCACACAGGAGGCCTCGACTTTTTCCAGGAACACCTTTTTTCCTTCTTCTGCATCCCCGCCCACCATGCATTCGCGATAGGCGCGCAGATCATCGGCCGCGGGACGGCTCGCCTCAAATTTGCGGAGCTTGTCCTTCACGGTCTGTGTTTCGCGCCGTGCCGCTGCCTCGAGCAAGTCAAGCGTGAGCTCGGGCGGCACGTTTTTCGCGAGCAATTTATCGAGCCACTGCGAAATCAGTTCGTCAGCTTCAGGGTTGTTCAGCGCGCCCAGCGTCGCGAAAGCATTCTGTTTGTCACCCATGGAACCTTGCTCCAACGCGGAACGCAGTTGTGTCATGGCGTCGTCCGGCTGCAACTGCGCCTGGATTCGGGCGGCTTCTTTGCGCAGCGCTTCATTCGAATCTGCGCGCGCCAACCGCACTGCCTCGGCGAGTTTTTCGTCCCTGCCGCGCGCCATGGACTTCAGCGCTTCGACCCGCAGGTTGGGCGGCGCATTCGTATCCAGCACAATCGTAAGGGGCTGCGCATCCTCACTTTTGATATTCAACACGCTGGCGGTCTTCGTCGTCTCCAGCTTCAGTTTGTTGGAGGAGCTTTTCAGCAGCGCCGGCAGGTGAGGTTGGAGAGCAACCGCAGCCATATCCGGATCGCGTTTATCAATTGGGCGCCATAAGCCGCTGATGCGGTCGCGGCCCGAGGGCGCCGCCCATTCGCCCAGCATCATGACAGCTTCGGCGCGCAATCCATCTCGAACAGGACTCGTGGCCGCAAAGGCCGCGAGCGCCGCGGCGTTGTTCGTGCGGCCCAGACGAAAATTGGCGTTCAGCACGCGCCGAATCAGTCCATCGCGCGGGCCCGGCGCTTTTTCGTCTCCAGCAGGAAAGGCCCCGAGCTTGTCCGAGTCATTGATGAGCGCCGCAAGTTGTGGCAAGGCCGCGGGAATCGGGAGATCGTTAATCGCCCGCGCCGCTTCTGCGACAAGCAGCGGGTCAGCATCCTGCAAGAACTGAGCGATATCGGGCGACTCGATGCGGCGCAATGCCAGCAGCACTGCCATTCGGACCGTGGCAGACGAATCGACCATCAGTTCGTTGAACGCCTTTTGCACGCGCGTTGCTTCGGCGGATTTCGTGTCTCGACTCAGAAACGGAACGTTGGGCGCGGGCGCCGCGTGCTGCAGAATGCCGACAAGGGCCATCACGCCCGCGTGTCGCAAATAAACATCCGGAGTTTCATTGGCGCGCAACATGCCCACCACCGCGTCGAGCGTCGCCGCGTCTCCAACTTTGCCCAACGCTTGCGCGGCGAAGAAGCGGACGCGCGGGCTTTCGTCCGTGAGCAAGGCGGCAAAGCTTTTCGGTTTGCCGAGATACGCATCGCCGAGAACTTTCGCCGCTTGCGCTCGCACCTCGGCGTCTTTGTCTTCGAACAATCGAGTGAGCTCCGTTACTGCCAAATCCGAACGCGACGCGATTTGACCGAGCCCCCAGATGCAATGCAACCGCGCGAACCGGTCGGCGTCTTTCCGGCGAACGACCCGGATGAACGTGCGTGCCGCCGTCACAGGGCCGCGATCCACCAAAGCGAATTGGGCTTCCTGCCGCACCCGCATGTCCGGATGGCTCAGCAGCAGAGCGAGTTTGTTCACGCTCGTTGATTCAAAGCCGCGCGCGAAAAGCTCCTTGGTTTCCTTGACTGCTTTTGCTTTCACGAGTTCGGGATCGAACAGGCGATAGATGCGGCCCTTGCCGGTTTTGTTCCAACCTTCCACCCAATCTGAAATGTAGAACGAGCCGTCATATCCGAAATCGCCATCGGTCACGAGCACCTCCCAGATGAACGGATGCAGATCAGTAACTTCAAAGCCGGCGCCCCAGGGACGGACGCCAAACGAATGCACGCCGCTGCCGCTGCTGCCGCGAAAGTCGCAAAGAAAGAAATGGTTGATGTATCGATCGGGCAAGCCGACGCCGGGATAATACGCCAGGCCGGATGGCCCATTGGCGATGTTCGCGATCGGCGGGAGCATGAAAGCCGCTTGCCCCGGAAACTGCGGATAGCACATGCGCTCGCTCAACCACACGCCGCGATTGTTGGGCTGGGTGATGAATTGATAACCAACGCGCCATCCGCTGTCGCCGCCTTCGACGAGATAAACCCAGCGCGCCGGATCGCCACCGTCGGAATTGTTGTCGCCAGTCCAGAGATTTCCGTAGGCATCGAAAGCAAGTTCCTGCGGGTTGCGTAAACCACGCGCAAAGATGTGCAAGCTCGAGCCATCGAGGTTGCAGCGATAGACCACGCCTTCTTCGTGGTTCGCCACGATTCGTTCGTTGGAGCCATCCTTCGTCACCACGTGGGCGCCACGATCGCCAATGGTGAAATAAAGTTTTCCGTCCGGGCCAATGCGCAGTCCGTGCAAATCGTGTCCGAGAAAACCGACACGCACACCGAAGCCATAAAGGAGAGATTTCTTCGCATCCGCTTCGCCGTCCTTGTTCTCGTCGCGAAAAAGCCAGAGATTCGGAATGTCCGTGTAATAAATATTGCCGTGATGCGCGAGAACGCCGGAACCAAGGCCATCCGCAACACCGTTGAAACCATCCGCAAAAACGGTTGCTTTGTCGGCTTTGCCATCGCCGTCGCTGTCCCACAACAGCCGCACGCGATCGCTCTCCTTTGCGTAGTCCGTGATGCGCTTGCCTTCATGCCGCTTCATGATTTCGACCCGTTCCTCGACGGAAGTGCTGGCCAGTTCCTCGTCCAGCCAGGTCATATGGTTGCGAATGTCCGTGACACCGGAATGAAGACGGAACGTTTCGGCGACGAAAAAGCGGCCTTTCTCATCGATCGAGAACGCGACGGGATTGGCGAGCAATGGTTCGGCGGCGAAGAGCTCGACTTTGAAACCCTTGGGAACGCGAAACCGTTTGATGGCGCGCTCGCCCTCATCCGACGCCGACGCGACTCTCGGCACGTTTGTATTTGTCTCAGTGACAATCTGAGCGGCGTGCAACGTGGCACACGCGGCAAGCGCGGAAGCAAAAGCGCGGACGAATCTGCGAAACATGGCCGTGCATCATAGGTGCGGGCAAACTTGAATCAAGCGAAGGCAGGATTTTCTTTGGTGCGCGACGTGGTGCCGGATGCATCGCACAACGGCAGCAAGATTTTCATTCCCGCTGTGGCGGGACTGATTTGCGGCGGCGTGCGCGCGTGCCGCACCACAGCACCCCTGCGCCGACTACCGCGAGCGCCACCGTGGAAGGTTCCGGAATAATCGGTATGAGTGTGAAGCCGCCAACCGTTCCCGGCAAGGTACCAAACAGCGGGGGTGCGGGCGCCGAACCCGTCGCAGGAATAACCTCACCGATCGCTGATCTTCCCGCGTAAGCCACTTCAGGCCCGCCATAGAGAACGGCGTCTTCAAATGAATTCCCTGCGAACAACGACCAAGCACGAACCTGAAAGGCAATTGTTTGCCCGGTGTTCCCGGGAATCTGACACTCACCGGCGAAACTGAATCGTCCATCGAATTGCACGCCACCGGTTTGATTGGTCGCTAAAGCAATCAACCCGAAGGCCAGAGGGTCGGTTGTGCCGGCTGGGGCGATATAGAGACCGATCCGATAGGCATTGACGCCGCTCGTGAAACCCATGTTGCCTTGGAAGTCGTTGGTCGTGAGCCGCGTACTTTGGTTATTATAAAAAGCGACGAATCCTTGAGGGAAGGCCCGCGCAACCGGCAGCAGAAAAACGAGCGTGAAGAGAAAGGTTCTCATTCGGGAGCGCGCGGCAGAGACGGAGATATTTTGCGCCGACGTGCGCGCGTGGCGAACCAGAATATGCCCGCGCCAACCACCGCCAGCGCCAGCGTCGATGGCTCTGGAATAATCGGCGTGAGCGCGAAGCCGTCAACCGTTCCCGGCAATGTGCCAAACAGCGGGGGCGAGGGTGCCGATCCCACCCCCGGAGTCACTTCGCCAATGGCCGATCTTCCCGCGAATACGGTTTCAGGACCAGCGTACAGCACTGCTTCTTCATGCGAATTCCCCGCGAACAATGACCACGCCCGAACTTGATAGGCGATGGTTTGACCGGTATTCCCCGGTATTTGGAATTGATCACCACCATTGAATCGACCGTAGACTTGCACAGCCCCACTTGAGTTGGTCGCTAGGCCAATCAAGCTAAAGCTCTGTTCATCCGTGGTGCCGAACGGAGCAATGTAGAGGCCGATCCGATAAGCATTCACGCCGCTCGTGAAACCCATATTGCCTTGGAAGTCGTTGGTCGTGAGGCGTGTGACTTGGTTATTCTGAAAAGCGACAAACCCTTGAGAGAACGCGCGCACGGATAGTAACATAAGAACGCAAATAAATGCTTTCATAGATTTTCTTTCATCTCCGGTTACGGATTGACGACATTCGGGAGGATCTCAGCAATTACGGTTCCCCATTGATTGGCAGGGCGTGCAACGTCATCGTCGGCATACTGCTGCACGGTCCAGAACGTCAGCCTGTCGATGGGATCAAGAGTGGTGTACGAATAATCACCCCACCGCCCCTTCTCGAAGAGTAGCCCTTGGCCAGGATTCAATGTGATCGCAGCGCTTGGTGTTATTCCATCCCCAGTTCGGTAACTGTAGAACGCGCCGATAAAACTGTTGGAGTGCGAGCCGGAAAATGCCGTCACCATATCACCTGCTGTATTCACCATGAGCGAAGGAAAATAGTACCAATAGGGATTTCCACCCGCCGGGTCATAAACTCGGCCGTTCGTGATCGATAGAAAATTGCCGTTCGTGTCAGTTGAGAGTTTCAGCCATTGTGCTGCGGAACGATCCACGCTCGTGCCGCTCGCATCTCCAGTGTATGTGCCGTTGGTTCCATCCAAGCCGACATGGTGGCATGTCCATAAAGCGCCATCGCGAATTGTTGCCATCATCAAGCGGCTACCTGTCGGCTTGAGGGTGATGGGAACGTAAGAAGTTCCGATATTTGTATGCGGTGCGATGACGTTACCGTCATCCAAATCAAAATAATCGCGATAGAAATTGTTGGTGAGCGTGACCCAATTGGTTTCCGCCCACGCCGCATTCGTCCCGCTCCATTGCAAGCGCCGGTAGGAAAGCGCACCGCCAAGATTAGTTTCATTGCCGCGCCAGCGCTTGGCCACAAACCAGGCGTATTGGCCCCGAGGCGGACTGTCGAAATTCACCGCAGGCTGAATGACGGTGGCGGGCAAGTCATCGGTCGTAACCACCAAACGGGTTGAAGTATTCGTCCCGTTGTAGATATCCGGCTTCTTGATCGCGATTACGACATTGCTGGCGACTGCTTCGACGCCACCCGGAAAATACAACTCCAGCACCGATAAATAAATTCCGTTCTGATCAACACCCAGCGTTGGATAATCCGGGGTCGTTCCCTCGAACGAAAAATAGTACTTGGTCCAGTTCGTTGCCAGATCGATGGGGTTGCAATCTTTGCTTATCGCCAGCACGACACCTTTTCGCTCATGCGAGAGCGTGCAGGCGATCCACCGTTGCTCTTGTGAATCATAAACGACACGCGAGTCCACCAGCGTTCCAAGAGGTACGTTGGTACCATTGAATTGCACGGCAAAGAATTGTGTACTGACCAACGACTGGGTTAGTAAGCCAGAACATTTATCATAGACGGCCACGCCTGCCGTTGGTAATGGCGCGTTGACGATTGCAACATAATGGTCCGGACCAACAGCGCCCATCGCATCTGGATTTCCCGCCCCGGTATTTGTCATTTGGAGTCCCAGAAAACTCTTGTTTGTCATAAAACTTGTGACCGCCGTCGCGACGAAGAACAAATTCGAGCGCCCCTTCATCGCGATGTTCGTGGAGATGAAACTTTGGTTGGTTAAGCCGAAGAGATTCGTTTCCAGCGTCCACGCTTGCGTGGCCACAAGCTGCTGTTTGCTCCACAGTTTGTATTCTCTGCCGGGAACAGTGTTGTGCAGCGTCACCAACACGTTGGTGGGGCTGTTCGTCAAGCGATCGATTGAAAGCCACAGTTTACATCCGTAGAGCGAGGGGACCATGCTGATACTGCTCGTGAGGGAACTGGAATTGGTGGTGGTGTTGGTGAAGGAAAGCGAGAAGTTGGCGGTCATCATTTCGGGATTGATCGGCCCCAGCGCCGCCGCGCCGCTGTTGCGATTGTAGTCGAAGGCCACTTCCCCCGCCGTCAGTGCGCGGGCAAAAGTGAACAGTTCATCAATGGCGCCTTGCGCCAGAGAGCCGCCGGTGACCGAGCCGCCAACACAGAAACCATTTACCCGTCCGCTCACCGGCGAAGGCAGCCACGCCACGGCGCTGCCGCTCGCCACGGCGTTGCCATCCAGATAGAGCAAATTATTCGTGGCCGTGCCCACGAGCGCCACCTGGTGCCACTCGTTCCAGTTCCAGGAGAGCGCGGCAGTGAGAATCGTTTCCGGGCCGCCCGTCCCGTGCAGCACGAACCGGATCGTGTCGCCATCGGCATCAACCTGGAGGGAACAGCGCACGTAACTATTCTCACTCGCCCACGCGCCGGTTTCAAACAGCACGGCGTCCGCGCCCGGCCCGGTGCCGGCTGCGCTCGAGCTACTCCATTCCGGCGCAAACCAGCATCGGACCGATGATCCGACGCTGAGCAGACTGATTCCACCGGCGTTATTGGTGGCCGGGAAGGCAGCAATGGCGGGATTGGTGCCATGCATCGCCAACGCAAAACCTGACCACGACGGAATGAACTCAACGTCGATGAGCGCGAGCGGCGCGGTGCGAGCATTCGTTTGCCACGCGGTGCTGTCGAAGCGCCACGAGTTCGCCTCGCGCTCCGGCATCGGTGGCGATGGAAAGCGCGGCAACAAGCCACTATCCACCGCGCAAGCGATTTGGATCAAGAACATGATGACAAGTGCCGCAACGAATGCGGGCGCAGTAAGGGGTTTGGAGTTCATAGGGGAATCCACAAGCTGAGTGCCGGTGCCTGAGTGAAGGCATAGGGCGATTAACCTGCCGATGGATGAGGAAGTCAATCCCGGTCGTGACCATTTCGGGCGGTTCCTGCCGAGAGCTTGCCACTGACACGTCGATTCTCTACGTTCCGCCCCTTGTTTTCACGACACTCAACTAAAAATTTGCCATTGAACTCATGAGCGTTCTCATCGTCGGCTCCACGGCCTTGGATTCCATCAAAACTCCGCACGCGGAAAACCCGCGTCTGCTGGGCGGCTCCGCCAGCCACGCAGCCGTGGCCGCCAGTTTCTTTTCTCCGGTGAAGCTGGTGGGCGTGGTGGGAAAAGATTTCCCGAAAAAATACGTGACGCTCTACAAGCGGCACAAAATCGATCTAGAAGGGCTTCAGATTCAGGACGGGAAGACGTTCCATTGGAGCGGCGAATATGAAGTGAACATGAACAATCGCCGCACGCTGCTCACCGAATTGGGCGTGTTCGAGAAGTTCACGCCGCACCTGCCGGAGAGTTACAAGACCTCGCCCTTTGTATTACTCGCGAACATCGCGCCCGCGCTTCAACACCATGTTCTCGACCAGATGCGCAAGCCGAAGTTCATTGTGGCCGACACGATGGACCTGTGGCTCAACATCGCGAAGGACGATCTGGTGAGATTGATCAAGCGCGTGGATGGATTCGTCTTGAATGACAGCGAAGCGCATCAACTCACCGAGTGCGACAACGTCTTCGCCGCGTTGAAGAAGATTCACAAGTTGGGACCGCGCTACGTGATCATCAAAAAGGGTTCGCACGGATCGATTCTCTCTGCGCCGGGTGGAAACTTCATTTGTCCAGCGTATCCGCTCCATAATGTGTGCGACCCGACCGGTGCGGGTGATTCCTTCGTCGGCGGCATGATGGGCTACCTCGCCACGGCGCGCGGCAGCATCGACGCGAACATCCGGCGCGCTATGATTTACGGCAGCGTGACGGCAAGCTTTTGCTGTGAAGGATTCGGTTTGAAGAAAACAACCACGATCGAGCGCGCGGACATCGACAAGCGGGTGAAGGAGTTGGAGAAAGCCACACGCTTCTGAACGCGCCGCCAGCATCCTGCTCGGATTTTTGGAACATCATGTTCCGGCCGGAATTCCAGCGAGACGCTGGCGGCACGCTGTCTTGACGCTCTGCACGCCGCTTCCTAACGTCAGGCTGTATGGCCAACCCAGGCTTTCGCGCCGCGTTCGCGCTCGGATTGCTGCTTTCGGCGGCGCACGCGCAAAATGTTTCATCGAACCTCCTCAGTCCGTCGAACGGCGGGACGATTGTTCGTTTCACCGCCGCGCACACGAATATCGCGGGACTGATCGACGCCTCGAAGCGCAACCCGCCGCCTTCGACAGATGGAAAGTTTCCGCAGGAGATCGTCTTCGCTTTTCGCGATGACGCCGAAGCTTTGATTGATCGCATTGCGATTAAACCGGATTCGCGCACGGACAAAACCAATTGGGCGAAGCGAATCAGCATTCTGGTCAGCACCAGGAACCCGCTGGATGGTTTCGAGGAAGCCGGCGTGCTCAGTCTCGAACAGGAGCCGGCGCAGCAGGAAGTCGTGATCAACAAACGCGCCCGCTATCTCAAGCTGCGCATCATCGAGAACTTCGGCGGCCCGCGATTGAACCTGGGTGAAGTGAAAGCGTATGAAGGGACCGCGCCGGATTACGTCTCCGTGCTCAAGCGCGCACCGGTTTCATTCGCGCCGCGCACCTACGAGGACGTTGTCGGCGGCCTGCGCGATGCCAACGAGAACAACGATACGCCCGCGCAAGCGACAAAGATCAAATTCGGCGAAGCGTTGCGCGGTTCGATCAATCCGCCGGGTGAGTTCGATTACCTGGCGTTTTCACTTTCGGGAGAAGGGCCACGCGTCGTCACGATGAACCTCGCCGGTGAACCAAACATTCGCACATCTGTCGCATTGATGCGCGGCGACAAAGTGGTGAAGCAATTCGACCCCAGCAAGGCCGTCGTCGAGCGCGCCGAAATGTCGTGGCTGGTTGAGCCGGGCGATTACCTGGTGCGCCTGACTGAACCGCCGGTTTCACTGGTGCTGATTTGGGATTCGAGCACGAGCATGAGAGGCAACGAAGAAGCGCTTCAGCGCGGCGTGGAAGCGTTCATCTCGCACGTGAAAGTGCCGGATCGCGTGCACCTCATTCAGTTCAGTGGGAAGGTCGAGCCGCTCACGACGAATTTCGCCAGCGACGCCGGCGAACTGCAAAAGTTGTTCAAACAAAAGTACAAACTTACCAGCGGCACGGCCTTTCTCGACGCCGTGTTGAAGGGAATCGATCTGCTCGAAGGCGTGCCCGGCAACCGCGCCATCGTCGTCATGACCGACGGGGCGGACACACAGAGCAAAACTGCGCCAGCGGATTTCTGGCGCGTGCTCGAGGAGAAACGCATTCGCCTCTACACGATCGGGCTGGGCAAGGAGCTGGCGCGTTTCGTGGACAAGAGCGCCAACAATGCGCGCCGCGCCCTGGCGCATTACGCCGAGGCCACGAACGGAAGGTACTATTTCACAGAGAACGCCGAACAGTTGCTGAATCTCTACGAAGAGATTTCCGGCGAACTGCGTTCTGTTTCGCAATATCAGATCACGTTCACACCCGGCAGCGGCCATGGTTCGTTGCTGGTGAACGCGACCGCGGGCCGTCGCGTCGTGACCAATGCGCTTACGCCCATGGGAATCATTTTCGACGCGTCAGGTTCCATGCGCGAGAAAATCGATCAGCGCCGCAAGATTGACGTGATGAAGATGGTCATTCCACAGATCGTTGATTCACTGCCGCCCCAGCAGGAGGTTGCGTTGCGTGTTTACGGCCATCGTGTGAATTCGCAGGAACCGGCGGCGCGCACCGACTCGGAACTCGTTTTCCCACTCGCGCGCGTGGACAAGGAGAAGTTAAAGGGCACCATCCTCACGCTCTCGCCCCGCGGCACCACGCCGATAGCCTATTCCTTGCAGCAACTGCCCCGGGACTTTGCCAACGTGCCGGGCGAGAAAACGATTGTGCTTGTGACGGACGGTCGCGAAGAGGCCGGCGGCGATCCGGTGAAGGTCGTGAACGAACTGCTGGCGAGCGGATTCAAATTCAAGCTGAACGTCGTCGGCTTCGCGCTCGGCGATCGCGAGAGCAAACAGCAGATGCAAACGATTGCGGAAATGACCGGCGGCAAATTCTACGACGCAGCCAGCGCGGCCGGTTTGCGCGACGCAGTGGAGCGTTCGGTGGTTGAAGATACGCTGTCGTTGCCGTTTGCGTTGCTCGATGCCGACGGAGTCGAGGTCGTGCGTGGGACGACTGGCAACAAGCCCTGCGTGGCGCCTGAAGGAGTTTTCACTCTGCGCGTGGACACCGGCGCAAAACCCGTAACCATTCCGAGCGTGCGAATCGTCGCGAAATCATCCGCGCGCGTGCAACTGACTAAGGAAGGCGATGAATTTTCCGTGGCCGTCTCGCCCGGGCAATGAGCGGCGTTGGCGGGGAGCACACGCGCCCTCGCGTGAGGTGTTCCGCGCCTCGCGGAACACGAGAGGGCGCTCGCAAGGTCGAACCATTTGAATGATTGTTGTACGCTCCCCGCTGACCGCGAGCCGCGTGCCCTTCCCCAAACGAATTGAATCGTTCCGGCTCAGCCCGCTGCTTTACGGAGGAAAACCAAACGACAGTTTCACCGCCGCATACTCTGGATGCACAAGTCCATCCTGCGTGCGGATCATGAGCGGCGGCTCTGTCCAGGTGCGGGCGCGCATCGAATCCGGGAGGTCCGTTGCGCGCATCATCCCAAACAAACCCAGTAACGGCCGTTCGCCTTCGCGCAGCACGATCGGCCGCCAGCGAAGAATGGCGAGGCCGGACGAACGCGCGCTTTCCTTCAGGCGTTCGTGCTGCTCGTCGGGCGTCACCGGAAAGACGCAGGCGAAGAATCCGCCACGTTCGAGATGCTCTGCCGCTGCAGTGCAGTAGTCCGAAATGTCTCCGCGCATTTCGAAGCGGCAGGCCACCTTCTGCGGATGATCGCCTTCCACGCCGCTGCCCAATGGGAAATACGGCGGGCTGCCGAACACGAGGTCGAATCGTTCGTCATGGCGCACGACTCCAGCGTCACGAAAGTCGCCATGACGAATCTCGTATCGTTCCGCTACTCCATTCCATTGCGCTGACTTGCGCGCGAGGCGCACGCTCTCCTCCTGTGCTTCAACGGTGATGAATCGCGCGCCGACGAGACGCCAGGCGGCGATCATTCCCACCGCACCGATGCCGCTGCCGAGATCCAGAACGGTTCGCGCGCTCGGGCACCAACTTGTCCCGTACCATGCGGTCAGCACGTCGTCAGTCGAAAAGCGATGGCCATTGGCGAGTTGAAAGAGGCGAAAGAATCCGCTGATGGCGTCGAGCGTTTCACCGGTTTCGCATTCCGGCCCGCCTCCCAGGACGCCGGGCGGTGTCGCTCCTGGCTTCATCCATCCCTTGAACCTCGGTTCGTCGTAGCGAGTCATTTGTTTCCACGGCGACGAAACCGGATCGCCACGTGGTCTTCGGTCTCAACCACTCGGAAGCCGGACTTTTGAATCTCCCGGCCAATCTCCGGCATGTGGGCCGCTCCCCAGGGCACAATGATGTGGTCCGAACGCGCCAGCCGGGCCTGGATTTCCTGCAGGAGGTGCCGGTTGCGTTTCCCGAGCAGGTCATCGAAGAGCTGCTTCTGAAAATGCGATGACTCCGAGTACTGCATCAAGAAGGGATACGTTCTCGCGTTCAGACCCTTGGAATGAATGAGCATGACCAGGTTGAGGAAATCAATCGTCTCCGGTTCGAACACTTCGACATCCACATCCGCGCGCACCATTTCGCCGCGGGGAATGAACTCTTTCTGTTGCTCGGCGACGCCGATCGACGCCGCGATTCGTTCGTATGTGATTCGATTCGTCAGCAGACTTCTGTGGTCGCTCACTCCTTCCATGAGAATGATCGCGTTGGTGGGAAAGGAATCCGAGAGCTTCCGGTAGAAGCTGGACTCGCCGATGTGCGCCATCGGATACAAGTGGATCGTCTTGCCGTCGCTGCGTGCATATTTTCTCGATTGAACAACCAGGCCGTCCCGTCGCAGGGCCATGAAGCCATCGCTGAAATGATCCACCGCCAGCCTGGCGCAAAACACGAGGTAAACCGCGGTCAGCGGCAGCAGCACGAAAACATTCACCAGCACAAACAGCGACAGGTTCCGCCAGCTAAAGCGCCGAGTATGGAGCTGGCTCTCGGCCACGATAGGCCACCGGAACTTTAATCCGCCCTGAATTTTGTAGAGAATAAGCAACCCAAGCACGACCTGGTAGAAGGAGATGGCCGAGGCCAGTTGTTGAATGCGGCTGAAGAAATAAATCAACAGAGGCAAAGTCGCCAATACAACCAGAGGATTGAAAAGCGTGAGCGGAAGAAAAAAGCGTTTGGGAATCATGGGAGTCACTCCCATCAACAGGTAAATGACGAGCGCGAGGAGCAACACGAATGGGGCCAACAGCCCGCGAATCGCCGCCAGGATGTGAACGCCAAAGAAGAGGATCAAACAATCATCAGCCAGCGAAATCACGGCATCGATCAGGAACAATCCGACGAACAGGCTCAGCACCATGGCGAACAAGTGTCCCAAGCCGGACTGATGATTTGCGTTCCGTGGCAGCGGCGGCGGCAAAGTCCCCGGCAGCGGCGGGGGAAAACTCGTCGGCTCTGCCGCCGGAGTTGACAAAGCCGCGCCGCCAGGTCCGGGACTCTCCTTCAACGGCGGAATCTCTGGGTCGGCTGGCACTAAGATTTTCCTTTGTCTTCCGCGTGATAATCAATTGGCATATTCGAGGCGTCGATGTTGTCCCAGTCATCACCTCGAAGCAAGTAACCGGCAAGAGTTTCGTGCGGGAGCAAACGGCCGCGTCCTTGCGAACGTAGCTGTGAGCAATGAGAAGGAGGAGATTTACGCTGCCTAGCCCAACGATTCCGTTTTCGCCGGAGTCATATTCGACTCTTCCGCGCATGTCCACCACGACCCGTGCCGCGAAATACTCTTCGCAAGAATTCGGAGCGCGGCGGCCGGACGAGGGGTGGCGAGCCGAGAGAGTCTGGGAGAGGCGCCAAAGGTGAGCAGAGAGCGCAGACTCTGAAATGAATCTGCCGCATTCATCTTTGCCTCCTCAGGAAGTTTTCACCTCGATTTGTTTTGGCTTCGACTCTTCGGACTTGGGACATTCCACGGTCAGAATGCCGTCCTTGTAAGTGGCTGGAACTTTTTTCGCATCGACGGCGGTCCGCAACGTAACACTGCGCTGAAAGCGTCCGAAATAGCATTCGGATCGATAGCTCTCGCCATCCTTGTGTTCCTCGTCGTGCCTGCGCTCGCCGGAGATGGCCAAGGTGTTTCCATGCAGCGACACGTCGATGTCTCAAGCCTCATTCCTGGCAGTTCGGCCTGATGGTGACGCGATGCCGTCTTCGTAAACATCGAGCGACGGCTGCCAGCCTTCGAAAAAACTCGTGCCCGTTGTTGTCACGGCAAACGATCTTCAAACAGGCGATCGATTTCAGTGCGAATGCGGTTCAAATCCTCAAAGGGCGACAAGCCCCCTCCGCCCCGTTCGAGCCAAAGCTCCTCGTTCTTGTTGTTGCTGTCATCGTCTTAGTTTCATTCCAATCCTGTAGTTAGTGTTCAACTTAGTACTTCGCCTCACCTCGGTGGACGACGCGATTTCCGGTGGATGAGCTATTCCTTGCTGCGCGAGCGCGAGCGGCCCGAGTCCACCGCGACGTAATGCGCGCCACCCTGGCTCCAGACTCGGAGAAGGACGCGGTCGCCTGCTGGACCCCGGCTTAATTCAATCGCATCGTCTGCTTTGGTGACAGGCTTGCGATTGACCTCGAGGATGACGTCACCCTCTCGCAGCCCCGCCTCGGCCGCCGGCGCGCTCGGGTCCACGGCAATCACGAGCGCGCCGCGAACATTTTCAGGAATGTTGAACTGCTGACGTGTCCGTGGATCGAGATCTGTTACTTCCACTCCTTCGAGCAAATCCCGCTTCGTGCCCGGCGTCTCTCCCGGACGGCCGCCTTTCGCCAAAGTCTTCACCGGCAATTCGCCGAGCTTCACGGTCACAGTTTTCTCCTTCCCATCGCGAATCACCTTCACCGGCACTTTGGTTCCAGGCGTTGTTTGCGCGGCGATCAAGCGAAGTTGCCGGACATCGTTGAACTGCTTCCCGTTGAACTCCACGATGACGTCTCCTTCCTTCAGGCCTGCGTCTGCCGCTGGCGAATTCGCGGTGACCTCACCCACGAGCGCCGCGTTTTGGTGATCGGAGACCTTGAATTCCTTCGCGAGTTCTGGTGTAAGCGGTTGCAGCATAACGCCGAGATAACCGCGCGTGACCTTGCCGCCGGAAATGATCTGCTCCATGACGCTTCGAGCCAGGTTGATCGGGACGGCAAAGCCCACACCCTGACTCCCGCCGGATCGACTTAGAATTGCGGTGTTAATCCCAATGAGTCGTCCCCGCGCATCGACGAGCGCACCGCCTGAGTTGCCGGGATTAATCGACGCATCGGTTTGGATGAAATCCTCATAGTCCACAATGCCCATCCCGCCGCGGCTGCGCGCGCTAATGATGCCAGTCGTAACCGTTTGTCCCACGCCGAAAGGGTTTCCAATTGCGAGCACCACATCGCCAACTTCAATTTTATCGCTGTCCGTAACCGTGATGGGAGGGAGATCTTTACGATCCACTTTGATCACGGCGATGTCCGTTTGCGGATCCGTGCCGATCACCTTCGCATCAAGGCGTGGTTCTTCGTCGGCGAATCCAACCTTCACCTCCTCGGCGCCTTCGACGACGTGGTTGTTGGTAATGATGTAGCCGTCGTCCGTAACGATCACGCCGGAGCCCAGTCCTTGTTGGCGGCGCTCCCGGGGAATCGACCGCCGCTGTGGGCCTTGTCGTTCACCCGGGCCCACGGGTCCTCCGAAAAAATCGCGGAAGAGATCATCGTCGAAGAACGGCAACATCAGTTGCTCTTGCCGCACCGTTTTGCTGCTGCGAATCGTGACAACGTTCGGCGCCACTTTTTTGATCACAGGCGCGAAGCTCGCCGCAGGCACCGTCTCGCGAGAAATAGCTTCATCGCTGAACTTCAGTTTTGGAACAGTCGCTGCGCTCACGGAGAAACCGAAGGTCCAGCCCGACACGAGCCAAATGAAGCTGAGCGTTGCCACGAAGGCACGTTTGCTACGTGAGTGTTGAAATGTCGTCTTCATAGCCTCTTCACCTCAGTGTTTTTGATCGTCCACGACTTCTGCATCCACCACATCGTCCTGTTTGAGTTCGCCACTTTCGGGCCGCGTTGCACGTCCTCCGGCCGGCCCTTCGAATCCACGCTCGCCATCTCGGCGGATCTGCGCCCCGGTGGCCTTGTAAAGTTCAGCAAGGACTTCCATGAAATGCCGGACACCGACGGCTCGCTGCCTGCAATGACCGCCATGCACGAATTCGTCGTCCCCAGATCAATGCCAGTGACTTTTGCCATAAGAATCTTTTTTGAGATGGCGTCGAACATCACCGAACGCCGCCGAACACCTCCAACCCTGCGACGCTCCTTAAGCCACACGACGAGTGGCAACAATGCGTACCATTACGGGTTTCCGCTCTCTGCCATGGCCAGCCTTGCGGCAGATCGCAAACGCGAGGAAAAGATGTTCAACGCACGACGGGAGCAACACTTCGGTTGGAGCAACTTGATCTTGGGCGATAGCCGATGGTTGAGCGAACCGTTTCAGTCGGTGATGACAAGGATTACCGCGAAGGAGGAGAGGCAACTCACCGCCTCGTTGGTCACGTGGAGGGCAATTCGATCCAGAAACGCGTGCCTCGTCCGGGTTCGCTCTCGAAACCCACCGTGCCACCCATGCGCTCGACGGCTTTTTTCACAATCGCCAGCCCCACGCCCGTGCCGGAATATTTATCGGGACCGTGCAGCCGTTGAAAAAGTTCGAACACTTTGTCGCGATACTCGGGTTTGATGCCAATGCCGTTGTCTTCCACCCAGATGCGGACCCGTTCGGCTTTCCATTCCGCGCGCACGGCTACGGACGGCGCACGCTCAGGAGGCATGAACTTGATCGCGTTGCCGAGGAGATTGGAAAATACCTGAGTTAGCAACGCCTTGTTCCCGTTCACAATCGGCAGCGGGTGCTCGACGCGGATGGCGGCAGCAGCCTGCTGAAACTGCGGATACTGATCCAGAATTTCCGGCACCAATTTGTCGAGATTCACTCGTTGCAGTTCCGTCTGGCTGATGGCCACGCGCGAGTAGCTCAACACATCCGTGATCAGAGCATCGAGCCGCGAAGATGAACTCATGATGCGCGACAGATAATCCCGGCCTTGTTCATCAAGCTTGTCGCCATACTCAGCCTCAATTAGCGAGGCGAAGGAGCGCATGGAGCGCAGCGGTGCGCGCATGTCGTGCACAACGGAGTAGGAGAAGGTCTCCAGTTGTTGCACCGTCTCGCGCAGTTCGGCCGTGCGGCGCTCGACGACTTGCTCCAATTGTTGAGCGTGCGCCATCAGGAGTTGGTTCGCGTTAGCAAGTTCCGTCTGGGCCTCGCGCAAAGATTCTTCCGCGTCTTTGCGCTCGAGGCCAAAGGCAACGTGGCGGGCAATGGCTTGCGCGAGTTGCAGTTCGTCGGCGTTGAAAGCGTGCGGCGCGTTGTAGTAAACGACGAGCTTCCCCAGCAACTTGTCGTGGGACAACAACGGAAAAAAGGCCAGTGCGTTCACACCTTCTTTTTGAATGGTGCGCTGGAGCCACGGCTCAAAAGGAGCGGTGGTCATGTCCGAAAAATAAACCGATTGCGGATCGCGCGCGCCATTGGACCAGGGTGAATGTCCTTCCACAGCGGCTCGATACTCGTCCGAAATTCCGCGCCACGCGGCGAAGCGCATCACGCCCGCGTCGTCGCACAACAAAATGGCCGAGCGATCGCAGTACAGTGCATTCTGGATCGAATCGAGCGCCGCCTGGAAAACGTCGTGGACTGAATCCGCGCGGGTCAACGCATTGACCAGCGTGTAGAGCGTCTGCTGGTGATGAACGCGTTCCTGCAAAGCGCGTTGATCGCGTTGTTGTTGTTCGAGCAGGTCCCGCACTTCGTACTGCCGCCGACGCGACCGCGACGCCACTTGCACCGAGCGCACCAGTGTCCGTGCCGGGAGGGGACGTTCCAGCAAAGTGACGTTGCCCGCGGCCGCTTCCGCGAGGTCGAGCAATCGGCTCACGCGCGACTGACCGCCACTGGTGAGAATGATGAGCGGCAACTCGGACCACGCCGGTTGCGCCTTGAGCATTTCGAGAACATCAGCAATGCCCGGCAACTCCAATGCTTCTTCGGTGAGCAGGAACACACCAACACCCGCGATGATTTCGCGCGAACATTCCTCCGCGATATAACAGACGTGAGTTTCAAACCCTTCGGCGTAAAGCAAATCCGACATCGCGGACGCATCCTGCCCAACCGGTGCGATGATGATCACGCGCTCATCTTTATGCCCGTGTGCCATCCTTTGGTTTTCCGCCTCCCCGGCATCAGCGGCAAAGCGGTGCCGTTCGCTTTCCTCGTGGGCCTGCGCAAAGGGAGTTGATGTTTCACCCGCAGACATGGTCGTGCGTCAGGAACCTTTCATCATTTGGTTTTCACTGCCACGGAAGACGGGCACACCGCTCAACACGCCCTGGAAATCTTTGAGAGGCTCGCCGACGGAAATGCCTTTGCCCTCCTCCAACTTGAATTCCCGGATCGTTTTCTCGTGGCGTCCGCTGCGCTTCTTGACGACGGCGAGAGCCTGTTTCACTTCGCCGAAGGCTTCGAAGTAACGCAGGCTCAGCACTGTGTCTGACAGGTAGCTCAGGTCCACCGGCGCTTCGGCGGCGGCCACGAGTCCGTGCTGCGCCAAAATGAGAATCGTAAGCGTGCCTTGTTGGTTCAGATAAGAGGAGAGTTCATGCAGTTGGTTGTTCAGATACTTCTCGCCGGGCATCGCGTTGAGATAACCGTTCAGGCTGTCAATCACCACGAGTTTGCAACCCGATTCCACGCCGCGCTGGATGCGGGATGCAAATTCGCCGGGAGAAATTTCCGCGGGATCCACCTGTTGCACGCTGATGAGGCCGCTCGAAATTCCCTTTTCCAGGTCGAGTCCCAACGCCTTGGCCCGGCCCAGCATCACGTCGCGCGTTTCATCAAACGTGAAGACGAGCGAACATTCGCCGTGCCCGGCCATCTGGACGGCGTACTGCAAAGCCAGCGTCGATTTGCCGGTGCCGGCCGGGCCGAGAATCAGCGTGGTGGTTCCCCGGTCCAAACCGCCGCCGAACAATTGATCCAATTCGGCGATGCCGCTGGAAACGGGCTCGTGCTTGAAGCGTCCGCGATGTTCGGCGGCCACGATGCGCGGAAAAATGCGCAAGCCGCCCTTCACAATCATGTAGTCATGATAACCCTCCCGGAATTGCACGGTGCGCAATTTGGTGACGCGCAACCGCCGGCGCGACTTCCCGTAATCGGGCGAGAGTTGTTCCATGTCAATGACTCCATGCGTGAGGCTCAACACGTGCGGGTCCACGCCCGTCCCGCTCTTGTCCATTTTGTCGTCCAGCAAGAGCACGGTCGCGTGGTATTTCGCGAACTCCTGTTTGAGGGTCAAAAGCTGGCGGCGATAACGCAGCGCCGTTTCCGCCATCAATCGAAATTCCGAAAGAGAATCAAAGACGATGCGCGCGGGCCGGGCCTTGCGCGTTTCCTCCAGCAGTAACGCCGTAACTTTGTTCAGTTCGACCTCGGACGGATGAAACACCGTGGTCTGCGCTTCGGGCCGCAGCAGGCTCTCGATCGCCGACAATTCCAGCAAGGGCACCTGGTCGAGCGACCAGCCGTGCGAGTGCGCCACCTTGAGCAACTCCTTTTGCGTTTCCGAAAGCGTGACGTAGAAAACCCTTTCGCCGCGGCGCACGCCTTCGAGAAGGAATTGCAACGCCAGCGTCGTCTTGCCGGACCCTGGATCCCCTTGCACCAGATAAAAACAATCGCGCGGAAATCCGCCGGCGAGAATTTCGTCCAGTCCCTCAATGCCGCTCGGACAACGTTCATCTGTGACATCGGTTTCCGCGACCGCGCCGGAAGGATTGGTTGCTTTGTGATCCATGCTTCCTTTTTCTTGATGCGCCGCCGGGCCTTCGCACGGTCAGCGCCTACCACAGATAATAAGGCCGCAGAATTTCTCGGTCAACGGGCTGTGCGCCTGGCTCTCTTTGCTCGACGCCGAATTCGGTTCCTGACACCGCTTTCGCCATCGCAAGGCCATCGGCAGCTAACCGGCTGTTCCCCTCCAAACATTCCCGGGGCGGGAGCAAGCAGTGGCGACATCGGCCGGCACGAAAACAAACAATTTGATAAGACCGATAGAAGGCTGCACGAAGAAGAACAGAACTCTTCCAATAGTCGCTAACCCGAAAACCAAACTCCGTCTTAGGGCGAACGATCACAAGTGAACCTATTGCTTTTATCCCGGTTTGTAATCCATCAACACGCGCTGACTTGCGGAAGTGAATTACAAGCTTCTTTCCTGATATTCGAAGAAATCGAAGTCTGCGTGTCTCAACGCACCGGACATGTCCTGGCACGCCATCCCGATGAAAGCGCCGGTGAAATGCGCCTGGCCGGGAGCTATGCACTCATCGGAAAGAATGCTCGCGTCGAATTCTTGGGGCAGCCAACGCCACTCGGTGTCCACTCCTTCCATGCGATAGGCAAAGTGCATTCGTTCGTAATCCACTTCGACGCGCAAGTGAACCGGCTTGTCAGCCGGAATCGGAATCAGCGGTGTGAAGGCGTCTGCTTGGGGCAAGTCCGGGACGCAGGACATCACGCGCAAATGTTTGCCAACGGTTTCGTCGTGCGAAAGGTAGAGGTAATGGAATTTCGTGCTGTTGTAGTAGCAAACGAGACCAGCGAGGTGCTGGAAATGCTCCGGCTCGAATTCGATGACCGTTGTCGCGCTGAAGCAATGCGATTGCTGGCGGCGCGCCACAAGTGATTGGCGAAACAAACTGCCAATCGTTTCCCGTCCGAAGAGGCGAAGATAGCCCGGACGCGCAGTGAGGCTGAAAATTTCCTCGGGATACGGCGTGCGAAGCCATTGGAAGTCGATTGGCAATGGCGGCGAGTTGAATTCCTCACGCATTGAGGCGGACGGAAATTCGTGCGCCGGCAATCCAGGCGCTGGAGTCTCAACGGTGGGAACGCCTTCTCCATCGAGCGTGCGCAGCCAATCATCCTCGCCCCAAATCATTTTCTGGATGGCAGTCTCACGACCGAGGGTGCAACGACGGCGTTCGCCCAGCGGCCGGCCGACGAGATAGGCCATGTAGGTTTCGCCGCTCTGCGTCTCAACGAGGCTGGCGTGCCCCGCGCGTTGTAGTTCAGCATCCTGGCGATTGCGCGCGCTCATGATGTAAGCGTCGGGGTGCAGCTCGTAGGGGCCAGTCAATTTGCGCGAGCGCGCCATCGTGACGGCGTGATTCCAGTTGGTGCCGCCTTCAGCCATGAGGAGGTAGTACCAGCCGTCGCGCTTGTAAAGATGCGGCGCTTCCGTGAAGCCCAGCGATGTGCCTCTGAAGATGTTCACGCGCTCGCCGATTGGTTTGCGCTCCGTGATCGAGAATTCCTGCAAAACAATCCCGGCGAACCGATTGTTTCCCGGCCGATGATCCCAAAGCATGTTCAGGAGATACTTGCGACCATCGTCGTCGTGAAACAGCGATGGGTCGAATCCGCTGCTGTTGAGATAAATCGGGTCGGACCAATCGCCATCAATGCGCCCGCTGGTGACGAGGTAGTTGTGGAAATCGCGCATCGATGCGCCGCTTGCGCCGGCCACGCTCGCGCGGCCAAAGCGCTTCACGTCTGTGTAAATCAGCCAGAACATTCCATCAGCGTAGCTCAGGCACGGCGCCCAGATGCCGCAGGAATCAGGATCGCCGAGCATGTTCAGTTGGCTCGCGCGGTTAAGCGGGCGCGTGAGCAGGCACCAGTGGATTAGATCGCGCGAGTGATGAATCTGCACGCCAGGGAACCACTCGAAGGTTGACGTGGCGATGTAATAATCGTCAGCGACACGCAGAATGGACGGATCGGGATTGAAGCCGCGGAGAATAGGATTGCGGATGGTCATGCCGGTTTGATCTCAGCCGTGGTTGCGCGGCGCGTTGTAAGTGCCTCTTCAATCTCGTCCACACGCTTTTGGTTCAGCGGATAAATCATCAGAGCGACAGCTTTCAACAAGGCGAACAACGCCGGTCCGATCGAGAATGCCAGCGCGATGCCGAGCAGCGCATGAGCGGTCTGCGTGGCCGCTCCTTTGACGTAACCAAACTTCGCCAGGAACAACGGAACAAGAAAGCCTCCGATCAGAATGCCCGCCTTGATGGAGAAAAGGGATGCCGAGTAAATGAGGCCAGTGGAGCGGCGCCCGTACTTAAATTCTCCATAGTCCGCCACGTCGGCGTAAAGCGCCCAGGTCAGTGCGGAAGTCGGGCCGGCGCAAAATTGCGCGAGCACATTCAGGGCGACCATGAGGCCAAACTGCCCCTTCGCAACGAAGAAAAATGAAAGGAAGCACAGACCCGTAACGAGGCTTAGCGCAGCGGCATAGTATTTCTTGTCAATCTTCCTCGCGATGGGACCGAGACACATCGTTCCCAATACCAGTCCAAGCGCGCCGCTGGACAGGAACAGGGTCGTCCGATCCAGCGTCCAGATGACCGGCGTGGTGTCGTAACCCTGCACGTATTTGAAATAGAAAATCGTGCTGCCCGAGCGCAGCGCGGAGAAGGCGTTCGAGAAAATCGAGGCGATGAGCAGCACGACCCAGGGCCAATTCTTGAAAAGTTCGCCCAGTTCCTCGCGCGCGTGGGTCTTCTGTTGCGGCGGCGGCTTCACCCGCTCCTTCGTTGTGGCGAACGTGATCAGGATGAGCACCACCGACACGACGGAAAAAATGGCCATCGTCAGTTGAAACCCGCGCGTCTCATTCCCGGCCCCAAGTTGTTTCACCAATGGCCGAACAAACAGCGAGATGAGGAACGCCGCGCTGAATGCGCCGACGAACCGGCAGGTGGACGCGACCGTGCGCGTGCGCGGCGAGGGGCTGATCACGCCCAGCATGGCGGAGTAAGGCACATTGATCACCGTGTAACTCAAAAGCATCAGTGCGTAGGTGACGGCGGCGTAAGCGATCTTTCCGTTCGGTCCGAAGTCCGGCCCTGCGAACATCAGGTAACCGCAAATGCCGTAAGGGACGGCACCGAACAGCAGATACGGCCGGAACTTTCCCCAGCGCGAGTTCGTCCGGTCGGCAATGAGGCCCATGATCACATCGTCGAACGCCCCAAAGGCTCTGACCGCCGGAAGCAGCCACAACAAAGCCGTCGCCGGAATGCCCCAGACATCCACGTAGTAGTAAGTGAGGAAGATGTTGAAGGTCTGGAAAAAGAACCCGGATGCTGTGTCGCCAAGAGCGTAGCCGATGTATTCGGAGGGCTTGAGCCGCTCGCCGTCCGGAGAAGCTGTTTGCGTTTGTTGAATCGGCATTTCGCTGGCGACAAGGTTGCGTTACTTGGTCGCGTCAGTTTTGTAGCCGAGGATCGACAGCATCTTCAACCCGTAGCGCGCGCCCAGTTCACGATAGCCGGCCGGAGCGAAGTGCAAGTGATCGGGCCGGCTGGCGCAGCCGTCGGATGAAACGAAGTGCGCAGTGGGAATGGTCTGGGGCAACTCGGCGATAATCTTGTTCATGCTCGCGCACGCGCCGTTCTGGTCCTGAGGCACGAGGCCACCGGCGAGCAGTGGCACTTCGGCGGGCGTGAGGTTCAAGTCGTGCAACAGGCTTTCGTAAATGCCTTTGACTTTGTTCGGCCATTGCTTGTCGTTGTTGTTGGATTCGCCGTGGTGCAAGAGGACGCCTTTGATGACGCCATCCTTCTGCGCGAGTTTCGCGTTGTCCACCAGGTGCTGATAAGGATTGCCGCCGTAGGCCTTCACAATGTTCTTCATCCACGGCGCCGCGTTTGAAACGTAGGATTGGTAACTTTCTTGTTCGAACAATTCGATTTTGCAACCGGCCACGGAGACGTTCACCACGCCCAATTTGATTTGCGGCGGAAGATTGGAAACCATCGTGCGGCCAAAAAAGTCAGCCGGGCAGAGGCCGGAATTGGGCCGGCACAGCGGCGGCACGGCGGGATACCAGTTGCCGTTGGTTCGCCCAAGGTTCGGAAAATCCACCGTGGCGAAAACTTTGAAACGTTCGTCCACACCGATCTGGTCCTGCTCCTCGATGCCGGGGAAGCCCTCCATGTTCGACTGGCCGAAACAGAGAAAGATAAAGAAGTTGGTGTCGTGAGAATGAAGCGTCGTGCCGGACAACAACCAACCGCTGAGCACTACCAATCGCAGCCTTAATTTCATCGGAGCGATTTGGGCTACTTCGCTGCTGAAATGTTTTTCGCCTCCACCATCACGGCATCAAACGCCGGTTTGGGTTGTGCATTCACGTCGAACAACAGCGGCTTCCCTTGTGAGCGCCAGGAGTTGGCGTCGTTCACGCCCCAGAAGGTGACCATCTTCACGGAGTCACGGTGCTTGAGGAATGCGCGGAAAATTCCAGCGTAGGCGTCCGCGAGTTTCTTTTCGGCGTCAGTCACGAGGCCGCCTTGGGTCGTTGCGGCGTTGTCCGCCACGTTTGCGCCGAAACCGCGCTGGCCGCCGGCCGCACTGTTCACGTCCAATTCCGTGATGTGAATGGGCAATCCGAGCGTCGCGATTTCCGTCAGCGTCTCATCCATCTTCTCGAAGTTGATCGAAACGTTCAGGTGCGCCTGGGAACCGATCGCGTGGACCGGCACCTTCTGCGCCTGCAACGACTTGATGAGCGTGATGAGTTTCTTGCGCTTGGCGGGGTTCTCCAACCCGTAGTCGTTGTAGCGAAGGATCGCATCCGGGTCGGCTTCGTGCGCGTATTCAAAAGCCCTGGCGATGAAGTCCGGCCCGATGATTTGCAGCCAAAGCGAGTTCCGCAGCACGTTCGTGCCACCGCCGTCGGCGATGGCTTCGTTCACCACGTCCCAGGTCTTGATTTTGCCTTTGTAGCGGCCCACCACCGTGTGAATGTGCTCGCGCATTCGCTGAAGCAATTCTTCGCGCGACGCGCGCGGGCCGGTGTAGACACCGAAACCGCCGAAGCCTCCACCAAATCTTCCGCGTCCGATTTGATTCGTCGGCGCAGCGTTCGTGTTCGCAGCGGCGAAGCTTGTGGCATTGGTCGGAGGTGGATTGGTTCCCGCGAAAACCCAGTTCGGCGTTTGGCTGTGCCACACCAGTGTATGCCCAACTACCGTCATCTTGTTGCTCAAACCAAAATTTACGAACGCATCCGCCGCGCTGAAATCGTAGCCGTCCTTGCCCGCGCGTGGATGAACGAGCTGCCACTTCAGATCATTTTCAGGCGAGATCTGGTTGAACTGTTCCTTGACGAGAGCAACGTCCTTTGCGCTCTGCTCCGCACTTCGGCGGAATCCTGCTTCACCCGTGACCATGTTGCGGTTGACTGCAGTGCCAACGAGGAAATGATCTTTGAAAATTTCCTGGAGCGACACGGGCTTGTCGGCCGCCCGAACGGTGACGGTGATGGCGAGCAGAGCCGACATCAACCAGCTGGCGCATCCAAGCTGGAACGATTGACCCCTGTTCGGGGAGCTCACGCGCCCTCGCGTATTCCGATCTGCGCCGCCGGTCGGAACGAGCCCCACCGATGTGCCGAATGGTGAAGGTTGCGAACGCCGCGGCGTGTTGCGCGAGGCCGCGCAACACCGCATGCGAGGCGCGTGCGCTCGCCGTGCAATTGAATCGTTCCGGTCAGGAGGTTTCATAGTGAATTTGCTTGCGGCACCAGCTTCAAAACTTTCCCGCGGCTGCCAACGGCGGAGTTGATCCCATTGGCCAGCACGTAGAGTTCTCCATCCCCGTCTTCGCCCAGCGCCCAGATGAAGGATTTGATTCGGCCGTTGGGAAATTCCTTCAATGCGAACGGCTGCACCGTCCAACGCACGCCGGCGCCGGGCGCAGGAATCGTCGCGACCAGCAGTGTGCCGTCAGCAACGGCCATGCTGCGCGACCAGTCCGCGAAAATGTATTTCCCGACCAGCGCGGGGAACGCTTTGCCGCGATACACATAGCCGCCGGTGACGGTGACGCCGTACGACTCCGGATCAGTTCCGCGCCCGCGCAATGTCTTATAGACGAACACCGGATCAACGAATGGCTTCCCGTCGGCGCCGACTGTCACGGCATTGGTCGGGGCTGTGAGCGGGCTTTTCGGATCGAATCCATCAAAGCCTTCGCGCAAGCGCCAGCCGTAATTGCCGCCCTTGACGATGACGTTGATTTCCTCCCAACGATCCTGGCCGACATCCGCGACGATGAGGTCGTGTTTTCCACCGCGGTCAAAGGAAATGCCCCAGGGATTGCGCAGGCCGTAAGCAAAGATTTCCGGAGAACCCTTTTTGCCGTCGGCGTAGGGATTGTCTTTGGGAATTCCATAGGGACTTCCGTGGTCCACATCGAGACGCAAAACTTTGCCCAGCAAGGTATCCAGCTTCTGTCCGTTGCCCTCGGGCGGATGGCCGCGTCCGCGCGCCACATCGCCAACATCGTGGAAGGCTCCGCCGTCGCCCACAGTCCAATACAGAAAACCATCTGGCCCGAATGCGATGCGCCCGCTGTTGTGGTTCCAATCCGGCTCGTCGATTTCGAGCACAACACGTTCAGAAGCTGAATCCGCGGCGGAAAAATCGGCCGCGGCTTTGAATTCGCTCAAGCGTTCCGTGTGGTCCCACTTTTCTGGCGCACTGGTGCGGCGCGGTGCGCTATAGACCGCGTAGAACTTGTGGTTGGACTTGAACTGCGGGTGCAAGGCCAGTCCAAGGAGTCCGCGCTCCTCCATCCCTTTGCCAAGCGTGACGATTTTCTGCCGCAGGTCCAGGAACGGCTGTTCGGATTTTTTCCCATCGCGGTCCAGCAGCTGAATGGTTCCTCCTTGCTCCGCGATAAGCAGGCGACCCGTGCCGTCGGGAAGGGCAACCAGTGCCATCGGCGCGCCCAGTCCGTCGGCAATCAACTTCAGTCCGACGTTGGAGCCGGAATTTGTCTCTGCCGCCGTCACCGAAACCCAGGACGCAAGGAACGCAGTCAGTAGTCCGACGGTCAGCCAGCGCAAATGCCAATGATAATTTGAATGGTGAGTTTTCATGAGTGTGGATTGCCGGGCTTCGTTGGTCATCAAGGCGATAACCTGATCTTAACGTTTTTCAGCGGCGTCCCGGCCTTGTCCATCAGGCGCAAGGCTCCCTGCCAACTGTTCTGTTCGTTGGTGATTTTGAACACGACGACGTTGACACCTTTCTTCAGAGTGATCCTTCCCTTGTCCGCATCGAGCATGAGTGGACGCGCCTCGGTGAATGCGTAGATGTCCACGCCGTTGAAATAGATGCGTCCCTGGTCATTGCTGCCCACAGCCAGGGTCACGTCGGGAACATCCTGGTCACACTCGATGTAGCTGACGATATACCCGGCGGCGTGGTCATTGATCGACTTCAAAGTCTCGTTGAAGTCGAAGTAATTGGTGGAGGCAGTGACGATTCGCCAACTCAGTTCTTTGCCAGCGATTTTGACTCTATCCCCGGCCATGGGACGAAGCGCTGCTTCGTTCTTGATTTGGTCCTTGAGCAACGACTCGGCGCAAGTTTCCCCGTCGGGCAGCGCGACGGGCGCGAGCATGAGCCAATTGCGAATGTATCCGTCCGGGTCGAGGCTCAAGGTGTCAGCCGCGTCGGCTTTCGCGAACAACAGCGCCCATAAGACGACCGCACCGATGGCGCAGGAAAATCTCTTCATGATCACTCGAACGGGTTGGCTTTTTTCACCGGCACCGTCACGCCGTCTTTCGGCGGAGTTTTCAACGTGTCGAGAAACGCCAGGATGTCGGCCAACTCCTGTTCCTTCAAAATGACTCCCAGCGGCGGCATGGGGGAAATCGTCAGGCTCTCAAACCCTTTGGCGAGCTTCGCGTTGGGTTCCATGAGGCTCTCGGTGATGTAAGCCTTGTCGGCGCGCGCAGCAATCCCATCGAGAATGGGGCCAACGTCGCCGCCTTTGCCATTCACTGTGTGGCACGCGGCGCATTGCGTCGTGGGGTTGTTGTAGAACAAATCTTCACCGCGTTTCGGATCGCCGGCCGTGACTTTCACTTCGTTCTCGCCGACGCCCGAAACTTTGTGGATCCGGCCGAGCAAGGTGAGGGCGTCGTTCAGGAACCCGTCATCTTTGTTAACGGGAACACGGGAGAGTTGGGCGACAACAGTTTTGATTTCGGGAATGGTGGGGAACTCGGCGAGCTTCACGAACGCGGCTTCACGCGTGATCAAGTCCGGGTCTTGAACGACTGCGCTGCTGAAGAACAGCTTGCTCCCTGCCTCGGTCGCAGGCAGGGCGCGCACGGCGTTGCGGCGCAGGGCGGAATCCTTGTCGAGTAAGGCCGCCTGATGCGTGTCCTTGTCGAGCGCACCGATCCCTTCGAGCGACCACAAGGCGTGAATCGCGCCAGTTCCGCCGGCGCCTGAACGCACCCGCTTCTTCAATGCGGGAGCCGTGTCGGTCATCTTGTTGTCCACGATCAAACGCTGCGCCGTGAGGCTCCAGAACATGTTGCCGCTGTCGAGCGCGGCGACGAGTTCGGAAGTCTTGGCCTTGGCGAGCGATTTGATCGGACTCCTCGGCCCGTCCTTCCACACGACGCGGTAGATCCGCCCGTGAGTCTGGTCGCGCAAGTTGTTCGAGGTCATGTAGGCGCCGCCGCGTCCGGTCGTGGCCTGGACCCCCGCGGACTGCGTGCTCGGAGTGGGGTTGTGCTGGATGACGAAGCTGTAGAAATCGATCACCCAAACGGCGCCATCGGGGCCGACATCGGCGAAGATGGGCGACATCCATTCATCAGTGCTGGCGAGAAGGTTGCCGCCGTCGAGCGCCTTGTACCCGCCGCCGTCTCGTTGAATGTCCATGATGCCGATGAGCTTCGCGGTCGGCTCGGTAACGAGCGCTTTGCCTTGCAGGCGGGAAGGCAACGCATCGCTCACCATGAAGGCGTGGCCCGCGCCTGCCGTGTAGCCGCCGAAGTTATCCACCATGCGAACGTTCGGTGTGTTGGGATGCATCCGCATCCCGGGCGCCATCGACTTGGCGGATGAGATGCGGCGCACGTTGGCCGAGGCTGCGGGGGCTTCGGGTGAATTGGTGTCGCCCAGTCGGTAACCGGGGCGGAATCCACCGCCGCCGCCACCGCCACCACCGCCAGCACGCCGTCCTAACCCGGCTTGCGTCGGGTTCAAAATGGTCGCGGGTAGATAGCCATAGAACGTGGGGTTGCCGTTGGCTGTCGAGCCGAACACATCGCCAGAAGCATTTTGTCCGAAACCCCAGGTGTTGTTGTTGAACTGATAGAGAAATTCCAACGCCGAGCCATCCGCCTTGAAGCGAAACACGCCTTGCCCGAATTGAAGTTCCTTGCCGCCGACGTTGCCGCGGAAGTTCGAGTATCCCACCGCGCCGTAAAGCCAGTTGTCGAAGCCACGGCCAAGATTGCTCTGCATCGCGTGGGTGTCGCCGGTGCCCCAGCCGGGAAGAATCGCTTCACGCACGTCGGCCTTATCATCGCCGTCCGTGTCTTTGAGGAAAAGCATGTGGCGGGCTTCTGACACCATGATGCCGCCGTTTACGAAGGTGAGCGAGGTCGCGAGGTTCAACTTGTCGGCGAAGATGGTGAACTTGTCCGCCTTGCCGTCACCGTCGGTGTCCTCGCAAATCTTGATGTCCGCCTTGCCTGGTTCCCCTTCGTTCACAAGCCCGTGCGGATAATCGCGCGCTTCAACAATCCACGCGCGCCCCCGCTCGTCCCACGCCATGTAGATCGGTTTCACGATGTCCGGCTCCGCAGCGAAAAGCTGGAGATCAAAATCCGCCGGCACCTGCGTGTAACGCATGGAGTCTTTGGGCGAGAGTGGCACTTGATATTTCACCGGCTCCGGGCGGCGCTCGTAATTCGGCACTTCGCCATCGAGTCGTTTCAACGCAGAACGCGAGGCGAGTGCAACTTCCCATTCCGACTTGGTCTTCTTGCTGATGGAGCCAAGGACTGCTTCCCGCAGAGCGGAATCCGCCGGGCGCTTGCCATCGCTGTATTTGATCAACGCATTCCCGGCGCCCTTGAAATCATCCAGCATCTTCTGCTGCGCGGCGCCGACCTCGGCGTCCGGCATCATCACCACCGCATCGAAATGTTTGAGATATGTCTCGGTGAGATCGGCGGCATCGGCGCGATGATCGAAGTAAATCGCCTCGGGCGCGAGCGTCTGGCCGGGCAGGTAAACGTAGTTCGTCCGCGGGCCCCCAAAGCCGCCGCCGCGACCGCCACCACCGACGCTTACCGGGCCGAGATACAAAACATGCAGCGGCCTATCCGGCACGTCCGCTGCCAGCGTGTTGAGGGCCATCAGCCCTCCCGTCAAAAGAATGAGGATCAGTTGTTTTTTGCTCATGCGAAGTCAGCAGTGCTCATTAAGAATGCGATGGAAAGCATCTGGTTACGAGTTCAGAAATGAGGAGCACGCGCCGCGCGTTTCCCGGGGAGCACACGCGCCTTGCGTGTTCCGACCGGAGCCCTCGCCGGGTGTGTGGCTCACGACGATTAAGCGCTGATACTGGCGAACGCTGGAGGGTATTGCGCGAGGGCGCGCAACACAGCACCCGAGGCGTGTGCGCCTCCCGCGAAATTGACGCATTGTGCCTCGCCTCACTTCTCGTTCGATTTAAAAATCAGTTGGGAGAACTGGTAGAGCGCCCTTTTCCAATGCTGGAAGTCATGCGGGTGCTCATCCACGTGCCAAATGTGCGGCACGCTCTTCTCTTTCAAGTAAGCGTGAACATTCTGGCTGATGCTAATGAGTCCATCCTTGTTGCCGCAGGACACGTAGAGGAGTCTCAACTGCTTCCTCGCCTTTTCCGGATCGGGCACCAGCTCTTCCGCCGGCTTTGTGTTCGGCGCAGAGGAAAAACCGCCGATCCACGCGAACGTATCGAGATTAGCGAGCCCGATGTTCAAGGACTGCCCGCCGCCCATGGAAAGCCCCGCGAGTGCCCGGCTCTCGCGATCCGCCTTCACTGAATAGTGCGACTCGATGAAAGGAATGATGTCTTTAATGAGATCGTCCTCGAACGGCTTGCCCCAGCCGGTCAGGTCGCCGAAGCGGCGGCGTCCTCCGCTTTCACCGGAGTCAGCCACACGCACCGTGTTGGTCGTCGCGTTGCCGTTGGGGAGGACAACGATCATCGGCTCGATCTTTTTCTCGGCGATTAAGTTGTCGAGAATCACGTGGGGCACACCGCCCCCTTTAGCCCACTCCTCGCGCTCGTTGCCGCCGATGCCGTGGAGCAAAAAGAGGACGGGATATTTCTTTTCCGAGGAATAACCCGGCGGGGTGTAAACTTGCATCCAGCGCTTCGCGCCGACGGTCTTCGAGTCGTAATAAACTTTTTCGAGTTTGCCATGCTCGATCCCTTCGCGCGCTTGGTCGAAACCTTCCGGAGGATTTGGGAATGCTGCCTTGTCGTCGGGCTTCAATTCGATTGGTCCGCCGAATCCGCCGCGACCACCGCCGCGTGCGGCTTGCTGTCCCGGCGGGGCGTCCGCCTTTGGCGGCGCACCTCCGCGTGTGGCAGTCGCTTCCGATGAACCGAAATCACCGACCTTGCGCGTGAACTTGATCTCGTTACCGGAAATTTTTCCGGTGTAGGTGATATTCACTTCGTTGTCCTGAATCTTCAGCGGCTCAACGAACGTGACGGTGTCGCCGTCAACTTTGCCCTCCTTCAAATCGGCCTCGCGTTTCTCGCCCTCGCGTTCCACGTTCGCTTTTCCTGTGACGCTCTTGCCGTCCTGCTTGAGCGTGAAGGTGTATTTCTGCAAACCGCGTTGCGTGTTGAACTCGGCTTTCCACGTGCCACTGATCTCCGCCGCAAACGCGCTCAGCGAAGCAAGTGCGAGCGCCAGAAGTATGACGTGAATTTTCATGGATGTTTTTTGGAATTTGGCCCGGTCTACTCTCAATCTTTGAACAACAACGGAGCGAACTCATGGAGGCTCCGCCGCCAGCTCAACCACTCGTGCGCGGTATTCGGCGATTCATAAAACACGGCGTTCACGCCAGCGTCTTTCAGTGCGGTCGTGACCGCTTTCGGATCGCCGCCGCGAGTATTCGGGCCGAGTTCCTTGCTGCCGTAACTGATGAACACCAGTTTCACGTTCTCCTTGAACCTGGCCATGTCGGTGATGTTTGTCACTCCGATGCTGCCCCCGCTGAAGACGCCGATATGGGAAAACTTGTCGAGATGCGCCGGGGCGATGCTTCGCGTCTGCATCCCGCCCATCGAGAGGCCGGCCATCGCACGATGCGGCTGATCCGCGAGCGTCCGGAAGTTTGCGTCAATGTGGGGAATCAAATCCTCGATCACGACCTTTTCAAACGCGCTGAAATTGAACGCGCCACGTCCGCCCGCGCCTGCGGGCGCCGCGTTGGTAGGACGCGGGCCACCGACGCCGCCGTTTTCCATCACGATGATGAAAGGCTTCGATTTTCCCTCGGCAATCAAGTTGTCCATGATGAAACCGGTGTAGCCCTGATGCGCCCAGCCCGTTTCGTCCTCGCCGCCGCCATGTTGGAGATAGAGCACCGGGTAGCGTTTGCTCGTGTCTTTGTCGTAATCGGGCGGCGTGTAAACGAAAATGTGGCGCGTCTTGTCGCTCGACTTCGAAAAGTAATTCACCTCCCGAAGATGTCCGTGCGGCACGTTCTTCAGCGCGTAGAAGTCGCGGTCCTTCGCGGGAATTTCCACCGCGCTCCCCCAGCGGCTGGAGCCGAAGTAGTAACGACTGTTTGGATCGGGCACCTCGGCCCCGTCAATTTTGATGGAGTAATAGTGAAAGCCCTCGTCGAGCGGGCGCGTGTGGCCATACCACGCACCGTCGTCGCCTTTGGTGAACTCGCTGCTCTCTCTAAAAGTGCAGCCGACGCTCTTGGCTTCCGGCGCCACGATGCGGAACTTCACGCGGCCTTCCGAGTTGTATTGCGGATATTGTTTGCCCGCCTGGTTTGATGGGCAAGGCTTCCAGTCACTGGCGGGCGCATTGGTGTCGGCGACGCAGAGTTGCGCGCCGAGAATCGACGCGAGCGCAAGGAGTGAGACTTTTGTTTTCATGGTGTTTGTTCGTTGGCTGAGTTGTGTTGGCTTCAATCGCGAAAAAGCAGGGGCGCAAATTGATAGAGGCTCCGGCGCCAGGTCTGGAACTCATGCGCGGTGTCCGGCGACACATACGCCGTGTTCTTGATGCCGATGGAATTGAGCGCCTCGTGATTGGCCTTGATGTTGCCGGGATTCTCGCGGCTGCCGCAGCTCGCAAACACGACCTTGACCTTCTCGCGGAAGCCGCCGGTGCTACTGACATCGTTCGTGTTAATGACGCCCCCGCTGAACAGTCCGATGTGCGAGAACTTGTCGAGGTTCTTCAACGTGATGAACTTGGTTTCCATTCCGCCCATCGACAGACCGGCCATGCCCCGATTCGGCTGATCGGTCAGGGTGCGGAAGTTCGAGTCAATGTAGGGGATCAATTCTCCCACGAGCACCTTCTCAAACACCGCCGCCGCGCCGCTGAATGGATTTGCTCCACCCCGCCCGCCGCCCAGGGGTCCGCGGGCCGGACCATTCGTGTTGGCTGCTGCGACCACTGCATTCGTGTTGGTGCCTCCACCCGGGCGGCGTCCGCCTGGCCCCGGTCCTTCATTCGTCAATCCGTAGGTCATGACGATGATGAACGGTTTCGTTTTTCCCTCAGCGATGAGGTTGTCCATGATCAGATTGGCGCGGCCCTGGTTCCACCACGCGTATTCGTTCTCGCCCCAACCATGTTGCAGATAAAGCACCGGATAGCGCTTCGTCGTGTCCTTGTCGTAATCCGGCGGCGTGTAAACGTAAGCGGTGCGCGCGATGACGGTGTTGGTGAGTTTGGAGGGAAAGAGCACCTGCTGCACGCGACCGTGCGGAACATCCTTGAGCGCGTAAAAGTCCTGGTCATGCGCGGGAATCTCGATGCCGCTTTCCCAACGCGTCGAACCGTAGAAATTCAACGTGCCGGGATCGTTGAACGTGCCGCCATCGATGGTGAGATGATAGTAGTGGAATCCTTCATCCATCGGCTGCGACGTGCCCGTCCACACGCCGCCTTCGCCCTTGGTCAACTTGGTTCGTCCCGCGCTGATGCTTTGAGCGTCGGGCGCCGTAATGCGATAGCGCACGCGCCGCTGGGAATTGACCTGCGGATATTGTTGGCCGGGCTGATTGAGAGTCGAGGGCTTGAAGTCCTCGACCGTGGACTCGTTCGTCTGAGCTACGCAAAGCGGACTCGACAGAATCGAAACGCATGCGAGCAGGGACAGTTTTGTTTTCATGTTGTCCGGTGAGTTTTAGTTTCGAGTTTGAATGAGCGGATCGGGTTGCGGCTTGCCTGCCGAATACAGAGCGCGGATTTCCTCCGCACTAAGGGCGCGGCCGAAAAGACAGAATTCATCTATCGCACCGCCGAAATTCCGAATCATGAACGGATCGTTTTTCGGAAATCCCTTGGCGTTCCAATTGCCCAGCTCAGCCACGCCCACACGGAATGGCCGCTTGATGTTTAAGGCATGTTCACTCGCCGGAACACCATTGACATAATGGATCACCTGCTTGCCGCCTCCGTCGATCACGACGGCCAGATGCACCCAGAGGCCGAATTGGTTGAGGGTCAGGGCCGGCGGACTTGTGCACAACTGGTAACCGCCCGGATCGGAGCCAATGGCGGTCAAAGCAAGCACTCCGTCGTGGCGAACGGACCAGTGGACTGTCCCGGCATCGAAGCCATCGCTCATGAAGAGCGAATTGATTTGGCGATCGAGCCCCTGCACGCGCACCCACGCGGCGAGCGTCAAGGACTCGTACTCGCCAGAAACATCGAGCCGAATTCGATCGTTCACGCTGCGAAATTCCAGCGCCTTCTTGTCGGGCCAGCGGCCTTCGGTCCATTGGCAACCCACAATCGTTCCGTCAGGTGCCGCATCCTTTCGACTGCTGGCATTGCGCAGCCGCCATTCCGCCGGGTCCGTTTGCTCGAAATCAAAGTGCACGAGCAACGATGGATCGTCGTCAATGTGGCCGGCTGCCGCGCGCCACTGCTCGTGTCGCAACACCCCGGCGGCCGATGACTTGAATTGCAAATCGAACAGTGACGCGAATGCTTGGGGATCGGCCGTGATGAGTTTCAGCGGACGCGAATTCTCCGCTACGGCTCCAGCGCCTTCGTTTAGATTCTGTTTCGCCGTGCCCGCGGTCGCTTCAAATTCGACACTGCCCTTGAACACGTGCAGTTCTGTCCGGCGTTCCTTCACGTCAAGACCGAACGATGTCCCAAGGTCTCTCACGTTCATCTGTGGCGTGCCGACGCGAAACCCACGTGCCTGTGGCGGTATTTCGGCGGTGAGTCTTCCGTTGCGGCATGAAACTTCCGTCGCCGAGATCAACTGAAGCTCAATCGGTCCTTCGATGACGACCCGCGCGCCGCTATAGAAAACGATTTGCGCCAAACCCGACTTGAGGCGCAGCGGGCCCGGCTCCAGCGGCGCGCCCAATCGTGGAGCGTCGGTGTTCGCACTCCATTGGGCGTCCACAACCCGATTCAACATCGCCACCGCTTTGCTGGTCGCGCCCTTGCGATCGCCCGGGCGCGACAGTTGCCATGCAAACCACGCAGTCGCGAGCAGCGCCACGCAGGCCGCGGACGCGAGAGCCCACTTCGCATGGCGGGTCTTCGTCTTCCGCTGAGGTGGAAGGCGCAAAATGTTTTCCGACCACGTGATGTTCTCGGTTGCGGCAGCAAAAAGATCCGGCTCCGAGGCCAACCGTGAATGCAGTTCGAGTCGCAAAATGTATTCGTCACGACCCGCTGCGTCCCAGCGCAGCAGTTCGTTCAATCCCCGGACTTGCTGGTCGGAAGCCGAACCATGGCATACCGCCGCGACGGCATCGTCGAATTCGCGTGAAGGAAATGGAATCTTCACGAGGCAGCTCCTTTCGCTGCGTTCTCAATGCAGGTTTGGAGCGCCTGGCGAATGCGTTGAAGTGTTTTGTAAACCGCTGCCACGGTGCGGTCTGATCCCTCTGCCAGCTTCTCGATGGCGTCGCGTCGATAGTAGTAGCCCTCGACCATCGTACGTTGCTCGGCTGGCAATTTGTCGAGGCAGCCTTCGAGATGCTTCAGCCGCATTTCGATTTCCGGGCCCAACTCCTCGCGTCGCCGCGCCAGTTCCTCGGCGAGCCCGCCTTCGAGCAATGCGAGCCATCGCTGTCGCCGTTCAACCCATTGCCTGGTCTTGTTCAGCGCGAACCGGCAGGCCCAAGGGGTGAATGGCTGGCTCGGATCATACCCGTCGAACTTTTCCCAAAGCGCCAACGCCGTCTGCTGCACTATGTCCTCCGCGTCCGCCACGTTCGGCACCAGCGCCGCCACGTAACGAAAAACCTCCCGTTCGCTGCGCAGGAACAGCGAAAGAAATCGCTGCTGCGCCGCGTCCCTGTCGTCAAGACGACGTATCAGATCTTCCGGGGCCATGCTTCAGGTTACAAAGATACTTCCGGCCACGCGTGAATTTTGGACATCCAAAATCAAGAGCAGCTTCATTCCAGCGATTTCGCAACCAGAATCTCAAGCTCGTTCAGACCTGGGCCGCGGACGTTTTCATCGGCAGACATCTGTGCCCAGGTCAGCGCCGCGCCCGGCTCGCGCAAAACCCATTGGTGCAGCACGCCAAGGGCAGCTTCGTCTTGAACTTCACCGGGAGAAATCCATTCCGCCACGAGCTTCGCCACGCCGGCGGGGTTTTCTTTCGAGCGGGTGAATGCCACCTGAAGGCGCACGCGTTCTTCGTCGGGCGGTTGTGCAGGGCATGGTTTCTTCCGTCGGCCATCACAGTCGAATGCGCTCCGCTACGGTCTCAGCGGGATCGGCGCGAGCTTGACGCTTGAGTGAGGCCAGTTTTCCCCCGAAGGCGTTTCAGACGCTATCCAATCTGTTCCTCTGCCTTCAGAGTGCGGATTGCTGCGTCAAGTTGAGAGTGACTTCCAAACAAAACTACCTGATCGCCGGCCTGCAGTTCTTCGTCTGGGCCAGGATTGAGAATGCTTTGTCCGCTTCTTCCGATCGCGACAATGCTCGCTCCCGTTTGCGTGCGCAGTTGCAGCTCGCGAATGAGCTTGCCGGCCGCAGGCGACCGGGCAGCGATTTGAATCGTCTCCAAAACAGCTTCGCGCAGCACGGAAGGAACCACGGCGACCGCCAGCGCCGGCGCCGGCGGCTGGCTCATTGTTTCCTGCAATGCCGCTTGTGCCTTGGCATAAACGCGGATGAACGATCGCCGGAGCAACCAGGCGATGAGTGCGATGAGAACCATCAAAGCGAGCAGCACCCTCAATGACGGCAGCAGCGTGGACGTGAGCACGAGAACGTAAAAGGCGAGAAGAACTGTGCCCGCGATCGTAATGACCTGGGTGACGACGGCTTGAATCGCGGCCGTTCGTTCTCCGGCGGCGGCTTTCGTCACTCGCGTTTGTGCAACGAGCATCCCCAGCGCCTGGAGCTTGCGGGTTGTGGCAATGAACAATGGCAGCGAGCAAACGACCGCCGCGAACCAAAGCGCCGCTCTGAGGTTCGCGCTACTGAGGTTCAGCTCGCGCAGCCAGGCAGGAGGATTTTGTCCGAGATAGACAGCAGCGATAAAAATCCCGGTCATGAGCGTGACATTCAACGCCATCTGCAAAATCCAACCGCGGGTCAGTTTCGCAGCCAGATTCGGATGCCGGTTGTTCCCCAGCTGGCCGACCCATTGGGTGTAGAGGGACATGACATTGAGGAGCGAACGGGGCGATAATCGTTCCAGCTTCTTCACCGTGCCATCGGAACTGCGGATCAAATACGGCGTGAGCAACGTAGTGATCGCAGAAACCGCCACGGCAATCGGATAAAGGAAATCACTCGTCACCTTCAGCGTTACCCCAAGAGAAGCGATGATGAACGAGAATTCGCCAATTTGCGCGACGCTCATTCCGACGCGCAGCGATGTTCCCCGGTCGTAGCCGCCGAGAAAGGTTCCGCTCGTGCAAGCGACCACTTTGCACACGACGACGGCCGCGGTGATGGCGAGGATCGGCGCCCAATGCGTCATGAGCATTTTCGGATTGATGAGCAAGCCAATGGCGGTGAAGAACACCGCACTGAACATGTCGCGCACCGGTTCAACCAATGTTTCGATCCGATGAATTTCGCGCGCCTCAGCGATGATGGCTCCAATGACAAACGCTCCGAGAGCCACGCTGTAACCCAATTTCGCGGCCAACAATGAAACGCCGAAGCAAAAGGCGAGCGCGGTCACAAGAGTCATCTCGTTACTCTTGAACTTGGCTACATAACCAAAGAGGCGCGGCACTGTCGCCAAACCGATCACCAGCACCACAACGAGGAAAACCGTGAGTTTGCCCAGCGTCAGGCCAATGCCGCCCACGCTCAAACTGCCCGTCATGGCAATACCCGACAGCAGCGCAATCATGGCGATGCCGAGGATGTCCTCGATGATCAGGATGCCGAAAATCAGTTGGGCAAACGTTTCCTTTGTCCGGCCCATTTCGTTGAGGACTTTGATGATGACGGTTGTCGAGGACATCGCGAGCATCGCGCCGAGGAAGAGGCTGTCCGTGTTGTTCCAGTGGAAGGCTCTACCGAGTTCGTAGCCGACCCAGCCCATGACCAGGATTTCCAGGAGCGCTGCAATCACCGCCGTCCCACCGACCTTTTTCAATTTTCGCAGGCTGAATTCCAATCCGAGCGAAAACATGAGCAGAATAACGCCGATTTCGGACAGCGTGTTGATGCTCTCTTCGCTCGTAATGAGAGAGAATGGCGGCGTGTGCGGTCCGATGATGAAGCCGGCCAGAATGTAGCCGAGCACGACAGGTTGCTTGAAACGATGGAAGAGGAGTGTCACCACTCCTGCGACCATCAGGACAACCGCTAAATCCTGTAAGAACTCCAGCGTGTGCATTTGTGACTTCGATATTCGAAAACTGTGTGCACGGGCTGGGCGTTACGCGTCTTCCAGCAGTGCTTTGAGGTCCAAGGACTCCGTGCCCATATTTAATTCGCCGTGCCCGTTCCTCGGCCACTGTTCTTGCGGACGATCCCAATACAGTTCCACTCCGTTGCCGTCCGGGTCACGCACGTAAAGCGCTTCGCTGACGCCGTGATCCGACGCACCTTCCAGCGGGATGCCCGCACCGAGCAGTCTGCGCAGCGCGTCCGCCAGTTCGGCCCGGGTCGGATAAAGAATTGCCAGGTGATACAGGCCCGTCGAGTGGCGGGGAGGCGGTGCACCACCCTGGCTTTCCCAAGTGTTCAACCCGATGTGATGATGATACCCGCCTGCGGAAAGAAACGCCGCCTGCCGTCCGTAACGCTGCGTTACTTCAAAGCCCAACACCCCGCGATAGAACGCAATCGCACGTTCCAGATCCGCGACCTTCAAATGAACGTGGCCAATGCGAACCCTTGGATCCACCGCACGCCGCGGCCCGCTTTGATTTTCAGATTTCATATTGCCAATCTCCCTCGGCTAGAGAAACGCCGAGAGCTTCCGTGCTCAACGACTGTGACCTCGACCGTATCCGAAAGTCTTTTTGCGCTCATGAGAGTTATGCGATTCACTCAGGCTCGGACGCCTGGTTTGGATGCAGGCCGAATTCCTTCAGCTTCTCGCGCATCTTCAAACGAGTGATCCCAAGCCATTCGGCGGCTTTGGTGATGTTGCCGTGCGTGCGTTGAATGGCCTGCGAGTAAAGCTCCCGTTCGAGGTCGGCGAGCATTTTTGGGAATGCACCGCGAATTTCCCCGCGCTCCACTTGATCCAGCAAACCGGAGATATAAGCGGCGATCGTCTCTTGCGAAGCCGCGGCCGGCTGGCGTGCTTTCGCGACGATTTCTTTCACTTGATCCACGCCAATCGTGTAGTCGCGAGCAAACAGGAGCGCTTTGCGGACCGTGTTCTCCAGCTCACGAACGTTGCCGGGCCAGGATTGATTCTGAAGAAACGCTATCGCTTCCGGAGTGATGGATGGTGAGGCAACGCCCGCCTCCGGCCCGTAACGACGGAGGAAATAGCGAATCATGTCGGGAATGTCCTCGGTCCGCTGACTCAGCGGAGGCAACGTGATTGTCATCACGCTCAGTCGATAGAAGAGGTCTTCGCGGAATTGCCGTTCACGAATCGCTGTTTCAAGATCGCGATGCGTGGCGGCAATGATGCGAACATTGACCGGAACGTTTTCTTTGCCGCCGACGCGCTGGATGGTTTTCTCCTGCAACACCCGCAGCAGCTTCGCTTGCAAGGGCACACTCATATCACCGATCTCATCCAAAAAAATTGTTCCCCCGTCGGCTTGCTCGAACCGGCCGATCCGCCGGGCGTCGGCGCCGGTGAACGAACCGCGCTCGTGCCCGAAGAGTTCGCTTTCGAGCAATGCTTCCGGAATGGCTGCGCAATTGATGGCGATGAAGGGAGCGGACGCGCGATCGCTGTGCTGATAAATGGCGCGGGCGATCAGTTCCTTCCCCGTGCCCGTATCGCCTCGAATAAGCACCGTCACCGGCGTGGCCGCAACGCGTCCAATCTCCTTGTAGATGGCTTGCATCGCGCGGCTCTGACCGATGATTGCCTGGCGCGCAGAAGCAGGTTCGCCCATGTCCACGGGTTCAGACATCAATCTACTGCTCTCGATGGCCTTGGCCGTGAGGTCCAGCAGTTCTTCCACGTCAAACGGCTTCGGCAGATAATCGAACGCGCCCCACTTGGTTGCTTCGATGGCGGTTTCGGTCGTGCCGTGCGCCGTGATTAGGATGATGGGCAGCTTGGGTTTCGCCTTGTGCAACTGCTTCACCAATTCCAGTCCGTCGACGCCGGGCAACTTCAAATCTGTCACCACCGCGTCAAACTCTTCTGCCATCGCGCGTTGCAGTCCCTCGTCGCCGCGCCCGCTGATCGTCACGTCATAGCCATTCGCGCGCATGACCTTCTGCAGGCCCGTCGCGATGTTCGTGTCGTCTTCGATGAGCAGGACTTTACGATTCGTTTTCATCTTTTTGCGCCAGCGGCAGCACGACACTGAAAGTCGTGCCGCGGCCCGGTTCGGTCTCGTAGCGGATGATGCCGCCATGTTTCTCGACGATGCGCGCCGAGATGGATAAGCCAAGGCCGGTGCCATCCTCCTTGGTGGTAAAGAACGGATCGAACAACCGTTTCTGCACCTCGGGAGGCATTCCCGTTCCAGTGTCGGCGACGTCGAGCAGGACCACAGGAACCGTTCGTCCGTTCAAGACCTCCCTCCCCATCCGGGAACGCAGCGTTAGTACGCCACCGGCCTCCATGCTGTCCGCAGCGTTCTGAATAAAGTTGATCAACACCTGCTTGAACTTGCTCGGATCCACGCGCACCGGCGCATCGTCGACGAGATCGAGTTTCAAGCGCATCGATCTTTTCCTAAGGTGGGACTCAAGCAAGCTGCTGGTTTCTTGCAGGAGCTTGCCGGATTGAATGGTTTGCAGTTCAGGTTCGGTCGGACGCGCAAACTGGAGGAAGTCGCGAACAATGCGTTCGAGCCGGTCGATTTCATTCTCGATAACTTCGGTGTCCTCGCTCTCCGACGTGCCGGGACGGTGACTCGCCTTCAGGCTGAAGAGCCGAACCTTGATGGCGGTCAGCGGATTTCGGATTTCGTGTGCAATGCCCGCGGCGAAAACACCCAGCGAGGCGAGCTTTTCCTGTCGCTCAATGATGGCGGTGGTCTCGGTGAGGCGGCTGCGCAGCGGCGCAATGGTGCGACGGTAGACAATCACCACGATGATGGCCGATGAGACGAGTAATGCGACAAACGAACCAAAAAGAAATCGCTGCAACCGGGTGAGAGCAGCGTTGGCACCGGTGACAAAATCCTGGGAAGCTGATTGATTGATCACCGTCAGTTTCTCGGTGAGCGCGAGCAGTTGTTCAAAACCGGTTTGAATGTCGTGCCGATCGGCAGGCGACAGCCGGTTTCCGGACATTGTCGCGGCGAGGGAATTCGTAAGCCGGTTGGAATACGTGGCGAATGCTGCGTTCAGCTCCGCGGCCAAATCTCGTTCCGTGGGTGATTCAGCGCCGTTTACCAGTCCCGCGATGAGCCCGGTCACTTTGCGGCTCATCCCATCGACTTCTCGTTGGTCCATCCGGTTTGTGCTTTCGCCCGTGCGTCGCCAATCCGCATGCAATTCGAGAATGGCTGCTCGTATCTGATCGGCAGAACGGAACCAGGCGATATGTTCCACCGTCATGCCCGCGCGCAGACCGCTGATTTGTCGCCAGGCTGCGCTTTCGGACCAAATCAGTGCTGCGGTCACAATGCCGACCACAACAATCAATTCAGGCAGGCGAGATGGTATCGTCTTCGAGCGCATGACCAGGCGGAGCAAGCTAGTGAAACGAGGCGACAACGGCAACATAACGCCGAAGCCGGATTTCGCTGTGGTTCCAACCTCTCCCCCTGGCTCTCAATGCGCTTTGCACAAATCACCAGCGACCGATCCTTCCCCAAGACGAGAAGAGATTCTCGGCGATTCTCTGTTGTTCCCTCGGCGTGAGGTTTTGCGCCCCGCGGAGATTGGCCGTCGAGCCGGCTCACCCATCGCTTCGAGCAGATCGAAGATGAACGGCCTCTTTATCGGCCCGAATCCATACGTCAGGATGACGGCTGCGAAGACAACCGCGACCGCCGTGATTGCGAAAATGATGTTTGCTTCCATGATTCCTCCGGTTCGTTTGCTCGAATCCTCAGTGATTCGGAGCGGGTTTCTCTGACCACCTCGCAGGTTTGGAGAATGATCAATTACTGCCAAGCGAAGGCCATGCCATGTCGGTAAACGGCAGCAGCAAGCACAAGAGGCGCGTTATCGCCGAAACAAAACTGACCGGCAACGGAACCAAATGATCCGGCAGGATGATGGATACAATTCGAAGAACTCCTGACTCACCACGGAAACGCAAGATCACCCATGTGACTGCGCGAGTTTCTCATTGGCACGGACGCAGCTAAACCCGCTCATACATATGAGAACGAATTCCATCATCGCGCCGACGAATACGCACGTCGGGAAACAGAATCCATTCGACATTTTGATCCACGCCGATGGCGTCGATCTGACGGCAGAGCTTCGCGACGCCGTGAACACGAAGATCGGGCGGGTGCGGCAATACGCGCCGCGCGCTCTCCGTGCACGAGTACGATTGACCCAGCTGCTGGGCGCGCGTTCAGAAAACCAATATCGCGCTCGTGTTCTTTACGAAGTGCCGGGCAATGACGTGAGCGCCGAGCACGTCGCGCACGAACCGCTGGCCGCGGTGGATTTTGTGGCAGAGAAGATTGAGCGACGGCTTCGCAAACGGAAGACCGCCCGGCTTGCTCGTAGAACGCGGCACGGCCGTCCGCGCCAATGACGAACGATTGAAGGAAACTCTGAAAGAACGGGTGTCCGCTCGTCGGGACACGTTGCGGCTCGGTGAAACCTTTAACTGCGAACGAATAATGAAACCAACAATCCTTGTAGTAGATGACGACACTTCCGTCCGCGCTTCGCTGAAGAAGCTGCTGGAGGCGGAGAGCTATCACGTCTTGACGGCGCGCGACAGCGCTGAAGCGCTCGAACGATTTGCGTCGGGAAAAATCCATCTCGTCGTGCTGGACGTGAACCTGGGCGAGGCCGACGGCTGGGAAACGTTTGAACGCATGGCCGCGACCAACGATTCTGTTCCCACGGTCGTCGTCACTGCCGAGTTTGGCCAGCGTAACCGCGCCATCGCGGCCGGAGCGGAAGCGCTGATCGAGAAGCCGATGGACGTGCCTCTCTTCCTGGAGATTGTCGAGCAGCTTCTCGCCAGACATCGCGACGGAAAACTGAAACGCGTCAACGGAGATGAACGTTACTGCCGTTATCTTAACCGCAGCAGCGATGCTTTCAGGCAAGACCTGGAACGTCGGTGCTCCACGCCATTGAATATGTCGTGGTTTGAACGGCTGCAACTGGGCACACCCGCAGAGAAGAACTGAATGCAACTTCAAACGAACACAGCTTTATGAAAACCAGAGTATCCACACGAACAGCCGGTTTCCACCGGAGGGAGCACAGGAACGACATGCCGGCATCACCACTCAGCCTTTTGCCGGCGCGGAAACATTGCGAGTCAGCGCAACTGAGCACTGGTAACGGCGCAATCGCGTGCAAACGGCGCACGCTTCTCGTGCCCGTGGATTTCACCGAGTCGTCCTTCAAGGCGTTGGATTACGCGCTGTCACTTGCCAGGCGAATCAACGCGAGGATCACGCTTCTTCACGTACTGGAGGGGGTGTATGGCGAAAGTTTTTCTGATTCTCGGGTCCGATTGAAGGAACGGGGCAGAGCGATTGAAGACGCGCGCCTGAAGCTAAACCTGCTCGCGGCATCGCGGCTGGATCGTCGCGTCCCGATGGAATGCGTCGTGAGACACGGCACTGTGGAATACGAGATCTTCCGCTTCGCTGAGCTCGGCGCCGTGCATCTCATCGTGCTCGGACGCAAGACACGCAACGCGTTGAGTCGATTCGTCCTCGGGAGCGTGACCGAGGATGTAATCGAAACATCGCCTTGTCCGGTCGTCGTTGTTCCTGAACGTGAAAAGCATTTCGGCGCGAGCGGTGCGGGCCGTTAAGCCAGGTGCGCTTTGGCTGTCGCCTGGTTTGGGACGCGCGAAGGCGACGGCGCTGACCTGCGTGCCATCCGGTCTACTAAAGACCGATGCCGGGACAAATAAATCCGGCATCTGAACCGGCCTCGGCAAGCTCACGCCTGGATCACCAACAAACAGAAGCAAATTCCGATGGCACAGCGACAGCTAATGAACAGTGAGCAACCAATAAGCTGAACAGAGAAAGGTGAAACCAATGAAGAGAATCATTTGCGGAACGGATTTTTCAGCGCACGCGGCCGAAGCTGCGAATGTCGCTGCCACGCTGGCCGTTCGAAACAACGCCACGCTTACGCTCCTTCATGCGGTTGCACCGTGGGAGGTGCAAAGGCTGGACAAGACGACGATTAACGCGATTCGCGGCGAGCGTCGCAGAAAATTGATCGCCGAAGGAAGTCGGTTGCGTGCGACCGGCACACAAGTTCTCGAGAATCTCGTTCTCGGAACGCCTCATGACATGCTTGTGTCGGGCGCCCGCCGAGTCGATGCCGACCTGATTGTCGTTTCGTCCCTGGGCGAGATTTCGGCGATGCGATGGGTCGCGGGGAGTGTCGCGTTGCGGACGGCCCAGAAGGCCACCGTGCCAACGCTGGTTGTGCGCGATCACGCGCGACTGATGGGGTGGGCCAAAGGTGAACGCCCTCTCAGCGTATTCGTGTGCTATGACTTCTCGCCCACCTCGGATGCGGTCCTGCGCTGGGTGGCTTCGTTGCGAAATTGGGGTCCGTGTAACGTGACCGCCACATACGTTTCCTGGCCGCCGCATGAATCATGGCGGCTTGGCCTGACCGCGCGAATGACGCGAGGGGACAATACGCCGGAAGTGAAAGCACTTCTGGAACGCGGCATCAAAGAAAAATGCGAACGACTGCTCGGGGCCGTTGAAGCGAAGATTCACGTGGTTTCCAGTTGGGGCCGCGCGGATGTTCATCTGAACGAGTTGGCCAAAGCCCGCGATGCGGACCTCGTTGTGGTGGGTTCAAATCACCGGAACATGGCGGATCGTTTATGGTTCGGTTCGGTTTCGCGCGGAGTCATCCGGCACTCACGAACGAATGCGGTGTGCGTGCCCGGCACTTATGTCGTCCAAGACGCACAAGCGAACGCCGAAAAGACGCAGCGCGTGCTTGTGCCCATCGACTTCACTGAAGCGAGCGAACATGCTGTGGCCGTGGCGTTCGCTTCGGCGCCGAGCGGCGCGGAAGTGTGCCTGTTTCACGCGGCACCGACGTTGCCGGACTCCCGCATTGCAGATGTTGGGTGCGAGAATGCTGCGGGGGAAACAGAGAAGATCGCGTCGCGATTGGAAATCCTCGCAAAAAAGCACACACGCGGCCGGCGAATCCGGAGTCGCGTTGAAGTCGTGGCGCAGCGTGATCCTGCCACGGCGATTTGCCAGGCAGCCGAACGGCTCAACGTGGATCTGATTCACATGGGTTCACGCGGCGGCTCGCCCATCAGCCGCAAGTTCCGCAAATCAGTTGCAGAGGCCGTGAAAGGGAGAACCTGCCGTCGCGTGATAGTGGTTCCGCCCAATCGCGATCACGGTTCCTATCACGCCGTGATTTGATGGTGCAGTGTCGGCCGTCTCGTTCCACTGTTTGGGACGGCTATGAACGACACCAACCGAACCGCACAAGATCTTGCGCTCTCGGCGGCGACTCTCGCCGACCAGTTGGAGCGGTTACCGGATGACGAAGCAATTGAACTGTTTCGCCAGTTCACACCTGTCCAGGCCGCCTCGATCGTCGCGGAACTGGAAACAGCGGATGCGGCTAACTTTCTCGAAGCGTTGCCCGACGACCGTGTCGCCGCTTGTATTGAATTGCTGCCGCGAACCGTTGCCACCGATCTCATCGGAGCTTTTCCGGAGGAGCGACGTGCGCCAATCCTTGCGGCATTACCGCCCGACAAAGCGGCCGCCGTGTCAGCGCTGCTGCGCTATGCCCCGGAGAGTGCGGGCGGGATCATGGACACTCGGTTCGTTGCCATCCGCGCCGATGAAACGACCGAAGAAAGCCTCGCGCGAGTCCGCGCGGCGCCGGTCCGGCCGGCAGACGACGTCTCCTACATCTACGTCACGGATGCGGCGCAAAAACTTCTTGGTGTCGTTTCGTTGCGCGATCTTGTTTTCTCGCCTGCCGACCGGCGCATCAGTGGCATGATGAATCCAGACGTGCGCTTTCTTCGGGTGACGGATGACCAGGAGAAAATCGCCCCTCTGATTCGCCACACGAACTTTCTCGGATTTCCGGTGGTCGATGAACAGCAACGACTCGTCGGCGTGGTGCGAATGCGCGACGCCATCCGGGTAGCGCAAACGGAAGCGACGGAAGACATGCAGTTGATGGTGGGCTTAACTGGCGAAGAGCGCATTTGGACCCGATGGAACGTTGCGATTGCCAAACGTCTGCCGTGGCTTGGAGCGAACATGCTCACGACGCTGCTGGCCGCGGCGGTCGTCAGCTTTTATGAAGAGACGATTGCACGCTGGGCGGCGCTCGTTGTCTTTCTGCCGATGATTTCGGCGGTGGGCGGAAACGCAGGCATGCAAGCGCTGACCGTCATTGTGCGCGGCCTCGCGCTCGGCGATGTCACGGCTGGCGATACAATGCGGGCGGTGCGCAAGGAACTCGCCATCGGACTTGCGAACGGCTTTGTCCTGGGAGCGGCTATCGGACTGTTGGCGTTCGGCTGGAAGGGAAGTTTGCTGCTCGGAATGGTCGCAGGTGCGGCCATGTTGTTGAACCAAATAGCGGGCACGCTGTCTGGCGTTGCCGTTCCTTTCGGGTTGCGCAGGTGCGGAATCGATCCGGCCATGGCGTCAAGCATCTTCGTGACAACCATCACGGACGTGATTGGTTTTTTCGTATTTCTCGGCCTGGCTGCGGCAGCGATGCAAGCGTTTGGATTGAAATGAACATTTCGAGCCGATGAACGAACAACCCGCGAACGAATTCGCAATCGCCCAACAATTGTTGCGAAGCGCCACCTGCTGCAAGCGAATCACAGCATGCAAATCAGGGCGGTAGATCTGAAAGTGATTGGACTTTCACGTTTCTGTAAACCAACGGGCGTTTCTGACGCAGTCAGCTTCTCCAAAAATGTCTCTGCCGAATTCTGCGCTTAAGGCGCTTGCAGCCGGAAAAATTGCGAAGAGTTGGTCGCGACAGGAAGTTGAACGCTCCATCGGCCATTGTTGAGGACAGCACTCACATTCACGGGGATCCACATTACGGGCGGAGTCAAATTAGCCGTGCTGCACAATCGAAGCAGTCCCGCGGCTTGAGGCCATGACAAGATCGTATTACCGCCCGAGCGGGAAAAGCTCAACGGCGCGTCCGCAGGAACCACGGCGCTGGCGGTCAGTTCAAAATCGAATCGTGCGTCGGGGGTCGAGGGGGAATCCTGATGAATCTCCACCGCGATGACGTTTGTTCCCGTAGCGAGCATCGATGGACTGAGAGCCTTGGAAATGAATTGCGTCTGATCCGCGCCGATGATCGGCGACAAAGCGGCGTTTGTGAAAGTCACGGGGCCGGTCGGCATGTTATCGCGCCAGATTTCAGCGTTGTTAAGATAGACGATGGCACCGTCATCGCGGACGAGACGAGCGGCCAGGGTTTGCACGAGTGAAACGTCAGGAACGACAAACGCGCGGCGAAAATACGTGGTCATGAATTTGCTGGCGGCGTTCGTCCCGAAACTGGTCACGGTTGTTTCATCACCAAGGCCGTAGCCGAAAACCGGACTTCCACTTTTCCATGATGCGTCATTGAAACCATTTCCGCGCCACGCGTTACCCAAATCGATCCCCGTGTCGAGATAGCGCCAAGTGCTGCCAGCCGGAATCAGTGCAACCGATGCAGCCGTCATATTGGAAAGAAGCGTGATGGTGAACGTCTGGGCATCACTCATTTCCGGCGAGCCGTTGTCGGTTACTCGCACCGTGACGCTGTAAGGCCCGAAGCTGTGGGTGTTGGAAGGGCTCCATGAGAAAATGCCCGTTGAAGGATGAACCATTGCGCCTGTCGGAGCCCCGGCATCGAGCGAATAAACCAAGGATTGCAATGGCAAATCCGGATCGGTCGCGTTGAGGCCGAAGGTCAAAAGGCCGTTTCGCACGGCGGCAGTGTTTGGCACCGGTGAAAGGGAAGGCGGGTTGTTGTTCCGATGCGGTGTCAGATTGGCTGCCGGAATCACCTGCTTCAATTCACCGGGCGCCTGCCACATAAGGACCGCGGTGCCGAACGCCGAGGCGTTGAAGTACTCCATCGTTAAATCGTAAGACTGCCCCGCTGCCAATGTGATGTTGTTGCTGTTCTCCGTCAGAGGGTGTGCAACCCAGTTATCGATGAGCTGTTGCCCATTCACAAACAGCCGCACCGCGTCATCGCTCAGTGTGAAGAAAGTGTAACTGCCGCTTTGATTGGCGCGCACTTTACCAGCCCAACGTGTGGAAAATGCGCCGGGCAGAATCGTCGGGTCAGGCGAATTCGTGCCCCAGAAGAAATTCACGGTGTCATCGATTCGGGTGAAAACGGCCGTCGCGAGGTTCGTCCCCGCGAAGTAAGTCGCACGCAGACCTTGATCGGCCGGATAAAGTTGTGACGGATGGACGATCTCCTTGGGCACTCCGGGTTGTGTCCAGTAAAGACGCGCAATGGCTGTTCCCGTCCCGTCGAAGTATTCCATCACGATGTCGTAATAACGTCCGGGCACGAGCGAAATGCTTCCCGTGGCTTCCGTCTGCGAGTGCAGAGTCCAATTGTCGATCAACAAACGCCCATCCACCCACAGTCGCACTCCATCATCGCTGACGGTGTGGAATTGATGCATCCCAGCATGACGGGCCTGCACCTTGCCGGTCCAGCGCACGGAAAAATTGTCTGCTGGCACCCCGTTCGTCGGAGCAGAGCTGCCCCATATAAAATTCACGTTGGTGTCCGTTCTGGTGACCACCAGGGCCGTGAGATTTCGATCCGCGAAGTAATCCGCATTAAGTCCGACGCCACGTCCGACCGGCTCATCCGAGTACACCGAAACAGTGACGGGGCCGCTCGTCGCCGCCAGGCCGTGATTATCCGTTGCGATTGCCGTGAACGTATAGCTGCCGACCGGAAGATTGGGAATTGTCACGGTGTAGGGAAAGGCGAACGACTGGGCCACGCGCGTTGCACCGCTGTAAAAGTCCACTGCTGCAATCACTCCGTCCGAATCTTGCGCATCTGCCCTTAGCATTACCGCCGCGGGCGCATCAGCCAACGTCTCAGACAAACTCGACAACGTGATGCTCGGCCGCAACCGGATGGAGCTAACCGAAAGTTGGGGCCGGTTGGCGCCGCCGGACGCATTGTTCTCCCTCGAAGCATAGGCCGTGAAGCCGCCGCTCGTCGAGATGAGGGCGTTCGTGCTGAAAATGCAGAGCGACAATGTTTGATCGGTTGCAGCTGCCTGCTGAGCGAGTCCAGTCACCGGAACAAAAATCGGCGTTCCGACGGAACCCAGCAGCCAGCGCGCAAACTCGGGCGCGTACGACGGCTTGTTTTCCCAGGCGATTGTATTCTCGGCCCACGAATCATTTGGCACCCAGGCGAGCGCGTTCGTGATCGGCTCGTTGATCGTGATTGGCACCAGCCGCAAGGTCGCGGCCATAATCGTTCCAGGGACGGAGGACAAATCGAACTTCAAGTAGGCTTCGCGCGTAAGATTTGTGCCCGCCGCCTTCACGGCCAGGGTCGATGTGCCCCCGAAGTTCGTAGCGCTTTGATCGCCATTCTGTACGTAAGCATCGGCCACCGGCGACAACGTATTGGTTTGCAGAGGCAACAGGGCGAAACGTGCGCGAAACGTCGCGCCGAGACTGTTGCCAGGATTGACGGCCAGTTTCAGCGTGGGGCTGAGTTGTTGCACGGAGATGCCCGCATCAGCCGATAACACCAAAGAGGCCGCGCTGCTAAGTTCGACGTTGATGCCAACCGTGTTCGTCTGCGTGGGGTCGGAAATTCCAATCTCCAAAACAGAACCATCGTTGCGGAAAATGACCGACGCCTTGTGATCCGAACTCACTCCCGAAACGAAATTGGATGCATCGCGCCAAAAGTTTACGGCGGTGATGCCGAGTTTGTTTTCCTTAACTGCGGTAACGCGGCTTGAATTCTCGACGATGGTTATGTCGGGATTTGCGGCGTAGGCTTCAACTGCGGAGGGCGAGGCACCAGGAAGCAACACATAGGCATAGGTGGCGCCGGGCGGATTGGTCCCGTGATCGAAATACATCGTAAGGTAGTGCCGGGTTAACCGGTTGGTTGAACCGTACCGACTATTGAGGTCTGACATCGCGCCCGATCGAGATTCACGCAATGCTTTGACGGTGGAAGTTTGCGGGAAGTAGTAACCGAAATCTCCGCCGCTCACGCTGCCGGCAAGGTGCGCCCACGAAGGGCCGGCCATGGTTTCCGACCAGCCGGGACCATTCGGTCGCGGGGTTCCATTCACGATGAACGCGTTGTTGCCGTAGAGACCCAGCTTCCGATTTTCGATGATTGTTTCGGCGCCGCGACCATCGATGCTGCTGACGCTGTTGCCAAGGCAAACGATTTCGTTATCGAACATGAACCAGGACTTGCGGGCGCTGAGCGTACTGTTCCATGCGTTCATGTGCATCGCGGCGACGCCATAAAGTCCAAGGATTGACGCGCCACCTGTTTGGTTGTTCTGGCTGCGAATGCCCTCGCCGGAACTGTCGGCGCGAGTGACCGTGTCCACGGTTGTTCCCGGCAGTCGGTAGGGATTGACTGTCGGCCAGAATGCATCGGCGTAGTAACTGAGTTCACTGTTGTAGAGATATGTCATCCCGTCGCCCGTGAACCATCCCTTGAGGTTTTCATTACGAGTGGATTCGTAGGTGGCAATACGGCTCGATGACATCGCCAATCCTAATGTCCAATTGGCTGTGCGGTGGACGATGCGATCCATGCTCGGGAACTGCCAATGCCGCGCTGTCTCCGTCCCTGGGACAATGCTGGCATCTGTCAACACATCGTTCGCCCAGACGTTGAACGGTGGACGTTGCCCGGCCATGAAGTTGCGGAACTTATCAGCCTGAATCTGTGATTTAACGAATGACTTGTAGGCCGCCGCATCCGCGGGCGGTGCGACCTGTGCAACACGGAGGAGCGTTCCCAGCAGATCGTGTCCGTATTCGTGATCGTCGCCCCGGCGCGTGTGGTAACGACCGTCAACCATTTGCATCAAAGCGCCTTTGAAAAGGAATGGCTGAAACGAATCATAAACCCAGCGGAAGACGTTCGTTTGCGCCGGGTCGGTGACTTGCCAGGTCGTCCCCGACAGCAGTTGCATGAACAACCCGATGTTTTCGAGAAACTCCACGCCGTAGCCGCCATTGTAAGGAAAGTAATTATGGAAAATAAACGAGCCATCGGCGTAGAAGCCGTCCCCGGTGGTGACATTCTGAAAAACATCGCTTACTGCGAGGTGCGCCACGTTGAGCTTATTTGCGTCTTTGATAATCACGCTGCGCACGGCGACAACGAGCGCCTTCCACGCCTTGTTGGCAGCCGTCAGGTCCGGATCGGGGGTAAAGTGATCGACCGCATTCATGTAGTTGTTCACCTGCGCCGGCGACAGATTCGAATAGAGCAACACCACCGTGTCGTTCAATGCGAGCGGAGAGGCAATCGTAAAGTCAAACCAGTTGTCGTATATTGCGCCGGTCGGGTTGTAATAATTGGCGTACATCCAATCCAAGCCGCTGATAACGGTTGCGCGCAACGACGTGTTTCCTTCCAGCGAAGAACCACGCACGGAATAACCAAGGGCCATGGCTCGTAGCCGTGAGAAACTACCCGAAATATCACTCGAATCTCTCGCCAGGTTCGGATACGTGCTCCACAGGTTGGTTCGGTTCGGGCTGGTGTTGAGGGAATTCCAATACGACTGCGCGGTGGACCCGACCGAAACAACCCAGTTGGAATAGAGGGGACTAGCGAGGCCGGCGTTCGTGCCCTGCGTGAGCATATCGCGCCACTTCAAGCGCAGCGTGTCAAACTCGTCGGCACGGGCGACTGTCGCTGTGGCCAACGCCACAACGACCGTCAGCACGGGTACACAATTTCGGATCGTCATGGCGGCTCAACTCGCGCTCTGGCGCGAGGAAAGCATTCTCACTTTTCCGGTTATCGTTCGACCTCGTTGTCCCGGCATGCCCGGCAGGCATTCGTGTTTTGCCGCACAGCACTCCCGTGACGACTATGAGGTAGTTTCTGCCAAAGGATTCCCGCCGCTCAATCCGGGTAAAGTGCTCATTAAACTCGGGAGTGCAGACACGCAACGTTTCGATCCGCTTTAATGCGTAATCATCCTCCCCTCGAACTGCACCAGCATTTGCCGGGCGTGCGCCCTCATTTGGACACTGGACGCGAGCGCTGGAAATTGGCTGCCGGCAATTGAGGAGCGCGCGCAGTCATCCAATCGTCGAACGCGATCGATTGAAGATTGAATGTCTGCGGATGCACATCAGTTGGCATGCTCGGCTGACCGGAGATTGAAGATAGGCCCTCATCCGGGCCGTCTGCCCCAAGGAGGAGTGAAATTAAAGCACATCGACCCGCGCTACCTCGTAAGGGGCGAGGAGCAATTCAATCTTGCCAGAAATGGATTGGGCGGCCGCGCCAATCTCGGCGCGGAATTTTTCGGGCGAGCGCATGGCTTCTTCCGCCGTGTCTGCATTTAGTCGTTTGATGCGCACCTCGCAGGTGCCGGTCTTGATTTTGATGTCCTGCTCTTCGGGCAACAGGTTCGCGACGAGAATGCGTTTACGGTTTTGCGCGTTCAGCAGCGTGAGTCCTTCGACCTGGAGGGGATGAGTCGAGTGCGTTGGACAAACGCGGTTGAAGCCGGCCATTTCCGAAAAGATGTGATAGACAGGAAACACCGTGCCGGGGATGGAGAAGAATTGCGCGGGCAATGGCGAACCAATCTCCGTTTCCATGATGCCGCGCCAGCCGGTGGTTTCAAAATAGGTCGCGCTGTGGACGTGCGATGAAAGCGCCACGCGCGAAATGTGCGCGAGCGTCCAGGCGGCGGCGAACAGCGACATCTGGCGCGGGTCCACGTCGGCGGGAAGCTGGCCCCCCGAAACATTATCTGGTCCCTTCGGCACTTTGTGCCAGGGGCGCAGTGTAATTGGAGCGATGACTACTTGCTGCGGCGAAATTGTTTTTGCGGTTTCAATCGTCTCAACGACGTCAGCGATGTTCTCGATCATTGTCACCGGATCCCTGAGATGAACTTGCGGCGTGTTGGGATAACAGGGCAGGGCGGTGGAGTCCGCCGGTGGGCGGTGGCGATTGAACTCGGTGAAGAACGGCGTCGCTCCGGCGGCCAGCAGAATCTGCGCGCCGAATCCGGCGAGTTGACGCCGCGCGAGTTGAACGATTTCCGGCGGCGCCATCGGATGGCCTTGTTGGTAAACAATCCAGAGCAAAACTTTGGGACGCACAACTTCGAGGTCGCGGACGAACTCTGCGAGTTCGGAGCCGGCATCAGCTCCCAAGTGAAGCCCACACTGCAATGGCAGGCGGAGTTGGTCCGCCTGCATGGACGCGGCGCGCAAGTCGTCTTTCCAATTCCCGGCGAACGTGAGATCGGTCCGTAAATGCGCAAGCTGCAACGCGCGCAGGCGTTCGGCTTCCAGATCGCTGAGCGGTCGGCCGTGTTTGGCCATGTGCAGTCCGAGCGCGGGTTTGGCGAGCACCGGGGTGGTCGCAACGGAGAGTTGCGCGCCTCGTCCCTGCACCACCGGCAACACCTTTTTCTGCTCGGGATTGATGACGGTGACCGTGATTTTGTGCTGCACGCGGTCGCCTGGATTCACCGCGACCGGTTTGGGCAAATCCTGTGGCGTGCTGTAGGTCTTGAATGAGGCGTCTCCGTAATTGCGCTGGTCCTCCATCTCAAACACATCGCCTTCAAACCGCACTTCGGCGCGCACGCCTGCCACCACTTCATGTGTGATGGCGCGCACGTTCATCAATGGCTGCCACGGCGCGATGGCTTTTGGGAATGCCGTGTCTTCTCGACTGCCATCGGTGTGTTCGAGTGACACTGCTTTGCCTGCGCAGTCGGCCGCGGGGTGCAGGACGCAGATCCCGATGCGATTGCGGCGGAAAGCCGCCTTCGCCTCGCCATCGAACGAGAACGTGACGGTGCCATCCGCAGTTCCACGCACGGTTCCCTTCCAGAAGTATTGCACTTCGCGTTCGTGGCAATCGACGTCGAACGCGATCTCGAACGAATCCGCGCGCACGTCCGTTTTCAGATTCGAAACCTTCCAAGCGATGGTGTTCCAGTTATGGTCGCGGACCACGGCGTAAATGTTCCGTACTATTTCGTGATCGCCGAGCCGGATGTAGCGCAGGAAAGCATTGTCCGGTTCGAAGCTCAGGGTCAAGGGGCCGGCGCGAAGAACGAGTGGCTTCGGTGGCAACTCTTCGTGCCCATAGAGCAAAATGTTTTCGTTCAACATGCTTGAGCGCGTGTTGTAGCGACGAGAACAGAGCCCGGCAATCGAAATGCCGGACGGGCAGAGTGCAAGGCATAACGAACCTTATCATGCTCTTCGCACGCAGCTTCTGTGATAAGCCCGCACGCCAAGCGAAAAAAGCGTGGCATCACCAAAGCTCAACAACTCACTATGAAACTTAAGACAATAAAACATCAGACGGCGGGCAAAGTGGGATGGGTGTTGCTATGGCTTTTGGGTGTTCCCATCCCGGTGTTGCTCATTTTGTTCCTCTTGCGCGGTTGCACTTGAACAGTGCAGACTGCGCTGCGACCTGGAAACAAAAGGAACACAAAATGAAACACTTGATTATTTGGCCCATGCTTGCTGCCGCGCTCGTCCTCGGGCAAGGCTGCAAGAAAGATGAAACCGCCGGCGAGAAGCTGGACAAGGCCGTAGAGAAAACCAAGGACGGAGCCGCGAAAGCCGCTGATAAGACGGGCGACGCTCTCGAAAAGGCGGGCGACAAAGTCAAAGACGCTACGAAGTAATTCGTCTGCGTAATTTCGCAGCGGAGCAGCGTTCATCGCGGCTCCGCTGTTTGCTGTACGGGAGCCTTGCGCAACGCAGTTTGAGCCGACGGCCGGACGCCGACACCTGACTGTCGAGGCTGTTCTTGGCGCGAGCAGATCAATGGGAAAGAGTTGGCCAGCATCAAACCCCGCCAATAGCGCGTTGCGAGATTGGCAACGGCTGTGGCTTCTCGTAGCCTGACGACGGTTTCCGGTTGCACCGAGAATAAGGCCTTCGCTTTCTCCGTCGAAGCCGGACGAATCGAAATGCGTAAATCAATTGGTTGTGTGCTCGCGGCGCTGGCCGCGTTTTCTGTGCTGGCCCAAAACGGTGATAAAAGGGGCGACGTGCAAACCTCACGGGTCCCAGCCGATAAAATCCCGCCGTCACCACCTCTCTCACCAACGGAGGCGTTGAAGAAATTCAAAATCGCTCCCGGATTTAAAATTCAGACCGCGGCGCACGAGCCTGATGTCGAGGTTCCGATTGCGCTGCAGTTCGATCCCGATGGACGAATGTGGGTCCTTGAAATGCGCGGGTTCATGCCCACGCCCGAAGGTGTGGGTGAGGACAAACCAGTCGGGCGCGTTTCGATTCTCGAAGACGCCGATGGCGACGGCGTCTACGAAAAGAGCAAAGTGTTTATCGAAGGCCTCGTGATGCCGCGCGCGTTTCTTCTCGTGCACGGCGGCCTCCTTCTCGCCGAACCGCCGCGGCTTTGGTTCTACCCAATCCAGAACGACAAACCCGGCGAACGCACAATGGTCGACGATGACTACGCGAGAGGAGCCGACACAAAACTCGGCACAAAAGCCAATCCCGAGCACGCGGCCAACAGTCTTACCTCCGCGATCGACAACTGGATTTACAGCATGGACCACACGCGGCGGTATCGTTTCGCCGACGGAAAGTGGCTGAAAGAGCCGAGCGCCAAGCGCGCCCAGTTTGGTATGTCGCAGGATAATTTTGGCCGCCTGTTCTACAACGCAAACAGCGACCAGTTGCGCGGCGACATGGTGCCATCGCACTACCTCGCGAAGGCGGCACCGGGCGCGAGGCTGCCGGGACTCGGCGTGCAGAGCGTGAAGGATCAATCGGTGTGGCCCATTCGTGTGAACCCGGGCGTCAACCGCGGCTATCAGGCCGGCACGCTGCGCAATGATTTCACGCTTTGGAAATTTACCGCGGCCTGCGGTGTCAGTATTTACCGCGGAGACGCGCTCCCGGCGGAATGCGTGGGCAATGCTTTTCTCTGCGAACCGGCGGCGAATGTGGTGCGGCGCAATATCCTGAGCGAAAAGGACGGCATCGTCACGGCGCAAAATGCCTATGACAAATCAGAATTCCTCGCTTCGACCGACGAGTTGTTCCGGCCCGTCAACACGTACACCGGACCCGATGGCGCGCTCTACATCGTGGACATGTACCACGGCATCATCCAGCACCGGGTTTTCCTTACGAGCTACTTGCGCAAACAAGCGGAGTCCCGGGGCATCGACAAAGTCACCACCTACGGTCGCATCTATCGAGTGACGCATGAGAGCACAAAGCCGTTGACGAATGCGCAATTCAGCAAGGCGTCATCGTCCGAACTTGTCGCGCAGCTGGCGAACCCAAATGGCTGGCGTCGCGACACTGCGCAACGCCTGCTCGTCCAGCGCAATGACGCATCGGCAGTCCCCGCGCTGCAAACGATGGCGTTCCAGCATACGAATGAACTCGCCCGCCTTCATGCCTTGTGGACGCTTGAGGGGTTGATGAAGATCGACGCGGGTTTGCTCAGCCGGGCGCTGGACGATAAGCACTCAAAAGTACGGGCGGCGGCGGTGCGATTGACCGAACCCTTGCTGCGCGTGCCCTCGCCGCAAACGGAGGACCTTCGCAAGAAGCTCCTGATGCTTGCCGCCGACAGAACGGCGGACGTGCAAATTCAGTTAGCTCTCACGCTCGGAGAAATTGCGCCGGACGACGCGAGCAGGACGGCATTGAAGTCTTTGGCTCAGAGTGAATTTGCGCTCGCGAAAGGTGCGGCGAATTTTTCGATCGCTTCGCGCGAACCCAAGCCCGTTGCCAATGTGACGCCAAAGGGACCGAAGCTTTCCGCCGCCGAGTTGAAACGCTTTGAAGCGGGAAAGGGATACTACGAGGTCGTTTGTCTTCCCTGCCATCAGCCGCACGGCATGGGTCAGGAAGGACTCGCGCCGCCGCTCGTCGGTTCGGAATGGGTCGCGGGTCCGGAGAAGCGTCTCGCCCGGATTGTATTGCATGGCCTGCGCGGTCCGATTCAGGTGAAAGGTCAGGCTTACGAAATGGATATGCCGGCGCTGGGCATTCTCGATGACGAACAAATTGCGACGGTCCTCACCTACGTTCGCAATGAGTGGGGCAACTCGTCCGCCCCGGTGAGTACGAATGTCGTGAAGCAAGTCAGGGACGCCACGGCCGACCGGAATGATGCATGGACGCAAGAGGAGTTGCTGAAAATCAAATGAATCGTCGGCCATTGGCCCGTCGCACGCCTGATTTGGCGATCCGATTTTACGCCGTCATGCTGGCGATAGTGTGGACGGCAGTCGCCGCCCCGGGCGCGGACGATGCGCTGTCGAAGCGCGAGAAAACCATCAGCGACATGCGCGCATGGCTCACGAATGAATTCAGGCCGTGGCTCACAAACACTTTTCCAGACGTGACGACCAAGGTTTACCCGGAATGGTTCGTGAATCCGCCTTCGCGAACACGATTGCCGACCTGGCTGACCAACACGTTCCCGAACATCGAGAGCGAAGAGTTTCCGCAATGGCTGCAGGAGCCAGTGGAGGACCAACTTGCCACGGGCATTCCGGACTTTTGGAAAGACGTGCAGAAGAAGGTTCCGACGGTGCCACAATCGAAAGACCTGCCGGTCATCACGCGCGGGCCTTATTTGCAACTCGGCACCACCAACAGCATGGTCCTGCGCTGGCGGACCGATCATCCGACACCGACCCTGGCAAATTTTGGAAGCTCTCCCTCCCAATTGAAGAAGCAGGCCAAAGCCTCCGGCACGCTGACGGAACATGTGGTGCTCTTCACGAATCTGCTGCCAGACACGAAATACTTCTATTCGATCGGGACGCGCGACATCCCGATGATTGTTCGGTTCAGCAACAACATCGTGCGCGTCGGCGCAACGAATGGCACGCTCTACGTCAGCGCCCGTTCGACGAACGTGGAGCTGGCTTCGGTGCCGAATGGAACGTTTCAGTTTTCGGTCCGGATGGGGCGATTATCGATCTCGTCTCTCGATGAAAAATTCGTCCGCAACACCACGAACACAGCGCTGGTCGTCAGCACCTTGAGCAGCCTGCTCGTGCTTTCGCTCAGCAATGGCGTCATCAACCTGTCCACCCCTGACCACATCATTCCAATGGATGGCGGAGAGACCGGGAAAAATGCGAAGAAGCCCACGCGCTATTTTGCAGTGGGCACGACGAACATGACCTTCGTGGGAGCCGATTCCGACACCTTCTTCGTCACACACCCGCTCATCGGCAGTCCCAAACCGACGCGGGTGTGGGTCCTGGGTGATCCCGGCACCCGCAAGCCGGAAGAGAAACGCGTGCGCGATGCTTATTATAAGTGGACCGCCGACCGGGAAACGGACTTGTGGCTCATGCTTGGCGACAACGCCTACAGCTCGGGCAAGGACGATGAGTATCAGGGCAGTGTGTTCAAGGTTTTCGATGCCATGTTGCGCAAATCCGTCCTTTGGCCCTGCCTCGGCAATCATGACGCAGGCAGCGCGAACTCGCCGACTCAATCCGGTGTTTACTACGACATCTTCACGCTGCCGACGCAGGGCCAGGCCGGCGGCGTGATGTCCGGCACCGAGGCCTATTACTCGTGGGACTACGCGAACATTCATTTTGTTTGTCTCGATTCCAGCGACAGCGACTGGAATGAAAACGGTCCGATGGTGCGCTGGCTGAAAAGTGATTTACAGGCGAACAGGCAGGACTGGCTCGTGGCGTTTTGTCATCACCCGCCGTACACGAAAGGCAGCCATGATTCCGACAAAGACAAGGACAGCGATGCCCGCATGAGAAAGATGCGTGAAGTTGTGCTGCCGATGCTCGAGGAACATGGGCTGGACTTGATGCTGGTCGGACATAGTCACGCGTACGAACGATCTTTTCTGCTCGATGGAGTGTACGGACGTTCGACGAACATCAACGAGCACCTGAACTTCAAGAGCATGAAGGATGGCCGCGCCGATGGGACCGGGCTTTACACCAAAGCGACCCGCGGTCCTGGCGCGCACGAGGGGGCGATCTATGTTGTGGCTGGTTCCTCCGGCCAAACGAGCGGCGGCGGCTTGCAGCATCCAGTGATGTGTCTTTCGCTGAATGTGCTTGGCTCATTGGTCCTCGACTTCGAAGGTCCGCGTCTGGACGCCACGTTCATCGATGACAAGGCCAGGGTCCGCGACTATTTCACGATCATCAAAGGTGAAGAAAAGGATCGGGCGGCAGCGAACTGAAGTCGGTGCGGTTGCCATCCTTTGGTTCATGTTCGACGGTGAGCTGTTATGCAACATGCACATGGAACAACTAACGAAAGCGAAAGGGAACGCGCGCGCCGCGCCCGGCAGCCGAAGCGCGAACGAATCGCGGAAGAAAACAATCGTCAACGCGCGCAACGAGGCGGGCGTCCGAATGAACTCGGCGTGACGCAAGGGCAAAATGGCGAGCAGGGAAACACGACGCGACCGGAAAGCGCGCGCGAACGTGGTCCCGTGCGGCATTGACTTGCCAGACGCGGGAAAACCCTTGCGACGCCAAAAGTGCTCTATTAGTTTGCGCCGCTCTTCGGGATGGGTTGGTAGCTCAGTTGGTAGAGCAGTGCCCTTTTAAGGCATTGGTCCAGGGTTCGAGTCCCTGCCAACCCACCATTTCCTCCTTTTTAATTCCCATCTTGTCCGCGCTCTTTGCGAATCGGCTTACCGGTCGGGCCAGGCGAAGACGAACCGCGGTGACAATTCGTTCATGTTCATCATGCGGCGTTGTCAGCGCCGCGGAAATATGTCACTTTCTCGCACTCATGTCCTTATCTGCCCGATTCATTGTGCCGGCATTGGCCGGATTTTTTGTCGTCGCGCCGCTTCAGGCCCAGACCACGGCCCTCATCGAGCACACGAACATCTGGCGCTGGCACAAAGGCACCAATGCGCCGCAGGCGAGTTGGCAAACAGTGGCTGATGGAACGCTGAATACGGATTGGGGCAGCGGGCCGGGGGGATTCGGCTACGCGGACAACGCCACCGAGACGAACATTACGTGCAAGACGATTCTCTCGGACATGAACGGCACGGCTGCGAACAACTACAGCACGTTCTACATCCGCAAAGCATTTACCATCGGCGCCGGCGTGGATACGAACGCCCACATCCAACTCACGATGGACTGGGACGACGCGTTTATCGCGTGGTTCGATGGCATTTACATTACCAATCGGCTTGTGGCCAACGCGCCTGCGGAACCTCTTTTTACCGCCACGAGCACGAACGGAACGACGCACGAGTCTTCTCACGGGAACGCCGGTGGCCCAGCGGAGGTTTATGATTTGGGAGCGGTCGGCACCCGGACCGGCAACCATGTGCTCGCCATTATCGGATTGAATGCAGCCAAGAACGGCAGTTCGGATTTTATCCTCGTGGCTGATCTGGCGCTCGTGGGCGGCGCCGGCATCTTCAACGGCACCATCGCGAGCAGCGTGGTGAACAATGGATTGTATGCTCTCACCACAAACAGTTCAGTCGCGCTTACGGGTGTGAACACTCTGCCCGGTTCGACACGTGTCACCATCAACGGTGATGAAGCTAATTTCAATCAGGCGCAGGGGACTTGGACGAACAACGTGACGCTCACGCCGGGGTGGAACACTCTTTTTATCGCAGCGCTTGATAGCAGCGGACGCCTGCTCTCGAACATCACGCAGGAGATCATTTATCAGACTTCCCGAATCGACATCGGCGGAACGCTGGCGTCGAGTCTGTTGGCTTCCAATCGCGGAACGGTGCTCTACGTGACGAACACGATGTTCGTTCCGACGAACATGACGCTCGATGTCGCCAATGGCGCGGTTGTGCTCGTCAGTCCCAACCAATCTGTTTTCACGCGCGCGGGCGGACACATCAACGTGCATGGCACGTTCGCGGATCGCGTGTACTTCAACATCAATGGCACCTCAAACCAGTTGTGGGGTCCGCTCTCGGCGACGGGAACCAACGCAAACATTCTTGTTCAGTATGCGGATGTGTCGCACGGGCAGGTGAACGCGAGCACGAACGCCTACGGTTTGTTTCAGGATTTGGACATACACGACTTTGATCCGGGCGCAGCCGCAGGCACGTTGAACCGTCCGATCTTTCATTGTAATTACGCGCTCCTGTTCGAAGCGCGGCGAGTTCATGTTTGGAATTATTACGAGTGCCTCGTGCGCAACGGCATTATTCAGGTCGAGCATTGTCTCTTCGAGCGCATGAGCGGCGACGCGCTCGACTTCGATTCCGCGCAACCCGGCTCGTTCGTGCGCCGCTGCACTTACCGTCACGGTGATCTCGGCAACGTGGACGCCGTGGACATCGGCCCGGGCGAACTTCCCGGATCCATCGATACACGCATCGAGGACAGCATCATGTGGGATTTCCCGTTCGATAAAGGTGTGTCCGTGGGGGACGACAATTCATCGCACGGCATCATCGTGAGCAACTGCTTAATCTACTCATGTCTGTCGGGTGTCATGTCCAAGACGTTGTGCGAGACGAGTGTTCGCAACTGCACGATCGTCGACTGCGCATCCGGCCTTACCAATTACAACAAAGCCAACCCGGCGTCGCCGACGGGCGGCGGCATCACGACCAACTCGTACAATAACATCGTGTACTTCAATTCGAATTCGATTGGCCTGGTGAACGACAGCCGGCTCTACGCAGACCACAATGACTTCATGAACACGAACTGGCCGGGCGTGGGAAATTTCAGCGCCGATCCGTTGTTCGTCGATCCCGCGCATCGGAACTATCGCTTGCAGCCCGGCTCACCTTGCCTGGGCACGGGGCGAACTGGCGCCGACCTCGGCGTGACTTATCCGCTCGGCGGCATCCCGGCCCAGCCGCTCGCGCTGGCCGTGGTGACGTCGGGCAGTGCGCCGACTTTGTATTGGACGGACGATTCGCAGAACGAGGACGGGGTGGTGGTGCAGCGCTCGACCGATGCGGTCAATTGGCAAACCATCGCAACCCTCGCTCTCGACACGACGAACCACGTCGATCTCACGGCGGCGCTCGGTCAAAAGTATTACTATCGCGTGCAGCACACCAACTACGTGGGCGCATCACTGTTCTCAAACATTGCCGCGACGCCCGGCGTTGTCATTGTCGCGGGAGGCAATGTCAGCGGCACAATCTCGAATGATACCTGCTGGGCGGCAGGCGGCACGTTCACAGTCACGGGTTCTATCACGGTCCCGGTGGGCGTGACGCTCTACATCAAGCCCGGTGCGACGGTCCAGTTCAACAGCGCGCTTAAAATGACGGTCAATGGGAAGCTCATCGCGGAGGGCACTGCCAGTAACCACATTCATTTCACAAAAGCCACGGCCAGCAATTGGAACGGGCTCGACTTCATCAACACGACTGTGGAAAGCCGGCTTGCTTACATCGATTTCGATTCGTGCGCTGGCTCGACGGTCGGCAGCCACGCCGCGCAGCTTCACGTGAATGGCGGCTCCATTATTTTCATCGACCATTGCACATGGGCGGCTACGCCAGTCCAGGAATATATCTCGTTCGATGGCAGTTCGTTTATCGTTCAGAATTGCATCTTCCCGAGCTATCCGCCGCCAAGCGGGCCCGAGAGTTTGCACGGAGTGAATGGCATTCCCATTACGGGCTACGGGATTTTCCGCGATAATTATTTCGGCCACACCTGGGGCTTCAACGACACGATTGATTTCACGGGCGGCCAGCGGCCCGGAGCGATTCTCCAAATCATTAACAATGTCTTCGATGGCGCGAGTGACGATCATCTCGATCTCGACAGCACCGACGCGTGGATCGAGGGAAACATTTTCATGCACGCGCATCGCGATCCAACGCGCACGGACAACGCGCTCGATACGGCCAGTGCGATTTCCGGCGGCGTGGATAACCTTGGGCAAAATCCTGATTGGACGATCATCAACAATCTTTTTTATGACGTTGATCATGTCTTTCTGAACAAGGGCAATTCCACGACGACACCGAACGGCGGCGGACGTGTGGCCTTCCTCTACAACACGGTCGTTCACGTCGCGAAGGAATACAGCGGCAGCACTCAGCCGGAGATTTGTGTCTTCACCTGGTCCGACGACAACATCACGCCGCCCGCGCCCAACATCGGTTCGGGCATGTACGCGGCGCACAACATTTTTGCTGATGCGCCGGTCTTGCAGCGTTTCTATTTTCCGACGAGCCACACCGTCATTTTCGAGAACAACATTTTTCCGCCTTCGTTCAAGGGCACGTCGAACGAATGGACGGGTGTGGGCGCTGGTAACCAATATACCAATCCAGCTCTGAATCTTGCTGTGCTCGCGGGCACAAATCCGACGAACGTGACGGTGGCGCAACTTCGCCAGGCAATGCAGCTTCTGCCTGGTTCGCCCGCCCTCGGCGCCGGCTTCGGTGGACGTAACATTGGCGGCCTCAACACCAACGGCATCGCCATCGCCGGAGAACCTTCCAGCCCGACTGCTTCGTCAAATGCAACATTCACCGTTGGTCCCGCCGGCACGTTCACCTGGGGCACAGTGGGGGCGCAGCGCTGGGGTTGGACAGCCTTCAAGTGGAAGCTGGATAACGGTCCGTGGAGTTCAGAGATCGTTGTGAGCAATCCGCCGCCATTTACTAATCTGCCGACGTTCAGCGTATCGAATCTGGCCAATGGTCCACACACGGTGTACGTCGTCGGACGGAACGACGTCGGCTACTATCAGGATGATCCGTTTGTGTATCCGCCCACTGCCGGCATCTTCGGACACGCGACTGCTTCCAAGACCTGGGTGGTCGGCCTGCTCGACACCGACGGCGATGGCATGCCGGACGATTGGGAAGACGCACACAACTTAAACAAGCTCGTGGACGATTCGGGTGGTGACGCTGACAACGATGGTATGAGCAACCTTTCGGAATATCTTGCCGGCACTGACCCGCAGGTTTTCAACAGCAGGCTGGCGCTTTTCTCGCTCGGTTCCGCCGGCGGCAACGTTTCGTTCAGCTTCGTCGCGGTGTCGAACAAAACGTACACGGTGCAGTATCGCGATTCCCTCAGCACCGGCAGCTGGCTGCAGTTGCAAGGGATTCCGGCGGCAGCATTCGACCGTTTGCTGAACATCACCAACGTGCCGGGAACTGCGATGCGGTTCTATCAGGTCGTAACTCCTTAATCGCGCGCTCTCTTCAAGCGAGATGCTGCGTTCCTCGGATGGGGCTTGATGTCGTTCAGGACGTTTGCTCATGACAATCCTCATTACAGTTCGGTCATAGTGACCTGAGGCCGTTGTCAACGTGTCGCGAGCGAGTAGAGTGATGGGACTCTATGGACCTCTCAACCCGCGTTCTCGTGTCAGCGCTGTCGGGCTTCGTTGTTCTCGCGTCCGTCCATGCCGCTGATACCCCGCTGGTCAATCACGGCGACATCTGGCGTTCGCACAAAGGGACGAACGCGCCGCAAGCGAGTTGGCAGACCATCGCGGACGCTTCACTGAATGCCACATGGGCCACGAGCACCGGCGCATTCGGCTACGCGAACAACGTCACTGAGACCAACCAGTGCCGGACGTTGCTCACCGACATGCAAAACAACTACACGACGTTTTACGTTCGAAAATCGTTTTCGATCGCCAGCGCCGTCAATGCCACGAATCATTTGAAACTCACGATGGATTTTGATGACGGGTTCATTGCCTGGCTGGACGGAGCATATCTCACCAATCGGTTTGTGACCGGAGCGCCGGCCGAACCCATTTCAACCGCAACCGCCAATACAAGCCATGAGTCAAATCACGGAGATAGCGGTCCTTCACCGGTGGAGACGTATGATTTTGGCTCGGTCGGTTCGCGGCTTTCCGTCGGAACGCATGTGCTGGCCATCATGGGTCTGAATCAAACCAGTGGCAGCACCGATTTCATTCTGATTCCTGATCTCTCTTATGGACCGCCCCCTCCGCCCATCACAAACACCTGGTATGCCAGCAACAGCCCGATCGCAATCACCACGAATGTGACCATCCCCGACCACACGACGCTGATCATCGAACCCGGAGTAACGGTTCAATTCGGCGCGGGAATTAATCTTGCCGTGGCGAATGGGGGACGCCTGCTGGCCGAAGGAACGTCCAATGCGCCGATTCATTTCACGCGCTCCGGCGTCAGCGGCTTTTGGGGCAACATAACTGTCGGCGGCGACGTTGAAACACGAATTGCCTATGCCCGTTTCGATTTCAATGCCAACAGCACCGCGACGCCTTGTCTCCAGGTCACGGACGGCACCGTTTATTTCGATCACCTCACCTTTGGCAATACGGCAGCGCCTTACGTTCATCTCGACGGCGCTTCGTTTTTAATCAGTGCCTGCGAGTTTCCCAACACTACGGCGGGGTTCGAGTTAGTGCATGGCACACAGGGTATCAAGGCGGGCGGACGCGGGATTATCCGGGACTGCTTTTTTGGCAGCGCGACCGGATACAATGACGTGGTGGATTTCACCGGCGGTAATCGCAACCAGGGCGAACCGATCGTCCAGTTCTACAACAATGTATTCATGGGAACGGCAGACGACGTGCTCGACCTCGACGGGACGGATGCGTGGGTCGAGGGAAATATTTTTCTCCACGTTCACAAGAACGGGGCGCCAGACAGTTCCAGCGCCGTTTCGGGCGGCAATACCGGCAGCGACTATTCGGAAGTCACGGTCATCGGGAATCTTTTCTTCGATTGCGACAATGCTGCGACCGCCAAGCAGTCCAATTTTTTTGCCTTCATCAACAACACCATCGTTCATCAAAGCCACGCAGGCGGTCTTGATTCCACCGGTGGGGTCGTCAACGTGCGCGATCTGGATCCCGGCCCACCGACGACTTTCGGGCGCGGTTTTTATCTGGAGGGCAACATCATTCTGGACGCAGAACAACTCGTCCGAAATTATGACGGCGCCCAAACCTCCGTGACGTTGAGCAACAACATCCTCCCTTTCGCGTGGGCGGGACCCGGCGGCAACAACACCGTCGCGAATCCATTGTTGAAACATGTTCCGCTGATTTCCGAAACGACCTTCACCAATTGGGCGCAGGCGCAAATTATGTGGGATTGGTTCAGTTTGCAGACAAACTCACCAGGCAAGGGCACCGGACCAAACGGGCGTGACAAGGGAGGTGTGATTCCGTACGGCGCTTCGATCTCCGGCGAACCGGTTGGCACCACGAGTCAGAGCAATGCGACCCTCACCGTCGGAACTCGCCGCACCATCACCGGTCCTTCCGCGACTGGCTGGCCGAACGGATTGGGCTTCACTCACTATCAGTGGCGTCTCGATGGCGGCGCATGGAGTGCGGAAACCCCGACGACGACTCCGATTACGCTCGCGAATCTCGCTGGCGGCGCGCACCACGTCGATGTAATCGGGAAGAACGATGCCGGTTTTTATCAGGACGATGCGGCGCTCGGCACGAACGCCGTTATCACGGTCTCGCGCACCTGGACGGTGGGAGAGGTGGATACGGACGGAGACGGCATACCTGATTCGTGGGAGACGGCTTACGGCTTGAATCGGACGAATGCGAACGATGCGACCCTGGATGCTGACAACGATGGCATGAACAACTTACAGGAATATCTGGCGGGCACGAATCCAACGAATGCCGCGAGCCGTTTGGCCCTCTCCTTTACCCCACCGGTTGCAGGAAGCTTCACGTTTCGATTCGATGCCGTCTCGAATCGGACCTACACGGTGCAGCACCGCACTTCACTCAGCACCGGCGCGTGGCTGCGACTGCAGGACGTTGTCGCGGTTCCCAACGACCGTTTGATCACGGTGACCAACAGTGTGGGAGGTTCCACGCGCTTCTTCCAGGTCGTTACGCCGATGATGCCTTAGCTGGAGCGATCTTTTTCCACAAAAACCAACGAAGGACGAAGAGTGGGAGACCTGAAGTTGCACTGGAGCGCCGCCTGGTGTTTGGCTTCGTTGCCGTTTGTGTTCTGCCTGCATCGGCTCACCATTTGCATGCGGCACCTGATCGAGATACGCAAAAACCCCTTCGACAAATTGTTACAGATGAGCGACTTTCTCAAAACGATCCCAACGACGATATGATGAGTCCGTACCCCTGTCGCCAGCGCCGAATTCGCTCGGCCAAGCGTATTTTGATCCGGTGTGTGGCTGGAGCGATTGGTCTAATCGCGCCGGCTGTTTTCGCGCAAAACATCCTCATTAACGAGATCATGTTTCATCCTTCGTCGGAGAATTCGCGCGAGGAATATCTCGAGTTGTACAACGCCGGACCGACGAATGTGAACCTCAGCGGTTGGCAGTTTACCAAAGGCATCACCTTCACCTTCCCGAGCAACACCTTCATCAAAGCGTCGAACTATCTGGTGCTTGCCGCCGAGTCGAATGCGTTTGCCGCCAAGTATCCGGGTGTGACCAACTTCGTTGCCGGTTTCATCACCGTGCGCACAACAAACGTCGCGACGGGCACGTACACGAACTTCGAGAACAGCCTGAGCAACACGCGCGACCAGTTGCAGTTGGAAGACGCAGCGGGCAACGTCGTCGACAATCTCACTTATGCGGACGAAGGCGATTGGGCCATTCGTCAGCGCGGAATCAACGATGGCGGATATCAGGGCTGGACGTGGCTCTCGCTCGCTGATGGCCTGGGTCGGTCGCTCGAATTGATCAATCCGGCCTTGCCGAACGACCGTGGACAGAACTGGGCTGCGAGTACGACGGTCAACGGCACGCCCGGCGCGGCCAACTCAGTCGCCTCGGCCAATGGTGCTCCGCTCGTGGTGGATGTCGCGCATTCACCCATCATCCCGCAGTCCACGAACGCCGTGACAATCACCGCGCGCATCATCGACGAGGCGGCGGTTCCGGCCGTGCGGCTATTCTGGCGCGTAAACAATGGCACGCCGCCCGCGTTTACGACCCAGGTAATGTTCGACGATGGCGCACACGGTGACGGCGCGGCGGGCGATGGTCTGTGGGGTGCGATCATCCCGGCTCAGGCGCACTTGAGCGTGGTGGAATTCTACGTGGAGGCAGTGGACGCTTCGAACAAGACCAATTCATGGCCGCGTCCGGCAGTGAACACGGATGGCGTCACCTTAATGGACCGGAACACTTTCAATGTGAACGCGCTTTACCAGGTGGACAACACCGCCTACACCGGAGTGGCCCCGCTCTATAAATTGATTCTCACGCCAGCCGAACAGACGGAACTGGGCAATATGCTCAGCGGCGCGCCTCAGAGTGACGCGGCGATGGGTTGCACCTTCGTCAGTCTGGAGGGACAGAATATGGAAGTCCGTTATCTCTGTTCGGTGCGCAATCGCGGCCACGGCAGCCGCACCACGGTGCCGCACAATTATCGCATCGGTTTTGTCTCGGATGGTCCGTGGAAAGGAGTGACGGCGCTGAACATGAACGCCACGGCGCCTCATGCGCAGCACTTCGGTTCCATTCTCGCCTTGAAATCCGGAGCGGTGGGTTCGTTTTCACGCGCCGCGCAATTGCGCATCAATGGCGGAAGCGGTCCGGGTGGCACGCCGGCAAACAACCATTACGCAGCCAATGAAGACCTCAACTCCGATTGGGCGGAGGCGCACTATCCCAATGACCCCGGTGGCAATGCCTACAAGGTCCTGCGCGATTTTTCTCCGGCCTTCGATTACCGGGGCACGTCGGCCAGTTCGTACACGAGCACGTATTTCAAGCAATCCAACGTCAGCGAAAATGATTACGTCGATATTTTTACGATGCTCGAGGTGATGGGTCAGAATCAGACCAACCTCTATACCACGGCTCGCGCGCGCGCGGTTATCAATGTCGAGGAGTGGCTGCTCCACCTGGCGGTGATGAACCTGTACGGGAACGCCGAGACGGGTCTGAACACGGGATACAACGACGACTACTACTTCTATCGCGGCGCCAACGATCCGCGCTTCGTCCTCGCCTATCACGATCTCGATTCGATTCTCGGCATCAGTTCCCTCGGCACATCCGTGTCCATTTTTACCGCCACGCAGCTTCCCGGCGCCGGGTCGGGCGCAGCCATGGGCTGGTTCATGCATCAATCGGACATCGAGCCGCTTTACTACCAGACCTTGCAACGCCTGCTTGACACGACATTCGCGAAGACAAACTTCGACGCGCTCATCGATCAGACGCTCGGCTTCTATGTTCCGTCCGGGACCATCAATTCGATGAAGACGTGGATGGACGCGCGGCGCACGACGGTTCAGGGCGTGCTCAACACTTACTTCGCCTCGAATCCGCTTCCACCCACCGCGACCATTGCCGGTGAACCGCGCTCGCCTTCGCCGCTCACCACCGCGACGCTCACAGTCGGCGGTTCGAACGTGGTCAGCTACCGGTTTAAATTGAACGGCGGCAACTACAGCGCGGAGACGCCGGTGGCCACGCCCATTTCGCTCCCGGGATTGCCGAACGGCAGCACGAACGTGGTTTGCGTGATGGGAAAGAGCGCGGCGGGTGTGTGGCAGCACGGCACGAATTCCCCAACCATCAGCCGCGTTTGGGTCGTGAACACCGCGGTGCCGCGAGTGCGCCTGAATGAGGTGCTGGCTCAAAACGTTGCGGCCGTGAATCACACTGGAACTTTTCCGGATGTGATTGAGTTGTACAACGAAGGCGGAGCGCCGGTTGACCTTTTCGGCCTGCGCCTGACCGACGATCCGGCCAACCCGAACAAGTTCATCTTCCCAACCAACAGCACGGTTCCTGTGGGTGGCTACCTGCTGGTCTATGCGAACAACGAGGATGGGAGCGGTGGACTTCACACCGGCTTCAATCTCAGTGCGACGGGCGAAGGTGTTTATCTGTTCCACGCCATCAGCAATATCGTGCTCGACTCGGTGGTCTTTGGTTTGCAGTTGCCCGATCTTTCCATCGGCCGATTTGGCGCCGCGGGCGAATGGAAACTTTGCACGCCCACCTTTGGCACCACGAACACGTCGCGCGCGACCGGCGATCGCAACCTGCTGCGCATCAATGAATGGCTGACGGCGGGCACGCCGCCGTTTGCTGAAGATTTCGTGGAACTCTACAACCCGTCCTCGCTCCCGGTTGATTTCGGTGGCTGCTCCTTCACCGACAATGCCATCGGCGAACCAAACAAAAGCCCGGTGCCGCCGCTGACCTTCATCCAGTCGAACGCATGGCTCGCACTCACCGCGGATGGCAACAGCAGCGCCGGCGCGGACCACATCGGCTTTTCCCTCTCCAGCGATTTCGGAGAAATCGCGCTGCTCGATCCGTCACTCACGGCCATCGACGACGTGGAATACGGTCCGCAGAACGTAAACGTGTCGCAAGGCCGCTGCTCGGACGGCGTGAACAAGTTTGTCTTCCTGGCCGTGCCCTCGCCCGGCGCGCCGAATGTGTGTCCCGCTTCAAGCGGTTCGGGGACGGTGGCGGTGCTGCCTTACAGCGCCACGTGGCGCTTCGATCAATTGAACAATCTGGATGCGGTCAATTGGACGGCAACGAATTACGACGACAGCGCCTGGCCCGCAGGGCAGGGCGTGCTCGCCCGGCTCAGCACTGGCTCGATTGCTGAGCCGATTCGCACGACGCTGAACCTAGGCCGTTCCAATTACTATTTCCGCACCACGTTCACGCTGCCCACTGGAGCGTCCAGCTTGTTGCTGACCCATTACATCGATGACGGCGCGGTGGTTTACCTGAATGGAGCCGAAGCCTATCGCTACAACATGCCCAACGGCCCGGTGGCCTACGGGACACCGGCGTCCAGCAATTTTAATGGCGCGCCCGGTGAGTTGGGACCCTTCGCGTTGCCGATGACAAACATTGCGGTGGGCGTGAACGTCATTGCCATCGAAGTTCACCAATCCACCGTCAGCAGCGCCGATGTGTTCATGGGAGCAAAACTCGATGTCACGACGAATAGCGCGTCATCGGCCGGGCTGGTCATCAACGAAATCCTCGCCAACAATTCAAATATCGAAGAGCCCGATGGGACGACGCCTGACTGGATCGAAATCTACAATCCTTCGGTGGGCGCGGTGGATTTGGTGGGCGCGCGCCTCACGGACAACATTGCCAATCCGGGTTGGACATTTCCTTCGGGCTCGATCGTCCCGGGGAAGGGGTACTACCGCGTCTTCTTCTCCAGCAGTTCTCCGGTCTCCGCCACCAACACGGGCTTCGGCCTGAAGGATTCGGGCGACTCGGTTTATTTCTTCGGGGCGGGAGGCGGCTTGCTTGACTCGATCACCTTCGGTTTGCAGGCCACCGATTTTTCCATTGGTCGCCTTTCGCCCTCGAGCACAAACTGGGTGCTGAACATTCCCACGCCGGGTGCGACGAATTTGGTGCAGAACATCGGCGATCCAGCGCTGGTTAGGGTGAACGAGTGGATGCCAAACCCAACGAGTGGCGACGATTGGTTCGAACTGTTTAACGGCAATCCGATTCCTGTGGCCATCAGCGATTACTGGCTCTCGGACAATTTTGACACGGTGGGTTCAAGGATGACTTACCGGATTCCCAAACTTTCATTCATCGGCATCAACGCCTATGCCTACCGTGTTTTTTATGCGGACAACAATCCGCAGAACGGTGCGAACCACGTAAATTTCAAATTGGGTAACACGGAGGCTGTCGGCTACTCGCAGCCCAACGGGAATCTGATCGATGGCGTGAGTTATACCAACGCCCTCGCCGGCGTTTCGTCCGGGCGTTTGCCGGATGGCGCGCCGAACATCGTGAATTTCACCACCAGCCAGAGCCCCGGCGACTTGAACTGGTTTCCTCTGAACAACATTGTCATCAACGAAGTGCTCTCGCACACCGACCCGCCGTTGGAGGACGCCGTTGAAATCCAGAACACGAACGGCGCGAGCGTCAATATCACCGGCTGGTTCCTGAGCGACTCGAAGAACAACCTGCGCCGCTACCAAATCACCAACAGCATCACGGTGCCGGCTGGGGGCTTTCGTGTGTTTTACGAAACGCAGTTCAACGATACGACCGTCCCGGCGCAGGCGTTCTCGCTCAGTTCCGCGCATGGTGACGAAGTGTATCTCTCTGCCGCGACGAACGGCGTGCTCACGGGTTATCGCGCGCAGGTGACGTTCGATGCCGCGGCCAATGGCGTTTCGTTTGGCCGGTATCGTCGCAGCGATGGCCAGTATGATTTTGTGGCGATGAGCGCTCGCACGTTTGGAGTCGACAACCCGACGGACCTGGCCAATTTCCGTACGGGCACCGGCAAGACGAACGCCTATCCGAAAGTCGGGCCCGTCGTGTTCAACGAAATCATGTATCACCCGCCGGACATCATGGTGACGAACGACAACACGCAGGACGAATTTCTGGAATTGAAGAACATCACGGGAAGCACGGTGCCATTGTTCGATCCGGCATACCCAACGAACCGCTGGCGGTTGCGTGGCGGAGTGGATTTTGATTTTCCGTCGAACACGACGATCGCCGCGAACAGCACGTTGCTCGTGGTGAGCTTCAGCCCCACGAATGCGAGCGCTCTTTCTGCCTTCAAGACGGCGTATGGCCTCACTGGCAGTGTGACGGTCCTTGGGCCGTGGAGCGGCAAGCTCGATAACAGCAGCGAAGGCATTGAGATTCAGCGGCCCGATACGCCGCAATTGCCGCCGGCGAATGACGCCGGTTTTGTCCCCTACATTGTCGTTGAGCGCGTTGTCTATGCCGACCTTCCGCCGTGGCCGCAGGCGGCAGATGGAAGTGGTTTCTCGCTCCAGCGCGTCAGCGGCACCGGATACGGCAATGATCCGACGAACTGGATCGCGGCGGCGGCCAATCCGGTCTCGAGCGGCGGCAGTGGCGACACGGATGGCGACGGCATTCCTGACGCGTGGGAAAATCAGTATCCGCTCGCGATGAATGCAAACAATCCGGCGGATGCGGGCGAGGATTACGATGGCGACGGCATGACGAACTTGCAGGAGTACCTGGCCGGGACCAACCCACAGGATCCGAACAGCAGACTTCTGCTCGTCGGTACGTTGGAGTCTCCGGCGCGGATTCGATTACAGTTCAATGCGGTTTCAAATGTGACTTACGACTTCCAAAGCCGTACGTCTCTTAGCACTGGCACCTGGTTGAATCTGGTGAATGTGCCGGCCGCGCCGAGCAACCGCACTGTGACCATTACCAACACGGCGACGCCGATGAATTTTTATCGAGTGGTGGTGCCATAGGCAGCCTTGTCGCCACGGCGTCAAGAGTGGAGCGTGCTGTCCCAGCGCGCCGCCGCCACGGTAACCCTTGTCATACATTTCGTTGCGCCACGCCGGCGCGGTGAGGGAGCGTGCGCTAGCTTGCCCGCGGCGCGTTGACACTTCACCCGCTTTCCGGTTTTCTCGCCGTGCTTGAATCCGCGATGAACCAATCCGCCATCCGCCATCCGCCATCCGCCATTCTTCCCGGTGCCACCATTGGCGTGCTCGGCAGCGGCCAGCTTGGACGCATGTTGGCGATTGCCGCGCGCGAATTGGGCTATCGCATCCAAATCTATTCTCCCGACAATGACACACCCGCCGGGCACATCGCGGACAAGGAATGGACCGCGCCGTACGAGGACCTGGAGACCGTGCGCGCCTTCGCGAGTGGCGTTCAGGTGGTGACATTTGAATTTGAGAACGTGCTCTCGATGACAACGGATGCAGTGTCGGAGATTGTCCCGGTCCGTCCCGCTGGACAAGTGCTGCACATAACCCAGCAGCGATTGCGCGAGAAATCTTTCCTGCGCGACAACGGGTTTCCCGTCACTCCGTTTCGTCGCATCACATCGCTCTTGGAGCTTCAGAATGCCGCACTTGAACTCGGACTGCCGGCTGTGCTCAAGACGGCGAGCTTTGGCTACGACGGTAAGGGGCAAAACAGATTGCAGAGCGAGGCTGACTTATTGGCCGCGTTCAAAGCCTTGAATGGCGCTGAAGGCATTTACGAAGCTTTCGTCGATTTTGCGAAGGAGGTTTCGGTGGTGGCCGCGCGCACACTGAACGGCGAATTCAAAGCTTTCCCGGTTTTTGAGAACGCCCACGCCAATCACATTCTCGACGTGACCTTTGCGCCGGCTGCGATTCCTGAAAAACTTGCCCGCGAAGCGGAAGACTTGGCGCGCGGGATTTTGGAAAAGCTCGATGTGGTCGGTCTTCTCACCGTGGAAATGTTCGTCACTCGCGACGGACGCCTGCTCGTGAACGAACTTGCGCCACGCACGCATAACTCCGGGCATTTGACGATCGATGCGTGTGTCACCAGCCAGTTCGAGCAGCAAGTGCGCGCCATCTGCGGCCTGCCGCTTGGTTCCGCCGAATTGAAGCAACCAGCCGCAATGGCCAATGTCCTCGGACATCTCTGGGCAAACGGTGAGCCGAACTGGGCTGCGGCGCTCGAAGATCCGCTGGTCAAACTCCATCTCTATGGGAAAGCCGACGCACGCGTTGGCCGCAAGATGGGTCACCTGACTGCCACTGGCACTTCCACGCGCGAGGCGGCAGAGCGCGTGCAATTGGCCCGCGACCGCCTGCGCCGGCCCAAATGAAAGCAGCCGCCGGGCAAAGGCGGCTGCCGTAAAGCGCATCCAGCACCTTACGCTGCTTTTGGTAACGAATTCGCAGGGACAATGTTGGATTCGTCCGCACGAGCACCCCGGTTGTCCACCACGACGCGCGCCGCGAAATATTCCTCGTAGAAATTTGGGTTCGCCTCCTTGAACTGAATCATCAAACCGTCGAGTTGGTCGCGCAGAATGCTGACCGAATCGCGCACCAGATTGCGCAGCAATTGCACGGCGGCGCTCTTCTTCACGCGATTCTGCCGCGGCGCGACCTTGGCCGCGTCAAATGCGTCGATTCGTTTTTTCAACGACGTGAGCTTGGCCGGTGTGATGCCATACTTGCCCAGATTCACGGCCACGTCCGTCCCCGCCGTCCAGATCGATCTGCAGCGCGCCACGACGTCGCTGGGCTTACCGGCCGGCACATCCGAAGCCGAGTAGTTTATTTTGGCGAGCAATTCGGGATCATGATTCTTGGTGGCGTAGGAACGCAGCGCGCCAATGACTTCGAACGCGGCAGTGGCGAGTTCCTGGCGCAAACGCTCCTTCATTTGCGAAGCGCCCGGATTACCCTGCGCAATGTCCATCTGCTCTTCCACCTGATCCTGTTTCTCACCCAGCGCTTCCACGCCGTCGGTGAACCCTTCGTGGCCTTGCCACGCGTTTTCATATTTTTCGATGACGCCCGCCGTAGCCGTCACCATGTCCCATCGATTTGAATCTGTTCTTCGCATGCCTCTCTTTAGCGCGGACCATGCCACCCGATCGCACGACGAACTTGAACACCGTGTCACGGAATCGCATCCGATGAATTCGGACGCGTCCGACTTCTACGGATCAAATCCTCCGTCATGTTCGGACACATCCGAATAAGCCGGATGCAACTGTCCCGCTGCCGCGCCCGGACATGTCTGGAGTAGAGACGCAATTCGTTTTCACAACTTGCTTGGGACTGCGGCTGGCCGGGCAAGGCACCGGTTCAGAGTGGTGGCAAAAGTAATTTCCGTTCGTTGAATTAATTCAAAGCAATTTCAATAAGGTGGCGCGACGCTGCCGCGTCGCCGGAATCCGGGGCAAAGCAGCAGCTTTGCCCTGCCGAAATGACTGATGAGACCGATTGACGGCTGGTTGTTGCCGCACGGAGGCGCGCTTCCGGAACGCGGGTCTGCGATCCGCGCAGCCTCGTTTGAGCCTTGGAATTCAGATCCCAAATTTCGCGTGAGAATTCATTTCAGGCTTGCGCGGGTCCAGGCACTTTGCTGAAGTCGCTGCGTCTCCGTTAGCGCATTTCGGAAAAACGAATCCACACTATGGCAAGCCGCCGTTGGCCAACATTGCTTGAATGGATCACGATCTATTTGCGGGCCTTGCTGCGCGCCTCGCCGAAGATCTGTAAGGCGAGGATCGTTGCCGGGCTCACGGACGAGAAATTTCTTTCGATTCGTAAGGAGGCGAAAGTTCACTGGATGAAACCGCTGGAGGATTTTGACGAAGTGGATCCCGTGCCCGGCTTCATGGAGCGCTGCCTGGAGGAAGCTGATAAGGAACTGGGCCCGCTGCCGTCTGCGCCCGCGCGCCGCTCCCAATCGCAGACACCCCCAAACGACCCGCCGCCACTACCGGCTCCTCCTCAGTGACCGTGCCTTGCGCTCGAACGTGGAGTCCTCGCATTTCAGCTTCCAGGGAAATGGCAGGGCGATGTCGCTCCGCGCGTGCCGGTTGGTTCAGCGTTTCTTCCCAATTCCAGCTTTCGAAAGAAGCGGTAGGGCTCCGGTGTTCTCACCGCCGCCCGGTCGGGGAGTGGTTTCCGTCTGTCGCGTGTCGCGTAGATACAATCTTTTGTCGCGTGGATACAATCACTTGGAGAGTGCTGTTTCAGAATTTCCACTTTCCGTAGCGGTTCTGTTGGTCCCGTAGTCCGAATGTCGGCGTTTCAGCTTTTTAGCTTTTCAGCTTCTAATTTCGTGGCCACCCTCTGGAGACGCACCGCACTTCTATGGCACGCGAGAAGAATTCCAAACACCGCCGCCAATGCGCCCTCCACGCTGCGACCCGTGCCTGCATCCAACGATGTGCTTCGGGAAACGCCTGCTCCGGACCGAACCAAGCCCGGGTGAAAGCACGAAAACCGCTTTGAATTCCCTCGCTCAACCATCAACTCTCAACCCTCAACCGCTTCCAGAGGCCAATGAGTTTTTGCTGACGGCGAGGAGGGAAATGGTAAGGGGAATCTGAACCACTTCAAATTGTCACCGGAACAGTTGCTGTAATTGGCGTCGTTATTTGCGCCGCAATCTCCGCGTACAAGTCCAATGTTGGATTCTCCGCCTCAAGCGTGACGACAAGAGCATACTTGATGTGCGCAGCCGCCCGATGCTGGCTTGGGCGCGTGCGCCACCACCCTGTCACTGGGTAAACCGCGACGTGCTTCATGCTGAGCGCGTCAGCGCAACTCCCTTCCCAGATATCTGAATGAATCGAACCTTTGTTACTCTGGTCACCCAGCATCCAGCCATCGTTTGAACCCGCGATTATGACTTTGCCCTGAGTTGTTGCATCGTCTGCGGCAAGTTTGCTCACGTCCGCTTCCAGATCGCCTACAGATTGACCGGTACTTGAAACGCGAAAACGTAGACCGCACCCCGCGTACCGGTAATTCGATGTGTATCCACGATTCCCAGGGTTCGGTTCGATAAAATAGGAGAGCGTCACCCGCATTCGTACTCGCTCGAATGGATTCGCGGTAAGGATAGCATCTGCCCATGGCATGGTGTGGACATGCATCTCGTTAAACAACACCTCCTCGCCTTCCAGTTTAAACGGTTGCAGGACGCATTCGGCGACCATCGTAACGCGACTGTTTAGACATTCTACCGCCCGCCCGAGGTTAGGTACACCGTAGCCAACAGTTCGCAGAAGAAAGCGCGCACGGTCACGTTTCCCTTTGTAAGCGTTGGGAATTGACTGTGTCATCGCGTCAGTCCACTGCGCAGAGTGAACGAGCAATGCGCGAACAGTCTCCGGCCAAAGACTTGGATACGCAGTCTGGATTCCCGTCGCCATTCGCGATGCGAGTGCGGTGGCCGGACTCGTGCCGCACATCGTTCCGAATACACCGGCTCGAAAATCCGCGTGCGTCGAGAGGAGCATCAGTTCCGGCAACTGTAGCGTGGAGCTTGCCCCTTCTTCCCGCACCGCATTACCACCTTCAGATACGATGTCAGGTTTGTTTGGCCACAGGGCGTCCCACGTCAACGACGTGCTGTTGGTTGGCGCCATCGAACCCCGGGACGCGACACAACTGTAATCGCCCGTTCTGCGAATTGCGTCAAAGTCCGTGTATGAGCCGACGCACAGCGCATTCCATGCTTGGCCCGGATTCTCAACCTGATGATTAAGATTCTTGTCTGGATAACCTCCCCAATCGTCCTGAAGAACATTCCCCGAACTGAGGCAGAAAAGTCGTCGCACCGTGCCGTCATTGTCGCGACCGACAGCCAACGCATCGATCTCTGCGGACCAAGATGTCGGCCTCGGGTCGTTGGGTCCCTTCATCGTTGTTGCCAAGCAGAAAACGCGCGTGCGATTAGGTGCTGACGCTTCCGCAAGCGCGATGCCTTGCGCAGTATAAGCTCCCGCTAGCTTTTCATCGTCCGACCGGACAGCAGGTGGCGGAACAATCTTAACGCCTTCCAAGTTAGAAGTGACCTCCACAGGAGATGTTGTTGCCAAAGGTTCGGTCAAATTGCCGTACGCACAGAGACCAGCCATCATCGTTCCGTGATTATCATCGTCTGCCGCAGACCAAGCGGCATTGATTGTCAGGTTTCGAGGCTCGGGAATTAACGCGTCCAACAATGGATGCGCGCGATTGATCCCTGTATCGAGAACCGTCACGCTCGGAGCATCCTCTGCCGGTAAATTCGTGCGCCCAATCAGGTTGTTGGCCCACTCTGCTCGCTCCTCTGGTCGCAGTGCCTCGAAAAAGTCAGCGTAGTCGTGGACGCGCCGAATCTCCGCGATGCAGTTCAGCAGCGCGAGATCACGTGAGAACAAGTTGCCTTCACCGTATGCAGCAACAATCGTGTGCTCAGGTAATTCTATTGAGCGTTCGCCTACTCGCAACCCAACGCGCCCTGCCAAAGTTCGGAATTGCTGGAAAATAATCGCTCGTTCTTCCCGCGTACTTCCTGCACGTAGCCACACTTCAAACCATAAAGTTTGTTGTTCAGGAAATTCTTCATTCGGCTCTGTCCAGAGTTCACGCACGGCAGCGGCACCGATTCGCTCGATGGCTTCAACGAAAGAGCGGCCTTTAGGCTGGCGCTGGTCTTGACCCTTTACCTTTCGCGTCTTGGTCAGGTAGTCGCTCAATATTTGCTCGATCAACACGAGCGTACCGTCTGGAACAAACCAACGCTGTTGCGTAACGAGTTGCCCCGCAGTCGCGCCTTGGCTCTTCTCATTCAAAAGTACCCATCCACCGGCTTCAAGTTTTGGTGCATCGAAATCAATACCAGGAGCGCTCTCTAACTCAATAATGACACCTTTAGCCCGGATATCTTCACGTCCTTCCCAACTCTGCGCGAGAGTCGCATAGTCGCCCTGAATCTGCTGAACATCCTGCTGTAGTTTCTGGCCGTGGCTTTGAGGATTAGCCCTAATCGGAACAGGCGACGACGAGCCGCGCCGTTTGGATTTGTAACCGGCATTGCGATGGAAATCGTCGACTCGAAGATGAGGTTTCACTTATGGCGTTTACCGCCCGTAGTTCGTCGCCGCACCGGACGTACAACTGCACGGTCAGCGATTGCTTTGAGCAGGAGAGCAGTGGTGATGCGCTCCTTGTGCTCTATCAACCGCTCTTTAACGGCATCGTCCGCAACCCGGACCGTTTCAGCAAAGCTCAAGCGAGAGGCGGAACGAATGACTCGTTGCCAATTCACCGCACGGGATTCCTCATTTGCCAAACGCTGGCGTAGAACTTGTTCGATTTCAGAGGGCGTAGGCATCGAATACTCGATGATATCGTCAAATCGGCGGAAGAGCGCCGAATCCAAAGCTTCCGGATGGTTCGATGCCGCCACGACCAAGCTGTGACTGCGCATATTGTCGATGAAAACGAGAAAGCTATTCAGAACGCGACGCATCTCGGCCACATCGTGCTGAGAACCGCGAGCTAACCCTAAAGAATCGAACTCATCGAATAGGAAAACAGCGCGTTGTTGCTCCACGGCATCGAAAACGAGCCGAAGCTTGGAAGCCGTCTCGCCTAAGAATTTCGTGAAGACGGCATCGAGTCGGACGACGAACAAGGGCAAGCCTAGATCGTGCGCCAGCGCATGCGCGGTCATGGTCTTACCACATCCCGGCGGTCCGAGAAGAAGAAGCCGTTGTCGTGGTCGAAGACCGTGCTCACGCAAACGTCCGAACTGTTGCTGTTCTTTCAACACGCGGAGCAGCCTTGCTTCCAATGTTGGTGGAAGCACCAGATGAGAAAGGCTCACTGCTGGCTGAAGGACTTCAAGCAGTCCCGCCAGCTCACCATCCGGACGCGCGAATGGAACAGAGTTCGACGTTTGGTCGCCTTTACCTGAGCGCGTAGCTTGTCTAGATTGTTCGACCACTCGCTGAATCTGCTGGGCTACATCGTCGTGGCCTTGCCGCGCTTCGTTTGCTGCGAGTTGCAGCGCTGCGGTTCGGAAGCGCTCTTCATCGCCTTCCACATGACTGCGGAGGAGTTCAAGTATTTGGCGGGCGGCGGCCATTGGGAAAAGAGAACAGCAATTGATTCGCTCGGTCAATGTCACTCGTGTCCGTGACTCGATTTGTCTGCTCAAGTCCATCAGGATGTTCAGCGACATGACCGTCGATCACGCCTTCACCGCATCGTGGCCGCGCAACCGTTGAGGATGTTGATGGCTGAGGGTTGAGGGTAACGGGCGAGCGCAAAAATGAATTTCTCATGGTCAATTAAGTCATCATTTCGCCCTTTATGAAAAAGCTCATGACGTCTTTTGGAATGGCCCTGTTGTTAGGTGGTGTGATGCCGGCGATCCTCGTCACCACCACGTATGGCGCAGACGCGCCGGTTCAACCGACAGCCGGGCAGACCGGAACGCCCGGTGCTCCGGCGGCTGCTCCGGCCGCCAGGCAGCGCGCCCAGCCAAAAACGCGGCTGCCCACCGAGCCGGGCACGCCGGCCTTGATTCCGGCCGGACCCAACGCGGAAGAACTGGCCAGAGCCGCGTTGAAGAAATCACCTTCTCCCAACGATGCGGCCAGCAATCCGACGCAGGCCGCGCCGGGCGCAAATCCGCCGCTGAATGTGGACGGGAATTTTCTCATCGGCCCCACTTATGTGCGGGCGAAGGAGTTGACCGTGAACAGCAATGTGCCGCAGGGCAAGGTGCAGCGGTTCACCATGGATTCGAAGGACAGCAAATTCTACAACCCCGGCATCGCGCGGAATGTTTTCGGCACGGTGGATCCGAAGAATCCCAAGACGCTGATCGTGGAAACCCATCCCATCGACTACAAGCGCACCATCACGGTTTACGTCCCGGCGCAATATGTTCCAGGTGAGGCCGCGCCTTTCATCGTGACGCACGACGGCATGGATGGAAACCTGCCGCGCATCCTCGACAACCTGATCGCGCAGCGGCGGGTTCCGGCCATGATTGCCATCGGGGTCATGCATGGCGGCGGCGATGCCCAGGGCCACGAGCGCGGTCTCGAATACGACACGATGTCCGGCAAGTTCGCCGAGTTCATCGAGACGGAAGTGCTGCCGCTGGTGGAGAAAAATTACAGCGTGAAGCTGACGAAAGATCCGGAAGGCCGCGCGACGATGGGCGGCAGTTCCGGCGGCTCGGCGGCGCTCATCATGGCGTGGTATCACCCCGAGTGGTATCACCGCGTGATCACCTATTCCGGCACGTTTGTGAACCAGCAATGGCCGTTCAATCCCGAGACACCGGGCGGTGCCTGGGATTTCCATGACAAGCTGATTCCGCAGAGTGCGCCGAAGCCCATTCGCCTGTGGATGGAAGTGGGCGACCGCGATTTACTGAACCCGAACGTCATGCGCGACAACATGCACGATTGGGTCGCCGCCAATAACCGGATGGCGACCGTGCTCAAAGCGAAGGGCTATCATTATCAATATGTCTATGCCGTGAACGCGGGGCATACGGACGGAGCCGTGAAGGCCCAGACGCTGCCGCAGGCCCTCGAATGGGTCTGGCAGGGTTACCCGATCCGTTAGGATACCGTGTTACGGGGGCGAAACCGCCGACAGGTCATCGGGGGTCTCTACTGGTTAGAATACGATTTGCGTGGGGCGCATTTGCTGGAAGAGGATAGTTCTGATCCGTGACCTGACCCCAAAAACCTGGACGTGACATTTCTGGAGTTCTGCTGCGAAAGGAAAGAGCAGCAGAATATGAGAAAGAGCAGATTCAACGAGGAACAGATTATCAACGTCCTGCGGGAAGCTGAGGGCGGGCAAGCGATCCAGACGGTGTGCGCGCGCCATAACATTTCCACGGCGACGTTCTACGGGTGGAAGCGCAAGTATGGCGGGATGGATGTGGATGAGGCGCGGCGCTTGCGTTCACTGGAGGATGAGAACAGCCGGCTCAAGCGGTTGGTGGCCGACCAGGCGGTGCAGATCCAGATCTTGAAAGAGGTGAACTCAAAAAAGTGGTAAGCCCGTCGGCGAAGCGGCGGGCGATCCAACTCATCGTGGAAGAGAACATGGGCACGACAGCAGAAGCGTGCCGGGCCTTGGGCCTGGCGCGTTCGAGCTTTTACCTGGCCAGCAGCGTGAGCCAGGAGAGCCGGACGTTGCGGCAGGAAATTACGGCCTTGAGCCAAAAACATCCGCGCTACGGTTATCGGCGCATCACCGCGTTGCTCCGAAGAGCAGGCCAGGAAGTCAACGGCAAGCGCGTGCAACGGGTGCGGCGCATGGAGGGATTGCAGGTGAGCAAAAGACAGCGGCGCCTGCGGCGTGTCGGTGCGTCCACGGCCCAGCGCCAGAGCGCGACGCATCGTGGCCATGTCTGGAGCTGGGACTTTGTGGAGGACCAAACGGAGCGCGGCACACGCTTTCGCGTGCTGACGTTACTGGATGAGTTCACGCGCGAATGTCTGGCGGTGCACGTGGCGTGGAGTATACGCGCGGTGGATGTCATCACGGTGGTGGAAGCAGCGATGGAGCGCTTTGGGGTGCCGGGACATTTGCGCAGCGACAACGGCCCGGAGTTCATCGCTTATGCGATCCAGGACTGGCTCAAGAGCAAAGGGGTGAAGACGATTTACATCACACCGGGCAGCCCGTGGGAGAACCCCTATATCGAAAGCTTCCACGACAAGCTGCGCGATGAGTGCCTGAACCGGGAGCTGTTTGGGAGCCTGTTAGAGGCACAGGTCATCATCGAGCAATGGCGCTTGGAATATAACAGCTTGCGGCCGCACTCGTCGTTGGGCTATCGGACGCCGGACGAGTTTGCGGCGGCGCACGGTTCTTCGCGACTGCGGTCGGGCTCCGCCCTCCCTCCGTCGCGAAGAACCGAGAGAAACAACAACATCAAACCAATGGCAGGACTCTACGAATGAAGTGTCCAGCGATTGGGGTCAGGTCATCCGTGGAGAACAAGTGCATCCGGATTTTGGCTGCGATGTAGAACTTCATTACTGCCCCGGCATGAAGTTCAGTGGCGGCGGACTTTGTGATGAAGAAAAGGAGGTGTGGAGAGCGCGAATCTTAATCTAATGATAGTCACCGCCCGGAACGGAACGACTGCGTGATCACGTGGGGAAGCAGTCGTCCCGCGTCAGCAATATTGGTGGATTTTCTATGAAGCATCCACCAATCGCACTTTCACGAGTTTTGCGTAGCGGCGCGCGGGATCCGTGAACTTTCCCAGAGTCACGAAGCACATCGACATCGAGTTGGGGTCGAAGCGCCTTGTCAATTCAGACATCGCCGACATTGCCACATCTATTTCCGGTCTTCCGACTTCTTGGCCAGGGGCGGCGCACAGGCCCATGACGACATAGTTAGTGGCACCAATCGAGCCAATGCACCAAAAACAGGTGCCGTTGACTAATTCGAATGTTTTAGGAACGCCGCCGTTGTTGACGAATTCCTCAAGGGCCATCTGGACAACCTTGTCCCAGTTGACTGGAATCTCGAATACATTCGTGTTCCGTTGAACCTGTTGAGGCGCTTGAACCTGCTGAGGCGCTTGAACCTGCTGAGGCGCTTGAACCTGCTGGATCTGCTGGGGCGGCGGCTGATGTTTTGCGCGCCAGCGGTCGATCTTTGGCTCGATTATTCCCTCGTAGATTTCATAGAGAAGAAGCAAAAAGCTCAAAGCCAGGAAGGTCTTTGCTTCAATCGAATGAAACCAATGGGCAGTCGAATGGTTATCGTTATAGTCTTTCCGTAATGTGTTTTTTTTCATAAATTCCTAGCTATTATTGATGTACGGTTTTTGACGGTCGTTCCTCCACGCCGACGCCGCGCTCGCGGTCCGGGCGGAGGCAATCAGTTGCTCAAGCAACTGATTGTGGGTTGCGGGTTGGTAGTTTGCTCGACATGGCTGGATTTCTGCGTTGGTGGATGCGATAGCTCGAATGGTTGCCTTTAGTATCGTTTGCTTTTTCATTTGGTCTCCTAGTTTTGTTTTGCTTTTGTGGATCCAGGATTTGAACGGGGACACCAGGTCCTGTTCGCCGCCGTTCTGGCGGTTTGGCGCGTCGGATCCGTTTACGCGCGAAATGGAATACAGTGCGTTTGCTTGCGATAAGTGGGCAAAATCCAGGCAAAGCTCGAAGCATGGAGCAGCGGAGAACACCGGTAAAAGAGGCCCGTCGGAGCCGGTGGCGCCGTGGACCTTTTGGGATGGCCAAATGTCAGGCCATTTAGGGTTAGGTGTGTTCATTTCCTGGTAGGAAGAGGTCGTCTTCCGGAGAAATTCGCGGCTTCTGTAAATGGTATACAGAAGGACCCCAAGGCTGTCGGACCGGAACCGCCGCTGCTCCACCCCCGTGGTAATCAATGATTACCGCCGGGTTTGACCGGGAGCCGCGGTGCTCGAGGCACCGACATGTGTGCCACTTTTTCATGCAAGTTTAACGTCCAGCGATTTCCTGCTGAAGGTTGCTTGTGAATAAGGTGACGATGCCAAAAAAACAGCCGCACTGTCAAGGGTCATCGGAATTGGTGTGAAACCACCGAATATCGGGGTGAACCGGACGGAACGGGTGGTGAAATTGCCTTTAAGAAAACTGCCGACTTCCTGCGGAAAACAAGGGTCAAGCTCGTATCCCACAAAAAGCCGGCACTAGCGATTCGCCTTGGGGGCGAATTTCTCCCGGCGCAGATGACTCCACTCCAGGAAAATCTTACGAATGATTCACTGACCTAAAACTTATTTCGACCGTTCGAAATTTCTTCCACTTTCTTATTTTACGACGCTCGGACCAATGATAGCAACTAATTTCCGAAAGCAGAAAGAAGTTCCACAAACCGTTCATTTGTTTAGCAAGAAATTACCTGTTGCCAAAACAAATTGCCGTACGCCAAAACACCACCTTTCCGCCTCTCGGGTATTGCGTAAACCCTGGGCGCAATTTTCGATTTTTCGCAGTGCGTTAGGACAACGCCCGCATCCTGCGGATTCTCCTTGATAAGTCTAGCGTTAATATGCATCCATTTCGCCCGTTCCTTTTGCACCGATAAGAAATTTCAACCGGCGGCAACTTATTGTGCTCCCTGCCAACACCAAAAAATCCATGTACCCAAAAGCCAAGGGCCCAAAAGCGACAAGTGGAAAAAAGAAACACAACACGTTCGCGTCCAACGGTCATGATCACCACCTCTCCGAATACGCAGGCGTCCTCCTTCTCTATTGCCAGGACCTGCCGCAAACGGAGATTGCGTTGCGTACAGGGCTCGGAACTACCCGGGTCAATAAAATCATTAAAGAGGCGCAGCATGTCAGAGACGTCTCTGTGGAATACAAGTTGAAGCTGCCCACGGAGGAAAAGCTGCAAGGTAAACTTTTTCACCTGTTTCCAAAGGACATGCCCCAAAGAAACGCCGTGGTCATGCCGCTCGACATGGTAAAGGACAAAAGCTCGCGCCTGGCGGCGATTGGCCAGGCTGGAGCTGTCATTTTGGAAAATATTCTCAAAGACGGTACGTCCTTGACCATCGATGGTGGGGAATCGGTGGCGAGTGTGATCGCCTCGCTTCGGCGGTTTGGGAGGAGTTTAAAATTGTATCCGGTAGCGGGAGGCCCGTGGATTAGTCCGGCCACCTCTGTCCCAGCGCTGATTGGCCGCTTCCTCGGAGCCTGCAGCCCTGCGGACAAACTGGAAGCTCATCTTTTGCCTGAACCCGCCGCAAAAGGCGGCCGCACGCCGCAACAGAAAGCCAGCATCAATGAGGTGCGCGAAAAAGCCGCCGCGGCCCGTGTGTTTTTGCTCGGCGTCGGCACACTCGGCCGTTCCTACTCTAACACCGCCAGGGAGCTTGTCCGTGAACTCGCTGTCAAAAAATCCCTTTCCAGCACATTGGGATCCTAAGCTTAGAATTCCACGTGGACAAGTTGTCGCG